>PDWI01021515.1_pt1 | contig 12937 bp, 7 predicted proteins | sample 1430891 | NCBI WGS metagenome assembly PDWI01 (sample SAMN01162508, study PRJNA174530) | Oral metagenome, whole genome shotgun sequencing project. | biome: Marine environment; feature: Marine mammal; material: Swab sample of the gingival sulcus; isolation source: swab sample of gingival sulcus... | reverse complement strand
GGCAAGGACGACGACCGCTGGCTCTATCTGCCGGCCATGAAGAAGACGCGGCGGATCAGCGGTTCTTCCGCCAAGCGCGACTACTTCATGGGCTCCGATTTCACCTACGACGACCTGGGCAGCCGCAACGTGGACGAGGATGATCACACGCTGTTGCGGGAAGAAGAACGCGACGGCCATCTCTGCTGGGTGGTGGAATCGGTGTCCAAGGACAAGCGCGACATCTACGCGCGGAAGGTGTCCTGGATCCGGCAGGATTGCCTGGTGCCGCTGCGGGTGGAGTATTACGACCGGCATGACCACCTGCAGCGGGAGCTGGTCCTGTCGGAGGTGGAGCAGGTGGATGGCTACTGGCTGGCGAAGCGTCTGCACATGACCAACGTGCAGAAGAAGACCCAGACCATCCTGGAGATCCAATCGCCCAGGTACGATCTGGACCTCGAGGAAAACAGTTTTGTCGTGGGCAAGCTGCCGAAGGGGCGCCTGTGAGACGGTTGGCGCTGGGATTAGCCGCGGCCATCCTGCTCTTTGCCGGGAGGGCTACAGCGGGAACCGACGAGGCGTGGAGCTTCGGCGGCTTCGCCGACACCTACCATGCGGCGCGCACCGGCGGTGACGGCGCCCTGTTGAGCTCGCGCACCCGGCTGCGCGGCGAGCTGTCCGGCTACCGGGGCGAGGCGTTCTTCTTCGCCTCCTTCAACGCGGTACACAACGGCCTTCTGGAATCCGAGACGGGGATTCAGCTGCGGGAATCTTATTTCCAGCATGCCGGGGGGAACTGGGAGCTGACGGCGGGCCGCCAGATCGTCGTCTGGGGCGTGGCGGACGGTCTGCGGATCACCGACCTGGTCTCGCCCATGGACCTGACCGAGTTCTTGGCCCGCGACTACGACGACATCCGCACCCCTGTTGACGGCATCCGGCTCAAATACCTCGACGGCAGCCTGAACGCCGAACTGGTCTACCTGCCGGTGGCGGCCTTCGACATCATCCCCCTGGACATGGCCAACCCCTGGTGCCCCTTCGGTGGCGAGGGCGTTACCAAAGTGGAACTGGTGGACGCGGGGCGCCCCGCCAAGACCCTAGAGAATGGGGAACTGGGCCTGCGCGCCTCCCTTTATCGGGCGGGGCTGGATCTGGGGTTCATGGCCCTGCGCACCTGGAACAAGACACCGGTGTACCTGGCGGAGTACGCCGCGGCCACGGGCACCCTGCGCCTGCGGGCCCGGCATCAGCGCATGACGGTGCTGGGCGTGAACGTTTCCCGTCCCCAGGGGGCGTGGGTGCTGCGGGGCGAGGCGGCGGCTTATGTCGACAATCTGCACCAGGTGCTGCGGGCCGGCATCGCCGGCACCGTCCAGCGCACGGACTGGCACCTGCTGGCGGGCGTGGATTGGTATCCGGGCGGCGAGTGGACCATTACCGGCCAGTTCATCCACAACAGGGTTCCGGACCATGAAGAGGGCATGATGACCCCCGCGCGGGCCTCCCTGGCCACCTTCGGCATAACCAAGCTGTTGGCGCGCAACACGCTTAAGCTGTCCACCTTCGCTTACGCGGACCTGACGAACGAGAGCATCTTCAACCGGTGTTATGCCGACTACAGTCTATCGGACGATCTGCATCTTCTGCTGGGCTGGGATCTGTTCGCGGGCGACGCCGGCGTGTACGCGATCTACGACGATAATTCCGAGCTGTGGTTCAAGGCCAAGTTCGGGTTCTAGCGACGGCCGGGGTTTTCAGGACGCCGGCCGCCGGGCCACGCAGAAAGGAGCTTCGGCATGCGAAAATCCCTGCCACCAATGGATACCTCCTATGAGGTCTTCTTCAAGATGCCCTACGAGGCCCTCAAGTGGGAGCTGCTCAAGACCGCGCTGGAATGGAAGCTGTTCGACCGCACGTCCGCGGGGACTTCGGCGGCGGCGCTGAGTGACGCCCTGGGTCTTCATCCCGGCAACACCACCTACCTGCTGAACGCCCTGGTCGCGCTGGGTCTGCTGACCAAGAAGGACGGCGTCTACACCAACACGGCCCGCGCCGAGCGCTTCCTCACCACGGGTAAGGACACGTCGCTGGGCGAGGCGCTGCTGTTCATGGCCGGCTGGACCACGCCGCTGCTGAACGGCGGCGTGCAAAAGTTGGTGGAAAACGGCCCTCCGCCCCAGGACGACCTGACCGATCCCGCCATCTGGGTGCAGGGGGCCCGCGTCAGCCTGTCCCATTCCCGGTGCGCCCGGGCCCAGTACGTCGCCCGGCTGGTGGCGGAGCTGCCGGAGTTTCCTTCCTTCACCCGGATTCTGGATCTGGGGTCCGGCCCCGGCATCATCGGCATCGCCGTGACGGCGGCCCACCCATCCCTGAAATGCGTCGTCTTCGATCAGCCTCCCGTTTGCACGGTCGCGCGGGAAGCCGTGGTCGAGTACGGCATGGAAGAGCGCGTCGCCGTCCAGGAAGGCGATTACATGAGCGACGACTTCGGCTCGGGCTACGACTTCGTGATGGCGAACTACACGCTGAACTTCTACCGCGACCGCCTGGCCGACATCATGACCAAGGTGCTCCAGGCGCTGAGACCGGGCGGGGTGTTCATGGTGACTTCGGATGGATTGAACCGGGACCGCACGGCGCCCGCGGGCAGCATCATCAGCTGGCTGCCGATCCAGCTGCAGGGCAACGACATGTCCTTCGAAAGCGGCCAGATCGCGCGGGCCATGCGGGAAGCCGGTTTCGTCTCCACGGAGATGCGGGTGCTGACGGATGTGGAAGTGGAAGCGCACGGCTCGGTGGAGATGACCCTGGGCAGGAAAAAGGGCTAGCCCCTGACGGCGCCAGCCCTTTTCCGTAGATCCGGTCCGGCTTATTTGAGGCTGTCCCGCACCTGGTTTTCCACGCCTCCGGCGATGACCACTTCCTGCACCGGCCCCCCCAGAGGGCTGAACCGGTAGTCCTGGCCGCGCCAGGTGGCCGTGGAGGCGGCGAAGTCGATGGTCACGCCATCGCCGTCGATGATGGTCCTGGCGCCGCCATCGGCCTCGGCCTGGTAGGCGGCCAGCATGGCGTCGCTCAGGGCGGGGCACTCCACGCAGATGAAGCCGTTGTTGATGGCGTTGCGCAGGTAGGTCTGGCTGTAGCTGCCGGCGATGACCAGCTTGATGCCCGCGGCCTGCAGCGCCGTGGCGGCCTGCTCGCGCGAGCTGCCGGTGCCGAAGTTGTAGCCGCTGACGATCACATCGCCCGCTTCCACCTGACCGGCGAAGCGGGGATCGTAGTTCTCCATGACCACCTGGGCCATCTGCTCGGGGGTGATGTCCTCGCGGTAGGTGTAATCCTTGGAGTAGATGCCGTCGGTGTTCAGGTTGTGCGTGGGCAGCACCAGGGCGCGTCCCCGGTGGCCGGCGGGGAAGCCGTCCAGGATCTCCACGGCGGCGGCGGGGGCCTCCGGCGCGGGGAACTCCCGGATGTGGCGGTCGGGGCCGCTGTCGGATAAAGCCATGCCCTCGGGGCCGCTGATGTGACCCTTCATGGCGCTGGCGGCCACCACGGCGGGGCTGGCCAGGTAGGCCTCGGCCTCGCGGCTGCCCATGCGGCCCTTGAAGTTGCGGTTGGTGGCGCTGATGCCCACCTCGCCGTCCTCCAGCAGCCCGGTGCCCAGGCCGATGCAGGGCCCGCAGCCGGGGGGCAGGGGGCGGCAACCGGCGGCCAGCAGGTCGCCCCAGCTGCCGTCGGCCTCGGCCTGCTCCTGCACCGGGGCGCTGGCCGCGGCGATGTACATCTCCACGCCATCGGCCACCCGGCCGCCGCGCATGACGTCCGCGGCCTGGCGCAGATCCTCGCGGCGGGCGTTGGTGCAGCTCACCAGGTAGGCCTTGTGGATCTTCATCTGCTTGGCCTGCATGGCGGCCAGGCTGGTGGCCACCTGCAGACTGTGGGGACCGCTGATATGGGGCGTGACCTGGTCCAGATCCAGGTTGATCTCCGCGGCGTACCAGGCGTCCGGGTCGCTGACGGGCGGATGGTCGCGCCAGGCGGCGATCTTCTCGTCGGTGACGCGGTCGGTGATGCCGCGTTTCTGGAGCCAGGCCTGGCGTTCCCGCATGTGGGCGATGGTCTTGTCGTCCACGGGGAACCAGCCGGCCAGGGCGCCCCACTCGGTGGTCATGTTGGCGATGGTCAGGCGCTCTTCCATGCTCAGGTCGGCGATGCCGGTGCCGCCGAACTCCAGAACGGCGTTCAGGACTTCGCCCTGGTTGTACATGCCGCACAGGGTGATGATGACATCCTTGCCCGTGACGCCGGCGCGCAGCCGGCCGTTCAGGTTCACCTTGATGGTGCGCGGCACCTGCCACCACACCGTGCCCAGGGCCCACAGGGCGGCCGCGTCGGTGCGCACCACCGGCGTGCCCAGGGCGCCGATGGCCCCGTAGGTGTTGCTGTGGCTGTCGCTGGCCACGCAGAAACCGCCGGGCTGCACATAACCTTCCTCGATCATGATCTGGTGCCCGATGCCGCGACCGGCGGGGTAGTGGTCCACCCCGTTCTCCTTCGCGAAGTCCGCCATCTTGGCCATCTTGGCCAGGGTTTCGGGGGTGGGATCCTGGATGTTGTGGTCCAGGGTGAAGACGGGCTGGCGCGGGTTCTTGACGCGCGGCACGCCCAGGCCCTGGAACTTGACCATCACCGCGGCGGTGTTGTCATGGGTCATGACATGATCCGGGACCAGGGTGACGTAATCGCCACAATGGACTTCCTGGCCGTCCTTGAGGCCGATGGCGTGCGACTGGACAATTTTCTCAATGACTGTCTGGGCCATGCTGATCCCATCCCTTGGTTTGGCGATGCCGAAATGTTGACAGTGGAACTTCAGAAAAGTTCGCCAATGGGGGGGGCGGGGTCCAGGGAAAAGTCGGGGGGTTGGGGGGGGGGAGGGGGTGGGGGAGTTCTTTTAGGGTGGTATTTGGAGTTGGAATTCCGTTCTGGAATTTCACATCTGCAGGTTTGAATGATCCACGCGAAGCCGGCAGAGGTCAGGCTGTTGTCTCAATCCTATCCCGGAATCCCGCCCCTGCAAGATTGAGCACCAATCTTCCGGTTAGCGAGTCCCAATTCTGCGTCTCAATCCCATCCCGGAATCCCACCCCTGCAGGCGTCCATTCTCGGGAGGGTCACATGCTTGATTATGAGAGGTCTCAATCCCATCCCGGAATCCCACCCCTGCAGGCATATGGACTGCGGCAAGCGTCTCGATCATAGTAGAAATGTCTCAATCCCATCCCGGAATCCCACCCCTGCAGGAGCACCCTTCATATTCTCCTATTTCCCCGGCATTTACGCAACCATTTCCGGGGATAAAATTAAATTGATCTCTAATCCCGTAATGATAGATCAAAAAACAGCCCTCAATCACTGACATCGCCTCCATAATTCCTTGCCGCACAAGACTTCCGGGGATGATCCGCATAATTCCCAATCTTGATTTAACCGAAATCCAGAATTATCAAGGAGTTCCCTCATTGATGACCTTTTATACGATTCATCCCCGGAAACGCATATCTAAAGATAAAATCAAGCCCTGCCCACCATTCAGCCCATGACGAAACCCCCTTTTAGGCACTCTCACCTCGCCTCATCTCGCCTCACCTTACCCTTCCCCCACCTGAATTCTTCATACCATAACCGCACAAGCCGAATTTTCCCCTACCGCAACGGCCCCTTCACGCAGAATGCGGGCCGGAACTCTTGCCCCTTGCCCACGCGTCAGCCCTCCTCGCAATACGCCGTCCACAGACAATCGCTGCCGTTTCTTGCCCCGGCCGCCGGTATCCCCTTATTATGCGGTGACCCATGACCCATGACCCATGACCCATCACATCCCATCACCCTTCCGCCACCCTCCCCGAAGAGGCGCCATGTACCGCGATTTCGAAGACCTGCGTGACCACTGCCCCGCCGAAATCCAGGCCGACATCGCCCTGGACTTCCACCACGATGACCCCGCCGAATTGGCCGCCTTCTGGCCTGTGACCGGCGATGGTGAGTTCCGTCTTTACCTCACCTCCCGGGTGGGAGACTACTGGGAGCGCGCCGCCCGCGCGCGCGGGGGGAAGAAGATCCCCGAGGACGGCCTGGCCATGGAGATCCTGGTGGAGATGGGCCACACCCTCTATCTGGAACTGCACGCCTACTGCGGGACCGAGGAGATCGGGGAGATCGTCTGGGACACCTTCGACGACCAGGATCTGGAGCAGGAATTCATGAAGAACCTGCCTCTGCAGGTGGCTGATCTGGTGGCGCGCATGAAACCCGTGCGCGGCCTGCGCTGCGAGGTGGAGATCAGCGAAGTGGCCGAACTTTGACCCGGAAGCCTGGCCTACCGGGGGACCGCGGGGCCGGAGAGCCAGGACCATGGCCTGGTGAACAAGGCGGGAAGGGCGAGGGGGCACGGGTCAGGTGTGCTCCGGCACGGGGCTGACCAACGCCCCCCTCGCGTCAACGGCTGAATCAGTAGCTCAGGTACTGGTCGACCATGTGCTGGGCCGTTCCATCGTAGCAGAAGCCGATCACGCCGTCGGGGATGCCGTCCGCGTCCATGACGAAGGGGTCCTTGGACACGGTGTTCTCGGGCGTGTAGATATCGTACCCGCTGACGGGATCGCCACCATACAGGACGAAGAGGTACCCGGTGATCCGGTTGTTTTCGTCGTGGTAGGAGTGGTACGAGAAGCCCCTGTCCACATAAGTGCCGGGGCGCGTTTCCGTGGTGAAGGGCCACTCCGACAGGTAATCTTCCTGGAAAAGAAGGAGCGGGTGCTCGGGGTAGGTGCCGTCATGGTCGGCCGCCCAGAGCATCATGGCCTGGTCCATGGTGTTGATGATGTCCTGGTACCATTCCAGCGACGGATCATCCTCGGCTCCCTCGGCGTCCTCATACCCGAAATCCTCATACCCGAAATCTTCCGCCCTCTCTTCGATGATCTGGGGCAGGTTGTCGATGAGGTTGGGCAGCATCTGGTACAGGCCGGTGATCACGGCACCGCGCACCTCGGCCTCCGCCTCGAAAGCGTTGCTGCCGCTGGAGCGGTACAGCATTTCCTCGGTCTCCAGGTACTGGAACAGGTCCTCGTAAAACCCCAAGAGCCACAGATCTGAGTTCGACTCGCCCATCATGGCGCTCAGGCTCATCAGGTCCCCCATCAGCTTCCCGTACTGCTCACCGTTGATGTAAGCGTATTTCAGGCCGTCGGGAACCTTCATGCCGGAGGCCTCTCCCGCCAGGACAGGGCGCAGGTGCTCCGCTTCCATGCTCAGCACCAGGAAGTCCTGGCTGGTGGCGATGGTCAGGCCGAAGGGCGTGGCCTGCAACTCGAAGTCGCCCACCATCTCGGGTTCGATCTGGGCCAGCATGTCGCGCAGGCCTGCCGCGTCACCGGACATGTCGCCCAGCAGATCCAGCAGCGTGTTGCGCAGGGCGAACCCGTCGGTGCTGCCCAGAGCCATGCCGAAAGGCATGGCCATGAGGTTGAACTGCGCGTCCTCGGGCGTGCTGAAGATGAAGAAATCCAACTCGCCGGAAAGCAGGGGCAGCAGGTCCGTGCGGGGCACGAAGCCGTCCAGGTCCAGGTTCCCGTCCTCGTTGATGGGCATGGGGCCCAGAAGCTGGGCGATGTCATCCCGCTTGAGGAAGTCCAGGGCCAGTTCCATGATATGCGCGAAGTTGTGCGCGGTCATGAACAGGGCCAGATCCTGGCGGTCCAACAGCTTGGCGAAGCGGCACTTGCCGTTGGGGGAGGTGTAGAGCTGGAAGAGCAGGCTGTCCCGGTGCCGGGGGTCCATGGTCAGCCGGGCCTTGAACTTGCTGTGTTCCTTGGAATCTTTGCCCTCGATTTTCAGCCGCTGCAGCGCCTCGATCCCGATCACATCCAGGACGAGTTGCAAGGCCTCGGCTTCCTCGGGATCCTTTTCCATCAGCATGGCCATGAGGCGGGGCCGCAAGTCATCGACCACCATGCCCAGGTCCAGCTCGAATTTGTATTGAGAGTCCATGCTGATGATGGGATCCACAAGCGCGTTGGCCGGAGTATCCTCGGCCCAGGCGGGTGTCGCGCCCAGGGCCATGCCGGTCAGCAGCATCAGCAGCAAAAGTGTTTGGTGAATTCTCATCGAACATCCTCCCGAGGCATAAGGAAAAACGGCTTTCCACAAAGCTACCCGCGAAGCGGGCGGATCATACAAAAATTTTCCCGGTCAGTGTGCCGGTCCGTCAGACCCAGAGGCCCTCGAAAACCTGCTCGGCCAGGGTCTGCCCGTCGTGGACGGGTGGTCGGCAGCGTCCGTATTCACAGACGTATGCCGTGGCTTTTTGTTCCACCGGCGTCTTGTCGGCCAGAGCGGGCGCCGCCTCCAGCAATTTTTGGGAGGGGCCCTTCGGTCCGACCGGACACAGGAAGGCGTGCGCCGGCAGCCGGGCTGCCAGCGTGCCGTGCAGCAGCCCCGCCGGCTCCGCCAGGACCACGGACAGATAGGGGTCCAGGGTCATGCGCGCGGCGGCGGCGGTCCAGACCAGCTCGAAACCGGCTTGGCTCAGCAGCCCGGTGGCGTGTTCCGCCTGCCGGCGGGCTTCCTGTTGGTAGGCCGGTTCTCCGGTGGCGGCCGCCAGCCGGATCAGGTTGTGCAGCATGACGGAATTGCCGCTGGGGATGACGTTGTCGAAGGGATCGTGCCGCCGTCCCAGGGGCGCCTCCGCTTCGGCGGGTGTCTGGTAGAAACCGCCCCCCGGACGGGCGAACCGCTCCCGTACCTGGTCGGTCAGCCGCCGGGCCAGGATCAGCCGTTCGGGGCTCCCGCCGTATTGGTACAGATCCAGCAAGGCGTCGATCAGGAAGGCGTGGTCGTCCAGGACGGCTTCGCCCGCCACCTGGCCCGCGGTGGAGGCGCGGAAAAGCCGGCCGTCCGGGTCGCGGTGCGCGCGCAGGAGGTGGTCCATGGCCTTCTCGCCGGCGGCCAGGTACTGCGGCTGGCCCGTGGCGGCCGTGGCCTGGGCCAGGGCGCTGATGACCAGGCCGTTCCAGGAGGTGACGATCTTCTCGTCCAGGGCCGGCGGCGTGCGGCGGTCCCGGGCGGCAAGCAGTTTCTGCCGATGCCGGGGCAACAGGGCGCGCGCCAGGTCGGCGGTGAGGCCGTATTCTCCGGCCACCGCCTCGGCATCCGCGCGCCAGGTCAGCACGCTCCGGCCCGTGTCCTCGAAATTGCCCTGGGGCGTGATGCCCAGCATGGCGGCCAGGGCGGGCCCGTCGGTTGGGCCCACCTCGGCGGTGATGTCGGCTTCGTCCCATATATAATAGGTGCCCTCTTCGCCGCCGCTGTCGGCATCGAAGCTGGCGTAGAAGGCGCCCTCGGGGTGGCGCATTTTCCGCAGGAGGAAGTCCAGCGTGTCGACGGCGGTGGCCAGGAAGTCCGGGCGCTGCAGGGCCACGCCCGCCTCCAGGAAGAGAGAGGCCAGCTGCCCGTTGTCGTAAAGCATCTTCTCGAAGTGGGGGACCGTCCATTCCGGGTCCACGGTGTAGCGGTGGAAACCGCCGCCCAGGTGGTCGCGGATGCCGCCGCCCTGCATGGCTTCCAGGGTTTGGGTGATCATGGCGCCCAGTTCGGCGTCGCCATCGCGGCGGTATTCGCGCAACAGGAAACGCCAGCGCGCGGGGGTGGGGAACTTCTGGCTCTGGGCGAAGCCCCCGTGGGTCTGGTCGCGCAGTTCCTTGGAGCGGGTCACGATGCCGGCCAGCAGGGCGGGATCCAGCTCAGGGGCGTCGTGGATGGTGAGGTTGCCCATCAGGTTCAGGCGTTCGGTCACGCGCCGGCTCTGGGCGTCCAGCTCCGCGCGGCGGGTCTGCCGGACCTTGAGCAGCCGGTCCAGCAGCTCCAGGAAACGGTCCTTGGGCAGGTAGGTGGCCCCGTAGAATGGCTTCAGGTCCGGGGTCATGAAGACGGTCATGGGCCAGCCGCCCTGGCCCGTCATCAGCTGCACGGCCTCCATGTAGACGGCATCGATGTCCGGTCTTTCCTCACGCACGTCGTCGTGCTCGAAGACTTCGTGCTCCATGACGTGGCACCAGTGGCAGGAGCTGTAGCCCACGGAAAGGAAGATGATGCGGTCCTCTTGGCGGGCTTTTTCCAGGGCTTCGGGGCCCCAGGGGTACCAGTCGATGGGGTTGTGCCCGTGCTGGCGCAGGTACAGGGACGGTTCCCGGGTCAGGCGGTTGCCGTCGCGGCGGATGGTCTGCGGGGAGCGGGGGGCATCAGCGGATTGGGAGGAAGCCATGGGGGTCACCATTCGGGATTGCGGGGTGGGGGTGGGGAACACTTTGTGGGCAAGCTAGAAGCGGTTGCTCCTTTTCGCCACAGCCGCAAGTCCCGGCGGGATGGTGGGGATTATCCCAAATGCCCCATTAGGGCCTGTTTGCGTACATTATTATAAAGTTCAAAAAACTCCTCTTTTTTCATTGTCAGGATTTCGTCACCGCATTATCATGCGTGGCGAATTACAGTTGAATGGTGGCGTATCGTCTCTGTTCGCTTGTCTTTGGTAAGATCCCCCGGTTCCGCCGGGATTCCGTCCGCATAAATCGATAGCTCGCAACGGCGGTTCAGGGTGGTTGGGCCATGTCTGTCCGTCGGTGTCGCTTTTGTCTCGTTGACCAAGGGGGCGAATCGCTTGGCTCCGGAAAACCACGACCTGCAAACAGGTTCCAACCCTGATCCCGGCACCACGACCACCGACAAGTTCGTTTTCCCCAAATGGACCAACAGGATGCGTGAACTGTCCGCCCTGCTGGCGGTTGGGGGCGTGGTCTATGCCGTGGTGTTCATCACGGCCTTCTTCTCTCCGCAATTCAGCGCCATCGGCTACGCGCCGGTGCAGCCCGTGGCTTACAGCCACGCCTTGCATGCGGGGGAGCTGGCCATCGACTGCCGCTACTGCCACACCGGAGTGGAAACGACGGCCTACGCCACCCTGCCGCCCACGGCCACATGCATGAACTGCCACGCCACCATCAAGACCGAGAGCGAAAAGCTGGCTCTGGTGCGGGACAGTGCCGCCACCGGCGAGCCCATCCCCTGGGTGCGGATCCACGACCTGCCCGACTTCGCCTATTTCAATCACGCGGGGCACATCCAGTCCGGTGTGGGCTGTGTCAGTTGCCACGGTCGGGTGGATCGGATGGAAGTGGTGGAGCAGGCCAAGGCCCTGACCATGGGCTGGTGTCTGCGTTGCCATCGTGCCCCTGACGCGAATCTGCGGCCCAAGTCGGAGTACGGGGTTTCCCCTTCCGAAGATTGTTCCACCTGTCACCGTTAGGGAAGGTTTCGAATGTCCGAGTTCAGCACCAAGAACCAGGATTTCCAGGACGGGCGGGCGTACTGGCGCAGCCTCGATGAGCTGGCCGATACCGACGCGTTCCGTACCCAGCTGGAAAACGAATTCCCCAGCGGCATCGATGCCCCCAGCGGGATGAGCCGGCGTCGTTTCCTGCAGGTCATGTCCGCGTCCATCGCCATGGTTTCGCTGGCGGGTTGCCGCTGGCCCAAGGAAGATATCCTGCCCTACGCCGCGCGCCCCGAAGGCATGACCCCCGGCACGCCCCTGAAATTCGCCACCACCATGGAACTGGGGCCTGTGGCCCACAGCGTGCTGGCCACCAGTTTTGACGGCCGGCCCATCAAGATCGACGGCAATCCGGATGCGGAGCTTTCCGGAGGCGCCTCGGACGCCTTTGCCCAGGCCAGTGTGTTGGACCTGTACGATCCCGACCGCGGCCGCCACGTGATCAGCCGCGAGGGTGGTTCCACGCGTCGTCGTAGTTGGAAAGATTTCGAAGCCTTTGCCGCCAAGCGCTTTGCCGGCGGCCTGGAGGGCGTGGCCATCCTTTCGGAGGCGAGCACCTCGCCCTCCCTCTGGGGACTGCTGGGGCAAGCCATACAGAAAGGGGCCCGGTGCTACGGCTGGGAGCCCGTCTGCCGTGACCAGGAAATCATGGGCGCGGCCGCGGCCTTCGGGGTGCCGGCCAAGACCCTTCTGGATCTGGAGCAGGCCCGGGTCATCGTCGATTTCGAGGCGAATCTGCTGCAGGATCATCCCACGGCTCTGCGCAACAATCGGCAGTTCGCCGCCGGCCGGCAGGCCGAGAGCGGCCACATGAACCGCCTCTACTGCTACGAGAACAGCTTCACCACCACCGGTGGGGCGGCCGACCACCGTTTCCCCACCGCCAGCAGCGAAATCGGCGCGGCGGTGTGGGCCCTGGCGGCCGAGCTGGTTCTGGGCGAGGGGCTGCCCCTGCCCGACGGCGCGGGCTTCCGCCGGGCGGACCTCAAGCCTTTCCGCGGCCATGCCGCCGGCAGCGAGCACGTGGCGGCCGTGGCCAAGGACCTGATGGCTCACCGCGGGCACGGTCTGCTGGTGGCCGGTATGCGCCAGCCCGCCGAGGTGCACCACATGGTGCATGTCCTGAACGCGGCTTTGGGCAACGTGGGCCACGCCGTCAGCTATCTGCCCATGGACTTGCCCCCCGTCGGGAATCTGAAAGACCTGGTGGCGGATCTGAACGCGGGCAAGGTGCGGACCCTGCTCATTCTGGGCGGCAACCCCGTTTACGACGCGCCCGCGGATCTGGAATTCGCCAAGGCTCTGGGTAAGGCCGGTGTGGCCATCCACCTGGCCCACGGGGAGGATGCCACCAGCCGGAAGTGCGCCTGGCACCTGCCCAAGACCCACTACCTGGAGAGTTGGGGCGATGCCATCGCCTGGGACGGCACCCACCTTTCGGTGCAGCCTCTCATCGAGCCTCTCTTTGGCGCCCGCAGCAGCATCGAAGTGCTCAGCCTGATCCTGGAGAAGGAGCCCCGCTCAGGGTACGCCATCGTGCGCGACACCTTTGCCGGCGGC
>PDWI01007688.1_pt1 | contig 12937 bp, 8 predicted proteins | sample 1430891 | NCBI WGS metagenome assembly PDWI01 (sample SAMN01162508, study PRJNA174530) | Oral metagenome, whole genome shotgun sequencing project. | biome: Marine environment; feature: Marine mammal; material: Swab sample of the gingival sulcus; isolation source: swab sample of gingival sulcus... | reverse complement strand
TCCTTACCGATTTCATCTTTTATCTGCTCGTTGCCCCGAACTTTATCGCCATTCTGATGCGCTCCGCCTATTTCCGGCAGAACGCCTATATCGCCGAACAGGCCCTCGACAGAGTCGAGGCACTTTTTGCCTACCAGCAGCTTGACTACAGCAAGGCAGCACCGCAGGAGATTTCCTCGTATGATCTTGAATTCAAGGGCATCTCTTTTCGGTATGAAGGTGCCGAGAGCAATGCAATAGACGGCATCAGTTTCACTGTTGGCCAGGGCGAAACCGTTGCTCTGGTGGGCCCCTCCGGCGGCGGCAAGACGACGCTTGCACGGCTGGCGGCACGGTTCTGGGACGTGCAGCAGGGACAGATTCTGATTGGTGGGGTGGATGTGCGGTCCTTTTCCCGTAAACAGCTGATGGAAAAGGTCTCCTTTGTGTTTCAGAATACCCGGCTCTTTAGTACCAGCATTCGCGAGAATATTCGCGTCGGAAAAGAAGATGCCAGTCCCGAAGAGCTGCAAAAGGCTATAGAATTATCCCAATCTCAAGAAATTATTGATCGCCTTCCAGATGGTATCAACACGATTCTCGGTACCGAGGGCACCTATCTCTCCGGCGGTGAGCAGCAGCGCATCTCGCTGGCCAGGGCTCTCTTAAAAAACGCGCCGGTGGTGCTGCTTGATGAGGCCACGGCCTTTGCCGACCCGGAAAATGAGCAGCAGATCATGCGGGCCTTACATGAACTGGGCCGGGGCAAAACCACGCTGATGATCGCCCACCGGCTGACCAGCGTCGAGCAGGCAGATAAGATCCTTGTTATCAGTGGGGGTAAGATCGTCGAACAAGGGGCACATGATGAACTGATGGCCAGGCAGGGTATCTATGCCCGGATGTATGCCGAATATCAGCAGTCCATCAGCTGGAAATTAAAGGCTGACGACAGCAGAAATGAGGAGGGCGCGGCATGAGACGCTATTTCCAACAGAGGTATGCCTTGAGTGATGAGGGTGTGAGTGATTTTATCCGCAGCGTTGTCTGGTCGACGCTGTTGAATATTTCTTTGATGTTTCCGGCCATGCTGGCCTTTTATTTTATCCAAAAGTCGGTTCTTGCCCTGGAGACAGGCAATTCACTGGAACATGGTGCGCTCTTTTATGTGGTGCTGGCTGGTGTTCTCGCTGGAGTCATGTTCTGTATTGCCTTAAAGCAGTATGACAGTGCGTACTGCAAGATCTATGAGGAAAGTGCCAGAATGCGCATTTCTTTGGCCGAGAAGATACGAAAATTGCCGCTCGCCTTTTTTGGTAAACGTGATATTGCCGACCTCAGCGCCACCATCATGGAGGATGCCACCGAGATTGAACATATGTTCTCCCATGCGGTGCCCCAGCTCTATGCATCCTATGTCAGTATCGTTTTTTTCACCCTGGCTCTGACCCTTTTTCACTGGCAGATGGCACTGGCAATGTTCTGGGTGGTTCCGGTAGCATTTCTGGTATTTTTTCTCTCGAAAAGCTATCAGAGAAGAACTATGGCCGATCTGCGTAACGCAAAACTGGGAATTTCCGATACCTTGCAGGAGGGTCTCGACTGTATCGGCGAAATCAAGGCCTATCATTACGAAAAAAAATATTCCGATCAATTGGCCGCGCTACTTGACGGCTATGAAGAAAAACTGATCAGGCTGGAGCTAATTGCCGGTGCCCTGATCAATTTTTCTTTCATCCTGTTAAAACTGGGGCTGGTCAGCGTCGCCGTTGTCGGGGCATGGCTCTTTTCCCAAGCCCGGGTCGATCTTTTTACCTATGTCGTTTTCCTGGTCGTCTCGGCAGGTATCTATGAGCCTTTTAATACGGTGATTGCCAATATGGCAGGCCTTGCTTTTCTCGAAGCCAGGCTCAACCGTAAAAAGGAGATGGATGCGATGCCGATCCAGCAGGGCAAGACCGAATGTACTCCGGAAAATTTTGATATTACTTTCGACAGGGTCTCTTTTTCCTATGACGGTACGACCCGGACCATTGATGATATCTCCTTTACTGCAAAACAGGGCGAGGTGACCGCCCTGGTCGGCCCTTCCGGTGGCGGCAAAAGCACCACTGCCAAACTGGCCGCCAGATTCTGGGACGTTGACAGCGGTACCATCACTTTAGGCGGTGAGGATATCGCAGGAATCGATCCGGAAACTCTGCTCCAATACTATGCCATTGTCTTCCAGGATGTGACCCTGTTCAACTTTACGGTCATGGAAAATATCCGTATTGGCAAAAAAGACGCCACTGATGAGGAGGTGCTGGCGGCAGCCCGTCTTGCCCAATGCGATGACTTTGTCCAGAACCTGCCCCAGGGCTATGAGACCCTTATTGGAGAAAATGGCGAACGCCTTTCCGGTGGGGAGCGGCAGCGGATCTCCATTGCCAGGGCCATTCTGAAAAATGCCCCTATCATCCTGCTCGATGAAGCCACCGCCTCCCTTGACGCCGAAAATGAAACCAAGATCCAGAAGGCCCTCTCAGCCCTGGTGCGGAACAAGACGGTTCTTATCATTGCCCACCGTATGCGCACGATAAGAGATGTCGATAAGATCGTGGTGCTGGAAAACAGCAGAATTGTGGAAAGCGGCAGCCCTGAAGAGCTGCTTGCTGCCGGCGGCCATTTTGCCGCGATGAACGCCGAGGCAACGAGATAGGTGTCCGCAAACGATGCTGCTCTGCCTCAAATGAGGATATGGATATACCACAAAAAATTGCAGTAAAAAACCGGCACAGTTGAAGAGAACTCGCTGCTGCCCCTTTGGGGCCGGGCCTATGAGACACGGCAGAAAAAACCAAGACGTGTTGTGCCTTTCCTTCCCCGGGAGCTTTATTGACTTTTCTTCATCTATATGCTAGATTTTCGTCTTTTTACATGATCAAGGCTTTCGTTTTTTAATGAGGCTTGCAGGAAGCAAAAAGCACGAAAAATGTTTTACGCTTCTAAAATACGATTAAAAAATCGTTCCCAAGAATGTAATAAAAATATCAGGGCGAAAATTTCAGGATTCATCGTGGCAACAACGAATTTGCAATAAAAATTTATATAAGATCTTGTTACATTTATGTAAAAAAAAAGACATCTGCAAGGCCGCTTGATTCCTAAGCCCCTAAATAATTTGATTTTCCAAATATGGGTTTTGATATTTTTCTTAACGAAGTGGTGTCAGCATTCTCGCCCCTCATATAAAAAAGATAATTATTTATGCTTAATCGATTTTTTGATTTTACGGGAAATTTATTATATCCAAACGATATAGTTATAACCCAAAGCAATGATTTTGAAATGAAATATAAGTTTCAAAATTTTTATGCACAAGCTTTGATCGGATGGCTTGAGCTTCATTATCTTTCGGACGAGAAGTATCCTGAAGCAAAAGTTCAGAGTATCTACATGGAGGATATGTGGGGAACATCCTACTCAGAAAAAATAAATAGTGATTTTTTTAAAACAAAGTATCGAGTACGCTGGTATGAAGAAGTAAATAATTCACTTCAAGATAAAACAAAAAATCCTACAGTTTTTCTTGAAAAAAAGATGAAAATAGGCAGTCAAAGAGAAAAAAAAAGGGATGCGATTCTCCTTGACTCAACTGAAGTGTTAAACTTACCTCTTCATCACGATTCTCATAAATTTTGGAAGCAATGTTTTTTTGAACGTGGTGTTTGTAAAAATATAGAACCGCTTATTCAAATTTCTTATATGCGAAAACGTTATGTCGAGGAGTCTTCAAAGACCAGAATAAATATCGATTATAACATCAGTATAGAAAAGAGTAATTGTTTTTATTTACCACAATTTGAAAACGTAATGTTGCCGGATGGAGTTTTGGAGGTAAAGCGTAGTGTTATGTCTCCTCCCGAGTCTCTTCATTATCTCACCAGAAATATAGTGAGAAAAAGCAACTTTTCTAAATATGAACAGTGTCTTTCAGTTCTTAAAAATATGTTTTAAATATATCGTATATTTACCAGAAGACCTGTATTCATAATTTTTGCTTCTTTATCTTAGCAGGATACAGTTGTCTCTTACTCCTCGATCTTTACATTATAAAGAATAATAAAAAATTTTGGAGCTTTTTATGTCTGATATCTTATCGACGATAAACAGTTTTGGCAATCAAAGGATGGAAGATATTGGGATTTTATCTTTTATTTTTACAGTTGCCTTTGCTATTGTTACGTCTTTTATCTTTTCATGGCTATACAATCGTTTTTTTTCAAGGCGTGCCACAGGGAGTCAAATTAATCGAGCATTTCCTCTACTTTCTATGTCTATTACGGTTATCTTTATTACCGTACAGTTTTCCCTGCCCCTCTCTCTTGGTCTGTTAGGGGCTCTTTCTATTGTTCGTTTTAGAACCCCAATAAAAGAGCCCGAAGAAATAGGCTTTATTATGCTGGTCGTGAGCGCCTCTTTATCATGCGCAACACTCAACTTTATTTTTCCTGTACTGCTCGTTTTTATGTCTTGGCTTGCACTCTATTTAAGCGAGAAATTTTCATTGCTTGGCATGAAAAAATTGGATGGTGGCATGGTTACAATAACAGCAAGTTGCAAAAAAGATCCCCAAGAATTTACCTTAATTGAACAAGAACTGAAAAGTTTCCTGCCTGGTATTGAGCTTCAATCTATGTCGAAAAAGGAAAAAATTACCGGAGTTTTTGTCTTTCATGGTGTGAGCAACGATAATACAGCAAATTCTCTGTCTGATCTTTTCTTAAGGCATCCTGATTTTGAGTTTAATTTGATAATAAACAACAAATCTTTTTTCTAGCCCAATCCTTCTACTTTTGGATCCATGAAAAAGTCACAAAAACGCCAGGTAATCTTCATCTCTGTCGTTTTGTTTTTATGGTTTTTCTTTGCGTTTTTTACGCCAGGGCTAGAAAAAGATAAGGTGCGTCTCCAACAACAAACAGTATCAAGTAACCTGCTTGAATATGGAGAGACCGGGAAAATCCTAAAAAAAATAGATGCTATTTCTCCGATAGAAAGACGCAGCCTGGAGGCACCACAACAAAATATTAACGATGTCATAAAAAGAGCAAAAAAAGAACGAAAAAAATGGCTCCGTATCGAACAGTATGTAAAATTCAAAGAAAAGGGTGTTTTTTGTTATATAGAGGCCTCTAACAAACAAGAGAATACCCTGATTGCAATGTTTCAACGTGAAGATGGGGCCTGGCTTGCGGAAAAGGGTCTTTTCACAGATACGAAACGCGAAGTTTATCCTTTCTTTTTCAACGCAAAAGCAGAAAAAATCGAACTAAGGTTCTTTTTTGCCAACAAGCTTCACCCTTTGGACATTCGCTCTATTGTATTTTTGAAAAAAGGCTTTCACCCTATTGTTTTTTATGACCGTATTTCATACCAACATTTTTTTAGAAAAGCATCTTCCTCCGAATATACAATAACTCCAAACTTCTTTCGCATTCACCCAAGTTCCAGTGGACTGCGCTGTAAAATCACCCTGTCCTTCAAAGCGCAGGGGATGAACAGGTTCAGTAAATTTCAAAAAAAACAAGGGAGAAATGAAGTATACCTTACAGCAAATAAGAATAATCCCATTTTAAAAAGAATTACCATTTCTGACAATCAACTAAAAGAAATAAGCAAGAAATCAATCCCCGTTCTCTCAATAAATACAACAGATGAAGCATTATACTCAGAAAAAACAGGTATTCTTAAAAATCCAGATCAACATGGAAAGGATTGGGAACGTGTCGCCTATATTCGATATTCGAGGAACGGCAATATTTTATTTAAAACATTCTCTGGTATACGACTACAGGGAGGAGATCCCGGGAGATTAAAAGGGCTTATAAATTTTCGCCTTCTTTTTCGCAAAAAATATGGCAAATCCGCTCTTAAAAGTAATGTCCTTTTTCCAGGAACAAAAGGCCTTATAAAAAGGCTAGCGGTTAAACAATCTGAGTGGCCCGACTGGCCTCTCAACAGCCCTATAGGCTACGAAATAACGCGTCAACTAGGAGGTCTTGCACCGCCAACATCCCCTCTACTGCTTTATCTAAACGGAAAGAATCTTGGCTTATATTATTTTGTTCCACATTTGGGAGAAAAGCAGGTCGAATGTATGTTTCCTGAAAAAGATCTCAACTATTTCAGATGGAGAGGAACACCACATAATGCCGATCTTTCCTTTGTAACAAATGATTTTTGGATAAGACTTCGCTCTCTGGAGAACGATGGTCAACTTGACGAAAAATCCATACGTGAGTTTTTTGATATCGATAACCTTATTGCCAACGTTTTTGCTATCATTTTTTCAGGAACCGGAGACTTTGCGCAAGGGCTTATACTAAAAGAAGATAGCCCAACCGGTAAACTCTTTTGGTATCAATGGGATATGGATCATAGTTTTCTTAATTATCCCGCAGATATTACAGGAGAAAAAACAAACGTCAAAAGATGGCAAAAGTCTCCTCATATAGTCTCCATCTTTAATTCTCAAGAGAGGACTCCTCGAATTCATCTACTACGAACATTGATTGATAACGATCAAGAATTTAAAAAAAAGCTATTGCGTACAATGCTTCGTATGCTGAATCATAACTTAACAGACGATTTCCTTCATCGGATTATTGACGATTATTCTAAGACGTTAGATGCGATACATTACCCAAATCGACACATCTACCTCAAAAGATTGAAAGAATTTTTAAAAAAAAGAAAAGCTTTCCTGGTTAAGCAAATTAAAGAACTCAAGATACTGCCAGAGATTAAAGAGTGTATGGTTTCTTCAGAAGATATTCTGTTCTCTGTAAACGGTTTTCCTCAAAAAAGGATCTACTCTGGTTACCATACTGTTGGAGAATCTTTATCTATATCTCTGCAAAATGCTAATGACAAAAAAAAGGTCCTTGTAAACAATGAAAAAATAACTGGCACTCATTTTACTTTTTCCGTATCAGAAAAAAAAGATTGCCGGATACAGATAAATCAATATTGAAAAATAATCCATGCCACAGGACACACCCAAAAGAGCGCTCCGGGAAAAAGACCTGCTTGCCGACCTGGAAAGGATGCTGGCAACCACGTCGCGCGAGGAGGGCGGGCTGATTCCTGCCCTGCAGACAACCCAGGAGCTTTTTGGTTATGTCCCTGAATCCGCGATGCAGAGAATCAGTGAGCAGCTCCACGTTCCGATGTCCACCATTTACGGGGTTGTCACCTTTTATCATTTCTTTTCATTACAGCCACGCGGCATCTACACCATACGGGTCTGTCTCGGCACCGCCTGTTATGTGCTCGGCGCCCAATCAGTGCTCGACGCCTTCTGCGAACACCTCGAGGTGGAGGTGGGCGGCACAACCGAAGACCGGGTCTTCTCCCTGGAGGCTGGACGCTGCTTTGGCGCCTGCGGTCTTGCCCCGGTGATTATGGTCAATGATACCATCCACCAGCGGGTCTCCGCCGACCAGGTGCCGGATATTATCGCCGCATACCGCAAGAATCTTACGGTGCTGGAGGAAGAGGGAATATGACAGTCGCAGCCCTGACATCCATTGATCAACTCGCCAGAATTCGAGAAAACTGGCAGCAACAGCAGGCCTGCCCGGATGCACCGGAACGCATCCTTCTCTGCACCGGTGGCGGCTGCATCGCCTCGGGCGCCTACGCCGTGAAAGAGGCCTTGGTCAGCACCCTTGCCGCCAACGGCCTGGACAACAGATATCTGGTTACCGAAACCGGCTGTCTGGGTCCCTGTGCCGTCGGCCCGGTGATGGTCATCGGCAGAGACAAGACCTTCTATCAGGGGGTACAGCCCGAAGATGCCACAGAAATTGTTACATCACATCTGCTCAACGGCCAGATCGTTGAACGGCTGAGCTGGAAAGACGGCAACAAAAAGCCCGTTCCGGTGATGACGGATATCGATTTTTTCAGGCAGCAGACCAAGGTGGTGCTGCGCAACTGCGGTCGGATCGATCCGGAAGACATTGAGGATTGTATCGGCAATGACGGCTATGCCGCCCTTGCCAGGGCCCTTGAGTCGATGAGTCCGGAACAGGTCATCGAGGAGGTCCGTCTCTCCGGCCTGCGTGGACGCGGAGGTGCCGGGTTTCCGACCTATCTGAAGTGGAATTTTACCCGCAAGGCCACAGCATTTCCCAAATATATCCTCTGTAATGCCGATGAGGGCGATCCTGGCGCCTATATGGATCGCAGTGTCCTCGAAGGTGATCCCCACAGCGTGCTCGAAGGTATGGCCCTGGCCGCATACGCCATTGGCGCCAGTAAGGGTTATATCTACGTCCGGGCCGAATATCCACTGGCAATCGAACGACTGGGCAGGGCCATTGCCGATGCCCGCGCCTACGGTCTGCTCGGTGAGCATATCCTGGGCAGTGATTTCTCGTTTGACCTGGAGATCCGCAAGGGCAGCGGTGCCTTTGTCTGCGGCGAGGAGACCGCGTTGATCAACTCCATCGAGGGGCAGCGTGGTGAACCCCGCCCACGGCCACCGTTCCCGGCAGTGCAAGGTCTCTGGCAACAACCCTCCTCGCTGAACAATGTCGAGACCTTTGCCAACGTCGGGGCGATCGTGCTCAACGGCGGCAAGTGGTACGCCGGGATGGGTACAGAGAAAAGCAGGGGAACCAAGGTCTTTGCCCTGGCTGGCGCCATTCATCTCAGCGGCCTGGTCGAGGTGCCCATCGGCACTCCTCTGCAGACCATCATCGCAGAGATCGGCGGCGGAATTCCGGCGGGAAAGAAATTCAAGGCGGCACAGATGGGAGGCCCCTCGGGCGGGTGTATCCCGGCGCCAAGGGCAGACGTGGCCGTGGACTACGAAACATTGCAGAGCCTCGGGGCGATCATGGGATCGGGCGGCATGATCGTTATGGATGAGAGTTCCTGTATGGTCGATGTTGCCCGCTTCTTCCTCGAATTTACCCAGGACGAGTCCTGCGGCAAATGTGTCCCCTGCCGGGAAGGCACCAAGCGGATGAAGGCCATTCTTGACAGCATCTGCCAGGGAGAAGGATCCCTGGACGATCTGACGCTGCTCGAGAGCCTGGCCACAACCATCAAGGCGACGTCACTCTGTGGTCTGGGGCAGACCGCTCCCAATCCGGTGCTCTCCACCCTCAGCCATTTTCGGGACGAATATCTTGCCCATATTACCGACAAGAGATGCCCGGCCCATGTCTGCCAAGCCCTGTTGCAGTACAGCATCAACGACCACTGTAAAGGCTGCGGAGTCTGCGCAAAATTCTGCCCGACACAGGCGATACGCGGCGAGAAAAAGAGGCAGCATCTGATCGATCAGCACCAGTGTATCAGATGTGGAAAGTGTTACAGCTCCTGCAGGTTTGAGGCGATAGACAAGCTCTAACCTGTGCGGCATGGTCAGCATGAGTCCGGATTTTTTATCGAAAATATGGGTTGAAGGAGTCTGGCGCTCCAGCGCGGAAAGCATAAAGAGAGAGGCTGCACACAGCCTGCCAACGGAGTCGATATGAACATCATCTTCAATCAGAAGAGCTATACGGCCCAAGAAGGACAGACGGTTATTCAGGCGGCCCGGGACAACGGGGTCTCGATCCCCTCGCTCTGTTACCACGCCAAGACCGGAGGGCTCGGGAAATGCCGGGTCTGTGTGGTTGAGATCAAGGGCATGCCTGGCCTGGCCACCGCCTGTACAACCCAGGTGACGGCAGATATGGAGATAACCACCGAGAGTCCGGTGCTGCGCCAACACCGGCGGATGATTGTCGATCTCCTCCTCTCTTCAGGCCATCACGACTGTCTGTCCTGCCCACAATGCGGCTCCTGTGAGTTGCAGGACCTGGCCTACGCTCTGGGAATTGAGCACCCCTCGTTTGCGCTGCCTGAACGGCTGCCCAGGGATGAGACTGCGGAGTTTTTTGTTTTTGATGCGTCCAAATGTATTAAATGTGGCCGCTGCGTGGTTGCCGACAACTGCACGGTTGTCAACGAAACCCTCTCCTTTGCCCACCGGGGAGATGCCACCCGGGTCAATTTCGACCACGGGCTGCCGATCGGTTCCTCCTCCTGCGTACAGTGCGGTGAATGTGTGCAGCTCTGCCCAACCGGCGCCCTGACCGACAAAAAATCTCTTGGCCTGGGCCGGGCCTGGGAGCTGGAAAAGGTGAATACGACCTGCCCCTACTGCGGTGTTGGCTGTCAGTTGACCCTGCACGTTGACCGGGCGAACAACAGGGTCGTCCGTTCGACAGGCCGTGAGGTGGCGCCAAACCAGGGGATGCTCTGTGTAAAGGGGCGTTATGGGTTTGATTTTCCGGCAAGTCCCAGGCGTCTGCAGCAGCCGATGATCCGTAAAAACGGCAGGCTGGAGCCGGTAAGCTGGGATGAGGCGCTTGACTATACGGCGACGCGCATCAGGGAGATCGTCGCAGAGCACGGCCCCGAGGTGTTCAGCGCCTTTGGTTCCGGGCGTATTACCAGTGAAAACAACTATGCGATCCAGAAATTTACCCGCGCGGTGATCGGCACCAACAATGTCGACCACTGTGCCCGAACCTGACACGCGCCAACCGTGGCCGGTCTGGCCGCAGCATTTGGCAGTGGGGCAACGACAAATTCGCTTGCCGAACTGGAAAACGCCAAGGTGATCTTTGTGATAGGCTCGAATATGAGTGAGGCGCACCCGGTGATCTCCTATTTTGTCAAACGGGCAGTGAAAAAAGGGGCCATCCTGATCGTCAACGATCCCCGTCGTATTGACCTGGTCAACTGGGCCACCATCCATGTCTGTCACAGGATAGGCACCGACGTCGCCTATATCAACGGCATCATCAGCGAATTATTCCGAAACGGCTGGGCAAGGGAGGAGTATCTGCAAAACTACACGGAAAACCCGGAACTGATCCGCGAGCTGGCAAAAGAGTATCCTGCGGAAAAGGCCTCGGCAATCTGTGGGGTTTCGGTCAGCCAGATACAGGAGGTTGCCCGGATCCTTGGCGAAGCAGAAGCGGCAAGTGTCTGTTATACGCTGGGGATTACCGAACATATCTGCGGTACCGATAATGTCAAGGCACTGGCCAACCTGCAGATGGTCCTGGGAAATATCGGCAAGGTCGGTGCCGGGCTGAATCCGCTGCGCGGACAGAACAATGTGCAGGGGGCCTGTGATATGGGTGCCCTGCCCGATGTCTATCACAACTATCAGCCGGTTTCCCGTCCGGAAGTTGCCGAAAAGATGGCCCGGGCCTGGGGTGTTGACCGGCTTTCGACAACGCCGGGCTACAAGATGCCGACCATGCTGAGAAAGGCCAGAGACGGCGGTACCAGGATCCTCTACTGTGTCGGCGACAATACCGTGCAGAGCGAACCCAACATGGCCCATACCATTGAAGAGCTCAAGGCCCTTGAGCTGTTTATCGTCTGTGATATCTTTCCGAACATCACCACGGAATATGCCCACGTCATTTTCCCGGATACCGCCTGGAGCGAGGAGGACGGCACCTTCACCAACACGGAACGGCGGATGCAGCGGGTACGCAAGGCCGTGGAGCCACCCGGAGAAGCAAGACCACACTGGTGGGTGATGCAGGAACTCGGCATACGGCTGGGGAAGGATCTGGGATTCACCTCTGCCAATGCGGTCTGGGAGGATATGCGCAGCTCTTCCACCGGCTTTGCCGGGATCACCTGGCAGAGGATCGAGGATATTGGTCTGCAGTGGCCCTGCCCCACCGTAAAGCATCCGGGGACTCCGATTCTCCACGCCAGGGGCAGGTTTGTCCGCGGCAAGGGCCTGTTTCACCGGGTCGATCATATCCCGCCCGCCGAACAGCCTGACCAGGAGTATCCATTTGTGCTGAGTACCGGACGACGGCTCTGGCACTATCATACCCGGACGCAGACAGGCAACTGCCACGGCTTTGACAATATCTTCCCTGAAGAGCTCTTTGAGCTTAACCCGGAAGATGCCCGGGCCCTTGATGTCAGCTCCGGCGACCTGCTCAAGGTCAGCAGCAGACGGGGGAGTATAACGATCAAGGCCTGGGTGACAGAGCGCTCACCGCGCGGCGTCTGCTGGTGCGCCTTTCACTTTGAGGATGCATGCGCCAACATGCTGACCAACAACGCCTTTGATCCGCTCACCGAGACCGCTGAATATAAGGTCTCTGCGGTAAAAATCGAAAAAATTGCCAATGGCCGGCCCTGGACGCAGATGATCCAGCGCCAGGCCAGGCCTTAACCTGCAGTTGATCAGCACATGAGTTGATATTGCAAAAAAAGTCTCCGTCTACTTGTAAAACCCAACATAACCATTGTTGGAGACGGAGAAAAAAAGGGGAGACAACACCCGATCAATACCAACGGCCTTTTTTGTCCATGCGGTTTTCGAGGTTTTCGAAACAACACCGTGGGCCTGAAAAACCGATATTTTTCAGGCCCACGGTTGTGCGGGAATCCTTACTGTATCACTGTTTATGTACATCACCCAAAGCGGTTGCTGAAAGGATGAACGTATTCGCACTCTGCAGATCGGGAACCGAAAAGCTGTTATTGGTATCATAAAATATAAGAATACCCCAGCCCGTACCGTTGATGGTCAGAGTGTTGCCGGTAATGGTATTGGTTGTCGGGGCGGCTGTACCGGTATCCCGAATCAATATTCCGCCAATATCATCATACAGAGTTCCACTGATGGTAATGATATTATCGGTCACATTCAACGAATAACCTGTTGAACCCTCGCCACCAAAAACTATTCCATCGGTATACTCTCCATTGGTGATGATGGTGTTATTTGTCGCATTCAAGGAAAAGTCTGTTGAAAAATTACCCTGAATATGTATTCCGTCAGAAACATCGCCGAGGGTGGTGATCGTGTTTTCGATCGCACTGACCGAAAGACCTGTTGAATTATCTCCGGAAATAAATATTCCCT
>PDWI01007687.1_pt1 | contig 12939 bp, 7 predicted proteins | sample 1430891 | NCBI WGS metagenome assembly PDWI01 (sample SAMN01162508, study PRJNA174530) | Oral metagenome, whole genome shotgun sequencing project. | biome: Marine environment; feature: Marine mammal; material: Swab sample of the gingival sulcus; isolation source: swab sample of gingival sulcus... | reverse complement strand
GCTGCTGGACGAGCCGACCAACCATCTTGATCTTGATTCGCTGACCTGGCTGGAGAATTTTCTGGCGGTCTATAACGGCGCCTTGGTGATTATCTCCCATGACCGGGCCTTTCTTGATCGGGTTACCAGCCAGACCGTAGAATTATCTCTTGGTAAATTAACCAGTTATAAAGGCAATTATTCTTTTTTTGTCAGGGAAAAGGCCGAGAGAAGAGCGGTCGAGAAAGCTGCCTATAACAACCAGCAGGCGAAAATAAAACAGACCATGCGTTTTGTCGAGCGGTTTAGGGCCAAATCCACCAAGGCCAAACAGGTGCAGAGCCGGGTCAAACAGCTTGAAAAGATGGATATTATTGAACTGGCCGAGGATGAACAGCAGATTAAATTTCAGTTCCCGCCGGCACCTGACAGCGGCCGTGATGTTTTAGCCGTTGACAATCTCCACAAGGGTTTTAATGGCAAGGCAGTGTTCAGGGAAGCAAATTTTCAGCTGCAGCGGGGCGACAAGGTTGCGGTTATCGGGGTAAACGGAGCGGGCAAGTCCACCCTGCTAAGAATTTTGGCCGGCCAGCTTGAACAGGATCAGGGCAGGGTTAAATTGGGTGCCAGGGTAAATCTTTCCTATTTTGGTCAGCATCAGGCCCAGGAACTGCCAGAGCAGTTCACCGCCCTTGAAATCATGGGGCAGGTCAGTGAAGGTTTGACCATCACCAGAATACGTTCCCTGCTTGGGGCCTTTTTGTTCAGGGGCGAGGATGTGGACAAAAAGGCGGCGGTGCTTTCCGGCGGCGAGAAGAGCCGTCTGGCCCTGGCCAGGATGATTGCCACCCCTGCCAACCTGATGCTTCTGGATGAACCGACCAATCATCTGGATATGAGTTCGCAGGAAGTTTTACAAGAGGCCATGAGCCAGTATGACGGCACCATTATTGTTGTGTCCCATAACCGCTATTTTGTGGATAGTTTTATCAACAAGGTGCTGGAAATAAGGGATGGACGCATAACCCTGCACGAGGGAAATGTTGCCGAATATCTTGCCAGGATGGAAGAAATCCAGAAAAATTCCCGGCCGGAAAATAAAAGGATGCAGGAAACCGGTAAAAAGGGCGGTAAAGAGAACCGGAAAAAGCAGCGAAAACTGGAAGCAGAAAGAAGAAAGGAAAGAAACCGCCGGATCGGGCCGCTGAAAAAAGAGCTGGATGAGGCCGAGTCAAAAGTGGAAGAACTGGAGCAGCTAAAGGATGAACTTGAAAGCCGGATGGCCGACCCGGAGCTTTATCAGGATGAAACGGCCTGGGTGCAGATCAGCAAGGACTACGAAGACTGCAAACGCAGGCTGGAACGCTGGTACAACAAGTGGGAGACCACCCAGCAGGAAATTGACAGGATTGACGCTGATTTGGGGGGATGATAGCTCTGGCTATCTGTCAGGTTTTTAAGATCCTCTTGGTATTTTTTGTGATTATAGTATTTTTATGATGTAATTTCTGCAAGATACGGCAGAGAAAAAAGCGGCTGTAAGCTGTAAAAATTCATGGTTTTGTCAATTTTTATTGACAATTTTACCAAAAAGTGGAATCTTTTATTTCCAGTTTTGCGATAATACGGTAATAAAAATTACTACATAGCATAAAATAGCCATGGACACACTCCTCAACACCCTTAAAGAAGTCATCCTCGATTCACAGGAAATGCCCCCCAAACCATCCATCCCGAGACAGATGGAAATACAAACCGTCCCAGGAAAGGCAACAGTCTGTATTGGTGTCCGCCGCAGCGGGAAATCGACCTTTTTATTCCAGTGTATGCAAAAATTGCGGCAAAATATATCTGATAAAAACATCTTTTATCTCAATTTTTTTGATGACCGTCTGCGGGCCTTGCAGCAGGAAAATCTTGACCTGATTATCGAAGCATATTTCTCGCTCTATCCCGAAAAGAAAAGTGTTGAGACAATCTACTGCTTTTTCGATGAAATTCAGGTCGCTTTCGGCTGGGAAGCCTTTATCGACCGCCTTCTGCGCAGTGAAAATTGTGAAATCTATATCTCCGGCTCCTCGGCCCAGATGCTTTCAAAGGAAATTGCAACCCAAATGCGGGGGCGTGCTATCTCATGGGAGATGTTTCCCTTTTCTTTCGGGGAATTTCTTGACTACAAGGGGATAAAACTTGCACAAAAGTCAACGGCAGGAACTTTTGCCCTTAGCTCAAAAAAGCGGCTGCATATACAAAAGGCATGCGAAGAATATTGGCAGAGCGGCAGTTTTCCTGAAGTACTTGGCCTGGATGCGGGGCTGCGGCGGAAAATCCATCAAGAATATTGGGGAGCAATGCTTTTTCGCGATCTTATCGAACGCCACGATATTGCCCATCCCAAGGCAGTGATTGATCTTGCCCATTATCTGGTCGATAATACGGCTTCTTTATATTCGATCAACAAACTGACCAACTATCTGAAATCATTAGGCCATAAAATGCCCAAATCTTCAGTTTCCGATTGTCTGGAGTGGTTTGAAGATGCCTATATCCTTTTTACCGTGCGTATTTGTGATGCCTCACTCAAACGAGCAAATGCCAATCCCAAGAAAATATACTGTATTGACCATGCACTGGTATTATCAATCAGTTCGGGAATTTTAATCAATTCCGGTCATCTCCTGGAAAATCTGGTCTTTATCACTCTCCGCCGGATTACCGCAGATATTTTCTATTATAAGACCAAGAGCGGACGGGAAGTCGATTTTATTATTAAGCAGCAGGGCAGGATAAAAATGCTGGTACAAGTTTGTGAGACACTGAGTGAACCGAAAACCCGTAAACGGGAAATCACCGCTCTCTGGCAGGCAATGGCCGAGCAAAAACTCTCTCATGGACTTATTATTACCCGCCATGAAGAGGAGTTGCTACAGCAAGACGGAAGAGAAATCAGGATTGTCCCGCTCTGGCGTTTTTTACTGGAAATGCCTTCTAATATCCTGCCATAATGGCAAAAATCCAGCAAAATTTCCAGCCGGAAAAAAGAAGCGGCAATAATACCAGTCAGCAGGAAAAAGATAGATGTGGTGCATAGCCATTTAGCCGGCCGGCCCTGCAAGATTTATAAACAGATTTTCATATTTTTTTGCTATTGCACGCCAGTTATATCTCTCCAGACATACCCTTTGCGATTTTTCCACTATAGCTTGAGCCTGGTCTGGATGGTCAAAGACATACTCTATGGCATCAGCTATGGCATATTCATCCTTTTGTTCTATTAACAATCCGGTTTCTCCGTGGCTTATAATATCTGTGATACCGCCGACATTAGTACCAATCAAAAGGCAGCCGGACATTCCGGCTTCAACAAAGGTAAGTCCAAAACCTTCTGTATCTCCGCTTTGGGCGGTAATTGAAGGCCCAACAAAAATATCATGGCCGGCATAGATTTCTGGCAGCAAACTATTGGAGATCCCGCCTGTAAACACTACCTTGTCATTAAGCCCAAGTTGTGCTGATTTTTCACGTAATTCGTTTTCCAGTTCACCATGCCCAACGATGGTGGCGGTAAAGGAAATTTTTCTATCCTGCAATAGATTAAAGCCGGACAACAAATAATTTACCCCCTTTTTCTCGGATAACCTGCCGACATACAGGATTTTTCTCTCTTTTGATGTCTTACGCTGCTTCTTGCAGTAAAATTTATCACTGTCCACGCCCATTGGCAGGATGGTACATTTTTCCATATCACAAGACATTTTTCTTATGACTTCCCAAATAGCACTGCTGACAACGGTTATTTTTGCTGCACGTGAAAGAGTAAATGATTTCATCCATGAAAATAGTCTGTTTTTCAGAGCAAAAACATCTGCACCATGCAGCGTTACCACGATGGGAATCTGGTGAAAAAAGGAAGAAATTGCGGCTAAAAAACCTTGGGGCAGCATCCAGTGGGCATGGATGATATCGGGCTTAATCCGTATAATAGCACGGATTAGGGCGATAAATTCTCCAGTAATAAAAAAGGGCACAACCAACCAATATAGTTTATTCTTTTTCAAGGTGGTAATAATGCCGCCTCCGCCTGCCAGGGTTTGATATTTACCAATAAAATAGCAAAATCTTCTCACCCTTATCTGGTCAATAGTCTCCTCTTTTTCGGCCCCCGGATAATACGGCGTAATCACATGCACCTCAAAGGCATTGGTGAGCCTCTTCGATAATTCATAGACAAAAGGCGGGTCGGCATCACCCTGCCAGCGGGGGAAAGTTGAGGCAACAACCAGGAGTTTTGGCTTTTTCATGGGCATAGTATTTATTTAGCCAGGCTGGTTCCCTGCTCGAAATTCACCACCAGCGGCACCGATAACGGCAGGACGTTTTCCATAACCTTTTTGATCAGTTTTCTGGTCTCTGCCAGCTCATTTTCCGGCAGCTCAAAGACCAGTTCATCATGCACCTGAAGCAGCAGTCTTGCCGACAGCTTTTGCTGCCCCAGCTCCCTGGCAACCCCCAGCATGGCCAGTTTGATAATATCGGCGGCAGTACCCTGAATCGGGGTGTTGACGGCAATTCTTTGGGCAAACTCCCGTCTGGTCTTGTTTTTGGCGTTAATCTCCGGCAATGGCCGCCTGCGGCTGAGCAAAGTGGTAACAAAGCCCATTTCCCCGGCCTGGGCGGCAATCTCGGCCATAAACTTTTTAACCCCTGAATAATAATCAAAATATCTATCAATAAACTGCCCGGCCTCCTTCCTGGAAATTTTAAGCTGTTCGGCAAGACCAAAGGCACTCATACCGTAAACAATGCCGAAATTTATCGACTTTGCCACCCTTCTCATCTCTTTGGTTACCATCACCTCATCGGCAGAAAAAATCTGGGCAGCGGTTCTGGTATGAATATCGCCGCCGCCTAAAAAGGCATCCAGCAGGGCCTGATCCTGCGAATAATGGGCCAGTACCCGAAGGTCAATCTGGGAATAATCCGCCGATAAAAACATCATCTTCTCTGCCGGAATAAATGCCTGCCGGATGCGGTTACCCTCCTCGGTTCTGATCGGAATATTCTGCATATTCGGGTTGGAGCTGGACAATCTGCCGGTGGCCGTAACGGCCTGATTAAAAGAGGTATGCACCCGATGATCCGGCTCTTTTCCGGCCAGTTCAGCCAGTTTCTCCACATAGGTTGACTGCAGCTTGCCAAGGTTGCGAAACGAGATGATCAAAGCCGGCAGGTCATGCCGTAAGGCCAGCTTTTCCAGCACCTTGATATCGGTTGAATAGCCGGTCTTGGTTTTGCGTCCGTGGGGAAGCCTTAGTTCCTCAAAAAGTACCTGCCCCAACTGGCTGGGCGAATTGATATTAAATTCCCGCCCGGCCAGCTGGTAAATTTCCTGCTCCAGAAGATGCAGCTTGGCCGCAAACTCACGGCCCAGGTCGGCAAGAAAGCTCTGGTCAACCCTGATGCCGTCCATCTCCATTTCGGCAAGGATGGGGATCAGCGGCGCCTCCACCTCGAAAAACAGGGATAACAGTTCGTATTCTTTAAGTTTAGGCTCAAATTCCTGCCAGAGCAGCAAGGCCGCATAGACATCTTCGCAGGCATAGCTGCAGGCATCCGTGAGGGACACATAGGCAAAGCAATCCTCCCGTTTATCTCCGGCAGTTACTTGCGCAAAAGAGGTTAGCTCGGTGCCCTGCAATCGGCATAGTTCGTCCAGTTTCAGGCTTCTGGCGGTTGGGTCAATCAGATAGGCGGCCAGCATGGTATCAATAAGCTGCCCTTTAAGCTCTATATTTTCAATGCTTTTTAATACGGTATAATCATATTTTAGATTATGACCCAGCTTGGCCTTGCTATCATCGGCAAGATGCGGCCTAAGCCCATTTAGAACCAAATCCTTATCAAGCTGGCCCGACAATAGCGAGCCGTCCTGAGCTAGATGCCTCAGCGGAATATACCAGGCATTTTCCAGACCAGTTGCCAGAGAAATCCCCACCAGAGATGCCTTGCGGGCGTTGAGCGAGGTGGTTTCCGTGTCAATGGCAAAGAGCCTTGCCTGCTCCAGTTCGGCCAGTAAAACGTTAAAATCCTCTGTGGAAGTTACCATGTTGAAACCGGCAGTAGAAACTTTGGTCAAGGTTTTGACCTCTTTTAGCAGGGAATTAAACTCAAGCTCTGTATAAAGTTTTTGCAGGGCCTCTTGATTCTCCTGACCGCAGGCGTAAAAATCATGTTCAAGGGGGATTTTCACATCTGTTTTAAGGGCTATCAAATCCCTTGACAGATAAGCCATCTCCTTATTTTCAATCAGCTTTTCCTTCATTTTGGATTTTTTCATGCCGTCAATACCGGCATAGAGCTGATCCAAACTGCCGCATTCGTTAATCAATTTTTGGGCAGTCTTGGGGCCTACTCCCGGCACGCCCGGGACATTATCGGAACTGTCCCCCATCAGGGCAAAGCAGTCGAGCAGGGATGAGGGCGGCACCCCATATTTTTCCTGCACCGCCTTTTCATCCATCACCTTGTTTTTCATCGGCTCCCAAACCGTGATATTGCCGCCGACCAGCTGCAATAAATCCTTATCGCCGGAGACAATCACCACCTTAAAGCCTGCGGCGGCAAAATGACTGGCTGCGGTTGCAATAATATCATCGGCCTCGGCCTCTGCTTCTTCGAGACAGGCAATATTGGCAGCCCTGATATATTCTTTTATATAGGGAATTTGCTGGGCCAGATCTTCGGGCATGGGCGGGCGGTTGGCCTTGTACTCACTGTACATGCGGTGGCGGAATACCGGGCCGCGGCTGTCCCAGGCCACCAGCATAAATTCAGGCTGCCTGTCCTTGACCAATTTCCGCATAATGTTGATAAAACCAAAAACGGCGTGCGTATAAAGCCCCTTGCTGTTATTCAGGGGGGTAACGGCATGATAGGCCCGATAAATATAGGCACTGCCGTCAACGAGATAGATTTCTTTGGTCATAAATACTCCATTGATACGCAGAAGATTAGCTTCCGGCCAGAACGGGCTGGTTAAAAACAAAGCCCATTGCCTTGATTTTCCGCAAGTCTTCAGCAAGATCATTGCCGGAAGTGGTTAAATAATTGCCGACAATGGCACCATTTGCCCCGGCCTCAAAGCAGCTATACTGCCTGCTGCCAAATTGATTCCTGCCGCCGGCCAGCCGGATCACCGCTTTGGGATTGATCAGTCTAAACATGGCGATACTAATCATAACTTCTTGTAAGGACAATATTTTTTGGGCGGCAAGGGGCGTATTGGCAATAGGCACCAGAATATTGATGGGGATAGAACGCACCTTGAGCCGGGCCAGTTCAAAGGCCAGTTCCAGACGCTGCGCCATGCTTTCCCCCAGGCCGATTATGCCGCCGGAACATATCTCCATACCGGCATCCCTGGCAATTTTTATGGTGTCAACCTTGTCCTGCCAGGTATGGGTAGTGCAGACCTTGCTAAAATAACTGGCAGCGGTTTCAAGATTGCAGTGATACCTGCGGACCCCGCTGGCCGCCAGCATTGCCGCCTTTTCTTTGGTCAGCATACCCATCGAGGCACAAAGATATAGGCCGATTTCTTCCCTCACTCGGTCAAAAATACGGCCAAAGCCTTTAAGCTGCTGAATAGACAGGCTTCTGCCGGCCGTAACCAGGGAAAATCTGCCGATACCGTGCAACCGATTATCTTTTGCCTGCACTAATGCCTCATCGGTATCGATTATATCATATTCCTTTATAACCGTATGATAATGGGCAGACTGGGCACAAAACCTGCAATCCTCTGAACATCTGCCTGATTTGGCGTTAATTATCGAGCAAAGATCAAAATTATTTCCGTGAAAATGATGCCGGATCCGGTCAGCCGCCCTGGCAAGTGCCAGCGGTTCGGCATAACGGGCCAAATCAAGGGCATCGTCAAAACTGATCGGCTGGCCGTTGATAATCCTTTCGGCCTGTCTGTCAAGGGACATCAGCTCAAAAAAGCGTCTGCATACATTTGGCAAGGCCTTCGGGAGTATCAAACTGCAGACGTTTTACCTCGGCACCCTTGGGGATAATTTTCCTGAGCAGTCCGTTCAAGACATTTTTCGGCCCGGCCTCAATAAAGACATCAATGCCTCCGGCCAGCATATTGTTGATAAGTTCATACCATCTGACCCTTGAGGAAATCTGGTCGGCCATTACTTCCTTGATTTTGGCCGGATTTTGCTCGGTTTGGGCGGTTACATTGAAAAAAACATCGGTTTTGGGCGGCTGAAAGTCCATTTCCTGCATAAATTCAGCAAAATCAGGGATGGCACCGGCCACCAGCGGGCTATGATTGGCGGCACTGATTTTAAGCGGCACAATAGCCGCCCCCTGCTCTTTCAGGCTGCTGCAGACGGCATCCAGGGCAGCAAAAGAGCCGGAGACCACCACCTGCTGCTGATAATTATGGTTGGCGGCGGTAATCACGCCCGGGCCTTGATATGCCTTGATCATCTCCTCAACCTTGCTAATTTCAAGCCCCATGACCGCCCGCATACCGCCGGGGTTTTTATTACCTTCCCGCTCCATCAAGGCACCTCTTTTGGCTACCAGTTTGATGGTTTGGGCAAAATCTATTACTCCGGCGGCGTGCAGGGCCGAATATTCACCCAGGCTATGTCCGGCCACGGCCTTAACTCCTTGCGGCAGGGACTTTTTCAGGGCCTCATAACAGATGATATTGACCGCCGTAACCGCCGGCTGGAGATGAACCGATCTGGTTAATTCCTCCATCGTCCCATTCAGACAAATATCAGTAAGTGGCAGGCCGCAGACCTCTCCGGCAATATCCATCATGGCCTGTAAATCCGGGTCGGAAGCCATAAACTCCCGGCCCATACCCAGATATTGGGAACCTTGCCCCGGAAACAAAACCGCTATATTCATACCTCTTTCTTCTCCTCGGCCATGAAATTCAGGATAAGCAAAAGCACCGCCCCCACACAGATACAGGAATCAGCCACATTAAAGGCCGGCCAGTGATAGCTGCCCCAGTAGAAATCAAGGAAATCAATCACCGCCCCATGCCGCAGCCGATCAATCAGATTACCGGCGGCACCACCAGCAATCAGCCCCAGGGCCGCCCGATATACCCTTTGCCTGCCGTCAAGTCTTACGTTGATGATGGTCAGCCCCAAGCAGGCCAAAAAGGCCGCCCCCAGAAAAAAATAATGCCGCAGGGGCGACTGCATATCGGCAAACATGCTAAAGGCAGCACCCTTGTTAGTCACATAAACCAGATTGAAAAAACCCGGGATAATTTCGGTTGAATCATATAGCGAATTATTGGCCGCAACCAGATATTTGGTTAGCTGATCGGCCATAATCGAAACAGCCGCAATCCAGAAATAAATCAAGGCCGCTATCCCGCTAAGTTGATCTGTGAAATTACATCCAGGCACCGCTTGCAGATTTGGGGATGCTCCGCCGCCTGCCCCACCGTATCCGAACGGGTCCAGCATCTTTCACATTTTCCGCCGGCAGCTGGCCGTACCAGAATGACAAAATTTTCAAAATCTTCACTTAGATAGCGTTCTCCCTCAAGTGCTTGCCCGTCCATCTTTTTCAGCCCGGAAATGATGCTGATCTCTTTGAGAGTATGCCATTCGGCCTCAATAAACTCCCGCAAACTATCATCATAATCCAGAAAAACATCTGCCTCAAGCGAATGGCCGATCACCTTATTACTTCTGGCGATTTCCAGGGCTCTGGTTAAATCGGAACGTATTTTTAATAATTTTTGCCATTTATCCAGCAGCTCGGCAGACATTTTCCGATCGGAAATTTCAGGGAATCTGGCAAAGAATATGCCTGCCGAAACCGGAGAATTTTCATCAAGACCATAAAGCGAATCCCAGGCCTCGGCCGCCGTAAAGGACAAAATCGGCATCATCAGCCTTAACATGCCGCTTAAAATGGTATGCAGAATCGTCTGGGCAGCCCTTCTGGGCAGGGATTTCTTGCCCTCGGTATAAAGACGATCCTTGATAATATCCAGATAAAAGGCACTCATGGTGGTGCCGCAGAAATAATTCAGCCCCTGATTGATGCTATGAAATTCAAACCGGTCATAGGCGGCCATCACCTTTTCGGCAAACTGGTAATACTTGGTCAATGCCCACTGATCCAGCTCGGCAAGCTCTTCATAGGCCACCGCATCCGTCTCGGGGTTAAAATCACTTAGATTACCAAGCATATATCTGATAGTATTACGGATTTTGCGGTATGAATCGGAGACCTGTTTTAATATCTCATCCGAGACCTTGACATCATCCCGATAATCCTCGCTGGAGACCCATAGGCGGAGAATCTCTGCCCCGTATTTTTCGATAACCTCGCCGGGGGCCACCACATTGCCCACCGACTTGGACATTTTCTTGCCCTGCCCGTCCACCACATAACCGTGGGTCAACACGCCGTGATACGGGGCCCGGTCTCTGGTGCCGACAGAAGTGAGAATCGAGCTATGGAACCAGCCGCGGTGCTGGTCGGAGCCTTCCAGATATAAATCGGCAGGGGAACCAAGCTCTTCCCTTTCTTCCATCACCGCCGCATGGGAAGTTCCAGAATCAAACCAGACATCAAGAATATCATTTTCCTTAATAAAATCATGCTTTTCACAGTCTGGACATAAATAACCGTCCGGCAGAAAATCAGCCGCCTCATGCTTAAACCAGGCATCGGCTCCTTCCTGTAAAAACAACTCGTCAATCTTCTGGTTCACCTGCTGATCGCGGACCACCTGACCGCAATTTTTGCAGCTTATAACCGTAATCGGCACGCCCCAAGACCTTTGTCGTGATAAACACCAATCGGGGCGGCCTTCAATCATGGCATAGATCCGCTGCTGCCCCCAGGCGGGCGTCCAGGTAACCTTTTCGATTTCGGCCAGGGTTTTACGGCGAAGCTCGTTTTTCTCCATAGACAAAAACCACTGCGGCGTAGCCCGATAGATAACCGGCTTCTTGCACCGCCAGCAATGGGGGTAGCTATGGTTTATCTTATCTTCATGAATCAGCTCGCCGCTGGCCGCCATATCGGCGGTTATGTCGCTGTTTACCGCCGGAATTGCCCGTCCCTCATATTTTCCGGCCTCATGGGTATAAATGCCCTCGTCATCTAAGGGCGACATGATTTCCAGCCCGTATTTCAGGCCGGTCAGATAGTCATCGGCTCCATGACCGGGGGCAGTATGAACACAACCGGTTCCGGCATCGGCGGTTACATAGTCGGCCAGCACTATTAAGGAATCCCTGTTCATAAAGGGATGGCGGCAATTTTTGCCCTCCAGTCCGGCAGCAGAAAACTCGGCCAGAATGGTATAATCCTGCACGCCGCACTGCTCCATAACCTGCTCGGCCAGCTCCTTGGCAAGAATCCATACCTCGCCGCCGACCTGCACCGACACATAGACAAAATCAGGGTGGAAGGCGATGCCCATATTGGCGGGCAGGGTCCAGGGCGTGGTGGTCCAGATCACCACATAAACCTGATCTCCGGTTAAAGACGGGTCAATGGCGGCAAGGTCATCCTTTACCTTAAATTTAACGTAGATTGAAGGCGATACATGGTCATGATACTCAACCTCAGCCTCGGCAAGAGCCGTGGTACAGGTGGAACACCAATAGACCGGCTTCTTATTGCGGATCACCGAGCCGGACATCAGAAACTTGTTAAACTCCCGGGCAATGGCCGCCTCATAGGGAAAATTCATGGTCAGATACGGCTCTTCCCAGTCGCCCAGCACCCCAAGTCTTTCAAACTCTGCCTTCTGGATTTTTATATATTTCTCGGCATATTTCCGGCAAGCATTCCGCTTGGACAAGATGGGAATGGTCTTTTTCTTGTCGCCAAGCTCCTTGTCCACATTATGCTCAATGGGCAGGCCGTGGCAGTCCCAACCCGGAATATACGGGGCATTAAAACCCGCCAGCCGTTTTGATTTAAGGATAATATCTTTTAAGATTTTATTAAATGCAGTACCAAGATGGATATTGCCGTTGGCATAGGGCGGGCCGTCATGGAGAATATAACGGGGTCTTTCCTTGGCATCTTCTTGTATTTGCTGATATAATTGTTCCTTGCTCCAGCGTTTTAGAAACTGCGGCTCCTTCTGGGACAGATTTGCCTTCATCTTGAAGCTGGTTTGGGGCAGATTAAGGGTATCCCGGTAATCCATATTTATCTCCTGTACTGTTTTTGCCATATCTTCTTTGTCCAATCGGCCAACAAAAAATCGAATTTTCTAAAATAACAGGTGAGTAATTTGATGCAAGCTGAATTTATGGTCAAAATCGGCAGGCTCTAGGAATTTATGGTGAAGCAAGAGGTTAATCAGACTACGGCTAAAAAAAGTCCGGCAGGAAAACGGGCGGCTGGCTTTACCCTCCTATAGAAAATCTTCGCTATTTATAACCAAATATCAGCAATATCCTGCAAAGGCAGAACCGAAATATTTTCTTCCACCGGATAGGCATGTTCCCCCGGATATATGACCCAAAGATGGGTAAGCCCAAGATCTTTAATGGCAATATGCATGGATTTAGTTATTTTGGGTGCCTCATTAAACTTATATTCCATACCGTATCTTTTGCCGTTTCTGAAAAACAGCAAATCCAGTTCGGCTCCGCCATGGGTCGCCCAGTAATATACTTCGCCCGGTTTTAGTATCTGTATGGTCTGTTCCAGAGCAAAGCCTTCCCAGGAGGCACCAAGTTTGGGATGCCCCAGCAAACTGTGCATATCGTTAATGGTCAGTAGCTGATGCAGCAGACCTGAATCCCTAAAATAAATTTTGGGGGCCTTTACCTGCCTTTTGGCTAAATTTTCATGCCACGGCTGCAACTGCCGCATCATAAAGGTACCGGTTAAAATATCCAGGTATTTCCTGATGGTTTTATCCGTTACTCCCAG
>PDWI01007686.1_pt1 | contig 12939 bp, 12 predicted proteins | sample 1430891 | NCBI WGS metagenome assembly PDWI01 (sample SAMN01162508, study PRJNA174530) | Oral metagenome, whole genome shotgun sequencing project. | biome: Marine environment; feature: Marine mammal; material: Swab sample of the gingival sulcus; isolation source: swab sample of gingival sulcus... | reverse complement strand
AATATATGAGTCGGATTTTGTTGTTTAAATTGCTGGAATTTTTCTGCCACCGCAAAAAAGTTTAATCCTGTACCAAAACCTGTTTCTGCAATCACAAAAAACGCAAGCGTGTGATTTTGCCATTTTTCCCATAACTGGTTGCCTTCTTGAAAAACATAAATGCTTTCCGCAAGACCATCTTGGGTTGAGAAGTAAATATCATCAAATTGTGTGGAAACAGGCGTGTTTGTTTCATTAAATGAAAGGGTTGCAAAATTAAGTTTAGACATAAGATAACACCGTTATAAGAAGAGAGTGTCAAAATGAATAAAGGGGTAAAAATTACCCCTTTATAAAAAATAGATTCTAGGTTATTAGAAAATAAAGCAACCAAATGCAACAATTAATCCAAGTGTTCCCGTTACTGTTAAAATAGTGTAACCCCAAGTTCCCATAATTAAATCTCCTATACTATAAATGAAAAATACGTTCATATTTTAAGCCTATTTTTTAAAATTGCAATTAAAGATTAAGTATATTATTCAAGTTTTTTTATAAAAACTGCGATATAATAACAAAAATTTATAGATCCTAATTTACAGTGGAGTAATTGAACAATGGCAACTATTAAAGACGTGGCAAAATTAGCAGGTGTTTCAACAACAACTGTCTCTCATGTGATAAACAAAACCCGTTTTGTTGCTGAAAAAACGACTCAAGCTGTTTGGGATGCTATTTCTGAATTAAATTATTCCCCCAGTGCAGTCGCTCGTAGTTTAAAAGTTAATACAACTAAATCCATTGGAATGATAGTCACCACCAGTGAAGCACCATTTTTTGCTGAAATTATTTTGGCAATGGAACGTCATTGTTATGAAATGGGGTATTCGTTATTTTTATGTAATACTCAAAATAATGCAGAGAAAATTCAAAATCATTTAGATATGTTAATGACCAAACGAGTTGATGGTATTTTGGTGATGTGTAGCGAATACACCGAAAATTCACTTGCGTTATTAAATCGAACTAATATTCCAATGGTGATTATGGATTGGGGACAAGATTGTAAGAGCGATATTATTATTGACAATAGCTTTTATGGTGGTTATTTAGCCACTAAGCATTTGATTGATAATGGGCATAAAGATATTGCGGTAATTTGTGGTGATTTATTTAAAACAACTTCTAAAAATCGTTTTCACGGTTTTTCAAAAGCAATGGATGAATATGATTTATCTATTGAGCCAGACTGGATTCAAGAAGGTGATTTTGAACCAGAAGGTGGCTTTGAGTGTATGAATAATATTTTAGATTCAGGGCATTTACCAACGGCTGTTTTTTGTTTTAATGATGTGATGGCACTTGGGGCTATTTCTGCTATACAGCTAAGAGGATTATCTGTTCCACAAGATATTTCTATTATTGGTTATGATAATATCCATAATTCTCGTTTTTATGCCCCTCCTTTAACCACAATACACCAATCAAAATCAAGGTTATCAGATAAAGTGTTAGAGTTATTAATGATGCGTATTTCTGAAAAAGAAAAACCACATTCACCGCAGACGTTAGAATTTATCCCTGAGTTAGTTGTTCGAGCATCTGTAAGAAATTTAAATAAAGGTTGATATAGGATTTTTTAATGGAATTTTTAATTGATTTTTTTAGTAGCTATGGCTACTGGGCTGTTTTTTTAGTTTTGCTTGCTTGTGGATTTGGGCTTCCAATTCCAGAAGATATTACATTAGTCTCTGGCGGTGTAATTTCAGGATTAGGTTTTACTAACGTACATATTATGCTTGTTGTGAGTATGATTGGTGTTTTAGTCGGTGATAGCACAATGTATTGGCTTGGTCGTATCTATGGAAAGAAAATTTTACGTTTTCGTTTTATTCGACCAATAGTCAAAAATGGACGACTTTCAGCGGTTAGAAAAATGTTTGAAAAATATGGAAATCGCCTTTTATTTACAGCTCGTTTTTTACCTGGTTTAAGAGCAGTTGTTTATTTGGTTTCAGGCATTACGAATCGAGTGAGTTATGGCAAGTTTGTTCTAGTTGATTTTTGTGCGGCTATTATTTCCGTACCTATTTGGGTTTATTTGGGCTATTTTGGTGCATCTAATCGTGATTGGTTAATGGAGCAAATTCACAAAGGACAGGCTATTATTTATGTGATTTTAGCTGTTGTTGTATTATTTGTTGGTTGGAAAGTATATAAGGCTCGAAAAGCAAAAGGCAAAATAAATGAAGCAGATTGATATTTTTACTGATGGATCTTGCTTAGGAAATCCTGGACAAGGTGGCATAGGTGTATTATTACGTTATAAGCAACACGAAAGGGAAATATCAAAAGGGTACTTTGAAACAACTAATAATCGGATGGAATTAAGAGCAGTTATTGAGGCACTTAGTGTATTAAAAGAGCCTTGTAACGTGACGTTGTTTAGTGATAGTCAATATATGAAAAATGGAATCACAAAATGGATTTTTAGTTGGCGTAAAAATGATTGGAAAACCAGTAACAAAAAGCCAGTAAAAAATAAAGATTTATGGCTTGAACTTGATAAAGAAATTAAAAGACATCAAATTAATTGGCAATGGGTAAAAGGGCATTCAGGGCATCGTGAAAATGAAATTTGTGATGAACTTGCTAAAAAAGGTGCGAATCATCCAACGTTAGATGATGTCGGCTATGAGAAGTTGAATAATTAAGGAGATATTATGATTGATTATATTATTATAGGTATTATTGCTTTTTCTGCATTAGTAAGTTTATGGCGTGGCTTTATTCGTGAAGTAATGTCATTAATTAGTTGGGTAACGGCATTTTTTGCAGCGAGTTATTTTTATCCTTATTTGAGCAGTTATTTTTTACAACTTGATGTTGCTTATCTGCAAGAATCTGAACTATTACGAAACAGTGTTTCAGCAGTAATTTTATTTTTAATTACATTGGTTGCATTAACTGTTGTCAATGCCTTATTAGGTAAACTGGTTGATCATACAGGCTTAAGTGGAACAGATCGTGTGCTAGGTATGATTTTTGGTGCATTGCGAGGTGTCTTAATTGTGGCGGCATTATTATTTTTCTTTGATACCTTTACCAAAGCAAATCAATCACAATGGTGGTTAGAATCTCAGCTGATACCACATTTTAGTTTTATTGTGAGTTGGTTCTTTGAACAGTTACAGACTCATTCAACATTACTAAATAAATAGTTGAGTGCGAATGGAAAATTGCAAAAAAGATCAATTATCAGACCGTTTAATCATTGCTATCACAGGAGCAAGCGGTGTGATTTATGCAATACGTTTGCTAGAGGTTTTAAAATCAACTAAAGTAGAAACGCATTTAATTATTAGTAATGCCGCAAAACAAACCATCGCAGCAGAAACGGATTATACTTTAGCAGAGATTAAGGCGTTAGCAGATAAAGTTTATGATGTTCGTGACATTGGAGCGGCGATTTCATCTGGTTCATTTATCACAAAAGGAATGGTGATATTACCTTGTTCAATGAAAACATTATCTGGTATTGCACATAGTTATACCGATGATTTAATTACAAGAGCGGCAGATGTTATCTTAAAAGAACGTAAGCCTTTGGTGCTTTGTATACGCGAAACACCACTGCATTTAGGGCATTTACGTTTAATGACGCAGGTAACAGAAATTGGTGGACAGCTGATCCCTTTAATGCCAGCTTTTTATCATAAACCAAAAACCATAATGGAATTGGTTGATCAAGGTGTAAATCGTTTGCTTGATCAATTTAATATTTATTTAGAACAAGAATTATTTACCCGTTGGGGTAGTGAATAAATGTTAAAAATTTGTTATATTTTATTAAGGTAAATAAATCATATAAAAATTATTTTAATAAAATGATTTATTTTTATTCATTTTATATTTGTAGGAGAAATTATGGTTGCAATACGATACGCTCATTCCATATCACCGACCCATTTTGAATTAACAAGTTGGGCTTCTTCCTTACAAATGTCCCCTGTTACTTTTGAAGAAATTCAAATTGTTTGGCGTTATGCACAAGAAAAACTAGAGGTAGAAAAATATCCATTATTATGGTTTAGCATTGAAATGGTAGAAATTCTACACGGCTTAAATATGGATGATGAAAGTCTTGTTGCAGCTTTTTTAGTTCCTTTAGTAAAACATCACACTATTGATATTGTTCAAATTAAAGATGATTTTAACAACAATGTGACGCAACTTGTTAAAGGCGTGTTAGATATGGACAATATTCGCCAATTAAGTGCAGGCAATAATTCTGAAATCCAAATAGATAATATCCGCCGAATGCTTTTAGCAATGATAAAAGACTTCCGCTGTATGGTAATTAAATTAGCAGAACGTATTACTTATTTGCGAGATGAAACAGAAAGTGAAGAAAATATTGTACTTGCAGCCAAAGAATGTTCACAAATTTATGCTCCTTTAGCGAATCGTTTAGGTATTGGTCAGTTAAAATGGGAGTTAGAAGATTATTGTTTTAGAGCATTACATCCAAAACTATATTACCAAATTGCAAAATATGATTTAAAAGAAAAACGTTTAGATCGTGAAAAATATATTACAAAATTTATTAAGGATATTACCGCATTAATTAAAGATGATATTGGGCATTTTCAAATTTATGGCAGACCAAAACATATTTATAGTATTTGGAAAAAAATGCAGAAAAAATCACTGCGATTTGATCAACTTTTTGATACGAGAGCCGTGCGTATTATTGTGCAAGAATTAGAAGATTGCTATACCATTTTAAGTCTATTACTTACAAATTATCCGCATTTATCAGAACATTTTGACGATTATATTTCTAATCCTAAGCCTAATGGTTATCAATCCATTCATTGTGTTGTGTTAGGGGAGGGGAATAAGCCAATAGAAGTTCAAATTCGGACGCAACAAATGCACGATGATGCAGAACTTGGTGTTGCTGCTCACTGGAAATATAAAGAAGGTGCAGTTGCAGGAAGATCAGGTTATGAAGATAAAATTATTTGGCTTCGTAAATTATTAGATTGGCAAAATGATATTGCGGAATCGAATGAATCTATTAATGAATTACGCAGTCAAGTATTTGACGATCGTGTTTATGTGTTTACACCTCGTGGTGATGTTGTTGATTTACCTAAAAATGCAACGCCACTTGATTTTGCTTATGCAATACATAGTGAAGTAGGGCATCGTTGTGTTGGGGCGAAAATTGCTGGACGTATTGTTCCTTTTTCCTATATTTTACAGATGGGAGATCAGGTTGAGATTATAACTCAGAAAAATACGAATCCAAGTCGAGATTGGTTGTATCCAAGCAATGGCTTTATTAATACACCAAGAGCAAGAGCGAAAGTTATTAATTTCTTTAAAAAGCAAGATCGTGATAAAAATATCCCACTTGGGCGAGAACTACTTGAAGATGAAATTAATAAATTTAAATTTACAATTAAACAGCTTGAAAAATATGCTCTGCCTCGTTATAACCTAAGACATATTGATGATTTATACGCATCTATTGGTAGTGGCGATATTAAAATTAGCCAGTTAAGTAGTTATTTACAAAATAAACTGTGTAAACCAACAGCAGATCAAGAAGATGAAACCGTCTTAAGAAGTTTAAATAAGCCAACTCAAAAAATAAATAATAGTGATATTATTATTGATGGTGTGGGTAATTTAATGCACACCATTGCTCGTTGTTGTCAGCCAATTCCAGGTGATAAAATTGTGGGTTATATTACACAAGGACGAGGGATCTCAATTCATAAATCAGATTGTGAGCAATTATTTGAATTACAATTAGGGAATCCAGAACGTATTATTAAGGCACAGTGGGGGAATAATCAAGAAAGAGGATTTAGTGTCACTATTCGTGTTGTTGCAAATGATCGTAATGGATTATTAAGAGATATTACGGGAATAATGGCAAATGAGAAAGTGAGAGTATTAAGTATTTCAAGCCGCACTGATACAAAATTAAATCTTGCCACAATGAATCTTGAAATTGAATTATCAAATGTGGAATTACTCTCTAAATTACTTTCTCGTATTACACAACTTACAGATGTAATTGAAGCTAAGCGGTTAGCAAATTAAAATGATTTACGATTTACATTGTCATAGTACTATTTCTGATGGTCTTTTAACGCCAACTGAAGTGGTAAAAAGAGCGGTAGAAAATAAAGTTGATGTATTAGCTTTAACAGATCACGATACCGTAAACGGAATTAAGGAAGCAAAACAAGCCGCTCAAAATTTACCTATTAAGGTAATTTCAGGCGTTGAGATTTCTATTGAGTGGCAAGGTAAAAATATTCATTTAAGTGCCTTAAATTTTGATGAAGAAAATGTAGAATTAGTTGCACTTTTACAAAAACAAGCAGAATTAAGAGAGCAACGAGCCAATCAAATTGCAGAAAAATTAGCAAAATTTGGTATCTTTAATGCTTATGAAGGTGCTAAAAACTTAGCAACAGGGGAAATTACAAGAGCCCATTATGCAAGATTTCTAGTAGAAGTTGGAGCAGTAAAAAATATTGATAAAGCCTTTAAAAAATATTTAGGGCAAGGAAAATCAGCTTATGTGAAGCCAATGTGGTGTTCAATGGAAGAGGCAATAAATACAATTCATAATGCAGGAGGCGTTATTAATGTTGCACATCCATTACGCTATAAAATGACTGCTCGCTGGATTAGACGTTTAATTGAAGCCTTTAAAAATGCAGGTGGGGATGGAATAGAAGTTGCTGGCTGTGGGCAATCTCGAGATCAACGCCAATTACTAGCAAGATGGGCAGATGAATTTCAACTGTATGCTTCTGTAGGCTCAGATTTTCACTATCCAACACAATGGTTAGATTTAGGAAAAAATTTAGAATTACCACAAAGTTGTAAGCCTATTTGGACTTTGTGGGAATAGATAAGTTTCTTTTTTAATATTAGATTCAATAACAAAATAAACATAAAATAAGGAAAAATAATGTCAATTTTAGAAGTTGCAAAAAAACGTTATTCAGTAAAAGCGTTTGATCCAAATAAAAAAGTAACTAATAAAGAGATTGAAATCTTAAAAAGGATTTTTCAATTAAGCCCATCTAGTATTAATATTCAGCCTTGGCAGGTATTAATCACAGATAATCAAGATATAAAACAAAAAATTACCCAAGCAACGCAAGGTATATATGCTTTTAATGAGAAAAAAATTTTGGATGCTTCTCATATTATGTTGTTATGCGTCAAAACTGAATTAGGACAGGAGCATCTTGATAAACTACTAGAGAAAGAAAATGCAGATGGGCGTATTCCAAATCAAGATATTTACAATATGACTAAACAAATTCGTGAAGGTTTTTTTGCTAGTTTTACTGAAAAACAAGATGAATTTAAAAAATGGGCAGAAAATCAAGTTTATATTGCATTAGGGCAACTTTTATTGGGTGCTGGTGCTATGGGGATTGATGCTGTTCCATTAGAAGGTTTTGATAAACAAATTTTAACTCAAACATTTAATTTAACAGAAAAAGGGCTAATTCCTTTAACTTTAGTTGCCTTTGGCTATCATAGTGAAGAAGATTTTAATGCACAATTACCAAAATCTCGTTTTGATCTAGAAGATATTTTTAGTGAATTTTAGATTTGATGCAGTAAGGACATACTGTATACATCCTACTTAATCAGTAATTAACAATGCGTTAAGTAAATATCAAATCGATGATTTTTAGTTGTATGGCTAAAATCAGGTTTTTGATCCGCAAGAAAAGGGGCGTAGTCAGGACGTTTGACAACGACTCTTTTTTTTGCGAGATTTTTTGCAATTTCTAAGAATTGATCTGCATCGAGATCTGCTCCCACTAAATGTTGGAAAACTCGCATTTCTTTTTTAACTAATGCCTGTTTTTTATTTTTTTGTTTATGGGGATACATAGGATCAAGGTAAACCACATCAGCTTTTTCCACCTCATTACCTAATTCTGCAATAGATCGTACGTTTAATAATTGCATTCTTTGTTGCATAAATTCGCCGATTTCAGGATCAAGATAGGCTCTTTTTAACCCGTCTTCAAGTAACGCAGCGACCACAGGATTGCGTTCAACTAAACGAACATTGCAACCGACACAAGCTAGCACAAAAGCGTCACGTCCTAAGCCAGCAGTTGCGTCAATTACAGTTGGAAGAATATCTTTTTTTATGCCAACTGCTTTTGATATTGCTTCGCCTCGTCCGCCACCAAATTTACGGCGGTGTGCCATTGTGCCTTTGACAAAATCCACATAAACCGCACCGAGTTTTGGTTCATCTAACTTGCGTAATTCCAGTTGCTGTTCTGTTTGAACAAGGGCTAAAATGGCTGAATTATTATGTACGAGTTGCCATTTGTCGCAAAGTGCTTGGAATTGTTGGTTATCTTCTGTTTCACAAATAAGTTGAATTTTTGTCATAAAATATAATCGCTAAAAAGAGTATCTATGTGTTTAATTAAGGTTTCTTTGCCTAAAAGATCTTCATCTTGCCACGCAAGTTGTAAAATTTCAGGGCTAAATAAGGTTTGATATTTGTCGCTTATTGGTTGATAGCTAATGTGCCACGGCTCAATGCCTATTTTTTTATTTTTGTCTGTTGCCGAAAAAGGCAAATAAAAGCCAAAACAAGCGGCGTGATTTTGGATAAAATTTGCAAATTCTTCAAAATATCCGCCCGTTTGATATTCCCAAGGTTCAAGTTGCAAAGATTGATTTTTAGGGAGTAAATCAGGATCAAAAATATCAATTTCTGTTCCCCAATGGTGTCGGCTTGCTCCTGCAACTGCAGACCATCTTAGAATCGCTTGGCATTTTTGCCAGTCATCCATTTTAGATAAATCTAAGGCTTTACCATTATCATTATGCACTTTACGATTACCACTAAATTTTGCATTCCAGATAAATTTTTGACGCTCAAAATCACGAAATGAGCTAGCAGGTTGTAAATTAAAACCTGCTTGCTTGGCTTTTTGCTGTAAGCTAAGAAAAGCAGTGACCACTTCTTGCTGTAAGAAGTGGTTTGGGGATAACGCATTAGGTAATGAAACCAAATGCGTTGTTGATTTTCCTGTTAAAAGATTAGCTAGCTTGTTCATATTTGGTGATGTCTTTTGGTAATACGACTTCATCATTATTTGGCTGATTTTTAATAAAAATATCCATTTGATTAAAGGCAATTTCAATGCAGTTTTCAGCAAATAATTGATCAATTTTACGATTTAGAGCATCAACTGTTATATTTCTATCTCCAAGCGAGCCAACATAAACCCTCAATTCGTGATCAAGTGTACTTGCTCCAAAGCTAAGGAAATAAACAACAGGAGCAGGATCTTTTAATACAGTTTCGGTTTCATCTGCTGCTTGTAGTAGTAGTTTTCTTGTTAGTTCTAGATTTGAACCGTAAGCAACCCCAATAGTGATAATAATACGAGTAGTTGCACTTGACAATGCCCAGTTAGTTAAACGTTCGGTCACAAAATTTTTGTTTGGTACAATTACTTCTTTACCATCAAAATCCATTAAGGTTGTAGCACGAATACGGATTCGTGAAACAGTACCAGAAAATTCACCAACGGTAATTACATCACCAATTCGAATTGGGCGTTCAAATAAGATAATAATACCTGAAATAAAGTTGGCAAAAATCTCTTGTAAACCAAATCCTAATCCCACTGAAAGAGCTGCAAATAACCATTGTAATTTTGCCCAAGACATTCCAAGTGATGAGAAAGCACTTGCTGACCCTAATGCAACAATAGCATAAGTAAGCAATGTTGTGATTGTATAAGGTGTTCCTTGTGAAAGTGTTATTCGTGAAAAAATAAAGATTTCAAGAATACTGCGAATATTTTTTACTAAAATATAAGTAACAGCTAAAATAACAAGTGCAATCAATAGGTTAAAAAGTGTGATTGTCTCTATTTCTGTTCCATTTTCTGTAGTAATAGTTTGATTCCAAAGTGAAATATTATTTAAGTAATCGGCGGAGATAATGAGTTCAGACCATACGTTATAAAGTAAACTTGCAACAATAACCCATAAAATAATATTAGTAATATGAATAATCTGTGATTTTAAAATTCCAACTTTAATGCTTTCACTTTGTTGCGGTACTAAAATAATATCATCAGCAACGCTAGTTGTATTTTCTGTTGTTTTATTACGGCGTTGTTCCTGTAAACGGCGGTAAGCTAAACGGCGAGAAGCAACTTGAACACTGCGGTAAATTATGTAGCGTACCAATAACCATAGTACAATAATAATATAAGATGTGATTGTTAAAGAAATAAGTTTTAATGCAGTATAGTAGTATCCAATCGCAATGAGTGCAATTAATCCAATTGGTGTAAGTTGGATGAAAAGACGCAACGTACTGAGTAAAATGCTTTCTGTTTTATCAACTTGAGTATTTTTATTATGTACATTTAAGGCTCGTTTAAAACTTGGAGCAAGAATAAAAATACAGAAAAAGAGTGCTAAAATACTGACACTTTGCCCAATAACATCATCGCTAATACCATTTTCTGTCACATTGGTAAAAATAGAAATATTTAATAAAATGATAACAATGATCATTCCTCGACGTATTACTTTTTGAAATGTATAGCAACTTTCTTCTGATAAACCAAAGTGTCTTACAGCAATACCTTTTTCATTAAAAAGAGCTAAAATAAAGCTGAAAAACCATAAATAAGTTGCTATTTCAATACTCCACAACCAAGATTCTGTTGGATCAACAAAACAAAAATAGCCTAATAATGTTGTTATCGTTAAGAATATTAATATCTTAGGTAGGGTTAATAGCATTGTATAGAATAATGCAATAGGGGTATGCCAGTGACTATCTGAATTTAAAGAATTAACTTGTCCATTAATTATTGATAGATGTTTGATAATTTTAGCTTTTAAATAGCTAATAATTAAAAGACCAGAAAGTAATAGTAGCCCTATTTCTACTAAATAATTGAGATAACGTTCACTATTAGAGAGTTCAATTTTACCAATAATATTTTTTAATTGATAAGCAAATGCAGCTGGAAAAGATTTAACCCATTTTGTATTGATAGGCGTATTACTTTTTACCCAGAAACTTTGTTGAACTAAATTAGATTCAATTTCTTTACTTATTTGCAGTACTTGTTTTTGTACTAAATCAATCTTAATTGCGAAATTTAATTGATTATTTAGCGTGTTAATAATATCGGTTAATAGCTTACGGCGTTCTAGTAAAGTTTTATATAATTTTTGTTTCTCTTCATTATTAAGGGTTGTTTTATTTTTTTGCTGTAATTCATCAATATATTTATAGGGACTATAAAGATCATTACGTCTTTGGGTCATATCAAAAATATTGACACGCAATTCAGATATTTTTTCAGGTAGATTTTTTATATCAATATTCGTTGGTAAATTTTGCTTTTGCTTTTGAATAATACGAGAGAGCGCCAAAGTACCTTTTAATGCACTAATTTGTTTTTCAATGGTACGTTGGGTTTGTGTTAAAGAATCCAATACATCACTTAAATGAATAGAATCTTGAGAAAGTTTGTTTGTTTCTTGAATTTGTATTAGTAGATTTTTACTTAAATTCGTATTAATACTTAATTCATTATGTAATTTTTCATTATCATCATCATTATGCTGTTGTTGTTTATTTTCAGCTTGTTTAATTAGTTCTTGTGATTGCTGTAGTTGTTTTTGGTTTATTGTTTCTTGTAATAAATTGATTTCATCTTTTTGTGCTTTTTCTTTTAACTGTAATAAATAGTTTTGAGTTTGATAATATAAATTTAATTTATCATTATTTTTTAGATTTTTCTGATTATAATTATTTTTTAAGGTCAATAATTCAATTTCTAGCTTATACTTTTGTTCTAATAATTTATCAAGATCACTGTCAAGAAGAGAGTGATTTAATTCAGTAATACGACTACTATTTTCAATAATAACTTGTTGTACCTGACTAGCAATAGAGTTTTGTTCGACAATAGTTACATTTATACTATTAAGTTGTGATTGAATTTCATTGAGAGAATTATTTTTAATTAAAAGTTGTTGTTGTAATTCTTCAATAGATAAGTTTTTATCGATAGTTAATGGTGAATCTTTTTTTAATTTAGCAATTGTTTGTTGATCCTGTTCAGTTTCTTTATCAATGTTATGTAAAAGATCTTGTAATGCTTTATTCTTTTTTTCTTGTTCTTCAATTTCTTTTAATAAGCTAATAGAATTTTCTAAATTTTGTATAAGAATTGTATCTTTTGGATTTTGCTGTTGTGCAGTTTCTAATTGGGTATTTAATTCTGCAAGTGTAGATAAACTTTTTGAGGATTGTGCTTGTGTTGTTGAACTAATAATTCCAAGTAATAGTGTTATAAAAAAAATAAATCTTTTCATTAGGTATAACCTCCTTATTGTAAAGCGGTCAGGGAAATCACAAATTTTTAACTATTGGTTTTTAGAAATTAATAATTACTATTATATAAATAGTATTATAACTTATTGATAAAAATTAGGTGGTAGGTGGATTAGAGTGTAATCCGTATATACCACCGTATTACCAATTGTTATTAATTTTGTAAATTCATAATAAAATCTTACCGCTTTTATCTAAATTGAAATATAGAAAATAATTCTGCTAACAGAGGCGGATATATGTAAATTAATGTTTGCTAATCACGCCCCTAGGTTAATTAACTTACTATATTATTTTTTAGCTGTTAATTTTAGCCAATCAACCATTATTTTTTCTGTTTCTTTTAATATGAAATCAGGGGCTTCATAATCTTTTGGAAGATCATCTATATTCTTTAATGTTTTTTTTCCTTCACGTTTAAAACGAGCATTTAATTTTGTTAAATAGCGATCATCATCAACTTTACGTTGTTGTTTACGTTTCTTTAAATTTAAAGATAA
>PDWI01007685.1_pt1 | contig 12939 bp, 10 predicted proteins | sample 1430891 | NCBI WGS metagenome assembly PDWI01 (sample SAMN01162508, study PRJNA174530) | Oral metagenome, whole genome shotgun sequencing project. | biome: Marine environment; feature: Marine mammal; material: Swab sample of the gingival sulcus; isolation source: swab sample of gingival sulcus... | reverse complement strand
TGATACTTGATACTTGATACTTGATACTTGATACTTGATACTTGATACTTGATGATAATTATATCATATCTAATATAAAAATACAATCTAAACAAAAAATCCTTTCCATACAATGAAAAGGATTTTGTAAATATTAGCTAAAATATAACCGCTAAATAACATTCCCAATTTGGGTATCTATATATAGGGTGATACTTTGTGTATCGGTGTCAGTGTACATATCATATCTTCACTTATTTAATTCAACTTTATGCCTAATCATCAAAAAAATGTTCTCTTAATTCAAGAGATAGAGCAATATTTTCAGCCATTTTAAAAGTATTAACTATCGTTAAAATAACAATCATTATTGTATTTTTTCCACCCCTGATTTGTTGTACATCTTTAACTTGATTAAAAATCTGTATAACAATAGGGATAAATCGTAAAACAAGAGATATTGTTAATGAGATTTTTTTAGGATTTATATTAAAAAAATGAAAAAATGAGAAATAAACTTCAAAGCTATCTATAATTTGTGAAGGTTTAGTTGTTAAGTTTATCAAAGCTGATAACAGCACTATACTCATCAATCGAGCAATCATATTAGTTGCACTGATAATACCATTTGAAATAAAATCAATAACAAAAAAGACTAAAAAGAACCAAACAAGCGGTTTAATTTGTTGGTAAATATGCAAAGTGTTAAACTTTGCGAGAAAAAAAAGAAAAATACTTAATCCGAAAATAGTAATTGATACATAAATATTACTAAAACTAAATAAAAATATACTTATAGCTAATAAAAATAATAATTTATAGCCAAAGGATAACTTATGAACAAATGAGTTTTTATGAGCGTAAATTCCTAGCATAACATTAGTTTTTTGTATTTTGAAATTGCTACATCAGGCACATCATCACAATAAACTTCACCGTTGTCAATAACTATAACTCTATCAAAATTTTTAATAAAATCTAAATCGTGGGAAATTACAATAACTTTTTGAGAAAGATTTTTAATTAAATCGGTGATAATTTTTTTATTACGTAAATCAAGTAAAGTTGTCGGTTCATCAAATATCATATATTCAGGATTCATTACTAATACGCCTGAGATTGCAATAATTTGCTTCTCTCCCCCACTTAATTGATGAATTGGTGCATATTTAAGATGAGAAATATTATGACGAACTAAAACTTCATTGATACGATTTTCAATAGTTTCTCTGTCAAGTTTCATATTTTTAAGACCAAAAGCCAAATCATCTTCAACAATAGGAAATACTATTTGCATATCAGGATCTTGAAATACAAATCCAACTTTTTCTCTTATTTGTTTAAGATTTTTTTTTGTGCTTAATCCATCAACAACAACATTGCCACATTGAGGAATAATAAGACCATTGAGCATTCGAGCTAACGTACTTTTGCCACTCCCATTTGCCCCTATAATAGCAATTTTATCTTCTGTTAAATCAAGGTTTATGTTTTTCAAAACCTGCTTTTCATCAAATGAATGTGAAATATTTTGTATGCTAATCATTTTTTACTTTTTGAGATTTAATTGCTAATCGACGCTTTTTAAAAAAAGAACTAATCAAATCTGAACACTCTTTTTTTAAAACACCACCTTGCACATCTACTTGATGATTCATTTTAAAATCTTCAAATAAGTGAAAGCGAGAGCCAATAGCTCCTGTTTTATAATCTAATGCTCCAAAAACAACCCTTTTTATTCGAGAGTGTAAAATAGCCCCTGTGCACATAGAACAAGGCTCAAGAGTTACATATAAAGTACAATTTAGAAGTCGATGATTTTTAAGCTGTTTACAAGCGGTTAAAATTGCATTAATTTCTGCGTGAGATGTTGGATTATGATCGTTGATATTAGTATTAAACCCTTCACCAAGAATATTACCATTTTCATCAACTATAACTGCACCAACTGGTATTTCTCCAATATCTTCTGCTTTTTGAGCGAGTTTTAATGCCCTTTGCATCATCTGTAAATCAAAATCACTAGGTGTTATATTACACCTTTCAATACTTTTTTTAATAAACATAATATAAACATAATATAAAGACAGGAAAAACCTGTCTTTTATTCTATAAATTATTTAAATTTTCTCTCTTTAAAAGATTTACGACCACTACGATCATTACCTCTTTTTTCAAAGCGATCTTTATTTCTAAAAGATTTACGTTCATTATCTTTACGCTTAAATCCACCGCCTCGTTTATTGCCACCTTCACTTGCACCAATTAAAGACATTTGCATTGGTTTATTTAAAACTCTTGCTTTATGCGTAAAGTGTGCAACTACTTGATTTGGTAATCCTGCTGGAAGTTCAACGGTTGAATAATCGTTATTAAGTTTAATATGTCCGATAAATTGGCTTGAAATATTTCCTTCATTTGCAATTGCTCCAACAATATGTTTTACTTCAACACCATCATTACGACCAACTTCAATACGGAACATATTCATTGGTTCGCCATTATTTTGATTTTCTCGACCATTGCGACCTCGTTTTTCACCACGATTGTTGCGCTCACGAACATCACGTTTAATAACAGGATCTGCTGATAAGATAAGTTTTTTATCTTTTTGTAATAGCATTAACATTGCTGCACTTAATTCACTGCGATCGATATCTTCACTAAATAATTCATTCAATAAATCACGATATTTATCGAGACTATGATGTTCAAGTTTTAAATCAACTTCTTTTTTAAATCTTTTTCTACGTGTTGCCATCAAAACATTGTGATCAGGCATTTGAATTTCTACTAATTGTTTTTTAGTCATTCTTTCAATGTTACGCAGACGATTACGATCTTTACCTCGAGTTACAAATAAGATTGCACGACCACTACGCCCTGCACGACCTGTACGACCAATACGGTGAATATAGTTTTCATCATCAGTGATATCATAGTTAATTACTAAACTGATACGCTCAATATCAATACCACGAGCTGCTACATCTGTTGCAACAAGAATATCAAGACTTCCTGCTCTCATACGCTCAAGTGTTTTTTCCCTTGAACGTTGTTCCATATCACCATTTAAAGCTGCTGCTTTTAACCCTTGTTTTAATAACATTTCAGCAAGCATTTCTGTCGCAGCTTTTGTTGCTGTAAAGATAATTACACCATCATAATCTTCAACTTCTAAAAAACGAAATAGTGCTTCATTTTTATGATGTTGATTTTGTGCATACCATACCAATTGCTCAATATCTGGTTCACTATCTTTATTTCGTCTTACTTCTACCTCAACTGGAGATTTCATATAACGTTTAGTAATACGTTTAATAGGGGCTGGCATTGTTGCAGAGAATAAAGCTGTTTGATGATCTTCTGGTAATTTTTCCATCACTGTTTCGACATCTTCAATAAAGCCCATTTTAAGCATATCATCAGCTTCATCAAGAACAAATGATTTAATATTATCAAGTTTTAATGTACCTTTATTGATATGATCTAAAAGACGACCTGGTGTTCCTACAATAATTTGTGCACCACTTTTTAAATCTCTAATCTGTGGTGGATAAGGTTGCCCACCGCAAAGAATAACGGTTTTTAATCCTTTAATAAATTGTGAAAAGTCTTGTAATGCACCTGCAACTTGAATAGCAAGCTCACGAGTTGGTGCCATTACTAACATTTGTGGTACTCTAAGTTCAGGATCCACCGTTGCTAATAATGGTAATCCAAATGCTGCTGTTTTTCCGCTTCCTGTTTGTGCGGTTGCTAATACATCACGACCTTCTAAAAGTGGTGGTATTGTTTCTGCCTGTACTGGTGTTGATTGTGTAAATCCGATTAAATTAACCGCTTTTAAAATTTCTTGCGGTAATGCTAAATCACTAAAATTAAGTTGATTTTCTAATGTCATAAATTTCCTGCACTATTGTGCGTTAATAACTATATATTTTTTGAATGCTGGCGTATTTTGCAAACAAAGTCCTATGCAAAACCTATTTCGCCCCTTGAATAATGAAAGAGAATATTCTCTTGATGATTATTATATTGAAATGAGTTTTGCGATATAAGGATAGCACCATTGCTATCCCTATAATTTTTTAATTACCAATTATTGGTAAAATTATTCAGCGTTTTCACCACTTGTTTCTGTTGTTTCTTCTGTTAAACCTTTCATTGTTAGACGAATACGACCTTGTCTATCAATTTCAACAACTTTAACTGAAACTTCATCTCCTACTTTCAAATAGTCACTTACTTTTTCTACACGCTCATTTGAAATTTGAGAAATATGAACTAATCCTTCTTTGCCTCCTAACACAGAAACAAATGCACCGAAATCAACCACACGAGAAACTTTACCTTTATAAATAGCATTTACTTCAACTTCTGCGGTAATATCTTCAATACGGGTCATTACTTCTTTTGCACAGCTTGCATCTGTTGCTGCAATTTTCACGGTTCCATCTTCTGCAATATCAATTGAAGTATTAGTTTCTTCAGTTAAGCTACGAATCGTTGCTCCACCTTTTCCGATAACATCTTTGATTTTTTTAGGATCAATTTTCATAGTATAAATGCGAGGTGCAAAATCAGAAATCTCTTCACGTGGCTCGCTAATTGCTTGCTCCATAACGCTTAAAATGTGAAGTCTAGCACCTTTTGCTTGATTAAGAGCAATTTTCATAATTTCAGGGGTAATACCTTCAATTTTGATGTCCATTTGTAAAGCAGTTACACCATCTTTTGAACCTGCAACTTTAAAGTCCATATCACCTAGGTGATCTTCATCGCCTAAAATATCTGAAAGAACAACGAAATCATCACCTTCTTTTACCAATCCCATTGCAATTCCTGCAACTGCTGATTTGATAGGAACACCAGCGTCCATTAATGCAAGAGATGCACCACAAACAGAAGCCATTGAAGAAGAACCATTTGATTCAGTAATTTCAGAAACCACACGCACTACATAAGGGAATTCTTCAGCACTTGGCATAACCGCTAAAACACCACGTTTAGCAAGGCGACCGTGACCAATTTCACGACGTTTTGGTGAACCAATCATTCCTGTTTCACCCACCGAATATGGAGGGAAGTTGTAATGGAATAAGAAACGATCTGCTTTTTCACCTGTTAATTCATCAATAGTTTGCGCATCACGCTCTGTACCTAAAGTAGCAACTGCTAATGCTTGAGTTTCGCCACGAGTGAAAATTGCTGATCCGTGAGTACGAGGAAGAACGCCTGTGCAAATATCTAATGCACGAACCGTATCTTTAGTTCTGCCATCAATACGAGGTTCACCTTTGATTACACGACTACGCACGATTTCACTTTCTAAATCAGTGATAATTGCAACGATTTCAGCTTCTGATTGCTCTTCATTTTCTGCTGTAATTTTAGCGATAACATCAGCTTTAATAACATCAATTTTTGCATAACGCTCTTGTTTATCAACGATTCTAAATGCTTCACCTAAATCGTTGTAAGCTAATTCTTTAATTTTTTCAATAAGAGCTGTATTAGCTTCTGGAGCTTTCCAATCCCAACGCTCTTTACCTGCTTCTTTTACAAATTCATTGATGTTATCAATTACTACTTGTTGTTGTTCGTGTCCGAATACTACTGCTGCAAGCATTTGTTCTTCTGATAAAATATCAGCTTCAGACTCAACCATTAACACCGCATTTTTCGTACCAGCAACCACTAAATCTAAACGACTAATAGCTTGTTCACTTGTTGTAGGGTTTAGCACTAATTGATTGTTAATAAAACCAACACGAGCAGCACCGATTGGACCATTAAATGGTACACCTGAAAGAGAAAGAGCTGCTGATGCTCCAATCATTGCCACTAAATCAGGGCTTACTTGTGGGTTTACAGAAACAACTGTTGCCACAATTTGAATTTCATTTAAGAAACTTTCTGGAAATAAAGGACGGATCGGACGGTCAATCAAACGAGCGATTAATGTTTCACCTTCTGAAGGGCGACCTTCACGTTTGAAAAAACCACCAGGTATTTTACCTGCCGCATAAGTTCTTTCTTGATAGTTTACGGTTAATGGGAAGAAATCTTGCCCTTCTTTAACATCTTTTTTCGCAACTACGGTTACAAAAACACAAGTATCATCCATACTTGCCATAACCGCTGCTGTTGCTTGACGTGCCATAGCACCTGTTTCCAATGTTACAGTATGATTACCATACTGAAACTGTTTTACTACTGGATTCATAAAAATTCCTTTTACTATAAATTAAATAATGTGTATAAATTACACTTTGGTTTTTATACCAATAAGCAAAACATTTAAGACGACTAGCAAAAAAACACCAAAATATCACCGCTATTTTTTTGTTAGTCGCTTATACTTAAACGGTATAAATCTCAATAATTATATCACAAATTCAAATATAATGAAATAGTTATTTTAAATATCATTACATAAGATAGTATCGAAAACAAAAATATACTATGTTTATAGTTTTTATAACATCACAAAAATAGAAAAGCTCCAATAACATTAGGAGCTTTCATATTTTAATAGTAAGTTAAGATTTAAAAAAATCTATTGATCGCCAAACATAGCAGAAATTGATTCTTCATTACTAATTCTACGAATTGCCTCTGCAAACATTGTAGATAAGGTTAATTGACGAACTTTTTCTAATTTTTTAAATCTAGGACTTAATGGAACAGTATCAGTTACTACAATTTCATCAATTGCATCATTTTGTAGTAATGTATAAGCATCTCCTGAAAAAATTGCGTGAGTTGCATAAGCACAAACTTTTTTAGCACCACGCTCTTTTAGTGCTTCAGCAGCTTTAACTAATGTTCCCCCTGTATCAATCATATCATCAACTAAAATACAGTTTCTATCTTTAACATCACCAATGATATTCATAACTTGGGCAACATTTGCTTTTGGACGGCGTTTATCAATGATTGCCATATCTGCATCATTTAATAGTTTTGCAACCGCTCTTGCACGCACAACACCACCAATATCAGGTGAAACTACTAATGGATTTTCAATATCTGCTTTCTTTAAAATATCATTGATAAGTACAGGGCTACCAAATACGTTATCAACAGGAATATCAAAGAAACCTTGAATTTGCTCAGCGTGTAAATCACAAGTTAAAACACGATCAACACCAACACTTGATAAGAAATCTGCTACTACCTTTGCGGTAATTGGCACACGAGCACTACGAACACGGCGATCTTGTCTTGCATAACCAAAATAAGGAATAACCGCAGTAATACGACCCGCTGATGCTCGACGCAGAGCATCGGTCATAACGATTAACTCCATTAAGTTGTCGTTGGTTGGTGCACAAGTTGATTGAACGATAAACACATCGCCACCACGTACGTTTTCATTGATTTCTACTTGAATTTCACCATCTGAAAAACGTCCAACTGTTGCTTTTCCAAGCTTAGTGTAAAGACGAGATGCAATTCGTTTTGCAAGTTCAGGGTTGGCATTACCAGTGAAAATTTGAATGTCAGACATTAAAAACCTCTAAATTTTGAGTTGATGGATAATTGGAAATTGTTTGATGCAGTGGTGATACATTTGCCCCTTTTGCAATAAAGGCAAAATACTTTTGTTTTTTGATAACTTCTAAAACCATTTCTGCGTTACTATGTTCATTAAATTCAGCAAAGATGCAAGCACCTGTGCCAGTTAATCTAGTCGGGGCATATTTTAACAATAAATTACGCAGTCTTTCAACCCTTTTATTTTGAGAACATAAAATATTTTCAAAATCATTGCTAAACGTTTGCTCTAATAATTCATCAAGAGGTCTTTTGGGAGTATTTCGAGGTAAATTTGGATCTTGAAATAACTCTGCCGTTGAAATAGAAACATCAGGTTTTGCTACAAGATAATATTTTTCTTTTGGCTGACAAAAAGTTAATTGCTCACCTATGCCTTGTGCAAAAGCTGCTTTTCCTTTCACAAAAACAGGGACATCAGCCCCAAGTTTTACTCCAAGAGTTGCTAACTCATCTAATGATAAACCTAATTGCCATAAATAATTTAAGCCAACTAACACCGTTGCCGCATTTGACGAACCGCCACCAACACCACCACCAAGCGGTAAGTTTTTTTCAATAAAAAACGAAATCCCTTTTTTACATTTTGTATAATCTTTAAGAATTTTAGCCGCTTTGTAAATCAAATTATCTTGTAAATCAACGTTTGCTAATGGATTTTCTATAATAATTTCATCTCTATCAATTTCTGTAAAAGTGATATAATCACAAAAATCGATAAACTGAAACAAAGTTTGTAGTTCGTGATAGCCATCTTCTCGTCTGCCATTGATGTACAAAAATAAATTTAATTTTGCAGGTGATGGCAATCTCATTGAATACTCCAATTGTTGATCTTAATGCGTAAAAATTGATTACCATTGCTAATAACCATAAGTTTTGGCATTTGTTGCTGATCATAAGTTACATAATCAATAGTCCAAACTTCATTATCTTCATTCGTAAACTTAAACTGTCGTAATTGATGTTTTAAATCAACTTTTATAGCGAAAATATTGCCACTAGGATAACCTTTTAGCCAATCAGAAAAGTGATCTATCGGATAACTTGCTCCAAAATTTTCTCGTAAAAAAGCAGGAATATCATTAATAGTAATACTCTGCCCTCCCTCTTGCACAATTAAACCTTTTTTAAACCGCTTGATCGTATAATATTTTCCAACATAACTATTTGATAGTTTCATCTGATAGTTAAGTGGTTTTCTATTTTCAAAGCTCATTGACATCGTAAAACGAGCCGAAGGATTTTGAGAAACAACACCTAACGATGCTTTAAGCTCATAAGCACCTATTTTATTAACCGCAATCATTCGCTCTTGGAAACTTTTATCATTTACACTGCTTAACTCCCCTATTTCATTTTGAGGAATTTGCACACAAGCCGTTAAAAAAGCAACACTACTTAATAAAATTATTTTTGCATATTTATAAAATTTTTTCACCGCTTACACCTTCTTTGATTTCTCTAATGTAGTTTTTAAAAAACGAGCGGTATGAGATTTGCTATTTTCTGCAACAGTTTCAGGGCTACCCTCTGCTATAATCTCACCACCACCATCACCACCTTCAGGACCAAGATCAACAATCCAATCAGCCGTTTTAATCACATCTAAATTATGCTCAATAACTACTAGCGTATTTCCTTGATCTCGTAATTTGTGTAACACTGCCAAAAGCTGTTTAATATCAGCAAAATGAAGCCCTGTTGTTGGTTCATCTAAAATATAAAGCGTTTTACCTGTATCACGTTTTGAAAGCTCGCTTGCAAGTTTAACCCTTTGGGCCTCACCACCTGAAAGAGTTGTTGATGCTTGCCCTAATTTAATGTAAGAAAGCCCAACGTCCATTAAGGTCTGCAATCTTCGTTTTAATGCAGGAATTGCACTAAAAAACTCAAACGCATCTTCAACTGTCATTTGCAACACTTCATCAATAGTTTTTCCTTTGTAGCGAATTTCAAGAGTTTCTCTATTATAACGCTTACCCTTACAACTATCACAAGGAACATAAACATCTGGTAAAAAGTGCATTTCAACCTTAATAACCCCATCGCCTTGACAATGCTCACAACGTCCACCTTTTACGTTAAAACTAAAACGTCCAACATTATAACCTCTTGCTCGACTTTCAGGAACTGCTGCAAAAAGTTCACGAACAGGAGTGAAAATTCCGGTGTAGGTTGCAGGGTTTGAACGAGGAGTTCGACCAATTGGACTTTGATTTATTTCAATAACTTTATCAAAGTATTCAAGACCAGTTACGTTATCAAACGGAGCAATTTCTTGATTTTCAGCTCTATTTAATTTATTTTGAGCAACGGGATATAATGTATCATTTACAAGCGTTGATTTCCCACTACCACTTACCCCAGTTACACAAGTAAACAGCCCAACAGGAATTTTTAACGTAACATTTTTTAAATTGTTACCACGACAACCTTCAATTACTAATTGCTTATCAAGATCTGCTTTTACTCGTTTTTTAGGTACTGCAATAAACTCTTTTCCCGATAAATACTTTCCTGTAAGCGATTGTTTATTTTTCATAATTTGCGAGGCTGTTCCTTGTGCAATAATTTCACCACCGTGAACACCTGCACCAGGTCCAATATCAATGATATGATCAGCAGTTAAAATCGCATCTTCATCGTGTTCTACCACAATTACCGTATTGCCCAAATCTCTTAAATGAGTAAGTGTTTTTAATAAACGCTCATTATCTCGCTGATGAAGCCCTATTGACGGCTCATCAAGCACATACATAACACCAACTAAACCTGCTCCAATTTGACTTGCTAAACGAATACGTTGTGCTTCACCACCTGAAAGTGTTTCAGCACTGCGATCAAGCGATAAATAATTTAAGCCAACATTCACCAAGAAGGTTAAGCGATCGATGATTTCTTTTAAAATTTTCTCAGCTATTTTTGCTCTTTGCCCTATTAGTTTCAAACCTTCAAAAAAAGTTAATGCTTCACCAATACTTTTTTTAGAAATTTCTGGTAAGTTCGTGTTTTCAACAAAAACAAAACGAGCTGCCTCTTTTAATCTTGCACCATCACAACTTTTACAATGTTGATTACTGATATATTTTGCAAGCTCATCTCGTACTGCCTGCGATTGAGTTTCACTGTAACGTCGCTTTAAATTATTCAAAATTCCTTCAAAGCGGTGAGATTTAATGATTTTTGTACCACGATCCGTTAAATACTCAAAATCTATTTCATCTTTTGAACCATTTAAAATAATATTTTGAATCTTTTTGCTAAAACTTGAAAAAGGTTGCTCTATATCAAATTTATAATATTTTGCTGTTGTTTTTAATTGATTAAAATAATAACTACTGCGTTTATCCCAACCTTTAATAGCTCCATTTGCAAGAGAAATATCAGGATTTATAATTATTTTTTGCGGATCAAAATATTGAGCAATACCAAGTCCATCACAATCTTCACAAGCTCCAGCTGGATTATTAAATGAAAATAAACGAGGCTCTAATTCACTTAACGCATAACCACATTCACTACAGGCAAATTTAGATGAAAAACTTACCGCTTCTTGATCTGGATTTTTCATATCAACAACCCAAGCAATTCCACCTGATAACTCTAATGCAGTTTCAAAAGATTGTGCAAGGCGTATTTTTAAATCATCTCTAATTTTAAAGCGATCTATCACCACTTCAATATCGTGTTTTTTTTGTAATTCTAATTTAGGTGGATCACTTAAATCACAAATCTCACCATCAATTCTTACTCTTGAATATCCTTGATTTGCTAGATTTTCTAATAGCTTGATATGTTCACCTTTACGAGATCGCACTACTGGTGAAAGGAGCATAAATGCTTTCCCTTCTTCTAAACCTAATACTTTATCAACCATTTCACTAATACTTTGAGCTTGTAATGATTCATTATGCTTTGGACATTTTGGCATGCCAACTCGAGCAAATAACAAACGCAAATAATCGTGAATTTCGGTAATAGTTCCAACGGTTGAACGTGGATTGTGTGATGTTGATTTTTGTTCAATGGAAATAGCAGGTGATAAACCTTCAATATGATCTACATCAGGCTTTTCCATTAACGATAAAAATTGTCTTGCATAAGGAGAAAGAGATTCAACATAACGTCTTTGTCCTTCTGCATAAAGAGTATCAAAAGCAAGCGATGATTTTCCTGAACCAGAAAGACCTGTAACAACAATAAGTTTATCTCGTGGTATGATTAAATTAATATTTTTTAGATTGTGGGTTCTTGCCCCACGTAGTTCAATATTCTTCATTTATACCTTATTATTTTAAATAATTTATTACGATTATTATCGCACATTTTAAGTAATCTTACCATTTTTAAAATATTTTAATGATTTTTTATTTAAAATATGTAAAAATAACATAGATTTTTAATAACAAAGGATTTTTATGGCTGGAGTAAATAAAGTAATAATTATCGGACGTTTGGGAGCAAAACCTGAACTTCGTACAACACAAGGCGGAATTGCAATGTGTTCTTTAAGTGTGGCAACATCAGAGAGTTGGAACGATCAAGCAACAGGTGAACGCCGTGAAGTTACAGAATGGCATAGAATTACTATGTTCCGTCGCCTAGCAGAGATTGCAGCACAATACTTAAATAAAGGATCTTTAGTTTATATTGAAGGTAAATTAAAAACTCGTAAATATCAAGATCAAAATGGACAAGATCGCTATGCAACTGATATTATTGCTGATAATATGCAAATGCTAGAATCTAAAAATGCGAACAATGGTGGTGGAAACTTCCAAGGTGGATTTAATCAAAATCAAGGTAGTTTCCAAAACAATAATTTTGGACAAAATCAAAACTTCCAAAATAACCAAGCACCTTATCAAGGACAAAGTTACAATAACTCAATGAATCAATCTCAACCAAAACCTGCTATGGAGTCAACTCCAATGCAAAAACAACCAGAGATCCCTGAAAACATTGATGATGATATCCCATTCTAAATTACAAATAATGTGAATTAGAAAATATTTAATATTAAGATTTATAGCAAGATACATTCTATCTTGCTATATTTTTATCTCTCATTTTTCTTACATAACAATCAACTTCCTTATTCATTAAATAATAACCCCTTACAATAATATTTTTTCAAAATTAACGCTTGACTTAATAGGAAATGAATGTTAATTTCACATTGTTGTTACAAAATTATTTTTGTTGTATCATATTTTAACAATTTTATATTATAAATCGTAACCTAGACTAACATTTTATAAGGAAAATATAAAATGAAAAACACAAAATTTAAAGAGTGGCAGATTCAAGTTTGAAGTGCAACGCACCCAAATTTAGATTTTACCTCAAGAGGTGTTTGATAGCCTAATACTTTTCTTGGTCTATTGTTTAAAT
>PDWI01007684.1_pt1 | contig 12942 bp, 12 predicted proteins | sample 1430891 | NCBI WGS metagenome assembly PDWI01 (sample SAMN01162508, study PRJNA174530) | Oral metagenome, whole genome shotgun sequencing project. | biome: Marine environment; feature: Marine mammal; material: Swab sample of the gingival sulcus; isolation source: swab sample of gingival sulcus... | reverse complement strand
CGGAAAACAAATCTGGCAGGAGAAGTTTGTAGGTTAAACTTCAACTGACAGTCAACTCTGAAAAATGGGTGACCGTCAGATTTGGTCTGAACTTCTACAATTTAAGGTATTAATAGCATCACCAGCGCCAGGTATCCTAGAAGATAATCTCTCCAATGTGCCAGTTACAACTGCGATTGCCTCTTTAGCATCTGATGCATTTTTAATTTTTCCATTCTGCAAAGAGTGCAAGGCATCTAATGCAAAAGTTACATCTTCTCCAAGGCCCACAGCTTGACTCAAAACGTTCTCTGCATCTTTATAAGCGTCGCTATGTGAGTATTTTTTTAAGGTTCCCATTTTTAAACTCCTTTTGTTGTATTCAGATCGTCTTGTTAATTTGTACTAATGTAGATTATTGATATTAAAATTTATCAAACAACTTTTTAGAATAATGAAATTCTTTTAGCTTATCTATAGTTTGATAGATTGGCTGTTCATTGATTTTCTTATTTGTGTGTTCACCAATAAGATTATGGCCATTTTGGCTTGCGTCATACATACCTGCTGGCGTCCAAGCAATCCATTCCATAGTGTTTTTATTTATGAACATTGTCATCAACAACTCACCATTGGCAGCATTATGCCACTTCAGCGTACCATCTGCATGTGCTGTTAGTATTGTTTTGTTATCTCGAGGGATGGCAATGCTCAAAACTCTTTGATTTGTTTGTTTTTCCCATACCACATTTCCTGATTTATCAAATTTTACCAGTTTCTCTTTTCCACCCACAATATAATTTATTTCTTTTTTAAAAGGGACTAGAGCATATACCAGCTGAGATTTTTTCTCTGATGCAAGTGCTTTATTGTTAAGATATGGTTTATCAGTATCTTTCCAACCTTTGATTTTTCGTGCTGATGGATATAAATTTATAACAGGAGTTTTATCTGATAATTTGACTGAGCGTTTATGTAAGTCAATAAAGATATGTTTTTTTTGCCCAGTACGTCTAACATCACCAAGAAAAATGCTTTTTCCGTCCGTACTTGTCATAAAGCCCAGTGTTGTGTTATTTACTCTCAGCTTAGGAGTAGAACGTTTATAGGCTGTCTTTTCTGTTTTTTTATTTAGTTTTTCAAAAGAGTCTGTTGTAACAACGATCAAGTTTTCATTATCGATTGGTAGGGTGGCAACAATTGGCAATCTGTTGTTTGCAATAATTTTCGGTTGGGGTTTGTTTTTGAGGTTTTTATAGTCGAGCATCATCGTCGCATATGTGTTTTTCTCGTTTAATAATATACTAAAATATAGAGTGTCTCCATCTGGGCTCCAATTAACTGCATCAATTCGCTGTTGTTTCAATTTATCGATAAAAGGCATAAAAGTTTCTGGAATATCAAATGGTTGAATAGTGCCAGTACTAAATCCATTGTGGGTCTTGTTACTGTTACTAACGACAAAATGATGATTATCAGGGTGAATAGCAATACGCCAAAAATCATCTACGTTTGACAGAGATGCTGCACGTTTTAATTTGCCTGACGGCCGATAAAGCTTTACCTCTCCTCTGACATTTGTTTTATAAGGTTTAAGATCTTTTAAAAGACGATTATTCGCACTGATTGTAGTAACTAACAATGCATTATCATCGGTATAAGTACAGCCGTACGCAAGTTCATCTTCATAATGAGGGTCTTCACTAATGAGTTGCCAGTCTTTTGTATTCCACTGTTTTATACCTTTATACCCTTGTGTTGCCGCAATACGACTACCATCAGGAGAAGAGCATAAGGAATCAATTTTAGTTGAGATGCCACCTAGAGTGTTCTCTAGTGCTCCTGATGATACGTTAAAAATGTAAATCCAGTTTCGTTGCTTAAGGACATCCTTAGTAGCTCCTCCTACAGCAACTAAATTATTGCCAATAAATGTGGCCGCCAGCAATTTATCTGAACTTTTAGGAAAGTTTGTATCAATGGGAACGCGCAAGGTATGTATAAGCTCGCCTGTACCAGTATTCCATAATTTTGCTGTTTTATCGTAAGAAACTGTCGCTAAATATTTTTTATTTGGACTGGTTGTCGCATATGATATTGCTTGTAAATGCATTGGGGAGTTAAGTAAAAGTATTTTTCCACCTTCTCGTGGAGGTGCACCAGCTATAGCCACCCCCACGTTGCATAATGTTAAAAACAGTGCCAATACGGATAAGATGATTTTTTTGTAACTATTATGCATTATATAAGATTTCTTCATGGTGCTCCTGTTTATTAACATACTGAATTATTACGGTTGGTTAGCCTACAGTAAAAGGCAAAAATTATCAATAAAGTAATCATAATTATTTTTATGTTGTAATGATGTTGTTTTTATAATGTTGAGGTAGAGATATTGAAATTCTTATAATCACTATCTAATTTGTGACATTTTCTTTCTCCATTGCGAATTTCACGGCGTTATTATGCGAATCAATAAATATTTTTGTCGCTAATTGTTCTATTTCTTTCCAATAGGGAAGAAACTTTCGGGAATAGCGAATGCTAACTTGAATGTCAGCAATAGGCGATAAGTTGAAGTCGTGACTACACGGTGGCTTGCGTACATTGCGATTACTACAACCAATAATTGTTCTGACCAGATTGGTTTGTTTATCTCTATAAACAAACCAATCTTTTGTATCCTGTCTATTAGGGTTGTCAGATAGATACCTATCAAGCCCCCATTTTGTATCTGGTAATTTCTTATATCTTTCGAAGGGTTTGGCGGTAGCTGGGGGAGTGAATTTGTTACGAAATCTGTTTTGTAGACCTTGTGCATTAACATGTATTTCCTCACTGGAAACGGTAAATGTTGCCCAATTGATATTAAGGTCTTTATTTTCTTTTGCATATAGTTTTTCCCCTGCTAAATCAGCACGCTCTCTTAATTTATAGGTGTTATTTGTTGTATCTAACCTTGCCTCAAACCCCATACCGTCATATTCAACAAAATATTTTTTAGCTTCTGGATATAAACGCATACCACCTTGTTGCTCCCCACCATAGGGAACACTATACGGCATACTGATAAGATACTTTCCAACAAAAAAAGTAAATGATGTGTTTTCGGTTTCAGTGTTGTTTATTGAATTTAGCCTGTGACTTTTTCGGTCTTCGCAGCCCAGTAGCATAGTGAAAATACATATTAGTAAACTACTAAATAAATATTGCTGCTTTTTTATCTTGATTCCATCCATCATAGGGTTACCAAATTGAATTTTGCTTTTATTTACCGGAAGAGATTTGTTCATGATACGCCTGTTTATTAACATACTGAACTATTACAGTTGGTTAACTTACAGTAAAAGGCAAAAATTATCAATAAAGTAATCACAGTTGTTGGGGCTGAAGTAGATTAGCCCTAAAATTCGCTGCCTTGGGCAGCTTGGCAATATCAGGGCCGGCGGCGATACCTTGTCCGTTGTGAATGTCCACCGGGACGCTTTGTGCGTGGTCGCTATCAAACCATAGCGTATTGGTTATTGACTGTTGACCATCGGTAACAGCTCTTTTGCGTATAGTCGGTGGTAATGGATGCAATAGCTAATACAGACTTTTGGGAGGAGGTCATGTAAACTATAACCGAGTGTTTAACTTTATCAGTAAAACCCCATATAATGGGGAAGTAATAAATGAAGTAAAATATGACCAAGAGAAATACCCGACACGATACGCAACTGATTACGGAAAGCGCTGCCGAGCTACAAGAACCTGCGTTTTACTACGTTATTTTCAATAATGATGATTATACGCCGATGGATTTTGTTATTCAGGTATTAATGTGTTTATTTGATAAGTCATACGAAACGGCCTATGGTATCATGTTAGAAGTCCACCAGAAAGATCGCGGTGTGGCTGGTTGTTATCCCAAAGAAATTGCTTTGGAAAAAGTCAATATGGTACACGAACTGGCCAATAATAATGACTTCCCTTTAACCTGTCGTGTGGAAAAAGCATAAGGAAATAAAGATTATGATTGAAAAACACCTTGAAGACCTACTGAATAACGCCTTTATGAGGGCCAATAAGGCACGCTTTGAATTTTTTACCACCGAACATATGTTACTGGCACTATGTGAAAAGGACAGCATGACCCGTAAGGCTTTGCTTGAATTAGGAGCAGATGTGAGCGAAATGGTGGCTAATCTTAAGGCCTTTGTGGATAAAAACTGCCCGAAACTCAGCAATCCGCAAGAAAGCACTGTCCCTACTGCCGCTTTTCATCGCGTTATTGAACGTACCAATAAACAGCGTCACTCTGCCGGCAAAACCAGTGCCAACGGCATGCATATTTTGATTGCTTTAATGGAAGAAAAAGAAAGCCACGCGGTTTACTATATCAAAAAGCAAGGTATTCAACGGTTGGATTTAATGCATTTTGTCTCTAAGGCTGAGGGTGGTGAAATGCATACAGAAAATAGCGAGACGGAAAAGGATAAAGAAGCGGGAGCACTAAACAAATATTGCACCAATCTCAATGAATTGGCCAGGACCGGCAGAATTGACCCTCTCATCGGTCGGCAGGCAGAAGTGGAACGCACCTTACAAATTCTGTCACGGCGGCGGAAAAACAATCCGATTCTGGTTGGTGAGGCGGGGGTCGGTAAAACCGCTATTGCCGAGGGTCTGGCCAAAAAAATTGTTGACAATGAAGTGCCGCCTATATTGGCAGATACCGTCATTTATGCAGTTGATTTGGGGGCAATGGTTGCCGGCAGCAAATATCGCGGTGACTTTGAAAAACGCGTTAAATCGTTAATTAAGATACTCAGCAAAATGGATAATACCATCATCTTTATTGATGAGATTCATACGTTGTTGGGGGCGGGTTCGACTTCAGAAAGCACTTTGGATGCCTCCAACTTGTTAAAGCCGGCTTTATCATCGGGTCAATTGCGTTGTATCGGCGCAACTACCTACAGGGAATATAAAAACAGTTTTGAAAAAAACGCCGCGCTTGCCCGACGTTTTCAGAAAATTGATATTGCCGAACCCAGCAAAGACGAAACCATTGCCATCATCAAAGGCTTACTGCCTAATTTTGAACGTTTTCATCAGGTTAAATACGGCAAAAATACTGTTGAACACGCTGTTGATTTGGCCGATAAATATGTTCACGACAGACATTTACCCGATAAAGCCATTGATTTAATTGACGAGGTTGGCGCCAGAGCAAAAATTCAAACGCCGCCGAAAAAACGTGTTCACCTTAAAGACATTGAACAAGTGCTTGCCGGCATTGCTAAAATTCCCGAAAAAACGGTATCGGCAAATGATCGACAAGCCATTAAACAATTGGAAAAGCGCTTAAAGCAGCTGGTTTTTGGCCAGGATGAAGCCATTAATGCCGTCGCCGCGGCCATTAAACTGTCGCGTGCCGGCTTAAAAGATTTGCAAAAACCGATAGGGGCATTCTTATTTGCCGGTCCCACCGGTGTCGGTAAAACAGAAGTTTCACGCCAATTGGCCAGCGTCATGGGGATGACTTTCCTGCGCTTTGATATGTCGGAATATATGGAGTCGCATTCGGTTTCTCGACTCATCGGCTCACCCCCGGGCTATGTCGGCTATGAAGAGGGCGGTTTGCTTACCGATGCGGTGGCTAACACCCCGCATTGCGTGCTGTTGTTGGATGAGATTGAAAAAGCCCACCCCGATATTTTCAATTTATTGTTGCAAGTAATGGATTACGGCAACCTCACCGATAGTAATGGAAAAAGCGTTAATTTCAGCAATGTTTTGCTCATCATGACCAGTAACGTCGGGGCATCGGCGCTGGAAAAAAATCAATTCGGTTTTACCCAAAGCGATGACGAAGTCATTGATACCTCGCCCGCCCTGAAACGGGCGTTTTCACCGGAATTCAGAAATCGCTTAAGCGATATTATTCATTTTGCCCCGTTGTCAAAACCGGTGGTGCTGAAAATTATTGATAAATTGATTAAAGAGTTAAACGAGCAGGTCAAAGCGCAGCATATCCACATTCAGCTTAACCGTAAAAGTAAAAACTGGTTGTTACAACACGGCTATAACCCGTTGATGGGGGCCAGACCGATGTCGCGTTTGGTCAATAAAGCCATTAAGCAGCCGCTGTCGGAAAAAATCCTCTTTGGTGATTTGAGAAAAGGTGGGGAGGTTATCGTCAACGTCGATAAATCGACAAATAAATTGTCACTTCACACCAAGCAAAAAGATTTGGTAAATAGCTAAGACAAAACACCCACTTATCGGTTATAATGTCAGCGATATCCGTTTAATTTAACAAGAGAGGAAAGCAAAATGACTTATCGCATTGAACACGATACTATGGGTGAAGTTAAAGTTCCGGCCGACAAATATTGGGCGGCACAGACCGAGCGTTCACGTAACAATTTCAAAATCGGACCGAGCGCCTCTATGCCCAAGGAAATTATCGAGGCCTTTGGCTACTTGAAAAAGGCTGCCGCTTATGCCAATGCCGGTGCCGGTGTTCTGGCGACGGAAAAACGCGATTTAATTGCCAAAGTTTGTGATGAAATCATTGCCGGTAAGCTCTACGATCAGTTTCCTTTGGTGATTTGGCAAACCGGTTCGGGAACACAATCCAATATGAATGTTAATGAGGTCGTTTCTAACCGAGCTCACGTGTTAAACGGGGGAAAACTGGGTGAACAAAGTATTATTCACCCCAACGACGATGTCAATAAATCGCAGTCATCGAATGATACTTACCCGACCGCGATGCATATTGCTGCGTATAAAAAAATTGTCAAAACAACTATTCCCTGTGTTAAGCAGCTGCGTGATACCTTTGCTGCCAAAGCCAAAGCTTTTGCCGATGTGGTTAAAATCGGACGTACCCACTTGATGGATGCCACACCGCTAACCGTCGGGCAGGAATTATCGGCTTATGTGGCACAACTGGATTTTGCCATTAAAGCACTGGAAAATACACTGCCGCACTTATCGGAGCTGGCTTTGGGCGGCAGCGCCGTCGGTACCGGACTTAATACCCCCAAGGGCTATGATGTCAGTGCCGCCAACTATATTGCCGAATTTACCGGCCTACCGTTTAAGACAGCGGGCAATAAATTTGAATCGTTAGCCTCTCACGATGCCATGGTTGAGGCTCACGGGGCTTTGAAACAGTTGGCAGTCTCGCTGTATAAAATTGCCAATGATGTGCGTCTATTGGCCTCGGGCCCTCGTTCAGGTATCGGTGAATTGCTTATCCCGGAAAATGAACCGGGTTCATCCATTATGCCGGGAAAAGTCAACCCGACCCAGTGTGAAGCAATGACAATGGTTTGTGCTCAGGTGATTGGCAATGATGCCACCATGACCTTTGCCGGCACCCAGGGACAATTCCAGTTAAATGTCTTTAAGCCGGTGATGGCAGCCAGTTTACTGCAGTCAGCCCAATTATTGGCCGATGCCTGTGTCTCGTTTGACGAACATTGTGCCGTCGGTATTGAACCGAATTATCCACGTATTAAAGCGCAATTGGAAAATTCATTGATGCTGGTAACGGCACTCAATACCCATATCGGCTATGAAAATGCTGCTAAAATCGCTAAAACCGCGCATAAAAACGGCACCACCTTACGCGAAGAAGCGATAAATCTGGGGCTGCTTACCTCGGAACAATTTGATGACTGGGTTCGCCCTGAAGATATGGTTGGCAGCTTAAAATAAGCGCATTTAACCGGCACCGCCTCATTGAGGCGGTGCTCCTTTTGACAAACTACCCCTCTTACCTAACCCACCTTACAGGTAAACGCAATGAACCAATTAACCAATATTTCCTCCGTTGACGGACGTTATCACGATAAAACCCAAGCCTTATTCCCGTATTTTTCCGAATATGCCTTGATTCGTTATCGTTATATCATTGAAATTGAGTGGTTCAAAGCCCTGGCACAAGAAAAACAAATCGGCGAATTACCCGCCTTATCCGACGAGGCGGTGGCTTATTTGCACCATCTACAAAAGGATTTCAGTCTTGATATGGCACAGCGTATTAAAGACATCGAAAAAATCACCAATCACGATGTCAAAGCGGTCGAGTATCAATTAAAAGAAGATTTTAAAGGTAATGCCGAGCTTGCTCCCTACGGTGAGTTTTTGCATTTTGCCTGTACCTCTGAAGACATTAACAACACTGCCTACGGCATGATGTTAAAAAACGGCCGGGAGCAAGTCATTGCCCCGAAATTAGTCGAGGTACGGCAAAAATTATCCGAACTGGCGACTGCCTTTCGCGATATACCGATGTTATCACGTACTCATGGACAAACGGCCAGCCCGACCACTTTGGGTAAAGAAATCGTCAATGTGGTGGCACGTTTATCTCGTCAACACCGGCAATTTACCCAAGTGGATATTTTAGGTAAAATGAACGGTGCCGTAGGTAATTTTAACGCCCATCTGGCCGCCTATCCCGACGTTGATTGGCAACGCTTGTCACAACAAGTGATAGAACGGCAGTTAGGCCTTAGCTATAATCCGCACAGCACACAAATTGAGCCGCACGACTATATAGCGGAATATTGCCACGCATTAATCCGGGCAAACACCATTTTGATTGATTTATCGCGTGATATTTGGGGTTATATTTCCCTGGGTTATTTCAAGCAAAAAGTCATTCAGGGTGAAGTCGGTTCATCGACTATGCCGCACAAAGTCAATCCTATTGATTTTGAAAATAGCGAAGGTAATTTGGGGGTAGCGAATGCTTTGCTTGAACATCTCGCCCTAAAACTGCCGGTGTCGCGTTGGCAACGTGATTTAACCGATTCGACCGTACTGCGTACTTTGGGCACGGCTTTCGGACATTGTTTGATTGCCTATACTTCTTTGTTAAAAGGCTTGCATAAGTTGGAAGTTAATCAAAACCGTCTGACAGAGGACTTACAGCATGCCTGGGAAGTCTTGGCAGAACCGATTCAAACGGTAATGCGGCGCTACCAGGTGGAAGGGGCGTATGAGTTATTAAAAGACTTCACCCGTGGTAAAGAAATCAATGCCGCGACGATGCAACAATTCATAGAAAAATTACCAATTGCCGATGAGGCTAAAAACACCTTAAAATCTTTAACACCTGAAAAGTATATCGGTATGGCAAAACAATTAACCGACCTTATCAAATAGGCGTATGATTGATTCGCAGGCGTTTAATGAACAAATTATGGCAGCCGATGCAGCGTTGGCCAAAACCTATGTGTTTTACGGACAAACACCCTTTTTATCGGAAGAAAATGCCCAATTTTTGCTTGCTGCGGCCAAACAGCAGGGCTTTCAGCGCCGGGAAATTTTTTATCTTGATAATCGCTATAAATTTCAACCGCTATTGGACAGTCTCAACAGTCCCGGTTTATTCGACCCGAAAAAAATCTTGGAGTTACGCTTTGCCAGTGATAAACCCACGAAAAAAATCGGCGAACAGGTGGCAAAAATAGCCGCCCATGAAAGCGTTAACTTAGTGATTATTCAGGCCAGCGGGCTGACTTATAAAAGCCAAAAAGAAAAGTGGTTCAGCGATATGACAAGAAATGCGACTGCGGTGGTTTCCAAACCGATTTATGCCAAGCAATTACCTAACTGGGTGCACCAGCGAGCCAGCCATTTGGGTATCAAACTATCCGCCGATGCAGTGAAATGGATTACCCGCTTTTCCGAGGGGAATTTACTCTGGACCAAGCAAATTCTTATGCAGCTAACACACAGTGATTACCCGCAACCGATTAGTGGTGAGGTCATCCGGGAAATGTTGGCCGACATGTCGGTTTTTCAAATTGAAGACCTGAATCTGGCCTTACTTAATAAAGACAAAAACGCCCTGAAAATTGTTGAAAAGTTGCAGCAGGAAAATGAATCTCTGGTCTATATTACCACGGTTTTATACCGTGAATTTTCCGCACTGGAGCAGATTATTCAATCGGGACAGCCTGTTGTCCAAGCCTGTAAAAGGTTACGTATTTGGCCAAGCAAACAACGCGGCTATCAAAACGCTATCCGGCATTACTCACACAAAAAAATCACCGATACGCTGCGTCAATTGGCATTATTGGATAAAATCAACAAAGGGCAGCACCGTGGGGATGGTTGGTTATCACTTCAGCGTTTGGTGTTTAACTTACTGATACATTAAACGGTTGCAAAAAAAAAAAAAACACCGTTGAAAAAAGGTAAAAATGATGCATTACATGGTGATGTGGAAACGTTCGGCAGCCGATAACGAAGAAAAACAACTTATTGCCGGCAACATCATCCGCAACATCATCCGGTCGGCCAATTCACCGAAGTGTGCTTTTATGCAAATGTCCTAAACATTAAACAAAAAATGGATGACATCGCCCTCTTGGACCCGGTAGGTTTTACCTTCTTGCCGCCATTTGCCAGCTTCTTTGGCACCTTGTTCGCCGCCATAAAGGATAAAATCGTCGTAAGCAATGACTTCAGCACGAATAAATCCCCGTTCAAAGTCACCGTGAATAACTCCGGCCGCCTGTGGTGCGGTGGCATTTTTTTTCACCGTCCAGGCGCGCACTTCCTTGACACCGGCGGTAAAATAAGTACCCAGTCCGAGCAAATCGTAACCGGCCCGGATAACCCGATTAAGCCCGGGTTCGCTTAAACCGTATTCGCCTAAAAATTCATCACGCTCTTCCTCATCCAGCAGTGACAGTTCGGCTTCAATAGCGGCACAAACGGGAACAACGGCAGCCTTTTCATTTTCAGCGTGCTTTTTAACAGCATCCAGATACGGGTTATCGGTAAAACCGTCTTCCGAGACATTGGCAATAAACATAACCGGTTTATCGGTCAGCAAGCGGTAATCTTTTAGATACGCTTTCTCGTCATCATTTAGGCTCAGCGAGCGTGCCGATTGACCGTTTGATAAATGAGTCATCATTTTTTCAATGGTGGCCAAGATGGCCTTAGCTTCCTTGTTACCGCTTCTGGCCATTTTTTGGAAGCGGGTGACGGCTTTTTCCATCATGGCCAAATCGGCTAATATAAGTTCGGTATCAATAATTTCAATGTCCGATAGCGGATTAATCTTACCGTCCACATGGACAATATCGTCATTTTCAAAACAACGTACAACGTGGGCAATGGCATCGGTTTCACGGATATTGGCTAAAAATTGATTACCGAGTCCCTCACCTTTGGAGGCGCCGGCCACTAAGCCGGCAATGTCGACAAATTCCATTGTTGTCGGTAAGACACGCTGCGGTTTAACAATTTTTGCCAGCTCGTGCAAACGCGCATCGGGCATTGGCACGATACCGACATTGGGCTCAATGGTACAAAACGGGTAATTTTCGGCGTCAATTGCCGCTTTAGTCAGTGCATTAAACAAGGTCGATTTGCCCACATTGGGTAATCCGACAATTCCGCAATTAAATCCCATAATCTTTTCTCGGTTTGGTTAGTCTATTCATTTTATCAACTCATTGTTTTTTACGAATGTAAGGCCAGCATAGCAGCCTCAATACCGTCCCGGCTTAATATTTTTATCACCCGCTCGGCATCCATTAAGGCGTTATTAATTGCCTGCCGGTCGATTTTTGACGGTGCTTTGAGTACATAATCAGCCACCTGTCGGGCATCACCGGGGTGATTAATACCGATGCGCAAGCGTAAAAAATCGCTATTGCCGATTTTCGTGATGATATCACGTAATCCGTTGTGGCCGCCGTGCCCCCCGCCTTTTTTTAATCGGCATTTACCGGCCGGGAAATCCAACTCATCGTGAGCAACCAGCATATTCTCCGGGGAAATTTTATAAAATTGTAAAATTTTTTGTACCGCATCGCCACTTAAATTCATAAAAGTCAGCGGCTTGAGTAAATAAATTTTTTGTCCGTTCAGCGTTATTTCGGCACATTCGGCATTGAATTTTTTCTCATAGCGAAAATGCGCTGACAGCTTGTCTAAAAACCAAAAACCCGCATTGTGGCGGGTTTTTATGTATTTGTCACCGGGATTTCCCAGTCCGACAATCAGCTGCATAGGCATTTGTTCACCCGGATGAGATTACTCATCATCGTTTTCAGCAGATGTTTCGGTCTCGGCCTCTTCTTCAAGCTCATCCTCGGTGCTCACTTCTTCTTCAACCACTTCCGCTTTTGGTGGGTGGATAGAAACGATTACCAAGTCGGTTTCTTCATCCTCGGTATCAAGAGATGTTAAGCGTACACCTTCCGGTAATTTCATGTCTGACAAGTACAGCGATTCATTCATATCAAGGTCTGTTACATCCACCTCAATGGCTTCGGGGATTAAACTTGGACGACAAGTAATTTCAACGTCAATAACATTTTGCGACAGAATACCACCGGCTTTAACCCCTTTGGCCTCTTCGATATTTAAGTAACGCACCGGTACGTTCAAGGTTAATTCCTGACCACGGACAATACGCTGGAAATCCGCGTGCAAAATGGTCGGTTTATAAGGGTGACGCTGTAAGTCACGTAAAATGGTTTCCTGCTTTTCGCCGCCGGCAACTTCAATATCGATGATTTGTGAATAAAAGGCTTCATCGTTAAGGCACTTCAATATTTCGGAATGCGAGATTTTGACTGCTTGCGGGGCTTCTTCAGCACCGTAAATAACGGCCGGGATTTTGTCCTCGCGGCGTAGGCGGCGGCTCGCACCTTTCCCTACATCTGCGCGGACTTCTGCTTTTAATAAAAATGCGTTTGACATGGTCAACTCCAAATAAAAAATTCAAATAAAATACCCGCAATTGCGACCATTGCGGGTGACATGGGCTCCCTCTGGGAGAAAGCGGTGCTCAATATACGCTAAATAATCCACTTTGACAAGTAAATTTTTGGGGCTGTCCTAGATAACTAGTTCAAATTTTGTTTAGCCCATTGTTTTAGTTGTTTTAATTGAGCAGTGATTTCACAGTTGTTAAATCGCCACTCACAT
>PDWI01007683.1_pt1 | contig 12943 bp, 11 predicted proteins | sample 1430891 | NCBI WGS metagenome assembly PDWI01 (sample SAMN01162508, study PRJNA174530) | Oral metagenome, whole genome shotgun sequencing project. | biome: Marine environment; feature: Marine mammal; material: Swab sample of the gingival sulcus; isolation source: swab sample of gingival sulcus... | reverse complement strand
CTTATCATAATAACATCTACCTTTTTCTTATAACATAAAAGTAGGAAGATAAAAGCATATCTCCCTAAATTTAATGGTTCGCATTTAAAGCTGCGAAGCTCTTAAATTAAAGGTTCACACTCTAAGTAGTGAAGTTCTTAAATTAAGGTTTGCACTCTAAGTAGCAACGCACTTTAATCGAGCAAAATCATTGCCCATCTATATTATATGCCTGAATTATTAAAAATTCAAGTGTTAAAAATCACATGACTTAAAAATTCTCCTCTATAAAATCAACAATACAATCTGCATATTTTTCGTCCTCTTCTGGTTTGGTAAAATCATCAATAATTAAATGCTTATCTCCCTCTACAACAAAAGTTTTAATATGAGAAGGCGCATTTCTCTTAATTCGATGAAAACTCAAAAAAGGAACTTCAGAATCTCCCATACTATGTATCAACAAACAAGGACGCTTCCCTAATTTTTTTATTTCATTTTTGGGATTAATTCGGGAACTAACACCATATTTTATAAAGGTAGCTATATGAATAAATGGAATAGCCAGCGCTGAAAGCGCTTTAGGTAATTTTTTAAGCAAACTATCTCGAAACACTTCCACAAAAGAAGAATAAGAAGATAAACTGATTACACCATCAATCTCAGGAATACGATCAATCGAATTAATAGCTGTTGCTGCACCCATAGATAATCCCATAACAACAATCGGTTTATTCACATAACAAGGTTGTTTTTTGATGTACTCCACAATAGCCTTTGTATCCAAATATTCTTTGAAACCCATTGATATTATGTTTCCATCACTCACCCCATGTGCACGCATATCAAACAAAATACTTGAATAATTGTACTTTTTAAATAAACGAGCATGACCAAAATATGCAGTTACTGATGGATTGTGTATTCCAGAAATACAAACAATCACCGCGCGTGGTTCCTCCACGTTAACTTCATAGGTAGAAATATTAAACCCATCTTCCGTTTTCACAAAAAAGTGATTTGAAGTTAAACCAAATTCTCCAGCCTCCCACACTTCTTCAAAATCCACATGTTTATTAACCATAGGGCGAAACTTAATAAAAATATAGGATACCAAAACAGTATAAAAAAGAAGTATCAATGCTAGCAAAATGATCAAAAATAACTTCATTTTCCTCCCCTTTTTTCTCACATCTACAAAATTATCAACAATTCTCCCAAAAGTCAAACGACCCGACTTGGTACGCATTATTAAAAAGAGGCGTGTCGGGTGCTGTTAGTATTATAGTATTCTACTTTATAATATTTGTCAAACCAGTTTTATTTGGCTTTTAAAATCTTTTTAAGGTACTGCCCCGTATAGGATTTTCTTGACTTGGCAACTTTTTCGGGTGTGCCTGTCGCCACAACCATACCACCGTTTTCACCACCGTCTGGTCCAAGGTCGATGATATAATCAGCGCATTTAATTACATCGAGGTTATGCTCAATCACAACGACGCTATTACCAGCATCAACAAGTCGCTGCAAGACTTCAATTAACTTTTCTACATCGGCAATATGAAGCCCCGTTGTCGGCTCATCTAGCAAATAAAGGGTGCTACCAGTGCTTCTACGGCTGAGTTCAGAAGCAAGCTTCATTCGCTGTGCTTCACCGCCTGAAAGCTGGGTTGACGGCTGTCCTAAACGAATATAGCCAAGTCCAACGTCGGCAATAGTATCAAGTTTTCGTTTAATTTTCGGAATACTATCAAAAAACTCCAGCGCTTCATCAACAGTCATTGCAAGAACATCAGCAATATTCTTCCCCTTGTAATAACACGCTAGTGTCTCCTTATTATACCGCTTGCCACCGCATACATCGCAGTCAACATAAATGTCAGGCAAAAAGTGCATTTCAATTTTAATCTGACCGTCACCTTTACAGTGGTCACATCGACCACCGTTCACATTAAAACTAAACCTGCCTTTCTTAAATCCCTGTTGTTTGGCATCTCTTGTCTCTGCGAATAAGTCGCGAATATAATCAAAAACTCCAGTATAAGTCGCAGGGTTAGAACGTGGTGTTCGTCCAATCGGCGACTGATCAATTTCAATAATTTTATCAATGTACTCCAATCCAGTCACGCCAGCAGATTTACCCGCTCGAACTCTCGATTTATTAATTTTATGAATCGCTTCTTTATAAAGAACTTCGTTAATCAGCGTGGATTTTCCACTACCACTGACACCTGTAACCACAGAAAAGAGACCAATCGGAATATCAACCGAAATCTTTTTGAGATTATTTTCTTCTGCCTTATGTATGGTGATTTTTCTCTCATCACCTTCTCGACGCTCGTTAGGAATTTCAACTCTTCGCGCGCCCGACAAAAACTGTCCTGTAATCGACCGCTTCTCTGCACAAATATCTTCTAAAGTACCTGCCGCAACAAGCTCTCCACCGTGTTCACCGGCCCCTGGTCCAAGATCCACAATAAAGTCCGCCTGCCGGATGGTATCTTCATCGTGCTCCACTACAATCAATGTATTGCCAATATCGGTAAGTTCCCTCAGCGTATCAATCAGCTTTTGATTGTCTTTTTGATGCAGACCAATACTCGGCTCATCGAGTACATACATTACCCCAACAAGTTTTGAGCCAATTTGCGTCGCAAGGCGAATCCGCTGTGCCTCACCACCCGAGAGCGTTCCCGAAGAACGTGCAAGCGTAAGATATTCAAGCCCCACATTCTTTAAAAAACTAAGACGGAATAGGATTTCCTTAACAATTTGCTCCTTTACCGCCTTCCTAGAATCGTCATAGTTTAGGTGCTCAAAAAATTCAATTAAATTCAAAATCGAAAGTTCCGTCACTTCGTAAATATTTTTATCTGCAACCGTGACAGCAAGAACTTCAGGTTTCAGTCTTCCACCCTTACAAGCAGGACATTTATTGACACTCATAAAGCCTTCAATATAATTGCGCATCATATCCGAATAACTTTCCTTATGCCTGCGCTCCAAGTTCGGAATAATCCCCTCAAAAGTTCTCTTTGTTCGCTTATAACCGCCAAAATGACTTAGGAATTCAAATTCTATCTTGGTTCTGCCTGTTCCGTAGAGAATAGCCTGACGCACCTCTTCTGAAAGTTCACAAAAAGGAGTTTTGAGCGAAGCACCGTAATGCGACACAATGCCCCTAATTACCCCTGCATAGAAGGTATCATTGCTATTTTTATTGAGAACGGCAAGCGCACCCTCTGAAATACTGAGTTTCTGGTCAGGCACCACCAAATCAACATCGACATAGCTGTACTCACCGAGCCCATCGCAATCTGGGCAAGCACCATAGGGTGCATTAAACGAAAACATACGAGGTTCCATTTCAGAAATCCCCTTCCCATGCTGATCACAGGAAAAACTGGTATTAAACAAAACGTCTTCATCAGTATCAACCAAATCAAGCAATACCAGTGAATCTGTAAGTTTTAGCGCGGATTCGACCGACCCCGCAATTCTACTTCTGCTCTCTTCATTCCTTACAATTCGGTCGACCACAATCTCGATATTGTGCTTTTTATTTTTATTAATATCGCGAACCTCAGAAATATCCATAATTTCCCCATCAAGGCGACAGCGAACATAACCAAGTTTTGACATCTCACTCAGCTCTTTGACATAAGTTCCTTTACGTCCTCTAACAATTGGTGCCAAAATCTGCATTCGCGTGCCTTCAGGATATTTCATAATCTTTTCAACGACTTCATCGACGGACATCGGAGAAATCTCAATGCCACACTCTGGGCAATGAGGAATCCCTGTTCGGGCATACAAAAGACGAAGATAATCGTAAATTTCCGTGACCGTACCGACCGTTGAACGGGGATTTCTCGCCGTCGTCTTTTGGTCGATTGAAATCGCAGGAGATAGCCCCTCCACCGACTCAACATCAGGCTTTTCCATTTGACCTAAAAACTGCCTTGCATAGGAAGTCAAACTTTCAACATAGCGTCTTTGCCCTTCTGCGTAAATCGTATCAAAAGCAAGCGACGACTTTCCACTGCCACTAAGTCCCGTCATGACAACAAACTGATTTCTTGGAATTTCAATATCAATTCCCTTTAAATTATGTTCTCTTGCGCCCTTTATTTTTAAAAACTCTTTCATACCCTAACCTATTTTATTATTAATCTATATCATCAAATTATATCATCGAACTACTCTTTCAAAATTATCTTTATAAATTTTTAAAAGAAAATTTGTAATTTTCAAAATTAGTATTTAGTAATTTATAGTAATCCAAAGATTTAAAAATGACACCAAAACCCTAAAAACTAAATTCCTACTTTATTTCTTTTTCTTTCGGGCTCCCTTAAGCTCCAATACAATATCTCGAAGCTCCGCTGCTCGCTCGTACTGCAAATTCTTCGATGCTTCGTACATTTCCGCTTCAAGCTCCTCAATCATTGCCTCTTTCTCTTTACGACTGATTTTTCGCTTCTTACCGCTGGTGCTTCCGTACTCCTCTACCTTCTCTGCTGCAACACTTGCTTCAATAATCTCGTGAATTGGTTTAACAATACCTCTTGGCTCAATATTATGTTCTTCATTATATGCTTTTTGAATTTCACGGCGACGATTCGTTTCGCTAATCGCTCTTTCCATGGAATCCGTAATGCGATCAGCATACATTATAACGCTTCCATTGACATGCCGTGCTGCCCGTCCAATGGTCTGCACTAGCGAAGTTTCCGACCGTAGAAATCCTTCTTTATCCGCATCTAAAATCGCCACTAGAGATACTTCCGGAATATCCAAACCTTCTCTAAGCAAGTTGATTCCTACAAGAACCGTAAATACCCCAAGCCGTAAATCCCGCACAATTTTCATTCGTTCAATCGTCTTAATATCGGAGTGCATATAACTGACTTTTAATCCCATTTTCTCTAAATAAGCTGTCAAATCTTCTGCCATTTTTTTCGTCAGCGTGGTAATCAGTGTACGCTCACCTGCTTCATTGCGCTTTACAATCTCCGCATATAAATCATCAATCTGCCCTGCTGTCGGTCGAACCGAAATTTCTGGGTCGATAAGCCCCGTCGGTCGAATAAGCTGTTCGGCGGGCGTGCTCTGCTTTTCTCTTTCATAAGGTCCAGGGGTTGCTGAGACATACATTCTTGTCTTGACAAGTTCTTCAAATTCCTCAAAGCAGAGGGGGCGATTGTCTAGTGCCGAAGGAAGCCGAAAACCATAATCCACCAGATTCATCTTTCGCGTTCTATCGCCTCCATACATCGCCCTTACCTGCGGCAACGTCACATGTGACTCATCAATCACCAAGAGAAAATCCTCCGGCATATAGTCCAGCAACGTATATGGACGGCTGCCTGCAGGACGCCCGCCCAAAATCCTTGAGTAATTTTCTACACCCGAACAAGTGCCAATCTCTCGGAGCATTTCGACATCATACCTTGTACGTTGAGCAATACGCTGTGCTTCCAACAGTTTATTTTCACTTTTAAAATAAGTAACACGCTCAGCGAGTTCACGCTCTATCTCTTGAATAGCGCCCTCCAGCTTTTCTCTAGGTGTCACATAGTGCGACGCAGGATAGATTGTCACATGCTTTAAATAATTGAGAACCTGCCCCGTAAGCGTATTAATTTCCGCAATTCGCTCAATCTCATCGCCAAAAAGTTCAATACGAAACGCCTTTTCATACTCATACGCCGGAATAATCTCCAGTACATCACCTCTCACACGAAAGGTATTTCGCCTAAAATCCAAATCATTTCGGCTATACTGCATATCGACCAAACGCTCAATAATATCACCACGTGACTTCATCATACCCGTTCGAAGTGACAGCGTCATATTTTTATAATCAATCGGGTTACCAAGTCCATAAATACAGGAAACAGAAGCCACAATCAGTACATCACGGCGTTCAAACAGCGCCGAAGTCGCCGAGTGCCTCAGTTTATCAATTTCATCATTAATGGAGGAGTCTTTTTCAATATAGGTATCCGTCTGCGCCACGTACGCCTCAGGCTGATAGTAATCATAATACGATACAAAAAATTCAACAGCATTCTTAGGAAAAAAAGACTTAAACTCCGAAGCAAGCTGTGCTGCCAGAATTTTATTATGAGCAATCACAAGTGTAGGTCGTTGTAATTTTTCTACCACTTTCGCCACTGTAAACGTCTTTCCAGAACCTGTTGCTCCAAGCAGGATATTATGCTTCTGTCCACTTTCAATATCACGTGCCAACTTTTCAATAGCAGCTGGTTGATCTCCCATTGGTTCAAATTCCGATATCACTTCAAACTTTGGCATTTTCCCTCTCGTTTCGTATTTTGTCAAACATTCAAAAAATCGTCATTAAAAAGAGTTTTTATTAAATTCTTTATTCTTAAATGCCGTATTCAACATTTTTTAAATTCTTCTATTTTCTCAAAGGAATATACTTTAAAAGACTTAGTATATCGAACCTTTCCAAATTCATCAATGGTATCTGTAGACAAATTAAGTAAAACAGAATTTTCTTTTATCCAATCTTCATGCCATGCGATTGCAATTCCAGTAAAAGTAGAATCACACTGTATAGATAATTTTATGGATGGTTTTACTATTTTTCTCTCAAATTGACCTAAAGTATTAAATTTAAAATTACAATTCGAAAAATATTTATCCCGATATTCCCAGTCAAACCCTATTTCTTGATTCGTATCTAGATCCAATATTACGCCATCATCAATAAAAGTTTCTTCCTCTATTGGTTTAATTATTATATTTTGATAATTTACAGTACTATTAAATAATTTTTCAAAATTAGCTAACGTTTCATTGTGTTTATTATACTTACTTGGTCTATACATAATATCTCCCTATTTTTAATTTATCTTTTCGGTTTTCTTTTCTGCTACTCCCTTGATTATAATAACAATACTGTAATAAACTTAATTAACAAGCCAAATCGTCAAACCTACAAGCGCCCCAATTACCAACACCACCGAAAGAACAGTCGGCATAACTAACCCCAATCCATCAACTTTACCTACATTAAAATCAATTTTATTGGCATTAGCACCCAGCCGTTCCACCTGCTTAGACATGGTATCCGCTTGATTCTTATAAGAAGCTATATCCATATACCCCTCTTTTCATAATTTATTTTTAACTTATGATCCCGTCACTAAGTCAATCTTCTTAAAATAAAAGGGATTCAGGAATTCACTTCCCAAATCCCATTAAATTATTTCATCTCTTTTTTCAAAATTTCAATCGCTTTTTGTACTTGCGCATCGTCTTTTAACTGAGGCTCTTCCGATTCCAAATACTCTTTTGACAGCTCTACCTCAAAATCAGGCTTGATTCCCACACCGTGAATATTCACGCCAGATGGTGTAAAATACTCAGAAGTTGTAAGTTTTAGACCTGTTCCATCACGATAAGGCATGAAAATCTGAACAACACCTTTACCAAACGAAGTAGTTCCAATTAGTTTTCCTCTATTTCTATCCTTAATTGCCCCTGCCAAAATTTCTGATGCAGAAGCAGATCCTTTGTCAATAAGAACAGCAATCGGCATATCAAAATGCTCCTCGATTGACTTATAATCATTCGTGCTACCCGCTGTTCTACCCTCCGTAGTACAAATAATTCCCTTAGGTAAAAGCATATCTGCAATCGACAAACACTGTGACAAACTTCCACCTGGATTTCCTCTGAGGTCTATAACAACAGACTGAGCCCCTTCATCAATCAGCTTACAAATATGGTCATAAAACTCTTCCGCCGCACTATTGTCAAACTGCGTTAAACGAAGATATCCAATATTATTATTGAGCATCTCTGACTTAACAACTTTAACAACAATAATATCACGTGTAATTGTGACATCAAATGTCTTATCCTGCGAGCGTCTATAAATCGTAAGGGTCACATCAGTTCCCGGTTCTCCACGGATATTCTTAACCGCTTCATCAATCTGACTGTGATCAAATTCTACACCATTAACCGCCTTAATAATATCCAACGACTTAAGACCTGCTTTATATGCAGGGGTATCTTCAATTGGCGAAACAACCTCGATACCATAGTCTGGATTTGGCGCAATGTACACACCAATACCTGGAAACTCACCCGTCGTTGACTCCAAGTAAGTTTCATACTCTTCAGGATTCATGAATACTGAATACGGATCATCCAAAATTTCAAACAATCCCTTCTTAGCACCTTCCATCAAAAGCTCTGGTGTCACCTCTTTATAATAATTTTCAAGAATATAATCCTGTAAATCTTCCAAATCAGCATACTTCTTTTCAAGCTCTTGATAGTGCTCATAATCCTTTGCACTTATAATTACGTTGTCATCTTCCTTAAATTTGACGCTACTCGAAAATGTACAGCCTGTAAACAAGACTGCCAAAACAAGAAACGCCACTATTAAATTATATTTTCTTCTCATAATACCTCTCTATTACTATACCTGAAATTGATTAACTTTTCAACGATTTATCGTTAAATCATTTAATTGTAATTCCGCCTCTAAAATGACGTTCTCAAGACTTAGATTATTTTTTGAAAAATAAATTCCACTTCCGATAGAAAATGAATAATGAATACCATAAGCTTCATTTTCAAACCCCTTCTTTTTATCCAAAAACAACTTACTAACTATTTTTTGCAAATTTTCGTAATTAATATTTTCAATTAAAAAAGTAAATTCATCAGGACCTGTGCGGAATACATTGGTTTCATACTCATCAGACAAATGCTGTATTCGCTGAAAAAAATCCATTACAGTACTATCACCCGCTTCAAAACCCAATTTTTTATTAATTACACTAAAATCATCAATATCAACCAGAATAATTCCAATACTCTTATAATCAATGTTGTCCGCGTAATATTTCACTTTTTCACCATAGGAATAACGGTTTCCGATTTCAGTCATATTATCCAACATCGAAATCTTTCGGTAAGTATCCATCTTCATATTGTTATACTGTATTACTCTATAATCACACAAAAAGAAGTAAATATTTATAAAAACAAACAAAATCGCCCCAATAACCAGAAATTCTTTATAAATAAATTCTGGTGTAATATTATACGATATAATACCAACAAAAAATATTGTCATCACTGGAATCAATGAATAGAACATCCTTTTCTTTTTGGGATATTCTTTATCGTTTGTTGTAACAAGGCTGGCAAAAATCAACACAATAGAAAACACGGTTAAAACATGAGTTATGCGTAACATTTGGATCAACTCGATATCAAAAAACAATACCACCAGCATTTGAATAATAATATTTACAATTAGTGCAATTCCAACGATTTCTAATATTTTATTCCACCTACTATCAACAACATACTGTATCATATAAATTACTGGAATCGTCATAGTAGCCAATGTTATAAACTCGACAGTATACTTAATAAATACGTAATTTTGCATGTCAAATAATAAAAATTGGAAGGAACTTTGGCAGTAGATATACAAACTCATGAATAAACACAACATTGACAAATGAAAGAATTGCCAGTTGATACCGCTATCTCTTGTAAATATATTAAACAATGTAAGTGCTATAAAAATCAAAAAAAGCAATACCGAAAATGTAATCATTAAAATATCTGACCAAAGGTAATGCTGAGCCAAACGCCATCCGTTGGATACAACAAGTGGCGAAATTCTATACTTAATTTTATTGCCTAACAAAGGCGCTGCTTTGATATGCAACTTAGGCGATTTTATAATTAGCGGCAACTGAATATAATGATGTCTACTAGAACCACTTTTAATAAAATTATCATCACTCAAACGATAGGAATAAATTGGTTTCCCATCAATATAACAGTCAAAGCTAGAATAAAAAGAATGAATGTCAATAATTTTCCCACCCAAATCTTTCACCGTGCTCAAATCATAGATTAACTCATAGGGCTTTTTAAAAGAAAAAAAACAAGGTAATTTGACGATGTTATCTTGATTCTCAGTCTTGACAATGGCATTATCTATAATGTCTAGTTGATTGAAATCGTTATGCTTCGTGATATAGTATTTATTATTTACTGACTTTCCGACGATAATTGAAAAAAGAATAAATCCAATTACATAGATAGCAATATAAAATAATCTTCTTTCTTTTATTTTCAAAATCATCTCCTATTTTTATTTTTACAAGTTCATGATGCCAGCAATCAGTTTAACAACCCGTAAATCAGGATTCCTGCTGCAACAGAAACATTAAGTGACTCAGCACCACCATATATCGGAATCGTAACAGCTTCCTTTGCAGCATGGACAAAATCTTTACTAACGCCATGTGCTTCATTCCCAAAAGTAAGCGCAAACATCCCCCGCTTGTTAAACTGATGATAATCCATACCGTTCAAATCTGCTACATAGATGTCAATATTAGAAGAAGCGAAAAATTGAATCACTTGTTCACGCGTTCCCTGCACTATATTGACATTTAAAATAGAACCAGCAGAAGACCTTGTCGCTTTGGGTGAATAAGGGTCAGCACTTCCTTTGATAGCAAATATCGTTTTGATTCCTGCAGCATCAGCGGTTCGAATAATTGCGCCGACATTACCAGGATCCGATACTTGATCCAATACTACTACCATTTTATCTGATTTTATAACGTCTGCCAACACTTTTTCAAGAAAAATTTTATTTGACTGATAAAATTTTTCTTCTCTATTTTCATGCATCTTTGAATTTTCGTAATCTAAATCAGTTAATTGATAATTTTCAGTTAGAATAAAAGCGAATTCATCACGCTTATAAACCCCTAAAACGCCTTGTGAATGCTGAGCATCAGAAATTTCTTTAAACAGTACATCGGATAACACAACAAGGTCAACATTTACTTTTTCGGCTTCTGCCATGCCAAGCGCTTCTCTGCTCTCATCACAAACAATAAAAAATGGACGGCGCAACTCAATATAGCGTGCGCCTTCCACATAAAATTCTTCTTTATTCTTGCCTTTTTTTATAGCAATTAAACTTTTATAAACAGCATTTGTCTTTGCGCTGATTTTTTTTATTCTCATTATGCTTTTTGTTGTTTAGTTTTTAACACATACGCCTGCATAGCAGTAATTGCAATCGTTCCGAAAATATCATTAACGGTTGCACCCCTTGACAAGTCGTTAATAGGCATTGCAATTCCCTGACAAATAGGACCGTATACGTTCGCTCTACCAAATCGCTGTACCAACTTATAGCCAGAATTCCCTGCGTTCAAATCCGGGAACACGAGAACATTCGCACTACCAGCCACATTTGAATCCTTCGCTTTACGTCTCGCAACACTTGGAATAAGCGCTGCATCTGCTTGCATTTCACCATCAACCATCATACTAGGTCTAAGTTTCTTTGCACGTTCTGCAGCATTACGCATTTTATCTACTGATTCATGTTTTGCAGACCCTTTCGTAGAGAATGATACCATTGCAACTTTTGGTGCTTCACCAATCAACGCTTCAAAAGTGTCCGCTGAACTTACTGCAATATGTGCTAATTCTTCTTCTGTCGGTGCTGGATTAATGGCACAATCGGCAAACACAAGAAGCCCTTTTTCACCAAGTTCCATAATCGGTCCTTCAATAATCATTGCACCACTGACGAGTTTTACACCCTCTGCTGTCTTAATGATTTGTAGAGCCGGTCTCAGAACATCAGCTGTCGGACAAGTCGCACCTGCCACCATTCCATCAGCAACTCCCATTTTGAGGAGCATTACCCCAAAATACAGCGGATTTTCTAATAACAGCGTTTTCGCTTCATCAAAAGTCATTCCCTTTTTCTTTCGAATGTCTGCAAGTTTTGTTGCCATTTCGTCCAATCCATCATAGGTTTTAGGCGAGATAACATTATTTTCTTTTAGCGCAGGATAGTCTTCAAGAAATGACGCATCATCTGCGACAACTCTAATCTTAACAATACCTTCACCAACTGCTCTTGCCGCAGCAGAAAGAACACGAGGATCTGTTTCTGCCACGACAATTGTCATTTTATGTTTCTTATCAATTGCAATAACGTCATCTAAAAAAGCCATACTACACCGCTTGCTTTGCTATTTCAACTAGTTTTGCGAAATCATCTGGGTTGTGAATCGCCATCTCAGAAAGCATTTTTCTGTTAATGTCAATGTTTGACTTTTTAAGACCATTCATAAATTTAGAATAGCTCATACCGTTCATTCTAGTTGCAGCATTAATACGAGCAATCCACAATTTTCTGAAATCCCTTTTTCTATGCTTTCTACCAATGTACATTGAACGTAGAGAACGCATAACAGCTGGGTTTGCTGCTCTAAATACTAGTCTTTTTTGACCTCTAAAACCCTTCGCGAGTTTAAGAATTTTTTTATGTTTTTTCTTAGCGTTTACGCCACCTTTTATTCTAGCCATGCATCCTCCTACATATATGGAAGTAGAGTCTTAACTCTCTTCATATCCGAATCACTAACAAGAGTCCCTTTACGAAGTCCTCTTTTTCTCTTTGTTGTCTTTTTTGTCAAAATGTGACTTGAGTAAGCTTTTGAACGCTTCAACTTACCTTTACCAGTCATCTTCACCCTTTTTTTTGCACCAGTGTGCGTTTTCATTTTAGGCATACTGCCCTCCTTCTCTATTTCTTTGGCGTGTATAGCGCCGACATACTTCTGCCTTCCATTTTTGGATTGTTTTCAAGTTTCGCAACATCTTCTACAAGTGCTGTAAAACGATCGAATACTTCATATCCTTTCTGTGTATATCCAAGCTCTCTTCCTCTGAAACGCAAGGATACTTTTACCTTATCACCAGCTACAAGGAATTTATGCGCATTTCTCGCCTTGATTTCAGGATCGTTGGTATCAATACTTAGACCCAAACGAATCTCCTTTACAATAGCAGCCTTTTGCTTCTTGCGGGCTTCTTTTTCCTTTTTCTGCTGATCGTACCTAAACTT
>PDWI01007682.1_pt1 | contig 12943 bp, 11 predicted proteins | sample 1430891 | NCBI WGS metagenome assembly PDWI01 (sample SAMN01162508, study PRJNA174530) | Oral metagenome, whole genome shotgun sequencing project. | biome: Marine environment; feature: Marine mammal; material: Swab sample of the gingival sulcus; isolation source: swab sample of gingival sulcus... | reverse complement strand
GAAGAGCCACCCCCTCATGTAAAATTTATTTTAGCGACCACAGATCCTCAAAAAATTCCTGTGACGGTATTATCAAGATGTTTGCAGTTTTCTTTGAAACAGATGACACCACAGGCTATTTCTACTTATTTATCTCAAATTTTAACATCTGAGGGGGTCACTTTTGAACCGACTGCTTTGTATATGATTGCACAGGCGGCGAGAGGATCTATGCGAGATGCTTTGTCGATTACAGACCAAGCGATTGCTTTTGCTCAGGGACATTTAACACAGTCTGCGATGGGTCAAATGTTAGGTTCTATTGACCAACGTTATTTAGTACGTTGTTTGGACTCTTTATATGAGAATAAAGCGGAGGTCATTGTTCAAATGGCCAATGAATTATCAGACAGTGGTCTTTCATATGAGTCTGCATTAAATGATTTGGCAGCGTTATTGACGAAAATTTCTTTAGAGCAACGAGTGTCAGTGGTTGATGATCAAGACCCTTTGAGAGAAGATATTATTCGTTTAAGCAAAATGTTTACGCAGGATCAGTTGCAATTGTTTTATACCATTGCAATTCATTCACGTGCTGAGCTGTTGTTGGCACCTGATGAGTATGCTGGTTTTGTGATGGCTTTATTAAAAATGTTAGCGTTGATGGGGGAGGTGCCTGAAAGACCTCAGATCATGGCTCAAAAAAAAACACTGAATAAAATAGAACAGTCATCAATCCCTTCTAGTCTCGGAGATCCTAAGCCTTGTGGGGCAAAGCCACAGAGTATCTTGCCTGAACAAACATCAAACACACAATCTGTTTCAAATGTCCAATCTAAAGAAGATTTGTCACGACGAGATATGCGAAGTGCCGTTTCTATGGATAAGACGGTACCATCTGTTGATCAAGAATCCGTGCATATATCAGAAGCACCTCAGCCCCCTTTAAAAGCTGATATTGGTTCACAAGAAAATATGGATTCTGAAGTAGGGGGAGTGATGCAATCCGATCATCAAGAATCAGTATATACATCTAAAAATACTGATCATGCTGATGAAACGCTTGTGATGGAAGATTCTGTGCAAGATAATGGGGTGGAGGTTGCTGAAGTGATGTCAGCTGTGGATCCTGTTGAACCTTTGCCAGAGTACGACAATATACATGTTCCCCTTGATTTTGTGGAAACACCACCTGTTGAGGACATTCCCTTTTTGTTGGAAGATGATCTAAATGCTGAGCCTGTTGAATCATCAGGATTAGACTTAAACTTAATTACGGTAGAAACATGGCCAGATATTTCACGTACATTATCTGTGACAGGTGCTACACAGCAAGTGGTATATACCAGTGAGTGGGTGAGTTTTTCGGAAGGTGTTGTGACACTTAAAGTGCCGTATCTTGGTTTTGATAAGAATCGATTTTTTAAACAGAATATACAATCAGCCATTTCTGAACAATGTGGTTTTTCCATACAAGTCAATTTGTTGCATAAAAAGGGAACGTATAGTGCCTCTTTGGTAGATGAGACTAAGTTAAAACAGCGACAACAACAGGCTGTGAATGACTGTCATCAAGATGTGTTTGTTCAGACATTAACCAACGAGTTTGGTGCTATAATAGACGATCATACAGTGACATTAATAGAATAAATTAAAAGGAATTAGGTTATGAAATCACAATTAGCAAATTTAATGAAACAGGCTCAAAAAATGCAAGACAATATGGCAAAAACACAAGAGGAGCTTGCGCGTACTGAGGTCGAAGGTCAGTCAGGTGGTGGTCTTGTCAAAATTAAAATGACTTGTTCTCATGAAGTGACTTCTTTGGTATTAGATGATAGCTTGTTAGGTGATGACCGTGATATGTTAGAAGACTTAATTGTGGTGGCTTTTAATGATGTGATTCGCCGTGCAGAAGAAACAAGTAAAGAAAAAATGGCAGGTGTGACACAAGGTATTCCTATGCCACCGGGTATGAAATTGCCATTTTAATTTGAGTTGAATTCATGGGAAATTCATTATTAGACGACTTAATTAAAGCACTGACTGTCTTGCCGGGTACAGGGGAACGGTCAGCCCGTCGTTTAGCATATCATTTGCTATATAAAGATCGCCAAGGTGCACAGCGTCTCTTGAATGTGTTGAATCATGCTTTGTCGGATTTAAAGCATTGCCATTATTGTCATAATTTTACAGAGCATGAGGTGTGCAACTTATGTGTGAATCCCAAACGAGATAAAAAAATATTGTGTGTTGTAGAGACCCCAATTGATCAGAATCGAATCGAAGAGAGCCATAGTTATCGTGGGTTATATTTTGTTTTGATGGGTCGTCTCAATCCGATTGAGGGGACGGGACCTCGGGACATTGCTTTTGAGCAATTAATGAAACGTATTCATGATGGTGTTGTTGAAGAAGTGATTATTGGTACAAGTTTTACTAATGAGGGTGAATTGACAGCACATCATTTGGCAGAGTTGATTAAGTTACAGGGTAGTATCAAAGTATCACGTATTGCACGTGGCATACCATCAGGTGGCGAGTTAGAGTATGTGGATGCAAGTACCTTGGCTTGGGCATTGACAGAGCGTCAAGACTGCTCTTAACTTAATTTTTCATAAAATGACAAAAAAATAAAATAAGCCCCTTGAAATCTTATAAACAGCCCCTATTTACTATTTAAGATAATTTACATTATAAATCCATTTTTAAGGAGTTTAGTATGACATTAAATCCATTACATGATCGCGTTGTATTGAAACGTGTTGATAATGAACGTAAAACAACATCAGGGATCGTGATTCCTGATAGTGCTGCTGAGAAATCAGATCAGGCAGAAGTGGTTGCAGTAGGTCCGGGTGCACGTGATGCAAATGGTCAATTATTGCCAATGAGCGTTAAAGTAGGCGATCGTGTTGTGTTAGGCAAGTATGCTGGACAAGCAGTTAAACTGTATGGTGAAGAATTATTAATTCTTCGTGAAGAAGAAATTTTAGCAATTGTTGCATAATTAAGAGAGGAATTTAAAATGGCAAAACAAGTATTATTTGGAGAAGATGCACGTACACGTATCGTACGTGGTGTGAATACATTGGCAAATGCAGTAAAAACCACATTGGGCCCTAAAGGTCGCAACGTGGTGCTTGAGCGTTCTTTTGGTGCACCAGTTGTGACAAAAGACGGTGTTTCAGTTGCTAAAGAAATCGAATTAAAAGATAAGTTTGAAAATATCGGTGCACAATTGGTACGAGAAGTAGCTTCTAAAACAGCTGATAATGCAGGTGACGGTACAACAACAGCCACTGTATTGGCGCAATCTATTGTAGAAGAAGGTATCAAATACGTGACAGCGGGTATTAACCCAATGGATTTAAAACGTGGTATCGATAAAGCAGTGATTGCAGCTGTAAAAGAGCTTCAAGCGATCTCTAAGCCTTGTGAAACGAATAAAGAAATTGCACAAGTAGCCTCTATCTCTGCGAATAGTGATGCAGATATTGGTGGTATTATCGCTAAGGCAATGGAAAAAGTTGGTAAAGAAGGTGTCATTACTGTAGAAGATGGTAAACAATTAGAAAACGAATTAGATGTGGTAGAAGGTATGCAATTTGATCGTGGTTATTTGTCACCGTATTTTGTGACTAACCAAGAGAAACAAATTGCTGGCTTGGATAACCCATTTATTTTGATTTTTGATAAAAAAATCTCGAATATTCGTGAATTATTGCCTGTGTTAGAGCAAATCACTAAGACAAGTCGTCCATTATTGATTATTGCAGAAGATGTGGAAGGTGAGGCATTGGCAACATTAGTGGTCAATAATTTGCGTGGTATTCTAAAAGCAGTAGCTGTTAAAGCACCGGGATTTGGTGATCGTCGTAAAGCAATGTTAGAGGATATTGCGATTTTAACAGGTGGTACAGTTGTTTCAGAAGAAACAGGTATGTCTTTAGATGGTGTAGAGCTTGAGCATTTAGGTCAGGCAAAACGTGTTGAAGTGGCTAAAGATAGTACAACGATTATTGATGGTATGGGTAATTCAGAAGCGATTCAAGGTCGTTTGGCTCAAATCCGTACACAATTAGGTTTGGCAACTTCAGACTATGACAAAGAAAAATTCAATGAGCGTATTGCTAAATTGTCAGGTGGTGTAGCTGTCATTCGTGTAGGTGCTGCAACTGAAGTTGAGATGAAAGAGAAAAAAGATCGTGTAGATGATGCATTACATGCAACACGTGCTGCTGTGGCAGAAGGTATTGTGCCGGGGGGTGGTGTTGCCTTGATTCGTGCTAAAGAAGCAGTGGCTAAAGTAAAAGGTGACAATCCAGATCAAGATGCAGGTATTAAACTGGTCTTACGTGCGATTGAATCACCATTACGTACCATTGTGGCAAATGCAGGTGACGAGCCAAGCGTTGTGGTGAATAAAGTACTAGAAGGTGCTGGTAACTTTGGTTACAATGCAGCTACAGGTGAATATGGTGACATGGTTGAGCAAGGTGTCTTGGATCCAACTAAAGTGACTCGTAGTGCATTACAAAATGCTGCATCTGTTGCAAGCTTGTTATTGACAACTGAAGCAGCAGTAACAGAAATTGTTGAAGAACGTCCAGCAGCGGCGCCATCAATGGCTGAGATGGGTGGTATGCCGGGTATGGGCATGGGTGGTTTCTAATCACTCTGTGTTGATATACCTTATTTAAGGTTAATCCAGTTATTTAAGACCGAGCTTTTTAGCTCGGTCTTTTTATTTGTAAAAATCCATCTGTTCACGCATAATATGTGTTACAATATGTAATATGTTTTAAAGTTAATAATCAAAGGGGTATCTCATGGATAAAAAGACACCAGAGGCTGCTAAAACAGCCGTTCGCTCAACAACTGCTAGAGCAAAAACCACTCGCTCTACTTCAACTGCAGCGAAAAAGACATCAACCGTGTCAAACACTACTAAAAAACCAACAACACGTACACGTCGTACGACGACAAAGAGGTCAACAACCCCTAAGACAACTGCACCAAAGGTAGAGACGGCTGTAAGTGCAACAACTGATAAACAAATGACAAAATTAATCGAAAAAGAAATTAGCAAGCAAAGTGAGAAAAAAATCACTGAGGTTGCAAGCCTACTATCAGAGCATTTAGATTTTGATGAGCGTATTTCTTTATTTAAGATTTTGCGTGAGGAAAAGCGTGCTGCTAAATTAGAAAAAAGCAAAGAAAAAGATCCGAATATGACATTAGTCCCAAATTGGCAAGAAGAGGGTGTTTATCCGTATAAACATTTAATGTCTCGTCGTCGTTATGAGTTTGAAAAATATAATCTACAGGTTGAGTTGTTGAAGCTCCAATCTTGGGTGATTAAAACAGGGCGACGTGTTGTGATTGTATTCGAGGGACGTGATGCTGCAGGTAAAGGTGGTACGATTAAACGCTTTATGGAGCACTTAAATCCTCGTCATGCGCGTGTGGTTGCTTTACAAAAGCCAACTGATATCGAAACAGGTCAATGGTATTTTCAACGCTATGTAAAACATTTGCCGACTAAGGGTGAGATTGTGTTATTTGATCGTTCTTGGTATAACCGTGCTGGTGTAGAACGTGTAATGAAGTTCTGTACAGATGCTGAGTATCAAGAATTTATCCGTCAAGTGCCAGAAGTGGAACGTCATTTGGTGCGTAGTGGTATTGTATTGATTAAGTTCTGGTTCTCTGTCGGTCGCGATGAACAGCTTCGCCGATTCAAGAAACGTCGTAATCACCCATTGAAACGTTGGAAACTATCGCCTGTCGATCAAGCGTCTTTGGATAAATGGGATGATTATACGCATGCCAAAGAAGACATGTTCTTCCATACGGATACAAGTGATTCACCATGGATTGTAGTGAAATCAAACTGTAAAAAACGTGCTCGCCTTAATGCGATGCGTTATGTATTGAATAAATTTAACTACGAGAATAAAGACCCATCTAAGATTGGTCGTATGGATCCGTTAATTGTAGGTCGTTCAAACGTGATTTATGAACAAGGTGAGAACGCGTTTTTCAGTCGCGTCTATGAAGATCAAAATCAGTAATTAGCTGATTGTAATAACGTCTATATGTGCTATATCATATAGACGTTTTTTTATGTGTTCAGCGTTTTTGGTGACTATGGTTGGTTGGGATATTAAGTTTGGACATAAGGGTGAGAAAATGTTAGAAGAAAAATTAATTGAAACTAAATTATTGTGTAAGGGTTCATTTTTGGAGATATACCAAGATAAAGTGTGTCTTCCTAATGAGGCTTATGCGATGAGAGATGTGATACGGCACCCCGGGGCAGTCGCTATATTGGCGATCAATGATCAAAATGAAGTGTTGTTAGTGCAACAGTATCGACATGCTGTAGGGACACTTTTGTGGGAGATTCCTGCTGGGAAAATTGATCAAGGTGAGGAGCCATTAAAAGCAGCTTATCGAGAATTTTCAGAGGAAACCCCTTATACGGTCAAGCATTTGGAACTTTTACAAAGTATCTTACCTGCACCCGGTTTTTGTGATGAGGTGATTCATATTTATCGTGGACAGGGTATTCAGGAGAATAGTCAGCTGACCCCAGATGAAGATGAATTTATCCATGTGCAATGGCTCTCTGTAGATACAGTAAAACAATGGATATCAGAGGGTAAAATTCAAGATGCTAAGACGTTGATTGCTGTGTTAATGTGTATATAGTGTGTGAAATGATTGAGAGTTTGTTGCTGCATTTTTTATTATATTAATCAATGCATTTTTGTAGAATTGCTATAGATAAATCATCGATTGTGGATTATTTGATTAACTTGACTGTTTTATAATTTATTTTATGATGAAAAGAGTAAAAAGCTCACCGTAAGGTGAGCTTTTGCTGTTGTCTTTGCGATACGCCGAATTCTGTACACCTCTAAAGAGGGGACGATCATTCATCTAGTCTTTTGATTACTCAAAAGTTCAAGCTACCTACCCGCATGCTCAAGCGAGCCACTTTCTCAATGTAAAAACATCATTGCATGCCTATTTGGTATTGCTTCGGATAGAGGTTACCGCGTTTCACCCTAACTTAATAGGCTCGTCTCTGTGGCCCTATTCCTGAGGTTGCCCCCGACGGCTGTTAGCCGTTATCCTGCTCTGCGAAGTTCGGACGTTCCTCGTGTATAAATACCCGTGATCGTCTGCAATGGCAAAAGCTGGGTCAGTATAACATAGTCGGAGATCTTTGTCTTTTGATTGGTTTTATGTTTTTTTGAGTTCTTGCCGATTAGATTATTTTTCTTAAAAGTTTCTTTTCTCTTGACAATTTGTTTTATCAGTATTAAAGTGGTAAAAAGTGGTAAAAAGTGTAATAAAGTGGAGTTTTTCAGGAGAAAATGATGAATTTTCAAGGTGGAACAACAATTAAGATCGATGCAAAAGGTCGGATTTCATTCCCGACGAAGTATCGTGACGCCTTGTTGTCTGCAGAAAATGGAGAACTGACTTTAACGCCAAACTTGGATGGTGGTTTATATATTTACCCTCGCACAAAATGGATTAAATTTCGAGATGCCTTGATGGCACTACCGATGACAAAAGATCGTTTAAGACGATTTTTCTTAGGTCATGCAAGTGATGTGGTTTTAGATAAGTCAGGGCGTATTTTGGTGTCCCCAGATTTAAGAGAGGTGGCGAAATTAGAATCTAATGTATTGTTATTGGGCTTGGGTGACTATTTTGAATTGTGGGATAAAGCAACCTACGAATTGTCACAAGCAGATGAAGATTTGCACAGTATGTTGAGTGCATTAGACGGAATACTGTAAATGAGTGACGTATTTGTTCATGAGACTGTTTTGCGATATGCAACAGTACATGCATTAGTTTGTGAGGATTTTAACCCAAAAGCAAGTTGGATTCATGATCCAATTGAGCAGTCTCGGCAACGTAAGGGTGTATTTGTAGATGGGACGTTTGGTCGAGGTGGACACAGTCGTTATTTGTTAAAACATTTGGCAGATGATGCAAAACTGTTGGTTTTTGATAAAGATCCTTTGGCAATACAAAGTGCCCATGAATTAGCAGCTGAAGATTCACGTGTGATTGTTTTACACCAAGGTTTCTCAAGTTTAGAGCAGGTTTTGCAGGAATTACACATTGAGAAAATACAAGGATTATTGTTGGACTTGGGTATTTCTTCCCCTCAAATTGATGATCCTACACGTGGTTTCTCGTTTATGAAAGCAGGTCCATTGGACATGCGTATGAATAATAGTCAGGGGCTGACAGCAGAAGAATGGTTAGCATCAGCAACAGTTAAAGAAATTAAAGAGGTGTTAGAAAATTATGGCGAAGAACGGAATGCTTTCAGGATTGCAAAGGCGATTGACACTCGCCGCAAAACAAGTCGGATTCAATCAACGCTCGAGCTTGCGGAGCTCGTCAGTCAGACCATCGGTCGTGGGCAAAGGGGGCATCACCCAGCTACACGTACCTTTCAAGCTATACGGATTCACATCAACTCAGAAATACAGGAGCTGCAGAGCACCCTCTCGTTCGTTCTAAATATTTTAGATCGACAGGCGCGTCTGGCTGTTATTAGCTTCCATTCCTTGGAAGACCGATTGGTGAAACGTACTATTCAAAAGGCAACAACACAGAGTCCAGATTTGGCGAAGTTGCCTTTGACAGAGTCTCAGTTGCCACCTTTATCGATGCGGTCGATGGGACGTGTATATGCGACACAGCAAGAAGTAGATCGTAATGTACGTTCTCGTTCGGCTGTTTTGCGTGTTGCAGAGAAAATAGTGTAGTTATTTTTTAATATCTTTTTGCTGAGTTATGTCTTCCTTCCAACGTGTAGTGCTATATGGTGCATTATTGGTTTTTTCAGTTGCAGCTGCAAAACCCTTGATTGATATTAAGTATCAAAAAGGGACAGTTTTTAATCAATTAGTCAATGCTAAGCGTGATTTAGCACGTTTAGATGAAGAATGGCGAACACTCAATATACGCAAAATTCAATTAAGTAATGAATCCTCTGTCAATGCAATTATTTCAGACAAACTGAATATGCATTATCCAAAAGAGACAGAGATATTACGCCTCCAATTGCCCTCTGGTATTACAAGAGGGACGCAATGAAACGATTCGATTTACGTACGCTCATCATGAGTAGAAAACGCAATGTATCACGTCGCATGAATTCTGTGAATCGTGATCATAAGCATTTAATGTTAGAAAAAGAATACAGCATAGAAAAACGTTATATGGGCTTAATGCGTCTCATTTTGATTGTTTTTATTGTGGTTTCTTCTACAGTTGTCTATAAAGTGGTTGATCTTAATCAAGATAAATCAGGGATTTTATTTGATAAAATTGCCCGTAGATATCGTTTGAGAGAGTTTCTGCCGGGTTTGAGAGGGCAAATTCGTGATCGAAATGGTTATTTGTTAGCTGAGAGCTTAAAAGCTTACGGTGTTCGTGTTCATATTAAAACATTTGAGAAAGCGAGCCAAGGTGATATTGAGCTTTTAGGTCGTTTGCTTGAAATAGCACCAGAAAAACTCCAAAAAATTCAACTGAATGAAACCAAAAAGTCTATTTATTTAAAACGTCAGGTGGGATATGAAACCATGAAGGACTTGAAAAAGGCACGTATCCCGGGGACCTCATTTGAGTTAGAGACTAAGCGTTTTTATCTTGAGGGTCAAAATGCAGCACATGTGACTGGATTTGTGAATATTGATGGCAAAGGTCAGGAAGGTGTTGAATTGATGTATGATCAGAATTTGAAACCTGAGCATGGTTATCGTTTAGTGTTGCGTGATCGTAAGGGTAACGTGATTCGTGAGGTGGGTAAACCTCACTTGCCAAAATCAGGCAACACCATCAGTTTAACGATTGATAAAAATATTCAACAGATTGCCATGCGAGCACTTCAAAAAGTGACTCGTACATATCGAGCAAAATCAGCCTCTGCCTTGGTGGTGGATACGCAGACAGGGGAGATTTTGGCGATGGCAAATTATCCAAGCTATAATCCGAATTCACCAAAACAACGTCAAGGGATTGGATTAAGAAACCGAGTGGTGACCGATACTTTTGAGCCGGGTTCTATTATCAAACCTTTGGTGATGTCAATTGCATTAGACGCAAAAGTGCTTGGTTTGTATGAAAAAATTGATGTTGAGCATGGTTATTATAGGTATTATAGAAAAAATATTAAAGATGTAAGCCATCGACACACCTTACTGACACCTGCAGAAATTATTAAGTATTCTAGTAATGTGGGTATGACCAAAATTTCAGAACGTTTAAATGCTCAACAAATGTGGAATACTTTTGACTTGCTAGGTTTTGGTCGTAAGCCTAAGGATATCTTCCCGGGGGCTGTGTCTGGCCTTTTAGCAAATCCCAAAAAATATCCATGGAAACCGATTGAGAAAGCAACACGTGCCTATGGTTATGGGGTGTCTGTTTCTTTATTGCAAATGGCACAGGCTTATACCTCACTTGCACGTGATGGAGAAATGGTTCAACTTTCTTTGCTGAAAGATTATAGCTTGGGTCCTAATAAGACGGCACGTGTTTTCTCAGAAAAAACAGCCCGTCGTGTTTTGAATATGTTGGAAGAAGCTGTCGGTTATGATGATGGCAGTAAACTTCAGGATCAAGTGCCTTATTATCGTATTGGGGGTAAGAGTGGTACAGCAAAACAAAGCACTAAGGGCAAAAAAGGTTACCAAGAAGATAAATACAGAGCATCATTTGTGCTTGTGGGTCCAATATCTAAGCCACGTGTTGTTGTAGCAGTGACCATTTTAGAACCAGACCCTAAAAAAGGGTACTATGGTGGCAAGGTGGCAGCACCCGTGGCAGCAGAGATTATGAATGATACAATGCGTATTTTGGCAGTTGTGCCTGATCGTGACCCTGACGCAGAAGCTGAAAAGAGAGCCAAGGCACGTAAACATAAACAATCTCGTTAGGAGGATACGGTATGAAGCAAGTGGGGTGGCATGAGGTTGTATCAAATATAGATCAATATATTGGCATTAGTCTTGATACAAGAACCGTTCAAGATGGTGAGGTTTTCGTTGCATTAAAAGGTGAACGTTTTGATGCGCATGATTATTTACATACGATTAATACACAGCCTAGTTTGATGATTGTATCTTCTGCAGAGGGAATATCTTCAGATTATCAAGGGGCTGTTTTTGTTTGTGAAAATCCTTTGTTGGCATTACAACAGTTGGCAAAAGAAAAACGAGCACAGCATGATGCTATTGTGATTGGTGTGGCAGGTAGCAATGGAAAAACCAGTCTAAAAGAAATGATCGCATGTATTTGTACGCATGTATTAGGTGAGTCAGCTGTTTTAAAAACACAGGGTAATCTTAATAATCATATTGGTGTGCCTTGTACTTTGTTATCATTGTTGCTTCAACATAAAGTAGCGATTGTTGAAATGGGTATGAATCATCCAAATGAGATGAAGATTTTATCAGATATGGTGCGTCCAAATATTGCGATTGTGAACAACGCACAGAGAGAGCATCAAGAGTTTATGCATACTGTTGAGGCTGTTGCAAAAGAAAATGGGACAGTTTTTGAGTATTTATCTCATGACGGTGTAGCGATTTATCCTAATGATACGTCTTATCAATCTATTTGGTTGAAACAGGCAGGGAAACACAAACAATATGTGTTTTCTGTAAAACAGTCAGATGTCGATATTTATGCGAAAAATATCCGATTTCATGGTGATGGCATGTCATTTGATTGGGTTTACCAAGGTGGTGTGTATCATCTGTCGTTACCCGTATTAGGCGAACATCATGTGCATAATGCGTTAGGGGCTATTATGGTTGCACTGTCATTGGGTTTTAGTCCAGAGCTGATTGTCGATGGACTATCTCGTTTTAAACCTGTATCAGGACGTATGCAATTTAAATTGGTTCAAGATTGTTTATGGATTAATGATACTTATAATGCCAATCCCGACTCCGTTTTATCTGCTATTGATGTCTTATCTCAATGTCCAGCGCCTCGCTGTCTTGTGTTGGGTGATATGGGTGAAGTAGGAAAAGAGGGGCAACAAATGCATGCAGAAGTTGGTGCCTATGCAAAAGAAAAAGGGATTGATATGTTGTTGACGGTTGGTGAGTTATCCAATGAGGCAACACATGTGTTTGGTGTTGGCGCTATTCATTATCAAGATGTGAAGGATATGGATATGACCTTATTAACTTCAATGGGCAGTGTATTGGTCAAAGGATCTCGATTTATGAAAATGGAAAGCGTATTTAGTCGTATGGAGGAAGTGGGTCATGCTATATCACTTATTTAATATTTTAACGCCATACTATAGTGGATTTAACGCATTTAGTTATTTAACAACACGTGCGTTGATGGCAGGTATGACGGCACTTATGATTGGCTGGAGTTTTGGACCCTTTGTCGTGCGTAAATTACGTGCTTTAAAAATGGGTCAAGCAATTCGTGATATTGGTCCTCAAAGTCATTTGCAAAAAGCAGGCACGCCTACTATGGGGGGTGTTTTAATCTTAATTTCAGTGACTTTAAGTACGCTACTGTGGGCAGATTTAAGTAATCGTTTTGTATGGATTGTGTTATTTGTAATGTTGTCATTAGGTGTGGTTGGTTGGATTGATGACTATCGCAAAGTGGTTTATAAAGATCCTAAGGGTATGTCATCTAAAGAAAAGTTCTTTTGGCAAACGGTGATTGCTTTGGTAACTTCTGTGTATGTTGTATTTGCGATTGCTGTACAAGATAATGTGAATGTTTGGCAGTTTATGAGTCATGATTTTTGGCAACTTTATTTCAACCCATTGGATCCTAAAACACAGGTGATGTTGCCATTCTTTAAACATGCTGGTATATCTTTGGGGGCATTTGGTCTTGTTGTTTTGACTTGGTTTGTTGTGGTGGGTTCTAGTAATGC
>PDWI01007681.1_pt1 | contig 12943 bp, 13 predicted proteins | sample 1430891 | NCBI WGS metagenome assembly PDWI01 (sample SAMN01162508, study PRJNA174530) | Oral metagenome, whole genome shotgun sequencing project. | biome: Marine environment; feature: Marine mammal; material: Swab sample of the gingival sulcus; isolation source: swab sample of gingival sulcus... | reverse complement strand
TAAAAATTGGAATAGATAATTGGCCTGTCCTTTTTCGTGCTGGACAATTTTGATACTAAACAAAAAGTATTGCTTTTTCTTGCGTTTTGGCTCAAAAGCCCACTGCATTTTCTTATACCCCACCATAGGGCCAAAAGCTTTTTCTACGTTTTTGTGAATATCTGCCAACTTCTCGACACTGAGAATTTCTTGCTTATTATCGTCTAACAATTCAGGGTCAATCAACTGGTCGTGGATTGCTTGGAATTTTTTTTCCGCCCATAAATCCAGAAACTGATTCGATACCATGAGTGCCTGCTCATACTTTTTCGCATTTTTAGTTAATGGCTCTTCAACAAAATCGTTGGATACCGAGCCAGAACGCGTTGACTGCTGAAAAGTTCCCTCGTTTTCATCGCAGCCTGATAGCAGTAAAGTAGCACTTAATAATGTCATTATTACCGTTTTTTTCATGACTAATCCTCTTGTTTTTGTGGTGGTTCGGGCATGTCTTGTTGTTGCTTAGAAATCAAGCAAGCTTTGCCGTTGCGGGTTTGTGTCAGGAAAGCGATAGCGCGGGCATTTTCATCCGCCAACCGACGGACTTTTTTGCGCGGATGGTCATAACGCAATACATACGTCGTGTTGCTCAACTGACCAATCAGCGCCCACCGCTTGAATAAGGCTTGCCGCGCTTCCAGACAGTTAGCGGGTAACTCGAAACTCTCATTCATATTGACTTGACAGCCTTTGGGGGTTTCTGTGGCTGTAAAACTCAGATGCGTATCTTGGTCGTTGTACGAGAGTAGGACAAAGGCTTGGAAAGTCGTCGAATTTGACAGCGTTTTTTCCAGAACACGATGCCTTTTCTTGCCAATGATGTCATCGGCAATGCGAATGAGTTTTTGCTGACAGGCTTTAGGTATTTTAGCTTGCGCTAAGGCTTGTGCCATTTTAGTGTTGGCATTGGCGTGAGTAGAAAAAACGACCAAAAACAACAACAGTGGCGATAGAATGGATGGTTGAAACATATTTTTCTCCAGTAAACGCGCATTATACTTGCTCTCATCACGAGATAGCAAGATGCAAAAAGCCAAGACAAAAGCCTCGGTAAATGCCGAGGCTTTTGTGAATTGACAGGTGGTGAGCAAAACCACACGCTATGCTTACAGCATCGAGCGAACTTTTGCCACCAACTCAGCAGGTGTCGTACTATGACTCATAGTCGTCTCTAGCTTACCTTCTTTATCAATCAAATAAAAACGTGACGAGTGGTCAACGGTATAAGTCGCAGACTCACCTTCAAAATCTTCAGGTTTAGCATAAACACCGTACTGCTCGCTCACCTTTGCAATCTCTTCGGGTGTTCCCGTAAAGGCGATAAAACTGGGATGGTAATTGCGAATAAAGGCATTTAACTCCTCGGCGTTGTTGTCGCGCTCGGGGTCAATGGTGAGAAACGAACCTTGAACCTGTTCTAACTCTTCTGGCGCTAGACGTCTGGCCATAGTGCGCATTTTTGCCATTGACAGCGGACAGGCTTCGGTACAATTCATAAAACCGAAATAAAGAATAACCACCTTACCCTTTAAGTCTGAAAGCGAAACCTTGCCTTTATCGGTAGTCAAGGTAAAATCACCGCCGTACTTATAGGCTTGCTTATAGCCCTCACCTAACGGTCTATCGCGCCCCAGAGTCACATAAGCAATTGCGTAAGCGACTGCTAAAAAGAATACCGTCAGTGTCAGTATTTTTACACGCATCTGCGGTTTTATTATCATGGTGCTTGTACTCCTAACGACTAATTGACAGCAATAGCTATTACAGCTGACATCAATTGATCATATTATTGGTAGCAAAATAACTAAACCGATTCGGCTGAGTGTTATGGGTGAAATCCACGGAGATTAACACACTAAAGGCGACAATAATGACGATGGAAAAAACAAAAACGCGCCGCGCCCACAGCTTTTCGTTATCAGGCTGGTAACCAATTTTTGCTAAATACAACCAATACAGGCTACCACCGCCGATAATTAAGGCATACCAATAACCGACATAACCAAAATACGACAGCGCCAAAGCCGCCACCGCAAAGGCAATGATGTAGGCAATCATTTGTTTTCTAGCTGCTTTAACGCCCTGCTCTATCGGAAAAACGGGAATTTGAGCGGCGATATAGTCGTCAAAACGATAAATGGCGATGGCGTACGAATGTGGAATTTGCCACAAACAAAACGTCAGTAAAATAATGCCTGCGCCGATATCAAAATGCCCTGTAACGCTGACGTAACCGATAACGGGCGGACAAGCACCTGATAAACTGCCAATCAACGTACCATAAACCGTGCTACGCTTACTCCACAAGGTATAGAGTCCAACATAAACGACAAAACCCAACGCCGCAAAAAACACGGCAATCCAGTTAGTCATTGACACCAAAGTATAAAAGCCCAAAACACCAATTGCTACGCCGTACCACAGTGCTAACGGTACACTAACGCGACCCGCAGCTACAGCACGATTTCTTGTACGTCGCATTTTTCTATCAATATCTCTATCAACAATATTGTTAAGCACGCATCCCGAGGCAATCACCAGCGTTGTTCCCAACCACATGTTGAGCAACAACGCCACATTAATATCACCCTGTGAAGCCAAGAAAAAGCCACTAGAAGCCGCTATCAAGTTACCTACAATGATACCTGGCTTAGTTAAGCCTATATAATCTTTAAACATAATATTTCTCTTGTGCCCTATACAGAAGCCACCCTACAAACTTTGTGACAATGTTCGCTAGGCGGCCTCCATTATATCACCCATTCGACGTTTAGTGACCCATTAACATATTGTGACTCAAGTGATTGAAAATCCAGATGGTACCAATAACGAAGAAGAGAATCGTCGAAATAACGTAAATGGCAGAAGTGGTATTCCAAGATTGCGAAGAATCGCCATTCATGTGTAAGAAGAAAATCCCCTGCACCAACAGCTGGGCAATCGCGCAAGCAATAATAATTGCCATAATCGAACCAGGGGTCATGCTACTCATGGCAACCAAACCAAACGGAATGAAAGTAAGTACCAACGAAAGAATAAGACCCGTAACGTATTCTTTAACACTACCGTGGCTTTGACCACTAAAATCTTGATGTGACATTATAAAACCGCTCCTAAGTAAACAAAACTAAAGACACAAATCCAAATCACGTCTAGGAAGTGCCAGAAAAGGCTAAGGCACGACAAACGCGTCATATTTTTTTCCGAAAAACCCTCTCGCTTGAAGTGGAAAATCATAGCCACCATCCAGCAAAGTCCTGAAAATACATGCAGACCATGAGTGGCAACTAAGGAGAAGAAGGCCGTCCAATAGCCACTAGCTTGCGGCGTTGCACCCTCGTGCGCTAGGTGGTGGAATTCATATAATTCCATACACAAAAAGCAGAAGCCCAATACAAAGGTTGCGATAAGCCACTTTTTCATTTGTGCCATATTTTTCGCATACGCACCTAACATCGCCATACCAAAAGTGAAGCTACTAACCAATAGGAACATGGTTTCAATAAAAACCAACCCCAACCCAAATAGCTCTTTGGGTTCAACCGCGTAACCAAAGCTATTGCCTGTACTCATGGCCGCATACACAGCGAACAAGGTGGCAAATAGCAAACAGTCACTCATAATATAGACCCAAAACCCGAACAGTGTAGTGTCCGAAGTATCGTGATGATGTTCATCATGATGGTCGTTGTGCCCTTGTGGGACAGTTTCTTGAATTGCAGTATCTGTACTCATTATTAATTTCCTACTGTAATCTGTTTAATCACTGACTGAAAAGCGCGGGTCGTTTAAAAACGACCCTGATTGCTTTCTAGCCATTTGCCTTCGATGGCCTCGACTTCGTCAACTTCGACATAGTAGTCTTTGTTGCGCTCAAAGTTATATTTAATGAACGAACCGACTATACCGAAGAAACCTAACCAAACAAGCCACCAAATATGCCAGACAAAGGCAAAGCCAAACACTGTTGCGAAACCACCAATAACGATGCCTGCCCACGTGTTTTTTGGCATGTGAATGCGCTCGTATTTTTCAGGGGTTTTGTACGCCAAGCCATGTTTTTTCTCATACCACAAGTGATCTCTGTCTTTGATATCAGGCATCAAAGCAAAGTTGTAAAACTGTGGTGGCGAACTGGTTTGCCATTCAAGTGTACGCGCATCCCAAGGGTCACCCGTAGTATCTTTGTAGGCCGGATCGTTGCGCTTGTAAATACTCCAAGCAATATTACCGACAAGCAATACGACGCCGACACCGATAACCATAGCACCGAAGAAAGCCACGGCCGCATAAGGTTCCCATTCAGGGTTGGATAAGTAGTTCAAGCGACGTGTCATACCGTTGAAACCCGTCAAATACATGGGAATCCACGCCAACCAATAGCCAAAGAACCAGAAGGCACAGGAGGCTTTACCCAAGGTTTCGTTGAGTTTAAAGCCTGTTGCTTTCGGGAACCAGTAAGTGATTGCCGCAAAGTAGGCATACACCGCGCCACCAATAATCGTATTGTGGAAGTGCGCCACCAAGAACATGGAGTTGTGCAAAACAAAGTCATTAGCAGGAATCGATAACATCACGCCTGTCATACCACCAATGGTAAAGGTCAGCAACATGGCGATAACCCACCACATAGCAGCCGTAAGCTCAACACGTCCCTTGTACATGGTGAGAATCCAGTTATAGAGTTTGACACCAGTAGGAATAGAGATAATCATGGTCATGATACCGAAGAACGAGTTAACACTCGCCCCCGCGCCCATAGTGAAAAAGTGGTGTAACCAAACAAGGAACGACAAAATACCAATAACCAAAGTCGCCCAAACCAATGAAGTATAACCGAATAAACGTTTACGACAAAAGGTAGCAACCACCTCAGAAATCATACCAAAGGCGGGAATAACGAGGTAGTAAACCTCGGGGTGACCCCACGCCCAAACAAGGTTGACCCACATCATCTGGTTACCGCCATCACCATTGGTAAAGAAGTGGAAATCAAAGTAACGATCTAGCGTCAACATGCTAACGGCAACGGTGAAGATGGGGAAAATAATCAACGCCAAGATATTGGCAACGAAAGTTGTCCACGTAAACACAGGCATTTTCATTAAGCTCATACCCGGAGCACGCATTTTGATGACTGTGGCGATAAGGTTAACTGCCGTTAACGTCGTGCCAATACCCGAGATTTGAATACTCCATATCCAATAATCAACCCCGACCCACGGATTATACTCCCTGCCCGACAAAGGCACATAATTCAACCAGCCCGTGTTAGCAAATTCGCCGACAAACAAAGAAATCATTGCTAATGCGCCACCAGAAATGGCAAGCCACAAGCTCAAAGAGTTCAAAAATGGGAAAGCTACGTCGCGTGCACCAATTTGTAGTGGCATAACAACGTTCATAATACCAACCATCATAGGGGTTGCCACGAAGAAAATCATGATAACGCCGTGTGCCGTAAAAATTTGGTCGTAGTGCTCGGGTGGCAGATAACCTCCGCCAAAAGAGTCCCCAGCCGCGAGTGCTTGGTGCGATTTCATCAAAACGGCATCGGCAAAGCCGCGCACAAACATAATCAGCGAAAAGATGATATACATCACCCCAATCTTTTTATGGTCAACCGAAGTTAACCATTCTTTCCATAGGTAGCCCCACCACTTTTTATAAGTAACAAAGCCCAACACCGCGGCACCCAATAATATTGCCACCGCCATAGTGACCATAACGATGGGTTCGTGCCAAGGTACCGAATCCAGTCTCAGTTTCCCAAAAACGGGGTTGACTGGAATATCAGCATAATGGTTAGCAGACATTATTTATCCTCCTCATGTTTGATTTTTTTAGCTTTCACTACCTTTCCAGCATTAACTGGATTGTATTTTTCAATAACCCTTTTAAACTGTAATGGATCAATTTGGCCGAAGTACTCAACTTTATGATCCCTAGAATGCTGTTCCAAGCGCTTGAACGACTCAGCATCCAATTTTTGTGGTGACGTTTTCACTTTCGCAACCCATTCGTCAAACTTGCCATCAGGCACAGAATGCACAGCAAAGCGCATACCCGTAAAGCCAAATCCACTGTAGTTCGAAGAAATACCGCGGTAAACACCTTCTTGGTTGGCAATCAAGTTCAAACGATTTTCCATACCCGCCATGGCATACAACTGCCCACCAAGGCGCGGAATAAAGAATGAATTCATAGTGCTATTTGATGTAATTAAGAACTCTACTGGACGATTGATGGGCACAGCGATTTCATTAATGGTCGCAATATGCTCTTCTGGATAGATAAACAGCCATTTCCACTCCATTGCAACCACCTGAATAGTCAAAGGCTCTTTATCAGACTTGATGGGTTGGCGCGGGTCTAGACGATGTGTAGCGATATAGGTAATCGTTGCCAAAACCACAATAATCACAATAGGGATGCCCCATGCAAATAGCTCAATTTTGTTGGAGTGTTCCCACTCTGGCTCGTATTCTGCATCTGCGCCCTTTCGGTATTTTAAGGCAAAATAGACCGTTAAGAAGAGAGTTGGAATAACCACCAACAACATTGTGCCCACGGTAATAAACATCGTATTACGGATATTTATACCGACTTCCCCCTCTGGTGAAAATAATGCAAAATCACAACCGCCCAATAACAGCGCGGTCAGCAACAGCATCACCCCCGAAATAGTTTTTTTCATTTTCATGATATAATCTCACCTAATTGACAAATTAAATATTCATGCGCCGTATTCTAGCAAAGAAACCTCTAAATGACATAGACTTAATCTGAGGCAATCCGAGTTAATGAGAATTGTTTTATTTTAAATTCAACAGGCAAAAAAACTTATCACTTAAAAAACAAAACACTGCCCACGGCTCGCTCAACATTGCCGCTCTATTTCTTAGTAAATCAGTCAGAAAATAAAACTATTTTTTATCGAAAATATGCCACGATTTTTATCGTAACTATTCAGATACACTTGCTTTTCTGAAATGAGCTTACAGAATACCCGCAATTTAATTTCCTTAAAAATAGCAATCCAGTCTCAGGTAAGCATGAGAAAAATAGCACTGACACAGCTGAATAGAAAATGGCAAAAAAGTCGTCATTTTGTCGAAAAGCTTCACATTACCAAGACCACTAGAAAAACCTTAAAATCACAAAAACATAAAAAGCGCTTAGCTATAATTAACTAAGCGCTTTAATATAAATGGCGGAATGGACGGGATTCGAACCCGCGACCCCCTGCGTGACAGGCAGGTATTCTAACCAGCTGAACTACCACTCCGCACTAAAACCGATGTAACTTTATAGTTAACTTTATGCATGGTGGGTGCTAGAGGACTTGAACCTCTGACCCTCGCCTTGTAAGGGCGATGCTCTACCAACTGAGCTAAGCACCCGATTATCTTCTTAAAGCAATAAAAAATGGCGGAATGGACGGGATTCGAACCCGCGACCCCCTGCGTGACAGGCAGGTATTCTAACCAGCTGAACTACCACTCCGCACTAAAAACCGATGTAACTTTATAGTTAACTTTATGTTTGGTGGGTGCTAGAGGACTTGAACCTCTGACCCTCGCCTTGTAAGGGCGATGCTCTACCAACTGAGCTAAGCACCCTCACTTGGTGACGGCATATTGTACAGATTTATCACGACTTGCCTAGTTTTTTTTTCACTTTTTTCCCAAGTGTCAAAAAAACCAAGCAATGCGTTGATTAAAAATTAAAATAACAGAAAATATGCCGCGCAATACCCCACCAAAACCCACGCCAAAGTTTGCCTTACATGCGCTCCAAGGTCTCTATACCCAGCAAGTTCACGCCGTACTCCAACTGACTCAAACACATAGAGACCAAGGCCAACAAGCTGGCCTGTTTAGTCGCATCAGACTCACTTAAAATGTGTTGTTGCTGATAGAACGAGCTAAATGCCTGCGCCAACTGATAAACGTGTTCACACAAAAAGTGCGGAGCGCGTTTATCGACGCTAATATCAATCACGCGTTTAAAGTCAAGTAATTTAAACGCCAGTGTTTTTTCCGCTTTTCTGTCCAGTGTCAGCGCGCCCGCGGACAAACCCGCGGCCTCGGCCTTACGCAAAATGGATTTAATTCGCGCGATTTGCATCAGTAGATAAGGCCCTGTTTTGCCTTCAAACTCACTAAACTTCTCCAAGTCAAATACGTAATCCTTGATGCGGTGATTGCGCAAATCGGCAAATTTTAGCGCGGAAATGGCAACGCGATGAGCAATGGTGTCATTTTCTTCGGCACTAAAGGCTTCGCCAAACTGACTGGCTACCAGTTTCTTTTTCGCCTCATTTTTTGCCATAGTGATTAAATCATCGAGCTTCATCACGCCACCTGAACGGGTTTTAAACGGCTTGCCATCCTTGCCGTTAACCGTGCCGAAATAGTCGTGCTCATAGCGGGTAGTGATATTCCAGCCCAACAAATCAGAGACAGCAAAAACTTGGCGGAAATGTTGCTGCTGTCGCCCATCGACGACATAGAGAATTTCATCAGCCTTTTCGAGCACAATGCGCTCGTACAACGTTGCCAAGTCCGTGGTGCCATACATAACCGCACCATCAGATTTGCGCAAAATCAGCGGCGGCATGGTCGGCTCGCCCTCAGCATCGACGATAGGCACAATAAGCGCCCCTTGGTCTTTGACAACCAACCGTTTTTCCTCTAATAATCCCACCACATTATCGATATATTGGTCGGCATCGCTTTCGCCTTTCCACCAATCGAAGTGGACATTCAGCGCTTGATAATCGCGCTTGAGAACGGCGACGGAAACATCAACAAAGTGCCTCCATAAGGCGCGGTAGCCGCGACGACCACTTTGCAATTCAAATGTCGCTTGACGGGCTTTTTCCGCGGTGGCGGCATCAGTTTTGCACAAGCCCGACTCTTGAGGGTAAATCGTTTCTAAGTCGCTGATGCTAACGGGGGATTCACTGGGATAATCCCCGCGGTAATCGGCATCAAAATAGCACAAATCGGGTTGGCGTTTTCTCACGCCCTCAATAAGCATCCCCATTTGCGTGCCCCAATCGCCCAAGTGCACGTCGGTTATCACTTGATAACCCTTGGCCAGTAAAATGCGGCGCAAGGCTTCGCCGATAATGGCGGTACGCAGGTGACCAACGTGCATGGACTTAGCGACATTGGCGCCACCTGAATCAATAATGATTTTGCGTTCGGCCAAGCGACTGTCTTTAATGCCCCAAGTAGCATCAGCCGCCAAACTAGATAGCGTCTCGGACAGTTTTTCTGCCGTTACGCGCACATTGATAAAACCTGGTTTTACCACACTGACTTCACTCAGCCACTGACAGTCGGATAAGTGGGCAACGACCTTTTCCGCGGTAGTAAAGGGATTGCCTGCCTTATATTTTTTGGCGGCAATCATGGCACCGTTACATTGGTAGTCGGCCAAATCGGGACGCTGTGAGCGCTGTACCTGACCCAAGTCCGCGGGCAAGTCCAGTTGGGCAAAAGCCTCACCCAATAGTACTGAAAGTTGTTGTTCTATGGTTTGCGTATTCATGGTTATTATAGTCCTAAAAAATAAAGTTAAATTACTGTTGATAAAAAAGTTATTGTTGTTAGCGCCAAGAGGCTAAAAACACCCCTATCGCCCCCGCGCGACAATACTCTTGAATTTCCATAATGTCGCTACGCGTATCATCGCCGTTGTCGTCTTCATCGTTGGGGTCGTAGTGGTCGCTGTAAGCCGCGGTGACTGAAGCGCTGTCAATATCGTCGTCATTAGGCAGTGGCATGGCGACAATACGCGCCAAGTCATTGAGAAATTCCGCGCTTAAATCATCGTTGCCAAGGCGTTCAGCAAGATTGAGTTCTTGTACACCCAAGTAGTAGCCACTTGCCCATTCGCGCGTTAGCAATACTTCGTCATGTAGGGTTTGGGCGCGATTGTCTAGCAGCAGTTGAAAACTTAATTCGCTGTCTGCCAATTGCTCGGCAAGCGTATGGCGCACCTGATTGAGATAGCGCAATGCCTCAGTCAGTTTAGCGTTATCGGGGTCAATCTCATCGACTAGCGCATTCACCCAAGCGTGTGGCGCGTCTGTCTGACAACAATAGGCAGACAACAGACCGTGGACAAAGGCGGGCTGAAAATCCATGTCAGCCTCGGCTATTGCCTGTGCAAAGGCAACTTCATCAAGGCAATCTAGCGCTTCCGCCGCCTCGGCCGAAGTCGCTTGATTCACTAGCGCGTTATTCATTGAATTTTGATACATTACTGGTGGAAAGGGATAACAAAAGTACATTATTATAGCGATTTTTGTCGCATACTCCTATATAATGTCTGGCCGTAGAGCGAATCTGTAATATTAAGGAAGCACAACATGATAACTGAGCAAATCGATTTAGTCGCCCTAAAAAAGCTAGCCGAAGGTGCTAAACAGCTAAAATCAAAACTAATTTTAATGGGAGAAAAATTAGATACCGTCACGCAAGAGCGCGACAAACTGGTGCAGCAGGCGCAAATAAAAGACGCAGAATTTTTGCGTGAAAAAGAATCTCTCAAAGCCACACAAGTATCAGAGATACAATCCATCAAATTGGGCGCACAGCAAGAAATCAACAACATTTCTCAGTCCAGCGAAGAGAAATACAACAAAATGGTTACGCACTACGAGAGTAAACTATCAGAAACCACCACTGCCTACGAGAACAAATTACTAGAAACCATCACTGCCTACGAAGAAAAATTGCAGCAAATGAACGAAACGCTCACAGAAAAAAACAAATGTTTGACCAGCGAATTAGAGCAGTTAAAAACCAACCACGAGGCCATTATTAATCGCATCCGAGGATTGTCATGATGAAAACCAATGTTACCGTACGCATAATGGACAGCGATTATCAATTGCTGTGTGAGGTTGAGGAAAAGGATTTGTTGTTGCGTAGCGCGGAAATTCTCAGTCAAAATCTCAAATCTTTCCGTCGCGCCAATCCCGCGGTAGACGTAGAAAAGCTGTTTGTCATGGGGGCGTTGCGGACTACCTGTGAGTTGGTCAGTGAATTGGATAGCGCCTCTAGCCTAGCGAAAATTGCCAACAGCGATATCAACAAAACCTTGTCGATTATCGACGATGCCTGATGGCGCATTAATGCCTTTCTCTGTTGACTTACCCGTCATCCATCCCGACTGGGACGCGCCTACGTCCGTGGTGGCATTCACCACGACTACCGCGGGAGGCATCAGCCAAGGCGATTGCACCAGTTTTAATTTAGGCGCGCATGTTGGCGACCACCCCGAACACGTCGCCGAAAACCGTCGTCGCTTGCAAAGCGCCGTCGGGGAAAACGTGCAACTGTGTTGGCTACAACAAACGCATAGCGATATCATCATTCATACCAACAACTATACGGGCGTAGTCGAGGGCGATGCCGCCGTCAGTACCCAAAGGCACAGAGCTTGTGTGATTATGACTGCCGACTGCTTGCCCGTATTGCTGTGTAACCGCGAAGGTAATCGCGTTGCCGCCCTGCACTGTGGCTGGCGCGGCTTGGCACACAACCTCATCGGCAAAACCCTCACCAGACATTTCCCCAACGACAACGTCATAGCATGGTTAGGGCCAGCTATTGGTCAGCCCAGTTACGAAGTGGATACCGCGCTGTATCAACGCTTTGTCGCTATCGACAGCGCATTTTCATCGGCTTTTCTTGCCAATCGCCCGCAACACTACCTTATGAACCTCTATGCTGTCGCCCGCCTACAGCTTAGACAGTCAGGCGTGGCACACAACGCTATCTTTGGTGGTGATTTTGATACCTTTAGCGATGCGCGTTGTTTTTCTCACCGCCGTAGCGCGGCTTCTGGACGCATGGCATCGGTTATTTTTTGGCGTTGAGCGTCCCCCACCTTATCAAACCACAGTTGAACAATCACACATTGCCAAATACACCTTGAGCGCATCTGCCGTTTGTTGGACATCGTGAACGCGGACAATGCTGGCGCCTTGTTGCACAGCCAATAGCGCGCCAGCGACACTGGCGGCGGTGCGATCTGCCTGTGCATCGCCCAAAATCACTCCCAGCGTCGATTTGCGCGACAAGCCAAACAGCACGGGATAGTGTTCGGCGAGCACTTGCGTATGCTTTAGCAACAACAGATTTTGCACGGGCGTTTTGCCAAAACCAAAACCGGGGTCTATGCAAATGCGCGTTTTATCAATGCCCGCGGCAATGGCTTTGTCCGCCTGCGCACAGAGGAATTGTTGCACTTCGCCCACTACATCGTCGTAGCAGGGACGCTCTTGCATGGTCTTGGGCAAGCCCTGCATGTGCATAATGCACAAGGCCGCATCGCTATCCGCTACCACCTGCAACGCCCCCGCGGCGACAAAACCGCGGACATCGTTAATCATGCTAACACCGCGCGCCAACACTTCGCGCATCACCGCGGGCTTGTTGGTGTCTATGGACAAACAGCAATCAAAGCGGGCATTGACAGCCTCTATAACGGGAAGCAAGCGCGACAGCTCTGTCGCCTCGTCAACGAATGCCGCACCGGGGCGGGTGGACTCCGCGCCGATATCGATAATATCTGCCCCCGCGGTCAGCATCGCTTCCGTATGCCACAAGGCGCTGTCCACGGTGTTGAATTGTCCGCCATCAGAAAACGAGTCAGGGGTGACATTTAAAATGCCCATAATCACTGGGCGGGATAAATCGAGGCGAAAGCGCCCCGCGCTTAAAATTTTCATCTTTTATTCCTCTAGAGTAACTTAGGGGTAGTGGGCGTACTGGGAGCATCGGCAACGTGAGGACAGTCTTCGTCAATGCCCAAATGTTGGTAGGCTAGGCGCGTGACCACCCGCCCTTTAGCGGTGCGCATTAAATAGCCTTGCTGAATA
>PDWI01017039.1_pt1 | contig 12944 bp, 14 predicted proteins | sample 1430891 | NCBI WGS metagenome assembly PDWI01 (sample SAMN01162508, study PRJNA174530) | Oral metagenome, whole genome shotgun sequencing project. | biome: Marine environment; feature: Marine mammal; material: Swab sample of the gingival sulcus; isolation source: swab sample of gingival sulcus... | reverse complement strand
GACTGGGAGATGAGGGAGGATGTTCAGCAGGCTGTATCAGAGCTTTGGGACAAAGTTACTTCGGAAAATTTGAAGGAACTTTCGGATATTGAAGGCTTCAGGGAGGATTTTCTTAAACTCCATGGTTTCCATGTGGAAGGGGTGGATTATACGAAGGATATAGACCTGACCGCCCCTTTGTAAACTGGATTCGGGAATCCTCCCGGATTGATAGCCGGAGGGATTCTTTTTCTGTAGCTGTTATTGACACCGCAGAACCCTGATACGTTGTATCGGGACTGCACCTTATGAAAACTGCACTTAGGCTGCTCCTGTTTGGGAACGGCCTTTTTATTCTTGTACTTTGTCTGGGGAGGGTGCAGATGGAAAGTCCTCATTGTAAAGCCGGGATTCCATGGCATCCGCAAGGGCCGAAGCCTTAATCAGGATGCCATTTAAAAGGGGAATACCCATGCCCATTAAGTTTTTGAGGGGGCGGCGGACAGTCCAGCCTCCCCGGGCTGTCATGGCTTCCCGGATTTCCCGGGCCTCATCCAGAATCAGGGGAATAAGGGACAGGCTAAGTCCCAGGATGCTGCAAATCCGTCCAGCCTGGATAAGGGGGATGTGTTTTAAGAGGCTGTAAAGGGCGGCGGGCAGTTCCAGGGGATCGCTGGTACTAATGAAAAGCTGCCCCATCCAGAGGATTAGTACAAAGGCTGCGCTTCGGACCAATGCGGTGCATCCTGCCGAGGACAGGGTGCTGGCAGGATGGCTGTACAGGGAGAGAAAATTCCCTGTCAGAATAAGAACCGGCATAATCCACATTGCCGGGGGAAGCCGAAAGGGGCGCCTGGACTTGCGCCCCGGTAAACTTAAAATCAGCAAAGCCCCTCCCAGCATAAGAACTCTGGGGAGATTTGGTCTGAGAATGAAGATACTGAAAAGCAGCAGACCCGTAATCTTGATTCTCAGGTCAGTTTTATGCAAAAGGGAGGTTCCTGGTCTGTACTGGAAACTCAGGTTTTCAGCCATGTCATGCTTTCAATAGGGCGGTTGTGCCCCCAGGGACAGCGAATCTTAAAGGATTCCAACTGGTTCAGAAGGTTTTCGGGACGATCCAGGGCACATATTCGTCCTTCATCCATAAGGATGAGTCTTTCGGCATGGGCCAAGCATTTTTCCAGATCATGGCTGATGAGTATGATGGTTTTTCCTTTATTGTGCAAGTCTGTTATATCTTTAAGTACCAGCTGTACTCCTGGAAAGTCCAGCCCTGTAAAGGGTTCATCCAGAACAATGATTTCCGGTTGCATTACCAGCACCGCGCCCAGGACACAGCGCCGTTTTTCTCCTCCCGAAAGGCTGTGAGGGGGTCTGTCTTTCAGTTCGTAAAGAGAGAGTTCTTTCAAAATCTCCTCTACGGCAGCTTCCACTCTGGAGGAAGGCCAGCCCAGGTTTCCCGGGCCAAAAGCCATATCGGAGGCGACGGTCTGCCCTACCATCTGGCTATCTGCATTCTGAAATACCAGACCAATGCGGCGGCGGGCGGCTTTAAGGTCTTCCTGAATATCCCGACCCTCCAGAAGGATACGCCCTTCCTGGGGTTTTAAAAGGCCATTTAAGTGGCGCATGAGCAAGGTTTTCCCTGATCCGTTGGGCCCTGCGATGATGGTAAAGCTGCCGGGAGCAAAGGACAGATTTATCTTGTTTAGAACCTTCCGGCCTCCGTAGCAAACGCTCAGGTTTTCTACTTTGAGCATTAAACCTCGCCTTTTGTGAGAAATGCTGTAAAACGCCTCTTGAAATTCCGGGCCAGGATAGCGGCACCCAGGGATTTCAGGATATAGCCTGGAAGAAATGGCAGGAGCCCGGCCTTAAAGGCGGCCCCCCAGGTCATGGACAGGCTGTACTTTAGCCAGGGGATACCGGGCAGATAGATAAGAGCGCCTGCCAAAAAAGAGATACCGGCAGCATAAAGAATCCCCTTTTCTGAATTCCTGTAAAGAAGGCCACCGCAGAGTGCGGCCAAAAGATAGCCTGCCAAAAATCCCCCGGTAGGCCCTAAAAGCTTGGCCATCCCTCCTGAAGCACCTGCAAAAACCGGTAATCCAAGGGCTCCTGCCAGCAGATAAATTCCCACCGCCCCCAAACCAATGGAAACACCCCCAAGCATGCCGCTTAACACTACAAAAAGGGTGGTTAAAACAACAGGGACCGGCCCTATGGGCAGGGAAATAAGGGAGCTCATGGCAATGAGTGCTGTAAAAAGAGCCGTTAAAACGGCAGAACGAGTATGATCCATGGATAATTCCTTTGCTTTTTGTGAAAACTAATAACGGAAGACGCTTTGTGAGTCAATCCTGAAGGTTGAACTTTTTTGTAACTCCTTTGTTGTTGGCTTGTTTATTTTACAAAGGGCAGAAATGCGTGAAGCTTCTCCTTGTGATGATTGATTTTTTTCATTTTTTGTTCGCCTCCGGGTTTCCTCCTTTTCCCGGGGGCTTTTTTTTAACTTATTCCGGCAGGTGCATTGGCGGATCTGTTTGGCTTTCGGTCTTAAGGTTTAGTATTCCCACAGAGGCCGGTATCCGGTATGCTATCTCATGGATCGCTGAAATATAAAATACCCGGAGATCCGGAAGGAGAATGTTATGAACCCGCAGGCCAAAGCTTTAAAAGATGTTCTGGAAGGACAGAACCCGGGGATTTTTTCCCTGCTAAGTACCAAGGGAAAAAATATATTCTATCCCAAAGAAGGACTGCTTAAGCAGGGTGAAGATGCCAAAAGTAAAACCATCAATGCTTCGGTGGGCATGGCTTTCGAGGAGGATGGGACTCCTGTGCATTTGCAAAGTCTCGAGGCTTTGGTGAACATGCCCCAGGCCAAGGTCTACCCCTACTCTTCCAGTTACGGGCAAATGCCTTTACGAAAAAAATGGCAGAGCATGATGCGGGAAAAAAACCCCCTGCTGAAAGACACGGAAATTTCATTGCCGGTGGTTACCAATGCCCTGACCCATGGATTAACCGTGGCAGGTTATCTTTTTATGGATGAAGGAGAAAAGGTGATTCTCCCGGATCTTTACTGGAAAAACTATAATCTGCTCTTTGCCCATGCCCGGGGGGGCGAACTGGACACCTTTCCCATGTTCCAAAAGGAGAATTTTAACCTGGAGGGCCTGAGGGAAAAACTGTTAAGCAAGGGAAAAAAGAAAATTCTCATTCTAAACTTCCCAAACAATCCCACAGGTTACAGCCCAAAGGTTACCGAGGTTCAGGGCATCAGGAAAATCCTGCTGGAAGCAGCTGAAGCAGGAAAGACCATTGTTCTGATTACCGATGATGCCTATTTTGGTCTGGACTACGAAGATGATGTAGAGAAGGAATCGGTTTTTGCCCATGCTGCGGCTCTCCATGAAAATATACTGGCCGTAAAAATTGATGGGGCAACAAAGGAAGATTATGCCTGGGGCTTCCGCATCGGATTTATCACCTTTGCCTGGAAAGGCATGACCTCCCAAGCGGCAGCCGCCATGGCCGACAAGGCCGGAGCAGTAGTCAGGGGGAGCATCTCCAACGCCTCAACCCCTGCCCAGAGTTTTCTTCTGGCGGCCTATGAAGACCCGGGCTATTGGAAAGACAAAAAAGCCAAGTTTGAGCTTCTTCAGGCCCGTTACCGCAGGGTAAAGGAAACCCTGAAGGCCCATGAAGAATACAGGCAGTACTTTGAACCCGTACCTTATAATGCAGGATATTTTATGTGTGTCCGCCTAAAAAAAGGGAATGCCGAAGAGGTGCGGCAAAAGCTTTTGGCTGACTATGATACCGGGGTTATCAGCCTGGGAGATCTGATACGGGTGGCCTACTCCTCCCTGCCCCAAAAATATATTGAAACCCTGTACAGCAATATTTTCAAAGCCTGCCGGGATTTGGATCAGACATAAGCTGAACATAAGGGAAACTGAACGCAAAGGAAGGAATAACAAAATGGTAAAAAAAGAAGACGTACTCAAGGCCCTTTCGGAAATTGAAGACCCGGACCTCCACAAGGACGTGGTGTCCCTGGGCTTTATAAAAGATTTGGTTATTCAGGGAAGCACCGTAAGCTTTGCCATGGAACTGACCACCCCGGGCTGTCCCTTGAAAGGGCAGTTCAAGGAAGCAGCGGAAAAGCTGGTAGGAGCCCTGGAGGGTGTGGAAAAAGTCCATGTGGTTATGACCGCGGCAAAGGGAAATAATCAGGGCAGTATTAAAGCCGGGGGCCTGGCAGGGGTCAGACAGATTATTGCGGTTGCTTCGGCCAAGGGGGGCGTAGGCAAATCCACCGTGGCAGCTACTTTGTCCTGTGAGCTGAGGGATTTGGGCTTTCGTACCGGACTTCTGGATACAGATCTTTTTGGTCCTTCCCTGCCGACCTTGTTCAACATCGCAAAGCCGGAAGTGTACCAGCGGGACAACCTCCTTCAGCCTATGGAAAAGGATGGCCTCAAGCTCATGTCCTTCGGTTTTTTAATGGGAGACGCTCCGGCCATTATGCGGGGGCCCATGGTCTCAGGTTATATGCAGCAGATCCTTTTACAGGTGGACTGGGGGAATTTGGACTACCTTGTCATTGACATGCCCCCGGGAACCGGAGACATACAGCTTACCTTAAGTCAAACCATACAGCTGGACGGAGCGGTGATTGTAACTACCCGGGCAGCCCTGTCTCTGGTGGATGTGGCCCGGGGCATCCTCATGTTTGAAAAGGTGGGCGTCCCCATGCTGGGTGTGGTGGAGAATATGTCCCATTTTACCTGCGACAGCTGTGGTAAAGAGCATCATATTTTTGGCATGGCGGCTTCACCGGGGGAACGCTTTGGGCTGGAAACCCTGGCCAGGATTCCTCTGGAAATCCAGCGGGGCCGGAACATGGAACACTACGAAAGCAACGACCTGAACCGCCGTTTTGTTTTGAATACTCTCAGAGCCTTGGGCAGAAGCCGGGCAGAAAAGATACAACCTCCCCAAGTCTCCCAGCAGGAAGAAAATATCCTGTTTAAATGGGCTGATGGCCGGGAATGGAAGATCGGAGCGGTTCACCTGCGCAGCAACTGCAAATGTGCCCTCTGTGTGGATGAATACACGGGAGAGAAAATTCTGAAGGTTGCAGATATTCCGGCAGACATCCAGATGGTAGAGGTAAAGCCTTTGGGGAACTACGCCCTGGCCATAAGCTGGAATGACGGCCACAGCTCGGGGATCTTCCCCTATTCCCAGCTGGAAGCCCTGGCCCGGGAGGCCGGGCAGGGCTGACCTTTTGGAATCGGGAGCCTTAAAGGATGTTTCCCTTGACACAGACTCCATGTATTTCAGGTAATCCTCTTTTGTCATGAGGGGCTTAAAATTGTCCATAACTTTTTTAGCCTTCTCTGCATTTCCATAAAGGAGATCGGCCACCGTCATGGCCAGAGCCTTTGTGGGCTGAATATAGGCCTTTTCCTTATCCACAATCCTGTACTCTCTGGCGTGCAGTCCTCCTGTAATGCCTCCGATCATGGGATGAATGGCCGGTTTCAGGTGGGAAACATCCCCAAAGTCAAAGGAACCTGTAAAATCAGCACCCTCAACAATGGAATCAGGCCCGGAAATGTCTTTTACATTTTCCCTTAAGATATCGTCCAGATCCCCATTGTCCAGAAGGGGGAGATATCCGGGAATGTCCCGGATAAAAACTTCGGCGCCTACCGCCATGGCTCCCGCCTTCAGAGCCCGGTCAACTTTCTTGTTGGCATCCAGAAGTCCCTTAATGGTTCTTCCCCGAACGTAACTTTCCATCCTTACATCGGAAGGAACAACATTTACAATATCTCCGCCCTTGGTGATGATGGGATGTACCCGTATGCGGTCCTGGTCATAAAAGGTTTCCCTTTGGGCATGGATATTATTCATGGCAAGGGTGGCCGCATTCAGGGCATTAATGCCCTCTTCGGGAGCAGAACCTGCATGGGCTTCCCTTCCGATAAAACGGATTTCCTTGCCGATAAAACCGTTTCCCCTGGGGCCGATGAGGAAATCCTTGCCTTCGGGAAGGTGCAGAACATGCATCATCATCACAATATCCACATCATCCAGAAGTCCCCGCTTAATCAGCTCCTGCTTTCCGCCGAAATAGGTAATTTTCCCCTGTTCCTTCAGAGAACTTCTAAAGGCCAGTTCAATAAACTCTTCCGCGGGAACCCCCGTAAAGTGTACAGAGCCGCTGAACTCGGAAAACACACCGGATTTAACAATCCCCATGGCGGCTCCCAGCATAACCGCTACCTGAACATTGTGGCCGCAGGCATGAACGGCTCCGGTTTCAGGGTCGGCATCCTTGTGTTCCGGAGAGGGAATGGCATCCAGTTCTCCCATAAAGCAAATGGCAGGCCCGGGCTTACCTCCCTTAAGGATTCCCCGGCAGCCTGTTACAGCGATATTTTTTTCAGGCTCCAGCCCCAGTTCCTTCATGGTTGTATAGGCAAGCTCCGTGGTTTTCAATTCCTTGTAACCTAGCTCGGGATGGCCGTAAATGGTATCCCCTATTTCAATGATCTTATCCCTGTTCCTGTCAATTTCCGAACAGATTTTCCTTTTAATTTCTGCAATATCCATGTTTCCCTCCAGACAGTCCAAAAACAAGGGGCTGCAAAACAGCCCCTTCCTTATTATTCAAATATTCAAGCTATATAATGCCCTGAATTTTAAGAATAATCTGGGCAATAACAGCTGAACCAAAATAAGTACTGGAAAAAACAACCACTGCAATCAGAAGGATTTTCCAGCTCAGCTTTTTCAGCTCAAAAATCTTGTTTCCAACGGAAATCCCTGCAAAAGCAAGAATGGGCGTAGTTGTAGCCAGAAAACTGACCTTATTAGTGTATTCAAGGAAAAATTTTGCCGTAGGCATAAAGGGCATACTCAGAATAAGTCCAATCATGGTTGCCCAGGCAAAGGCCGGGAATTTGAGTTTGGGAAGCAGGTCCTTGATAATCAGGGACAGCATGGCCACCACGACAATCAACAGAATTCCCGGGATGGCATCCACAATACACAGCCCAAATCCGATTTTCTGCCCAATCAAAATCATAAGGGCCACTACCAGCATTATTTTTAACTGTTCCAGGGTATTTTTAAGACTAAACATTATTCATCCCCTCCTTTGTTTCTCCCGAGAATCGGGTATAGTTTTCTGTAGTACCAGTTTGTTAAGGGGAGAGCAATGAAAATAACAGAGTACATCCCTGTAACCCCTGTAAGCATGTTACTTGTAGCCGCATAAGCCAGGATTGTATCCTTCATGGCCGGATTGGCTGCCGCAGCCAAAGAGCTGGAAGCCGCTGTCATCATACTGCCGCTGCCCATACCCGAAGCCATGGCCAGTGCATAGGGATGAAGCCCTGTAAGAAGGGCAAAGGATCCCAAAAGACCAAAATAGATGGTTCCAAAAACCGTCCCGATCATATAAGTCCCCAAAACTCCGGTTCCCTCGGGAGAATTCATGCCGTAACGTCCTCCGATAACTCCCAGGGTGGGTTCCCGGCAGATACTGACAGTTGCCCCCACGGCTTCCCGGCCAAGGCCGAGGATAAGAGCCAGAGGAAGAGCAATAAGAGGTGTGGCCACATTACCAAGCTCCTGAAGCAGGAAGGCAGGCCCGGCCTGTATGATTTTTACAATATTCGGCCCTACCAGAGTTCCATATTTTACTCCCAGAGGAAGCAGGGCAATAAGCACGATGGGCCCTGCGGTTTCCACCTCTTTCATGGAAATAACCTTCCTCAAAAACTTAAGGGGTTTTCCCAGAACGTCCGGTGTTATAAGAATGCCGATAATCACGGCATAGAGCATGGGCAGTAAAACGATGCTCCCCGGCCCCAGTTTGATCTTGTGGATTCCAATCAACTCGGAAACAATAACGATGATCAGAACAGTGATATAAAGCCGGATATACGTGCCGAATGTCCCTGTAAATCCCTTTTCCTTACTCGCAGCTTCACTCATAAATACGAGTCCTCCTTAAATAATATGCTCTTACTTTAGCATGACTTGTTAAGCTAGACAATAAAAAAGAAAAACCAGGTATATGGAAAAATGGGTAACGCTCAGGATGATATAAAAATCCTGGGAACAGACTTTGTTTATCCTTGAAACGTGAAAAACAGGGTTTAAACCTTTACCTCATCCAGTTTTTTTCTGTTTTTTGCAGGAAGGAGCAACAGGGTAATCCAAGCACTATTGGCCGTATCTATTAGCCCTGATACAGGTACAAGGAAAGGCAGCAGGGGCAGGATAAGGATATAACCGTCTTCCATTCCCCGGCCATAAAACCGGCATACCATCATGATGGCGGTATAAACAGACAGCCAGGATTGGGAAAATAGAAGAAAGGAGGATGCGATTGCCAAAAGGGCGGTGAGAAAGACCTGAAAAGCCGTTAATTCCAGGCTGGAATAGGATTTGAGTATGGCAAGCATGCCTATGGCGGTTACCATGGCGGTTCCGCTTTTGGAAAAGAGGGTCAGAAAGGGGAGGCTCAGAGCCGAGATTTTCCGCTTTATCCCTCCATTTTCCCGGAGAAGGCGGAGAGTTACAAGGGTATTAACCCGGGTGTCTCCCGTAAAGAGGGCCGGGATGAGGGCCGGGAAAAAAATCTTCATTTCCCTGTAGGGGTTTTTATGGCTGAAAAGATAATATAGCAGGGGCTGAAGGCCGAAGATAATAAGGAGGCTTACCAAGCTCACCAAGCGGATCAGGGAGATATAGGCATGCCAGCCGTTTATGCTGCGTATCTGTAAAATTGTAACATAGGCCATGCTGAACAGGCCGAATACAAGAAATTTTGTAAACAGCAAGTTCAGGCGGTAAAGCATGCGGCTAAAGGAATCAAAAAGGTTAAATACCGGTTCTGCTTCCTCTCTGTCATGATACAGCTGGGTGCCTAAAAGAAAGGCAAAGAGCAGGGCCGGAAGGATGACATCCTGATGGTTTTGAAAAATTTCAAAGCTGTTTGCCGGAATAATCTGTCGGAGGGTCTGGCTTAAGTCAAAATCCACTATTTCATTTTGAAAGGGAATAAGACTTTGCCATCCTCTGGCTTCCGAAAGGATGGGGATTCTGTCCAGAGGCAGGATACCGGATAAAAGCAGGGCCGTCAGGGTAAAGAGAATCGCTGTCCCCAAAGAAAATAAAAACAGTTTTTTCAGGATGGAGAGTAACTGATGGCTTCTGCGTAGTTGGCAGACCGAGACCGCCAGGCTTGTGAAGAAAAGGGGAAAGGCCAGAAAACGGCCAATCCGCAGGTACAGCTCTGCCAACCCGGAAACAAGGGGAAAATTGGGAAAAATGACTGCCAGCAGGATACCAAGCAGGGCAGAGAACATGTATTTAAATGAAAGGTTCACAATTCCTCCTGAAAAATAGTCATATTAGTGCAGGTCTTTCCTTTTTACCAGAGGCAGGGACTGAAACAGGCCTTTTTTTTCGGAAAAGCGAAGCCATTGTCCTTTTGTTCTGGGATCCGGGGCATCCAGATAACCCTTGATAAATTGTGCATAGACTTTTGTTTCCGTCAAGGTCGTGGTAAAGGCCGCAGCATGTATGCGGGAGACTCCTTCAAGGAGGATTCCTTCGGCCAGACCATGAAAAGCGCCGCTGATCAAGGTTTGCACAGGGGCCGAGGCTGTCAGGGCATTCCGGGTTTCGGCAAATCCCAGAATTCCCCGGTCCTGTTTGCGGAAGCTTTCCAGAATTTCCCGCAGAATGTAAAGGCGTCCGTGTATGCTGGTGTTAAGGCTTTGTTCCATGACGGCCGTATTCTCCAGGCGGGAGCCAGAATCCTCTGCCGGTTCGGGATTTATAATGATGGCGGTACCGGGGAAGCCCCATTTTTTCTGTCCCTCCCGGAAGGCTATTTTGGCAGAGATAAGGGAACAGGGGTTCCAGGGTATTTGTACCAGATTTTCCCTGGCTTTACCTGAAGACCGCAGGTTTTCCCTGTCTTCTGGAAGGGGAACAACCACTTTCCAGGCATTATCCAGATAAAGTTTAATGAGTTCTTTGCCCAGAGAGGTTTCTCCTCCCAGGATGATAAGGGTGTTTGTCAAGGGAGTCCTCCTTTTTAAAGTCCCGGAAAATCCAGGGTGGCAAAAAGGTCTTTCAGGGTTTCCGGTCTCCTGATTTGGGTAACCGATTTGTCTTCATGGAGAAGAAGTTCGCCATGCCTCAGTTTGCCGTTATAGTTGAAGCCCATGGCATGGCCGTGGGCTCCCGTATCATGTATGACCAGATAATCCCCCATTTCCACGGGAGGAAGGCTCCGGTTTACCCCAAATTTATCATTGTTTTCACAAAGGGAGCCTGTAATATCCCAGGTTTCGGGGCAGGCCTTTGCCTTTTCTTTGCCGGGAATGGTAATATGGTGATAGGCTCCGTACATTCCGGGGCGCATCAAGTCTGCCATGCAGGCATCTACGCCTATATAGTTTTTGTAGGTTTTTTTCCAGTGGATGGCCCTGGTTACCAGATAACCATAGGGGCCCGTAACCATCCGGCCGCATTCCATAAAGATCCGCAGTTTTCCTTCCATGGGGGTGCCTGCCAGTTTTTCCCTGTAAGCCTTTTCCATTCCCCTGGAAACATAATGAAGATCAACGGCTTTCTCCTCAGGTTTGTAAGGAATGCCTATACCCCCTCCCAAATTTATAAATTCAAAAATAATACCCGTTTCCCGGGTAATTTCTTTTGCCAAATCCAGAAGGATTACAGCCGTTTCTATAAAATAGTCCGGGTTCAATTCGTTGGAAGCCACCATTGTATGAAGACCAAATTTTTTGACCCCCAAGGCCGCAGCCTGCTGGCAGCCTTCCCTGATTTGCTCTCTGGTAAAACCGTATTTGGCCTCTTCCGGGGAGCCTATGATGGCATTTCCTTTTTTCAGGGCACCTGGATTGTAGCGGAAGCAAATCTTTGCCGGAAGTCCCGGGCCCCGGGTAAGAAAGTCCAGATGGCTTATGTCATCCAGGTTAATCACCCCGCCCACTTCCATGGCTTTTTCATATTCTTCCATGGGCGTATTGTTGGAGGTAAACATGATGTCCTCCCCTTTTATGCCCGCTTTTTCTGCAAGAATCAGCTCTGCCATGGAAGAACAGTCCGCCCCCATTCCTGCTTTGGCCAGTAATTTCAGAATATGGGGATTGGGAAGGGCCTTTACGGCAAAATAATTTTTGAAACCTACGGGGACCCAGGAAAAGGCATCATAAAAGTTCCGGGCATTTTCCAGAATGGCTTTTTCATCATAAATATGAAAAGGGGTGGGCCAATCTTCACAAATTCGATCCAGCTCTGATTTATTAAAGGGCAGGGTTTTGGACGTCATACTCTGCCCTCATCTTCACTTTCCTCACACCAGTTTCGGAAGGCTTGCTCCGAAATGCGGATGAGATGATCCATGTCTTCATCCTGAAGGGCTTTTAATCTTGAGTGTACCCTGCTCAGAACAGCTTTTTCATAACCGCATTCTTCTGTCCGAAGCTCAAGATAGCGTATCATTTCCTGTCGTTTCACAAAACAGCCCTCCTCTTTCATGGCTTTGCCCTTTATATTATGACAAAGACTTTTTTTTGGGAATAGGAGGGCTGTAAAGGAGTCCGGTAGGCTTTACAGGTAGTCTCCAATATCTTTTGACAAATACACGTTGTTGGGCATTTTATCGGTGGTGATATACCCTGGTTTGCTTTTAATGAGAGCAGGGATACGTCCTACCAGATTTGCGCAGGTTAGTTCTACCGTTGCGGGTCTGTTCACGTTGATGGTGGTTGTAGGTTCTCCTTCAAATGTCCAGTCATTCCTGTCAAAATCTTCCGGGGCGTATACATTGCCGATACATTCGGTTTCAATGGTGATGCCCTCTTTGGTTTCTGTAGTAACGATGGCAGACATTCCTGTAGGTTCACCAGCTTTAATGGTCATGCTTAACGTACTGCTGTACAGATCCCGGTTACAGAAGGTTGGTACGCATTTTTGAACTTGCGACACGGGAGTAAGGCCCATGCGTTCGCAAATCCAGCCGTTCTGGTTCCACATATAGCTGGGAACATATTCTCCGCTTTCAACCAGTTCCTTTTGTTTTTCCGAGGTATATTCATTATAGGCTCCGATTTGCTTTTCAAATTCTTCCTTGTTTAAACCAGCACCATGACCTTTGGCCAGGGCTATGCCATAATCTTCAACATTGTAACTGCTTACTCCCTTGATTTTGGTAATTTTATGGATTGAACCGGCCAGAACATCAACAAGAACTCCCCAGAACATGTCAGGATAGCCGCTCCCGGCTAGGGTAATTCCATTCTTTTTGGCAAGTTCGTCCAGTTCTTTGGATAGGGCAGGATTCGAATTCCAGGGGTAGAGGGATTCTTCGCAGGTGGAAATGGCATTCACACCGCAAATGGCACAGGTACGAAAGGCTTTTTCTATATCCTTGAGCATGCTCATGGTGGCTACTACGCATACATCAGGTTTTTCGGCTTTCATGATTTTTTCTGCGTCTTTGGCATTCTTTTCCAATGTATGTTCCTATATCCATACCGATGATTTCGGGGTTATTATCGAAGGCTCCTGCAATCTCGGCACCCTTTTCCAGTAAATATCGTATTAAATATTTACCCATTTTTCCGCAGCCATACTGTACTGCTTTTAATTTTTTAGCCATTTTTATCTGCCTCCTGTATAAATAAAGCTTTATTTATCGGTAAACATCCTGTCGGGAATTTACCAAGTATCAATATCTGTAATAATTGTAAATCCTGTTTTTTGCAGCTGTCAAGTTTTATTATTTCAGGACATGAACAGCCCGAATGTTAATATTAACTGTCACCCCTATGGGAGCTAAAAAAAGTCCCATAAAACTCTGTTATTATGTTTCTACGACAAAAAAAGTAACA
>PDWI01007680.1_pt1 | contig 12945 bp, 16 predicted proteins | sample 1430891 | NCBI WGS metagenome assembly PDWI01 (sample SAMN01162508, study PRJNA174530) | Oral metagenome, whole genome shotgun sequencing project. | biome: Marine environment; feature: Marine mammal; material: Swab sample of the gingival sulcus; isolation source: swab sample of gingival sulcus... | reverse complement strand
TTTTTCACGCTTTGAAAAGAAAGCTCAAAACTTTCTGGGCTTTCTTTCACTGACAGCTGTGTTGATATGGACTCGGTGAAATGTCAACAGAACCTAATGTCTTTATCTAAGTTTCGTGCCAAACGGGCAGCGGTGAAAGCAGAGCGCCAAAAACCAACACCGCCACCCAAAGGCTTGCAACCGGACACCGTGCCGGGTGACTACGCCCTGATGGCCGCACTGGTCAAACAGGACATAGAACACCTGAAAGCCGAATTTCCTGATGACCATGCCGCCCGGAATAAAGCCAAAGGCGAGGTACTGAAGAAATATCGCCAATATCTCACTGATTGGATGCAGGCCGGACAAACCCACCAGAACGATGTTTTGGTACAGAATGTCATGTGGGCACTGGATAGCACACAGTACGAATGGATGTTGGAACTGGCTGATTACGCGATTAAAACCAATCAGGCGATTACCTGGGTGAAGCGCAATCTGGCCACCATCATTGCCGATACGGTGGTACAGGCTGCTGATGATCAGCTTATTCGGCGTGAAGGTAAAAAGCGGATGGGCGGCATTCAGGCCGAAACACCTGAGTTGAAAGACTTGGAAGTCATATTTAAAGCGATGCTGGAACGTGTTGAACACTGGCCACTGTCTGCAAAAAACATTATTCGTGCTCAATATGCAATGGTGGCAGGTTTTCTGGCTGAACGGGATAAAAACTGGCCGGATGCCGCAAGATGGTACGGATTAGCCGATGAATTAAAGCCGGATATTGGCGTAAAAGGTCGCTTGAAAGAAGCCGAAAAAAACGCAAAAACGGCTGCAATAGCTCCAACGACGCAGTCAACCACACTGGCGGGTGCAACAGCGGGAAAAACTATCCCCACCGGTTGAAACCGGCAGTGCTGGTTAGACTGTCTTGTTTGAGACACAGTTATGGAGAAAACAATAACAATGCACGGTAATAATAATAACGGCCTTTACCGATTGTGGGAGCTGTTGAACGAATACAGCATTTTAGTTGTACTGGTGGCTGCCGGGTCGATAACCCACGTACTGGTGGCAATCAAACAAGCACATGAGCGAGGTGGTGTATTACCTTTGATTGATCTGGTGGCCTCTTTTTGTATTTCGATGTTTGCCGGGATGGTCTTTGTCATGGCCGCACAGTCCATTGGTGCTGAAGGCATCCAGCTTGGGCTGGCGGGATCATTAGGTGCTTTTTTGGGGGTCAATGGGCTGAATTGGCTCACGGATCAACTGATGGAAAAATTGACTCAAAAAAAGGGAAACTGAGATGTTTAGTTTAATGGATTTTTTGAAATATTGCGCAGTTGCACCGTTCGTATTACTACTTATCGTGTTACTGAGTTATCCATTACGTCTCCTGCTGGAAATATTGTAGGCGGTATAGGGTGAATACTGTCTTACAGCCCCCTTTTCAGTCGGAAACACCACCGGCATTTTACGGCCAGGACAAACAGGACGTTGGTACTACACGGCTGGAAAACATGGATTTTTTCCCAGCACTAAGCTTGTTGGACTTCCAGAGTCGCTATCGGGTCGATGCCAGTCAGCATCCGGAACGCCAGATGCAGTGTCTACAATCGAGCATGATCACGGTGAACCGTGAGCTGATGGATCCCAATGCGATGCCGGAAGGTGTGAGCTGGGCCTGTCAGTGGGTGCGTAAAGGCTATGATACGCTGGCGTCGATTCCGGCACCGCAGTACGGCACTTGTAGTGAGAAAGTATTTTTGTACTCCAGTGCTGTATATGCGCTGGCTAAATCACTATTAATCCAACGCTACCCCGAAGTGTTTTTCGGCCAGAAGAACCGCACTGACAAACAAGATCCGGACATTAATACCGCGTCTGATTATTACAACGAACACCGGGATACGATGCACCAGTTAATGGGCACCCCTCGGATGACGGCGACAGTGATATGAAGAAGTTACAGCTATTGCATGATTACCTGCTGGCCTCCGGTCTGGTGACCAGCGAGTCATTGACAGTGTGGACAACAGAGGGCGGTGTGTACGGCGGCAATGATGCAGCAGCTGACCGAAAAGGGTTGCAGATGCAGTTTCAGGTCAATATCGGTATTGATGATTATCCGTTCACGACTGAAGATGTGCGGAAGCTCTTTTTTGCCCTGAAATGGTGGTTAGATGTCTATGAAGCGGATGCGCCGGATGATGAGAAACGCCTGGCGTTTGAAATGGACATCAAAACCAGCAGTACCGCTTACATTTGGCTGGGTCTGACACTGACCGAAGACAGCTGGCTGCAAGATGGCGAGTTACACAGTTGCACTGAGCCGCTGCTGGAAGAAGAAGCGACACTGGCAGCAACGTTTCTGGTTTATCTGCGGAACGCTGCAACAGACGAAACAAGGTTAATCCATGACCGATCAGTTCCAACAGATTGACGCGGCATTAGAAGATGCCTTGCAAAAAGTAGGCCCGGCCAGACGTGCGTGAGATCGCACAATACCTGCGGCGTCAGAACCGGTTCCGCATCCGGACGCAGCGTAATAGTGATGGCAGTGCCTATGAAGCTCGCCGGGTAAAGCGTAAAGGCCGGGGGAAAATGATGTTGGGTTTTGCCAGGCGGGACGCGCAGTGGGGCCTTGATCAGGCAGTAGTGTCGGTGGGTGGGCGTTTGGCTCCAATCCATCACTATGGCCAGATGGAAAAAGGCATTGTCTTTCCGGCACGGGAATTAATCGGTTTGCCGGATAAGGACAAACAGGAAGTATTGGCTATTTTACTGCGTAATCTGGAGCTGGCCGCATGACGCTACTACAACGCATCGCCGAGCTGGAACGCTGGCGGCGTAACGTGTTTGCCGAAGGCGTGGTAGCCGAGGCCGGAGAGGGGCAGGCGCGGGTTGATATAGGTACGAAACCTGCTGAGCTGATTACTGACTGGTTACCGCTACTGACGCGGGATCAGGTGACAGTCAATGAACCGGTGCTACTGATCTTGCCCCAGGGTGATCCAGCGGCAGGATATGTGCTGCCACTGGCTGGTGACCAGCAACTAGGTGAGTTGGCGGAGCAGATTGATACGCTACAAAAGCAACTAGCGCAACTACAACAACAGATGAGCAGTGGAAATGCCGGATAAAAGCGACGAGATGCGAACCAAAAAATTCAGCCGGGTAGCACGGGCGGAATTTAAACAGACCCGGGGCATGTGTGCCGAAACCGGGCAGGTATTGACCGGGCTGGAGCACCTGAAGCAGTCGCTGCGTAATATCATCCTCACTCCACACCGTCAGCGCGTGATGCTGCGTGATTATGGGCTGGATGACGGCTATCTAGATCAGCCAGGCAATCGTTATCAGGTAATGAAACTCTACAGCCGCCTGGCGGCAGTGATCAGCCGCTGGGAACCCCGGCTGGATTTGACCCGTTTATCCGTGGATGTAAGTGAAAATGGTCAGATTGACTTCCGTTTTGAGGGTCATTATCTCGGCAAATCTGTGCAGTTCGGGGTGGCATCATGAATGATCTTCTTAGCTACCATGCTAAAAACCTCAGTAATCTGCCGGTGCCAGAGCTGATCGAACAACCGGATTATGAGGCACTGTTACGACGGCGTTATGACTATTTCAATGGTATTTCACCGGTGTTGTTTGATCAACAGGGTAAGCCGGTGATCCGTCAGTCAGAGATCATCCGCACTGAACAGGGTCAGCTATACCACATGATTCCGGCAGATGATCAGACTGGATTGTGGTATCTCGAACTGGACAGTGATCCGATTCCGCGTCAGTTACAGGTCGATGCTTACCTTGAAATGCACCAGCGGAACCAGTTTAACCAGTCCTGCCTGGCAATGATGCCTGCTTTTGCCACCGGTAAAGCCCTAGATCATCTGGCCAGTCGCGATCAGGTGTATCGGCTGTTAATTAGTGAGGCGGACGGCGACACCCCGGCTATCTGGGAAAAGGATGAACCGTTCCGCCGTCGCTGGCTGTTGTCCCGTGAAGCAAAGTCCGCCGGGGGCAGTCCGGGCTGGTATCTGTACCACGCACTGACCGCTGACCCGTTGGTCAAAGATGTTCTGGCCTTGTCACCCAATCCACGCGGCGTAGAGCTGGTGATTCTCAGCCATGAGGGCAATGGTACGGCCAGTCCTGAGCTGCTGGAAAAAGTTGAAGCGCATGTGCGGGCGCAATACACCGAGGTGATGACCGATATTATTACCGTGAAATCAGCCGAGGTTATCGAATATGAGATCGATGCAACACTGGAGTTTTATCACGGCGTGTCGAATGAATTGACCATCGCGCATATTGAGCGGGCATTTGCGGGTGAACCGCTGCCGCTGGCCAGTGGCTCGTTACAGGATAACTACCGCCAGCGTACCGAGAAAATCGGTCACTGGATCTCGGACAGTGCGGTAAAAGCGTTGATTCATCCTGCGGGTAGTGTGTACCGGGCAGTATTGAATACACCGGCAACACTTCCGATTGAGATCAGTCAGTACCAGGCACCGTACTGCACCGACCTGAACCTGCATGACGGGGGTGAACATGGGTTGTTATGAGTTCCGTACCCTGCTGCCGGACAATGCCACACCGCTGGAACAGGCACTGGAAGAGACCCTGCGCCAGAAATATTGTGCATTGGACATGACGCTGGTACAGAAATTGTCTGATCCGTGGCAATGTCCGGTGGAGTTTCTACCGTGGCTGGCGTTTGCTGAATCCGTTGATGTGTGGAATGACCGCTGGCCGGAACAAACCAAGCGAGCAGTGATTGCGAATGCCAGCACTTTGCACCGACGCAAGGGTACCACAGGCGGTGTGCGTGACGCACTGGCGGCGCTGGGCGTAAACATGAGCATGATTTTATGGCAAGACATGGAACCAGAAGGCGAAGTGGGCACCGCCAGCTTTGAGCTATGGATTAACGACAATATCAACCCGGATGCACCGGTAATGGTTGACTCACAGATGATCCGCGACATTGTGCAGACCGTTGAGCGCAATAAGCGGCTGTCGGTGCATTATGAATTAACCCTGGGTGTGAAAACGACACCCTTTGGGGTGCAACTGGCCTGTTCCGCGCACAGCAATGTTTTACACCGGGCAGAGGTGCGGGATAACACGATTAGCAGCAACACTCGTCCGGCAGGGATTACTTTTAACCTGACCGGACAAATGACTACGCTGCACCACATGGAGTTATGTGTATGAGCCTGAGTCTGATCCCTCATCCGATTGATACCGCCCTGCAACGTGCGATGGGCAGCGAACCGGGTGTCAGCCTGAAAGCGAAATGGATACAGGTCGGTAAAGGTCTGCAAACTATCCGGCTGGATGATGCCGGACGGGCAACCACACGGACACTGGCTGATCCGGTGGGTTATCTACCGATTCTCACTGCCGAAAAAATCAGTCCGTACCAGTGGCAGATGGTGGTGGATGTCAAGAATGCCCACATCGATACCGATTTCAATTTTTCCGAGTTTCTGGTCTGTGATGAGAACAAGGAAGGCATTGCGATTTATGGACACCCAACACAGGCGCTATACGCTGTCACGGCTGTACTGGATAACGCATTGTTGGCCATCAATCTGGTAGCGGGAGCATTTCCGGCTGACCGTCTGGACGTCATCCACCAGAACCTGCCACTGAAATTGATGATGAGCCGGGAACTGGCAACGATGGATTTAGCCATTGGCCGCATGACACTGGTGCAAATGCAGGCCTATAACCAGCAGCGGACTAAAGAGCGGGAACAGGCGGCGCGGGAACAGGCACGGATAGTCCAGGTGGATACCACACTGGCCGAACTGCGGGCACTGATCGACCAGCATAAAGCCGGACAGCAATTATTTAATATTGGCGCTGAGCAAAGCATTGGCCGCTTGTCGCTCACCGCCATGCAATAATGGAGTTTTAATATGACACAAACAGTGGATGAGTTACTGCGTAAATCGATGGATTTGCACAGTGCGAAAGCGGCGCTGTATGAGCAGCAAAATAGGCTGAATGAACAAGCGCGGGATTCAATGCTGCAAGGGTTTGAACAAAAGAAAGTTGAACTACAACAGCAACTTAATGCTTACAAAACTGCAGTCGACATGGGTGAGTTCTCAATATTTTTGTCTGCTAATGGCTCTGACTCAGAGGGTGATGGCTCTGCGGATTCTCCCTATCAAACACTTGCAGGTGCATTAGAAACTCTGCCGAACTTTTGCAAAGTAGACGTGAATGTTGTTAAAGACGCTGGGCCGGTAAAAATTGGCGGGGCCAAAATTAAAAACCGTCATGTCTTTATAAAAACCAAGCCTGATCCTGAGTATTTTTTGGGTGGTGGCTATTTGGAAATCGAACGTGGTGGTCTGTTTTGTTTATCTGCCGGAAATCTGTTACTAGATGCTCCGACTCAGTTTCAGGGCATAATAACTCCATTTGTTAATCGGGGTGGTACATTACTTTTAGGAGGCTATTATACCGTTAATCTGGACTGTAATACTCCAGGCAATCCTAAAATTTCTTTATCAAGAACTTCATACGGCCATGCTGAAGCGACGGTTGTGCTGGCACGTGTGCAGAATAAAACACTCAATGAAGATACTGGTGAGTACAACTATTCAATGGTGAGCCATGATTGTTACCTGGCCGGTAAAACGAATGCCGAACTCTGGCAAACCGTAGGCATTACACAAGGTAATTAACATGAAATTGAAAATCGGTAACTTGGTAATTGATAACGTTCGTTTAGACGATAATCCGGCTGAAATAGCTAAAGCTTTTGGTGTGAGTGAAACTGAAGTTAATGCAGCGCTTACTACAGAGCGCGAACGCTTAGAGCCCAAAATGAAAAAAGTGGGCATTCAAAAAGCTATTGCTAATGATTTTGATGATGGTGATCTAAATGCCGCAGCCTTATCTCTAATCGGCAAAACATCGAACGCGCTGAGTGCAGCACTGAATATTCACATGCAGGTATACCAAAACCTTGCGAATGTTCAGTCACTGGAGGATGTCCGGGCAGCGGTTACTCCGGCTTTACCGCTGATGCAAAAAGTCAGCGAAAAGCTGGAAAACGGCGAGCTACTTTCGGTGCAGTATGTACAGAACATGAGTGATGAAGATGCGGTGATTGAAGGTCTGGAAGCGATGACCCGTGCCGCACGAATCATTCGGGCGCAATCTGCCGACACAGCTGGTTAGCCGGGTCTTAAAACTAGAGCACAAATTTAATACGCCGTGAGGCGCAACAACCCATAGCAGGAAAACAATATGACGAAACCCTATTTACATGGCCCACGCATGGATATGTCAGTGGATAACGCCATTACCGTCACGCCGGTTAAGACTTCACCGGTTGGTGTGGTGATCACCGCTCCAGATGCAGACGATTCCTTTCTCCCATTGAATACCGCGACTCAGATGCCGGATTTCAGTGCAGAAACGCTGGCAAAAATCGGCGATACCGGCACCGGCAAAGCAGTAATGGCTGGCCTGACGGCCCAAGGTATCGCCCCGACGACCACTGTGGTGCGGGTTGCTGAAGATGCTGACGAAACTACACAGGCAGCGAATGTTGATGCGGGCATCGATGTATTAAAAAACGCAGCCGTAATGGCGGGCACACCGATCAAGCTGCTGGGGATTCCGGGGCTGGAAACTAACGCTCTATCCACCAAACTGGCCGGAGTTGCGGAGACACTGGGCGGGTTTTCTTATTCCGCTATTCCGGGGTGCGATACCTATCAGCAGGCGATTACCGCCCGCGCCGGTTATGGCCATAAAAATATGATGTTATTGTGGCCGGGGGCTGTTAGCAATGGCACACGGGAAATTCCACTGGCCGCACTGGCACTGGGGTTTCGGGTGGCAGTGGACAATACTTCCGCTTATGGCATTAAAAAGACGATTTCTAACCTGCCGGTATCCGGTGTGGAGTCTATGCTGCAACAGATCAATTACAAAGGTGTGGATAGCGTGGCCAATCAGCTGAACGCTCATGAGATCACCACCCTGATCAAAAAGGACGGCTGGCGTTTCTGGGGAAACCGTACTCCATCTAATGAACCGTTGTACGCCTTTGAAACCGATGTGCGTATCAGTCATTACGTTGAAGCCCTGATCCAGCAGTTGATTGATGCCAATCTGGATCATCTGACCGATGGTGATGCAATAGCAGATGTGGTCGAACAGGGTCAAATCCTGCTCGATGGCCTGGCGCGGGGTGACGACGCGATCATCATCGACGGTGAATTCTTCATTGATCCGAATCTGAACAGTGAACAAGTGCTGGCAGCAGGGGGTGTGGAATTCTCCTACCGGTTTGGCACGGCCAAGCCGATGGAACAGCCCGGATTTAATGGCCGGATTACCAACCAGTATCTGGCGCAGGTATTACCTGACATCGCGCCAGCTGCCAGCACGCAACTATAAGGAGGTGACGCATGGCTTCAGTACAACTACCCAGTATTCTGCGTAAATTTGATCTGATCATTAACGGCAAGGGTAACGGCGGCAAGGTCGATGAAATTGCACTACCGAAACAGACACCGATCAAATCAGATTATACCGCCGGTGGTCTGATGGGATCGTTAAAAGTACCGATGGGCTACGAGCCGATGGAAACCAGCTTTAAGTTGACCGGTATCGGCGACATTCTGTTGGGTGCCGGTGGTGCATGTGCACTGGATGGCGTTCGTTTAACCTTTAAAGGGCATGCAAAATCCATTGATACTTGCCGCAGCGTTAAAGTCGAAATGATTATGCGCGGTAATATGAAAGACTGGGATCCGGGCACAATCAAGAAAGGCGAAGTGAACGCGACGCAATGTTCTCTCGATATAACTTATTTTCACTATCTCGAAAATGGTATATCGATTCTGGAACGCGACGACCTGAAGGGAACGTACAAAATTCGCGGCACTGACATTTACGAAGACCAACGGCGTCTGTAACCCGGACACGATCAATAACACCAAACAACACCGGCGGGTTTGTTACTCGCCCCATGCCGCGAGGCATTAACAACCTGTAACCGGAAACTATCATGACTGAAACATTAATGACTTCCGCCACACCTGTGGCACCCGCCTTTGTCCCGGAAACCGACACAGACACCGCAACAGTACTGGCACAGACCGCCGGTATGGCTGAAACATCTGAAGAAAAAAACCTGTCGGACAATCCGTTTATCTTTGTACCGGAAAGCCGCGAGTTTGCTCGTGTCGAGTTGATTTACCCGCTGGAAGACAGTGACGGTAATGAAGAAGCTGACCGGTTGACCATCCGTCGACCTACCGTAGACGACAGCGTTATTGCCGAGAAACTGGCTGAAGGCGATAACAATGCTACGTTTCTGGCGCGGTTGGCAAATCTGTGTGAAGTATCACCGGAGGTGATGGAAACACTGGATGAGCTGGAAGACATGGAAAGCATGGCCGAGGCCTACAAGCTGCTAAAGCATTACAGCGGTGAAGCGACGGCCAATCCCACTATTGTGATGGCAGAAGATAACAAAAGCGTGCGGGTGAAGCTGCGTTATCCGGTCAGTCTGGGTCAGGATGAAAATGGGCAGGAAAAACGTTTGAATGAGCTGACCATGCGTCGTCCACGTCTGAAAGATTCGACAGAAGCGGAAAAGAAATCCCAGTGGCCTACAGAAATTGCAGCTTACAAATATGCAGCATTGTGTGGTGTGAACGTCGAGGTGATTAAACAGCTCGACGATATTGATGATTTTGCAGCACTGGATGCGGCATTCAGCTCTTTTCGTCGCTCCAAAATTAATCGCCGAAAAAAGCGTTGATCTGATCGTAACAGCTATTGCCTCGCAATTTGGCTGGGATGAGGACACCATTCTCAAGCTGCCGATAGCCAGAGCAATGGACTACCTAGAGGCGATTCGTGAACTGAATCAGCCGGATAAACAATAGCGCACAGAGCCGAGCGATGGCTCTGTTGCCCTGATCATAAACAATTGAACGTCGGGACGACGTACAGCTGGCCATGACACAGAACCGTATTGACATTACCATTGGCAGTAAACTGGAGTCGGGATTTGCCTCGCCGTTCACCAGTGCCTCGAAAGCAGTCAATACGCTGCGTGATGATATTATCGGTCTGAACAAGCAGAAACACCTGCTAAAAAAGTTTGAGATTGATTATTCCCGGCTCAAAGAAGCCAAAACCCGTTTCGCTGAAGTTACCCAGAAAATTAAGGAACTGGATCAGCAAATCCGGCGTGACCGTGCCCTGGGGATTAGCACAACCAAAGCTGAGAAAGAAATCAGCAAACTGGGTAGGCGCTACAGCCAGCTTGAGAGCCGGATTAAAAAGGGTAACCAGGCGATTGTTGAATCCAAGCACGAACTTGAAAAAGCTGGTCTAAGTGCGCGTAATACAACCGGACAGATTGCCGGACTGGAAAAATCCATTGCCCGACTGGATGCCCGTTACCAGTCATTTAAAGCCCGGGCCGCTACCGGTACCCGGTTAAAAGAACAGTTTTCCGAGTTGCGGGGCAGTGTCGTTAAAACCACTGCGGCAGTGGTCTCTGCCGGGCTGGCCATACGCACGATGACACGCGCCAGTAACGACATTGATCGACTAAATGCAGCGTATAAAGCCATATTCGGCACATCAGAAAAGGGTGCGGCACAGCTAAAGTTTGTCAAGGACACAGCCAAAGATCTTGGCCTGAACTTTGTTTTACTGGCGGACAGTTACAAAAGCTGGTCGGCCGCCGCTGAAGAAACCAACATGAAGGGCAAAATGCAGCAGGAGATTTTTCTGTCTGTGGCGGGTGCCGCCAAAGTGTTGGGCTTATCCACCGAAAATACCAAAGGGTCACTGACTGCAATGCAGCAGATGATCTCCAAGGGCAAGGTGTCTTCTGAAGAGTTGCGTCAGCAATTGGGTGAGCACATGCCCGGTGCGTTTGCGCTGGCGGCGGAAGCAATGGGGGTGACCACCGGCGAGTTGAGTAAGATGCTGGAAAAAGGTCAGGTGATGGCTGATCAATTATTGCCACGTCTTGCTAATGAGCTGAATAAAAAGTACGGCAGTGGTTTATCAGATGCTTCTCAGACATTGGCATCTGATACCGAGCGCCTGAAAACTAGCTATCACGCACTAGCGGCTTCACTGGGTAAAACCCTTGGCCCTGCTTTACAAAAGGGTGCACAGATACTCACTGTGATGATGGACAGCATGCGCAGCGTGGTTGAAACCAATCCGGAATTAGTCACTGGTTTGGCCGCCGTAGCGGCGGGGATGGTCACACTCACAACGGTAACACTGAGCGCGAAAGCAGCGTTATTGGCCTTTCGCTTATCCGGATTAAATACAACCCAGGTTATGACAAACCTGGTTCCGGCTCTAACCACTGCCGGAACGAAAATGAAAGGGCTGGGTCGTTCCGGTGGCGTACTGTCGGGAATGATGACCCGGTTGGCACCAATAGCGGGCAAGGTTGGCGGCACTCTGAGTCGTCTGGTTAATAGTCGGGCCGTTCAGCTATTGAGCACACTGGGTAGATCAGTAGCCGGACTGGTGCTCCGTTTTGCCTCAATGTCGGGTGTGATTCGGGTTGCAACAGTGGCCTTGGGAGTATTCAGTGGCCCTGTGGGTATCGTAGTCAGGGGATTGACGCTAATCGGCACGACGTTGTACAGCCTGCGGAATCACATGATTACTGTCGGGGGACACACTAACACGTTGGGTAACTACATGACAGCTACGTTTAATGTTGTTGCCAAACGTATGGGTATCTCCCTTGACGCAATTCGCTCCGCCTTTGCCACCGCCTGGACAGGTATCAAGAATGCGGTGCGTGATAGTTACCAGTACATTGCATCAATCGGTAATCGGGTCATGCAGGCGATGGCTGGTATGGCGGGGACAGTAGGCAAGGTTATCGGCACGGTCATCAACACGCTGACCACGGTCATTAAAACAGGTATCAATCAACACATCGGTCTTTTTGTTGGTGCGGGCAAGGCCGCTGCCGCAGCCTTTGAAAATTTCCCGGCGATACTGGAAGGTATTATGGTCAGCGCCGCCAATGGTGCGATGAAGCAGCTGGAAAGCTTCCTGCGCGGCACGGCTGGGCTATTGAATGTGTTACTGCCGGAAGACATGGAGATTGATGTTTCCGGTATTACGGTACCCTTGCTGAAAGCCAGTAAGCAGGCGGAAAGCAGTGCGGCACGGGTCAGGTCAGCCTTTGCTGAAGGTTTTAATGCCGATTATGTCGGTGCGTTCGGTGATAAGGTCGGCCAGGTATCCAGTGACATTTCCGGCTGGTTCGGTGATCTGAAAAAAGACATTGTGCTGGAAGCAGAGTTACTGAAGACGGAGCAGCAGTTTGCCAAACTGGATGATCAGATTGATAACAGCAAATTGCCGGAATTCAGTTCCGCCGCGCAGGAAGCAGGAAAGCAAACCGGCTCACTGATCGAGCAGATCAGCAAAACACCACCCACTTTGGGCAAAGCAGAAGCCGCGACCAAAAAAGCGAAAAAAGCCACTGATGAACTGGCGCAGGCTTATAAAAAAATTAAAGATCAATTCACTGCCGCCAGCCGGAAACAAGCGGTTTTAACCCGTCATTTACGATCCGGTTCCGCCGCTGCTCGTGTGCTGGAATTACGTCAGCAATCCATGCACAAAGGCGTGATGTTGCTCAGTCGGGCACGGGCGAAAGCATTACAGCAGCTGGAAGCTTCCAATAAAAAGATGGAGGAAGCGATTCAGAAGCGTGAACAAGCTGTTAAGGGACTGAAAAATCTGCGCCAGGCGGTTGAGCTGGTGACGTTGCATCACGCCAAGGGCAAAGATGCCATGCTTCAGAAGAAGTATGAGCTGGAGGGTTTGACCAAAGCTGAAGCGAAAGAACGCATCGAACTGGAGAAAAAGAAAGCGGCGCTGGAAGCGAATATTCAAAAACGTGAGCAGGCA
>PDWI01007679.1_pt1 | contig 12946 bp, 20 predicted proteins | sample 1430891 | NCBI WGS metagenome assembly PDWI01 (sample SAMN01162508, study PRJNA174530) | Oral metagenome, whole genome shotgun sequencing project. | biome: Marine environment; feature: Marine mammal; material: Swab sample of the gingival sulcus; isolation source: swab sample of gingival sulcus... | reverse complement strand
AGTGAAAAACTTTTTATATAAAAATTTGGCGACCATTAAGATAATTGTTATTTTTGTGAGTACAATATAGAGAATAAATAGCACAAGTCAAAGGCTTTAATAGACATTAGCAAAACGATGTTTATTAGAGTCTTTTTTTGTTTTAATTTATGAGCTTATCGGATATAAAAATATTAAATAATAATCCACGTCAGATACGAGGTGCAAAGTTTGAGAAGTTGTGTAACTCTATTAAGGAGTTTCCTAAAACGATTGAACTATGTCCTGTTATTGTTGATGAAAAAGCAAATACAAACTGATGCCGAAGAAAAGGTCAAACAAATGGATAGTTATGTAATGTTAAATTTTGAGAGTTACGATGCAAAGGCTCAATTTATGGAAAAGTTCGGATGCGATCCACAAGATAAATTTATACAAGGTGAATATTTGAATAAATTAATAGATGAAATGTTTTAAAAACAGATTATCATAATGGCAAAAAAGAAATTTGATTATAACGGAGATGAATTTTATATGGAGATTATGGCATTGGCTATGCAGGGTCTTACGGATAGTCAAATCGCTTTTTCTTTATCTGAAAAGTTTGGACAAAGCCTTGATGAAAGTGTGTTTAGTAGAATGAAAAATGGGAAGTATGATAAATGGAGTAAAGAAGAAAATGTTGAGCGAAGCAATCGTATAGGTCAAGCCTTAACGCACGGACGTGAGAAGGTAAATTCTATCGTTAGAGGTTCATATCTAAAGTCTGCACTGGGAGGAAAAAAAGTAAAAACAATAACACGTCGTTTTTTGGAAATTGATTGTGAGTGTAAAGGAAAAAATAAAAAGTGTAAAAAATGTGGAGGTGTTGGGAAAGTTCCAGTAAGTGACAAGGCTATTGTTCAAGAGAATGAACAAGAACTACCTCCAAATATGCAAGCGTTGGCTACTTGGTTGTTTAATCACGATAAAGAGTGGCGAAAATCTGTAATTGAGGGCAAAAAATTAGATGTAACTTCTAACGGAAAAGATATACAACAAGTAACTATATTTGAACTACCTGACAATGGCAGAGATGTTGAAAATAAACAAGATTAAACCACAAGAGGGTTATCAGCAAATGGCACTATCATCACCAGCCGATATTGTTATTGGAGGTGGTGCAGCAGGAGTTGGTAAAACATTTGCTTTGCTTTTAGAGCCTTTACGCTACAAAGATGTAAAGGGTTTCGGTGCTGTTTTTTTTCGTAGAACTTATACACAGATAAAAAGCGAGGGAGGTTTATGGGACGCATCAGAAAAAATTTATAACAAAATAGCAAACGCATCAGGAAAAGGAGGGTCGTGTGAATGGTTTTTTGGCGATAATTCAAAAATCAAGTTTTCTCATTTGCAATACGAAAAAAATGTTTATGATTGGCAAGGCTCGGAAATTCCTTTAATATGTTTTGACGAATTAACACATTTTAGTAAAAATATGTTTTTTTATTTGCTTTCTCGTAACCGTTCTACTTGTGGGGTTCGCCCTTATGTTCGTGCTACTTGTAATCCTGACCCTGATAGTTGGGTTGCTGATTTTGTAAGTTGGTGGATAGACCAAGATACAGGTTTTCCAATTCCTAAACGACAAGGGAAATTGAGATATTTTGTAAGAGATGGGGAAAGTTTTATTTGGGGAAATTCAAAGAATGAAGTCAAAGAGAAAGCAAAATATTATTTAGAGCCATTAGTAAAAACATCAAAAGGAAAAGTAACTTATGATAACTTTATAAAATCAGTTACTTTTATTGGTGGCTCTATCTATGATAATCAAGAGTTGCTGACTATTAACCCTGAATATTTAGGAAATTTAGCCTCACAATCCGAAGAGGAAAAAGCACGGTTGTTAAAGGGAAATTGGAAAGTAGTTTTAAGTGCTAACGATATTTATGATTATTATTCGTTCCGTGATTTATTTACTAATTCTTTCGTTGAGCGTGGCGAAAAAAGAATTGTAGTTGATGTTGCAATGGAAGGAAAAGACAAGCTAATTATCGGTTACTTTGAGGGACATAGATTAGAGGATTTGGTAATAATACCTCAATCATCAGGAAAAGATGTAATTGAAGCGATTAGGGAGTTGCAAAATAAATATGGTGTTCGTAATTCAAATGTAGTTTATGATGCTGACGGAGTTGGTGCATTTATCGGTGGAGAAACAAACGGATTTATTCAAGGAGCAATACCATTCAAAAACGGCAGTAAAATGATTGAAACAGGAGATAATAGAAGTTTTTCAAATCTAAAAACACAATCTTATATCTATTCAGGAGAACGAGTAAAACGAGGAGAAGCGTATATAAGTGAGAAGGTCGCAAATATGATGTATGATGATAAGAAGACCGTTAAACAACGCTTTATGTTTGAAAGAAAAGCAATTAAAAAACAGCCTAAAAAAGATGAAGAAGCTGAAAGGTTAATATCAAAGGAAGAAATGAAACAGAAATATTTAAACGGAAGTAGTCCTGACCTTATGGATATGTTTATGATGAATGAATATAAAGAAATTAAACCATCTCGGAAAATACGTCAAAATTGGGCTGGTGTATTTCGGTAGTTTTTTGTTAAAACTGTATCTTTGTAGCAATAAAATAAGAAACAATAGCATAGCCAAAGGCTTTAACGGACATTAAGACGATGTCCGTTGAAGTCTTTTTTTGTTAGATTAAAATATTACAATTATGACAATTGAAGAAATTAATGAACTTGATATTCCTCAAAGAATAGAAGAGCTGAAAAAACGCACAACAGATGCACCTAATAAAGATGATTTGTTGTCTGATTGGGATGAAACAAAACACGATGTTATGATCGAAGAGAAACGTCCTAAAAGACGTGTTCTTGTAGAAGAAGAGGAAAGAGATGTAAACGGTAAAATAATAAAACCAGCCGAATACAAGAAAGTAGAAGTTAATCGTATCGCCATTCCTTTAGAGCAAGATATTGTGAATACTCAAACAGCATTTACGGTAGGAAATGAGCCTAAAATGACGTGTCGGTCAGAAGATAAGCAAGAAAAGAATCTTTTTGAAATTGTAAAAGACACGTTAAAACGTAACAAAATCAAATATATCAATAAAAGAGTAATGCGTTCTTGGTTGTCCGAACAAGAGGTTGCGGAATATTGGTATGCTGTAGAGGATAAGAGTTGGTGGAAAAGAATATTATCTAAATTGGGAGTAATAAAAACTCCACCGTCTCACAAATTAAAGGTTGCGTTATGGTCTCCTTTTCGTGGGGACAATCTATATCCTTATTTTAACCAATATGGAGATTTAATAGCTTTTTCTCGTGAATATACAGCAAAAGAGAACGGCAAAGACGTAAAACGATTTACTGTTATTGATAATAGAGAGGTAACTACCTATCAAGATGGAAAAGAGAAAGATAGGTTTGAACATAAGTTTGACAAAATACCTGTAATCTACATCTACCGGAATAAAGCCTATTGTAAGAAGATAAAAACATTAAGAAATCGGTTAGAGGTGTTGTTATCTAACTTTGCTGACTGTTTAGATTACAATTTTTATCCCAAATTGGTTGCCGTAGGAGATTTAGAAGGGATACAAGAAAGAGGTACAACCAATGAGATTATTAATTTGACAGGAGATGGTGCTTCTGTATCTTATCTAACGTGGCAACAAAGTCCTGAAATGGCAAAAACTGAATTTGATAATCTAACAGAGAGAGTTTATTCTTTGACCAACACGCCAAGAATGAGTGTGGAATATTTGCGTGAATCAGGCAATCCTGTTAGTGGCAGGGCATTTAAATATGTTTTTATGGGTGCTCATTTACAAGTCAGTAACCACGCAGAAGATTTGGAGGAATATTTGGAACGACGAGTTAATTTTGTAGTTTCGGCTATTGGCTCTCTTTATCCTAAAATAAAATCCGCAACAGAAACAATTGATATAGATGTAGAGATAGTTCCATTTATGATTGACAATAAAAGCGAACGTATTAATGATGCTGTTAGTGCTGTTGAAGGAGGTGTTGCATCAAGAAAAGAGGGTATTATTTTGGCTGGAATAACCGACCGAATAGAAGAAGAATTAAAAGCAATAGAGGAAGACAAAAAAAACAGCACCGAGCAACGTACAGCTTTTAGCGTATGACAAAGTACGAGAAGGAACATAGAGAAAACTTACAGCGTATAGCGACCGAGATAGATGATGCTTTTTATGATTTTTCCTACAATATTGCAAGGCAAAAAAGCAAAGTTAATCTTACTGACGACCTCTTGAAGTGGACTTCTTTTGTGGGATTATCGGCTTTTGTAGATAAACAGATAAAAAAATTAGTTAGTCGCATTGAAAAATCGTCCTATAATAGTATTTATAGGGCTTTTTCGCTTTCTGAAAAGTACGACAAAGATATTTCTAAAAAGTACGAGCCAAAACGCAAATTTAGTTTTTTCAAAACCTCAAAAATTGAGAAACAAGCAAAAGGATATTTTAGAGATTTGAAATTATCTGATAGGGTTTGGCACTCTCAATACAAAAATGAAATTAGATTAGCGATTGATACTGCTTTTAGAACAGGTAAGTCCCAAGAACAACTCGCAAGAGAGATACGGAGATATTTGCGTGAGCCTGATAGACTTTACAAGCGTGTGAGGGATAATCACGGAAAATTAGTGTTAAGTAAAGCGATGAAAGAGTATCATCCGGGACGTGGAGTGTATCGAAGCAGTTACCGTAATGCTATGCGTTTAGCTACCGATGAACTCAATCGTGCCTACCGTGAGGCAGAATGGGAAATGTGGCAAAAGAAAGATTATATTGTGGGTTTTCGTGTGTCAGTTACTCCGAGAAAAAATAGCACTTGTCCTCTGTGCGAAGAATTGCAGGGTGTTTACCCTAAATCGTTCAAGTGGTATGCGTGGCATCCTAATTGTCGATGTTATGTTACACCTATTTATGCTGACACACAAGAGAATATTTTTCGTGGAAATTATAGCACTCAACAACCACCAATGCCTGATAATTTCAAAACGTGGATACGTGTTAATTCACCTAAAATCCAAGAGGCAAACAAAAGAGGTACTGCTCCGTTTTTTATCCGTGATAATAAAAAGACTATTGATAATTTTTTAAGGGAAAATAAAACATCAATTCAAGAAGTAAAAGATTTAATGAATAAGGCAAAAGCATCAGCGACCGAAATAGATAGTCTTGCCAAAGGAATTGCAATTAAATACGGAGGTTATGCAACTCCTATAGACTTAAAATCAAAAGCGTCAATATTGCGAAAATTAAATAATGAATTAGAGGGTGATATTTCTCAAATAAAAGATGCTGTAAGAAATACGATTATTGTCCCTCAAAAAAACATTAAAAAATGTATTGATTATTTACAAAAAAATGATATATTTGCAAGGTTGAAAATCCAAACACCTGACAAGTTTATGGGTTACAGTGGCGTCCTGTCAAATGTAAAAACTTCACATAATATTTTAGGGGAAATACAAGTAAATACTGAAAAAATGATTTACGCCAAAGAACCAAAAAAGGTGGCGATAAACATTATCGGTAAAAAGAAATGGCACGAAATCCGAAAAGAAACAGGATTAGAAGGTGGTTTAGGTCATAAGTATTATGAAGAATGGCGATTATTGGATAAGAACAATCCAAGAAGAAAAGAATTAGAAAAGTTGTCAAATGACTATTATAAACATTTTAGATAATGACAAAAGATGAAATTTTAACTCAAAAAGGAGTTTTATATCTTTATGAAGATTATGAAGATGCTGTTTTTAAATTTACAGGAACAGGTAAAGGGAATTATTGTACTGTGAAATTTAGAGGCAAAGAGCCTTATCAGATAGAGTGTACAACTAATTTAGCGTGTCAATCTTTTTTAGGTGGTGATATTATCACAAAAGAGGAATACGAAAAGTTTTAAGTAAGCAAAATGTTAGAAAAAGCAATACAATTAGCAGTCAATGCACACAAAGGACAAACAGACAAAGCAGGGCAACCGTATTTATTGCATTTATTCCGTGTTATGCTTTCAGGTAAAACAGAAGAAGAGCAGATTTGTGGTGTTCTTCACGATATTGTAGAAGATACCGAATATACTTTTGAATATTTGAAAAGCGAAGGACTCTCGGATGAAGTTATAAACGCCCTTAAATGTGTTACCAAGAAACCTAATGAAGATTATGACGATTTTATAGATAGAATTTCAAAAAATCCGTTAGCAATCAGGGTAAAATTAAACGACCTAAAAGACAATATGAATTTAAATCGTTTGTCTGAAATCACCGAAAAAGACAAACAGAGATTAACGAAATATAAGAAGGCTTATAATAAATTGATGTGTTTATTGTGATTTTAATACTTACATACAATAATTTTGTGGAAAACTTTTCGCAATGAAGTTTGTAATAGTTTGCGTGTTGTATTATTTTTGTGTATTGATAATGAGAAAAGGAGGGATAACATACAACGGACTAGAAGATGAGGTAAGATGTCCTTTTTGTGGATATTTCTTTACTTCGGTAAAACCACGACTTGAAAAAGGGCAAAGAATATTAGTTCAATGTCGGAAGTGTGGTAGAAAGGGAAATGTGATGAAAAAATAAATTTTCAATAGTTTTATAGTAGTTTAGCCAAAGGCTTTGATGGATGTAAATAGCGTCCATTGAAGCCTTTTTTTGATTATGAGAAAAGTATATTATCAAATAGGTGTAAATGTAGTAGGATTACCAATTTATATTATTCACTATATATAATTAAAATGAAAAGTAAAATTTTATTAAGTCTTAAAAACAAATACAAGAATTTGGGTTTAAGCACAGAAACATTAGAGGGGGTCGCAGACCAACTTGCTGTTTTTGTAAAAGAAGAAAAAGACATCGAAACTGCTGTTGCAGGGTCGGAGGGTATGCTGAAGAGTTTTCAGAGATTCGTAGATAGCAGGGTTTCCACATTTAAGGCAGATGCTGATAAGGGAAAAACTGAATTGAAAGAGTTGAAAGATAAAGTCGCAGCACTCGAAAAAGGTAAAGGGAAAGACCCTGAGCCAAAAGGAGATGAACTTGTAAATAAACTTATTGAAAAGTTTAACTCGTTAGACGAAAAAATAGACAGTTTGTCTAATGCACGCAAACACGAAAGTTTGTCTCAACAGTTCCAAAAGTTAATAGGAGATAAAATTCCGAAATCTTACTATTCACTTGCTTTGGAGGGTAAAAAGTTTGAAAGCGAAGATGATGTTCAGAGTTTCGTAGCTTCTGTTGAAGCAAAATACGAAGAACACCTACAAGAATTAACTAATTCGGGATTTTCACAAACAAAAAAACCTGAACAGGGAGAAGATGTGAAAGATGAGGACGAAATAGCCAGTCTTATTGATAAAGGAACAGAAGAATTAAAGAAAGAGTAATTAATTATTAAATGTTAAATTATGGCAGGAGTAAAATATGATTTGAATCCACAAAGCAATGTGAGTGAGTTTTGTCGTTTTGATACGGTTTACCGCTATGCGAGAGGTTTTGGATTAGATACTGAAAACTTGAAGAGTGGTACAATGTTACCACCGATGACACCATTGGCACTTGACCATATCACGCATAAAGCAACTCCGGTAATCAACGTAAAAGTTGTAGAGCAAGTTGCTGCGGACGGAACAGAAGTAAAGATTGCTAAAAAATCTTTGGCTTATGTGGGTATGTTTCTTGGAACAGGCTCAAAAGGAGCAAAAGTAACTGCGATAAACACTTCTAATTCGGAATATGATGTGCTTACTATTGAATCTGCTTTTGGAGCAGTAGTAAAAAAAGATGATGTTCTTTTTGAAGCGTCGGCAGTAGGAGGAACAAAGGTAAAAAATACCGCAATTGCATTGAATTATGCGTGGGTAAAAGTAGAAGAGAACGCAACAGTAACTGCTGTTGGTAGAGCGTATGAAATTAAAACATCCAAACTCGTACTTCCAATTTCGGAAAAGGACAAAGAGAATTTGGGAGATAGATTTATGTTTATTTAAGAAAGGGGGAAAAATTATGGTATTGACAATAAATAAATTGTTTAACGAAGCAAAAATCGTTAGTTCGATAATCAATCGAGTGTTGGCGTTGAAATTAGATGTTATTTTTTGGAAACGTCATCTTGATTTTGAAGAGACCAAATCACGTGTGTTCAAGACTTATCTTGGAACAGTTATGGGTGTTACTGCCGGTAGTGTTATCGACCGCAACTCCAATAAACCTTTGCGTGAGCGTAGAAGTTTAGGGTCAGGTGTTGGCGAGGTGGCATATCTTGGAGACCGTTACCAAATGGATAACGATAGATTGGATATGTTACAATCATTGATTGATAAGTTTAATGCTCTTGGGTCAGCAGACCAAAGTAAAGCAATGAACGACATTATCAATTATATCGTGGATGATATGAGACAAGTGTTGTTTGCACCTCATAAACGTATGGATTTGGTGTTGGGCGATTTGCGTTCAGATGGAAAAGCAGAAGTTAAAATGGGTGATAATCCGGATGGAGTTACAATGATTGACATTGATTTGCCCGTTATTCGCATCTCTCCTGAATCAACAGACAAGAATAAGTTTATCTCTTATCTAAAAGAGCAGGTTGAGGAGTTAAAAACCAAGAAAGGTCAGTTTGCTTTTATGGAAATGAACCGTTCTACTTTCAATAAAAATATTGTTGGTAGTGATGAGTTTAACAACACTTATAAAATGGTGTTGGGTAGTGCTAATATGATGCTTAACGCAGGTCTTATCACACAAGATATGGCTTCACAAGTATTTACCGGTATTGGTCTTCCTCCAATTCGTATCAATGAAGATTTGGTACAGAATGCGGACGGAACGATGACGAAAGTTTTCAAAGATGACCGTATCGGATTATTTACTGATGAGAAAATCGGTAAGATGAAATGGCACACTCCATACGAAATAACAGACCCAATTCCAGAAAAGACCTATTCTCGTTCAGAAGGTGGAATGTTTGTTAGTAATGTTCGCACTGACGAGGGTCGTTTTATGGAATATGGAGCAGAGTGGATACCTGATGTTGATTCGAGTAAAATGGCAATTATTGACCTTACTCAAATGAACGCATAGAATGACGGTTAAAGAGTACATCACACAGCAGTTCGGTACTTTCGGTATTCAGTTATCGGAAGCCGAACTTGTTGATTTATGTAACGAAAAGGAAAACGAAGAATATCTCTCGAATAAAAAGGCAACACAAATAGCAATAGTGGAGTATATCCCTGTATTGCTTGTTCGTCCTAATGTTTCAGAGAATGGGTTTTCTCTTTCTTGGGATAAAAAAGGATTGAGAGACTATTATAATCTCCGATGTGCAGAGTTGGGGATTAAAAATAAGTTAATTTCTAAACCAAAAGTTAGATTTAGATGAAATTAGTAATCAAAGAAGAGTTCAAAGATAAAAATACAGGAGTAATGTATAAAAAAGGAGATGTTGTTGATTTTGAAAGCAAAAGAGCAAAAGAACTCTTTGAAAACGCTCCTAATCTTGTAGAGAAAAATGATGTTCGCACCTCACAAACTTCAAAAGTGGATACCAAGCCCAACACAAAGGGACAATAACGGAGATGTTATAGTTTCAGAAAATAGTGGAGATTGGGTAGATTTAGGTGTTTGTCGTTGTGATGATGCCGGGAATAAAACCTTGTATAGTCAAGACGGAATAGCCTACAATCCATTGTTTAAGATAGTGTGTCCTTTCCATATTGAGATAGGAAAAGGCGATAAATTAAGAGCAATTAAAGAAGATGATGTAATTGGTGTTGGTAATGTTGATAGGGTCGTTCGATGTAATTATCTTCAATATCAAACAGTATGGCTGACGTAGTAAAGGAGTTTGAAGACAAGTTTGCACTTTTTAAGGAGCAAATTCTTGACGGTCTTGTTGAAATGGGCGAAGAAGCAGTTGAAGATTGTCGTAGAGGTGGTACTTACAAAGACCAAACAGGCGAACTTCGGAAAGCCAATGGCTATATGGTTACTGATAACGGTGTTTACAAGGAAGAGCCTAATCACGAAGAAACAGCACAAGCGTTGCGTTTGTTCGGAACAGATGGTGTTAGTTTGATTATAGCCAATGGTAAACATTACGCTTCTCACGTAGAGAAGAACGGTTATAATGTACAGTCTTCGGCTTATTTATCGATAGAGCAGAAGTTGAGTGAGAGTAAAATTCCTTTTCGTTTTTATCGTGAAAGTCCGACATATCAGTCAAGGGAGGAGTATAAATAGTTCAAAGTTATAAAGTAGAAAGTTCTTAAAGTTAGAGCAATGACAGGAAATGATGTGAAAAATATCTTAAAGAAATACATTGAACAAAACCTAAATTTAGGTGGTGTGAAAGTGTATAAAGATGTTCATCCACCTATCAAAAGCCGTGATGATAACTTTGAGCGTATTGTTGTAAATACTCTTGGATTAACGAATAATTCGTGGCGAATGGGATATGCAAATGTAAATTGGTTTGTTCCTGTTCTTAATGTGGACGGTTACGATGAGCCTAACGGAAAGCGTATGGGAGAAGTTGAGCGTTTGCTTGACGACTTGTTCAAACGCTCTATTTTTAAGAGAAAAGACGATGAGGAGGTACTAATTTTTAGAGAAAAAGAACCTATAACTCAAGAGGAAGACAAAGAAAGTTTTTCTTATTTTATCAATGTTAAATTAAAAATTCAAATAACAAATTTTAAGTAATTATGGCAACAAAAATTTTAGCAGTAGAATTACAAAAATTGGAATATGCTGATGTTCCGGCATCAGGACTTCCAAGTGATTGGACAGAATTAGATAATGTTCACGAAGAAACATTTAAGTATTTCGAAGGAGAACCAACAACCGAATCTTACAAAAATGTAAAAGGTGGTGTGTATTATACAGAAGTAAAAGAGGGAGATAAACACATTGAAGCAACCATCGGTAAATATGACCTTCAGACAAAGGCGAATTTACAAGGTGGAACTTACACGGAAGCAACATCTTCAAGTGGTGCAACGTGGACACCTCCCGAAACTCCTCAAAACATCTATAAGGCAGTTCGAGGAACAACTAAAGATGGTGTTACTATCACTTTCCCTAAAGCATTGGTAATAGCAAGTGCAGTGGAAAATAAAAAGGCTATTGGACAAGGTGTTAAATTTATTCCTTTAGTTCCTGATGATAGTAGTCTTTCGTCAGAGATTTGGAACGATAATGTAAAACAAGCGTAAGTTTCTGTTTTTTGTTTAATTGTTTGAAACTCCCTTATCTCTTGCCTTTGGGTACTGGGTAAGGGAGTTTTTTTATAAAAATATTATGCAAGATAAAAAAGGTTATCAATTAAGTGCCGATGAGGTGCTAAATATGAATTTTGAAATAGTGAAGTTGGCAGGGTATAGTTATACCATTTATCCTGTTGGTATTAAAACGTTTGCACGTATGGTTTCGTGTATTGAGAAAGTAGAAATAAAGGAAAGCGAGAGCGTGAAAATGTTGAATGATGTTGTTAAGAGTAATGCTAACAATGCTCGATATTTAACCTATGCTATTTTGGGTGATAAAGTAGAGGGTGTGTTTGGCAAATTGCGTTTTTGGAGGGTGCATAAACAGATAGTGAAAGCCAATGGAAAAGAACTTAAAAATGCTTTGTTGAAAGTTCGTGATTTAATTGTACTGGAGGATTTTTTCGACTGTGCCGTCTTGACGTGGGCGGCGACAAGAATTATCGGACAAGAGGAAACAGAACATTAAGTGGACAAATAGCAAGTTTTATCGAGAATCTACATTTGTCTTATTCGGAAGTGATGAGTATTCCGTATCGTACCCTTATGCTTATGAGTATTGATAAATTAAGTCTTGAGACATCAGAAGATAAAGTAGAAGAAGAAATTGTGAGTGGAAAAGAGATGATGAAAAGAAAAATGATGAGGAGTTAAAAATGGTTTTATTTTAAAAAAATACTATCTTTGCAGAAGTATTAATTAAAAAAATAGAAAAATGAAAAAAGTAATTTTAGTTTTATTAATGATGCCTTTGTTATGGGCGTGTAACAAAGAAGATGAAGTTAAAAACAAGTTGTCTATACAAAACAAGAAGATTGTTCTTAATCATAAGGAAGTTAAAAACATTGGAGCAAGTATTCTTAGTAATGAAAAAATAACTTATAAAACAGAAGATAAATTAACAGCCGAAGTTGATGAAGACGGTAATGTTACTGGTGGATTAGTAGGAGACACAAAGATTATTGTAAAGACTAAATCTTTTGAAGAGAGAGTAAAAGTCATCGTTGAACCTAAATTTCATACATTTGCAGAAACAGTTTCTATTGGAGGTACAAGACAAGATGTATTAAATAAACATAAAGGAATAAAAATCGTTCCTAATAAAAATGGAAAAATAGATACAGAAGGTGAATTTATAGTATTTGATTATGAAGATTATTATTTAGCCTATAGGTTTAAGAACAATAAAGTAGATAGTTTTATGTATTCTATAAAATCAATCTTAACACTTGGGATAAAATCAATAACAGGCTTTTTAAGAGAAAGATATATATTAGTGGGTTTTGAGGGTAATGATGAATATCTTTTTAGTACAAAGGATGGTAAAATTGGCATATATATGAAAGTTGAAGATAATGGTAAGGCAAATATTCTTTATCAATTAAATAAATAATCTTTATAAGAAGATAATAGAAAGGTACAATAAATAATATTGTGCCTTTTTTTTTGGTAGTTTCAAAAAATGTCGTATCTTTGTAGTGCTAAATTTTACGAGGGCAGGTTGATTTGCCCTACTTATTAAAGTAATGGGCTTTTTTTATGCCTGAATAATCTTATTAAAGAAGAAAACGAATTAAAGCGTTTGCCCTGTGAGGTAGCAGTAATGCCCTCAAAATTCCCTTGTGAAATTTAGCAACAGGTAGCAAACGCTTTT
>PDWI01007678.1_pt1 | contig 12947 bp, 9 predicted proteins | sample 1430891 | NCBI WGS metagenome assembly PDWI01 (sample SAMN01162508, study PRJNA174530) | Oral metagenome, whole genome shotgun sequencing project. | biome: Marine environment; feature: Marine mammal; material: Swab sample of the gingival sulcus; isolation source: swab sample of gingival sulcus... | reverse complement strand
ACATCGATCCGGGATTGCCCTGTCATTCCGTATCATATGAAGAAAGCTCCATATATCCGCGTGGAGTTTCTTGTTTTTCAGGCAGGTATTCTGACTTCCAGATCAACCCTTTCTCGCCACCTTCCCAACGAATGCATGTCTGTCAGTGGCTTTTGGCGAGTAGGTCCCTGGTTACAGCGGCGGGCCCGTCTCCGATTTTCACGGAATTCCCTTTTGGCTACTTGTAGCACCTGAAAAATTTTTTGCATTGCCAATGTACTGTAAGTTACAAAAAAATGCCCAGAATAAATTGCTTAATCCATGCAGTTTTTTGCTAATTTTTAAGCAGGCCAGGCTAGTGAGCGGTACTGGAAAGGAAAGAGCCGAAAAGGTATGGAGTAAAAAAAAAACGGTTGGCCTTGAATAAAGCCAACCGTTTTGCCGTTTTGACGGAAGGTAAAGAGAACGTGTTATTTCTGCTTTCGTCTCCTTATGCTGAACAGGCCGACTATTCCGCTACCCAACAACCAGGCAGCAGCAGGAGCAGGAACAGCGGCAACATTATCGTCGTCACCAGCAGTTAGATTATCAAATTTAAAACCTACCCCTATGCCATCCCAGGTAATAGCCAGGGAGTTGTAATGACCGCTTTGCTGGTCTAAACCGTCAAATTTCAGTGTTCCTCCAAAGTAATCAGAAGTTCCATCTGATAATTTTAAAAAAACAAGCTCTTGGGTTTCTGCTGTAACTTCGGCATTAGCGGATGTTGTTACAGTAAAGGTGCCATACGCAGATGGGGAAGAAGGCTGCAGCGACGTTAAATCAATGGATTGCCAATCATCGTTTGATTGCGTACGGTAATATAAAGCATACGATGAAGTACCAAAAGCCAAGTCATGAATTGAAAACGTTACTGACCCATCGTAGCTATTGCTTGAGTGATCCATGCCGTCTACAGCAAAAAAAGCTACTTCATCCATTCTTATCAAATCAACTACTTCATCTACTTCTGCTGCTTCAAGGGATGCATTTGCTTGTGTACTCAGGGCGCTCATGCCCAACAGAAGGTAGATTGTCAGGGTTAACAGGCTCCATCTTTTCATTGTAAAACCTCCACTTTGGTTAGTAACATTATATTTCCTGTAAGTTTGGACTCTATAAGGGCGTTAAAACAATCGATCTATCTCCTTGAAACTGTGCTCTTTTTTAAAAAACTTTTTATCGATTTTACACAGATCTACAACGATTTATACTGATTTTTTCAACATCCTTTAGATATAGAAAAAAGCATAGACACTATTTAGTAAAAAATTGCTAGTAAAAAATTGCTTTTTATAATTACGACAAATAGTAGTTGACAAGTAGCTTTGTTAATTAGATAATCGCGCCAAATAATAGGTGTGTATAATAATCACATAAAAGGGCCCCCTGTGTAATTCAGGGACGGGTTCGCCGCTGTAATCGGGAGCAAGAACTGCAGGATGCCACTGGCTGTGCTACACCGGGAAGGCTCAGTTATAGGATGATTCGAAAGTCAGAAGCCCTACCTGTTTTCTTTACAAGAGACGCGATACCTGGAAGGTAAAGCTTCTCTGCCTGGATTGAGCATACTATAAGACGGTACATCCCGGGTTACATGTGTGATCCGTTTTTTTTTTGCCCAGATGTGTATTGGTTTCGAAACTGACAAAGGATTTTATGATACCAACACAGAGCACCTGATTTTACTAGCTGTTACCCATGGCATACTTCACTACTTTACTCATATCCTTGCTTATTACCCTTACGCTTATCCCCTTGTTGAGCCGTCTCGCAATACGCCTTGAGGTTGTGGATCATCCCAATGAAAGAAAGGTACATACTGAGCCTGTTCCCAGAGTGGGCGGTGCTGCCATGGCACTGGCGATACTGATGCCTTTTGTAATACAACGTGGATTTGATACCTTTGCGACCTCCGTACTTTTGGGGGCTTCTGTCATTGTTGTATTTGGGCTGATTGATGATATTTATGCACTTGACTATCGCGTTAAATTTTTGGGTCAGATTGGTGCGGCTCTGGTTGTTGTTATATACGGGAATGTACATGTAACAACTCTTGGTGCATGTCTGCCTGAGCAGTGTCAGGTTGATTTCCGGGTGTCGTTACCGTTTACCATAGTAACCATTGTTGCTGCCACGAATGCGGTTAATCTTGCTGATGGACTGGATGGACTTGCTGGTGGCATTATGCTGCTGGTTTTTCTGTGTTTGAGTGTTTTGGGGTACAGCAACGGTGATGTTTTTACGACCTTGCTTTCCATTGCTGTAGTTGGTGCAATTTTTGGCTTCTTGCGTTTTAACACACATCCGGCAACGGTGTTTATGGGGGATGCCGGAAGCCAGCTTCTTGGTTTTCTGGGGATAGTTTTAGCCCTGGGATTGACCCAGGGAGAAAAGGCGCTCAGCCCGCTTATGCCGCTCTTGCTTCTGGGTTTCCCTGTGCTGGATACTGGAGTAGTGATAGTGGAACGTATTAAAAACAATACCTCGCCTTTTAAGGCGGATAAGAACCATTTTCACCATAAACTTATACGGTTGGGTTTGTTTCATTCAGAAACGGTTTTTGTTTTGTATGCTTTGCAGGCACTATTTGTTGGAGCTGCGTATGTATTGCGCTTCCATTCTGAATGGGTAATCATTCTGGTCTTTTTGTTTTTTGTGTTGTCTTTAATTTGTCCTGTGTATGTTGCAACGGCAAAAGGTGTTCAACTGCAGCGTCGCGGTGTGTTTGATACTCTGGTGAAGCGGGAGTTACGACGTAGGTTCAGAAAGGCTTCCATTGTGTTGCAATGTATGCAGAAAACAGTTGAAAGTGGCTTGCCGCTAATCGTGTTGCTCACGGTTTTTCTTCCCGCTGACATCCCTGTTTGGTTAAGTGCCAGCAGTGGGGTGGTTATGTGCGGTATTGTCTTGACTACAGTCATGGGAAATGGCTGGGAAGAAAAAGTAATCCGTATATTTTTGTATGGTCTTCTTCCATTGATTATGTATCAGGGAACGATACAGGTAGCTCCCTGGGCAGGGAAAGTAACACTGGTCAGCTATGCTGCTTTATATCTGGTGATCGTCTTTGCTTCGGTGTTGCTGGTGAAACTGACCAGGAGAACAAAAGGCTTTCAGGTAACGCCGACAGATTTTTTGATTATTGCTGTGGCCCTTGTGTTACCCAATATACCATTACCTCATCTGGAGAGCATGCATTTGGCGTTTTGGAGCACCTGCCTGATTGTCTTATTTTTTGCTTTTGAAGTGTTAATTGGAGAGTTGCGGTATGAAGTAAGCAAGCTGGGGTATATGCTGTTGCCAGCTCTCGGTGTGCTGACGGTTCGCGGGGGAATTTTGTAGGCTGGGTAATTTTTTTATGACTGGCTGGTCTTCAGATCCAGACAGTTTGTTAAGCGAGATTAACGCTCAGATGATAACGAGGTATTTTTAATGGGCATGACGGAAATGAAAAAACATATTTTTTCAGTGCTGGTTCTTTTAATGGCTTTAAGCATGGTCACAGGCTGTGGTGGACTAGAGGAAAAACGGCAGAAGTTTATGCTCAAGGGCGAGACAAATTTTGCTGCTGAGGACTATGTAGCTGCGAGGCTGGATTTTAAAAATGCCCTGCAGATCGATCCCAAATATGGTGAAGCGTATCTTCGGCTTGGTGAGACCGAAATGAAACTGAAAAATTTCAGGGCGGCCTATGCCAACTTTAACAAGGCCCTGAAATTTGACCCGGACAACACGAAAGCACATCTGCACTTGGGTAATATGTATCTGGGAGCGCGGCAGATGGAGAAGGCTGAAGGCAAGGTGGAAACTGTTCTGGCTCAAGAGCCTAACAATAAAGAGGCAAAGATGCTTAAGGCGGCAATCCTGCTATGGAAGAAAAAACCACAAGAATGTATTGACGTGCTGACCCCCCTGGCCCAAGAGCTACGCACGCAACCCAGGATGTATACCATCCTTTTTTCAGCTTATCGCCAGTTGAACAAGCCGCAAAAAGCTGAAGAGATAGTATACCAGGGCATAGAGAACAACCCTGAAAATGCGAACCTGCACAAGGTGGCAGCTCAGTTGGCCGCTGACAAAAAACAGGTGGATAAGGCAGCGAAACATCTGGATAAGGCCATCGCCCTTGAACCTGAAGACTGGAAGCTGCCGTTTCATTTGGCGGGTTTGTACTGGGCTTTTGACCAAAAGGATAAGGCTGGGCAGGTTCTAGAGGACCAGATTGCATCTGCAGCAGAAGAGGACAGGGAAAAGGTGTATCAACGAGCTGCACGTTTTTATATCAAGCAAAAGGAAGTGGAAAAAGCCCTGGAGGTTTTAAACGCCGGGATAAAAAAACTACCGGAGACGTTTACCCTGCGTTTTATTCTCAGCGAGATATATGTAAATACCAGGAAGCTTGATCAAGCTTTTGCGGCACTCAATCAATGCCTTGGCCTGAGTAAGGATGAGGAAAATCCGAATATAATTAAGACCAGGTTGGCGATCGCCAAGCTCAACCTGCTCAAGCGTAATGTTCAAGGGGCACAAGAGCAGGTAGACTTGGTGCTGAAAAATAACCCTAAGGATATAGAAGGCCGATATCTTAATGGCAAATTGTTGCTGCATAAAGGTAATGGTCAGGAAGCGGTGACTGAGTTCAGGGCAGTGGTGGATGAAAAACCTGACTATATAGAAGGATACCTCATGCTGAGCAGAGCCCATCTGGTTGATAAAAAGCCGGAACTTGCCCTGGATGTCCTGACTAAGGCTGAGGAAGCTGATCCGAAAGCCACCAATGTTCACCGGGCCATGGCTCGTCTTTATGCCCTGAGAAAAGAGTATGATCAGGCGGAAGAGAGTTTGAAGAAGGTTTTTCAATATGATCCGTTAAATGCCAAAATTCATGGTGAGCTTGGAGATGTATTTGTTGCTGCCGGGAACCCCGAAAAGGCCGAGGCTGAATTCAAATATATTGTTGATAATCATCCGAAGATACCGGCAGGTTACCTTAAGCTCAGTCAGTTATATACGATGCAAAGCAAAAACTCGGAAGCAGTTGCGATTCTTGAGCAAGGCTGGAAAATGCTCCCTGAAGTACCGATCCTTTTTACTCAGCTGGTTAACGGGTACCTGAAAAGCGGAAAAAACGATGCCGCTGTTAAGCTTTGCAAGCAGGTTATTGCAGAGCATAAGGAAAATGCCCTTGGTTATGCTCTGCTTGGGCAGGCATATATGAAGAAACAGCAATATGTAGAGGCGGAAAAGGCCCTAAAAAAGGCTTTGGAGTTAAATCCGGAGTGGCAGCTCCCTTATCAGGCCCTGGCTCAGATATACCTGACTCAAGGCAAACTTAAGCAAGCGATTGACGAGCTCGAAACACTTAAGGAAAAACAACCTGATAATTATGCAACCTATTTTGCCCTTGCCACCCTGTATGAAAGAGGTGGTGAGTTTACACTGGCCCAAGAGCGGTATCGCCAATTGATTGAGAAAAAGCCTGATGTCTGGGTTGCGAACAACAACCTGGCCTTTTTGATATGTGAGTCTGATCCGGATCAGAAAGAACTTGATGAGGCCCTGGCTTTAATTGAGAAGGCTGTTGCAGTTAAACCGGAGGAGCCTATTCTGATTGATACTCTTGGCTGGGTCCATTTTAAGCGTGGTGAGCTGGCAGAAGCCGCTGATGCGCTTGAGAAGGCGTTTGAAAAAACACCGGACAACCCTTCGGTGAATTATCACCTGGCGGCTGTCTATCAGAAAAACGGTCGCCTGGATGAAGCGAGGCAGCATATTGCAAGGGCCTTGATTGGTGATGAAGATTTTCATGGCCGGGATCAGGCGGAGCAACTCCAGCAGGTACTTAAGTAGGGTTAAGGTTGGGGTGGAAGCCCCAGTTGAAAGACCAAAATGAACGGGAAAGGAAATGCGTTTTATTTATCCGGGTATTGCCTTGATATTGATATGGGCTGTAACTGCTATGCCCTCACGGGCTGCAGATGATAACCTCATTCCAACAGCAAAAAGCAGCTACGATCTACAGATAACCGATGATGCATTGGGAACCAGAGCGGTTGGAAGCGAGAGCCGCCGTGAGCAGTACATGGTTGGGGCTGGGGACGTACTTTTTCTTAATGTCTGGAAGGATACCGCATTAAGCAGACAGGTAACGGTGCTGCCGGACGGAACCGTCTCCCTGCCTCTGATAGGCCAGATAAAGGCAAGCGGAAAAACCGTTCAGGCGCTGGAAGAGGAAATTCGGGAAAAAATACAAAAATATCTTCCTGACCCGGTATTGGATATAAGTGTCCAGGCTGTAAACAGCATGATTTTCTATGCTATCGGTAAGGTGAGGGCACCTGGAAGATACGTAACCCATGGTAATATTAATGTCCTCCAGGCACTGGCGATTGCCGGCGGCCTGGATAAGCATGCATCAGAAGGAGACATCAAGATATACAGGGAAGAACATTACCAGACCACTATCTTTTCCTTTGACTATGACGATGTTGTTGATGGTGAACACCTTGAGCAAAATATCCGACTCAGGCGAGGCGATGTGGTGGTTGTTCCCTAGTGTCTTGTCAACGCTGCTCTGCCTTGTGCTGGGTGTCTGGGCAGGGCAGAGTAGTGCTGGACAGACGAGCTGCAATGTTTCATTGCATACCTTACATGTCTATAATGACAATATTTTTTTTGTCGATCAGGATAAACCAACTGCTCAAGAGATTGAAGCAGGGGAAGATGGGGCAATAGCAGAAAGTGAGGATAGGGAAAATCCCAGAGAAAAAGAACGCAGTGACTGGACGACAACCCTCTCCCCCGGAATAGAGCTGGGGTACGAAGATGACGAGTTTAAAGCCTTGCTCAAGGCTGAATATAACGTTGTTCAGTACCAAAAGTACACACAGCTCAATGATATAGATTATACGTATTCCGGGGAGTTGCAATACGACGCAACTCCGTACACCAGTATTGCGGTGGGTGCGTCATTTAAGCGTGATTCCAGGCCGGATAGGGAGTTGGAAACGTCTGGTCTTATCTTTGGTACCTTTATCAGGGATAAGCAGGATTACAGCCTGACCATAAGCCACGAGCTGACAGAGTATAGCATGCTGAATTTCACCTATAACTACCGCCAGGATGATTTTTCAAGCTCAGATCTAGATGACCAGATAGCTGCAATACGACAGGCTGAACTTGATGAACTCGCCGTTGAAGCAGAAGAGGAAAAGGAGAGGCTGCTGCAAAATCGGAAAGCTCAAGATTCCAGGATGCATGCTGCAAGCGTTACCTTGAGTCGCGACACCGGTGCACTGATAACTGACAGTTACATGTTTACCACGACAAGTTACCTGCATCATGCGTCTAAGCAATCCATCCAAGATACTCTTATGATGGTGGCTGGTATAGGGTTTAGCTATGACGAGGTATTCAGCATTCGTATAGATGGCGGGGCTCGCTATTCCCATGAAAAGTATGATGACGTGCAACTTAAGCTCCTGGCAGCATATCCTTACTACGAGCAGATCGATATTGAACGGCAGCAGGATGTATGGGGGCCGATTGCGCATGCCTCTGTGCAATATAACAGTGAATGGACGACGAGCAGCCTTGATTTTTCTTATGATGTCCAGCCTGCAAGTGGGAAAGGAACACTTACAGAACGAAGTCAACTTCGTTTGGGCCATACCCGTCAACTGAGCGAATTTATCACAATACATGGTTTTGCTAGTTATATTTTTAACAGTCGTGACAGTGTCTATCAGCTTGACCCGATTGCAGACGAAGCGGCACTTGCAGTCCACAATGCAATTGCGCCATTAAGAGAGCGATTGGAAAAGAAGGTTGAGCCACTGTACGGACTCAGCGAAAAAAGCTGGAATTTTGGTATAGAAGCAACATGGGATTTTAATCGTTACTGTACCCTAACCGGGCAGTATTCCTATGTAACGTTAAAAAAAGAAAACATCTATTCCGAGGCCAGCCGCAATCGTTTTTTAGCGCGGCTGGATATCAAGTATCCGTTTTGGTAGGACGTGGGGCTGCGGGTGATACTAAGCAGCCAGTACTGTAAAGTTGTTTTTGATGTGGGGTAACTATGCAAAATACACCGCTGACACCCGGTGATTACTGGGACATTGTCAAGCGCAGAAAATGGGGATTTGTAATCACTGCTGTGTTGGTGATGATTATTTGTGGGGTCACGGCATTGCTACTCCCCTCAATCTATCGATCCTATTCCACCATCATGATCGAGGAGCAGCAGATACCCTCAGACTTTGTCATGACAACAGTCAACACCTACGCTGAACAACGGGTGGAAAACATCAAGCAACGGGTGATGAGTTTTACCCAGCTATGGGACATTATCACCCAATTCAATCTCTACGCTGACCTTAGAAAAAAATGGACCCCAGAAGAGGTGGTAGAAAAAATGCGCGAAGATGTTGGGGTTGCTACCATAAGCGCAGAAATCTTTGATCGGAGGTTGGGCAAAGCCACTGCAATAACTACAGCATTTACAGTGTCGTATGAAGGAAAGAGCCCACAGTCGGTATTAAAGGTAACAGACACCCTCACCTCTCTCTTTCTTGAGCAAAATCTTCAGGTCCGGCAGCAACGGGTAACAGAAACCTCGGACTTTCTTGCTACCGAAGCGCAAAGGGTGAACGAAGAATTGGCTGCGGCCGACAAACTGGTTTCAAGGTTTAAGGAGAAGAATATCAACCAGTTACCCGAGTTGTTTCAGGTAAATGTGCAGGGGCTGAACGGGGCTGAACGCACTCTTGAGCGTTTGAATAGTGAGCTCGGCACCCTTGAAGAGCGTCAGGGCTACCTGGAAGTACAACTTGCCAACACTTCACCGTACATGGAGAATTTAGCTGATAAAAGAAGTAATCAAGCCAAATTAAAAGACCTGCAGATGCAACTTGCCGGGCTGCGTCAGCGTTATTCAGACGATTATCCTGATGTAGGACTACTCAAAGCACAAATACGCGAACTGGAAACGCAAAAGGCAGGGCAAAAAACACAGCAGCTGGATTCTTTGTCTTCTGCTGAATCTCCAGACAACCCTGCCTATGTTACTCTTAGTTCCCAATTGGCAGGCATTGAGGTGGATATAGAGGGAGTGAAAAAGCAGATCACTTCGTATGAAGAACGTGCGGAGATGTATCGCCAGCGGATTGAATCTTCTCCACGGGTGGAAGAAGAATATATGGTGCTGGTAAACCGCCGTGATGCGCTGCAGGCGAAGTATAACGACCTCAACCAGAAACACCAGGAAGCCAGAGTTGCCCAGGAACTTGAAAAAGACCAGAAAGGGGAGCGTTTTACTCTTATTGAGCCTGCCCGTCTCCCAGAGAAACCACACAAACCTAACCGGCTGGCAATTCTCCTTATAGGGGCGGTGCTTGCTGTGGGTGCAGGTGTTGGATTTGGTGCGATTCGCGAGTTCACTGATCAGTCCGTTCGCAGTGTTGATAACCTGATAGCCCTTACAGGAGCACCTGTGTTTACGGGCATACCGTTAATTATCACAGCAGAAGAACAGCGCCGTAAGAGAATGCGCACCCTGCGCAATTGGCTTGTGGTGGTTGTTGCTGTTGTGCTGGCAATCATGGTATTTCATTATTTTGTGATGGACCTGGATATTTTCTGGGCCAAAGTGGGCAGGCGCTTGGATCGGTTATAAGCGGTGGCAGAAGTAACACAATTACGAAAAACTACGTGTTCAGGTCGGATGAGATATGGAAACAACACCAAACGATAGCGGCGGCGAATCGCTGCATAAAGCTTGGAAAGCGCCAGTTTATAAGCAATCACTTACGGTTGCAATTGATACAAAGGTGGCAACTGCAAATCATTGTCTGGTAACAGGGAAAAATCAGGAAGCTGTGGCTGGCATGGAGGTGTTGCGAACGCACCTGCTCAACCATACCCGTGCAAAAGGCTGGCGAACCGTGATGGTCACCAGCGCTCATCCTGGTGAAGGGAAAACGCTTACCGCAATCAACCTGGCATTGACCATGGCAAGGGAATATCACCAGACTGTTGTGTTGGTGGATGGTGATTTAAGAAAGCCTTCCATAGGCCCTTACCTGGGGATAGGGAGCCAGCCTGGTCTGGCAGAGTACTTTATGGAAGATAAACCGCTGCAGGAAATCATGCTGTGGCCAGGTATCGAAAAACTGACCCTGATTGCCGGTGATAAACCGGTGGCCAATGCAGCAGAGGTAATGGGCTCTCCCAGGATGAAGGATCTGGTTACTGAATTGAAAAACCGATACCAGGATCGTTATGTCCTCTTTGATCTCCCTCCACTCCTTTCCGTGGCAGACCCCATATCTTTTACCTCCCATGTGGACTGCGTATTGATGGTTGTAGAAGCAGGAAAAACCAGTTCTCGTGATATCCGTAAGGCTCAGAACCTTATTCCTCCTGAAAAGCTTCTTGGCCTTGTGTTGAACAAGGATACCACACCAGGAAAAGCTTATTAATAGAGTCAGAAAACTCGATACAATGAAGCAAGAATAACATATTTGGACATACATCTGTGCAAGATGCTTAAGCGTTTACGGTCTGATTTTATAGGCAATGTCACTACTATGCTGACAGGTAATATTGCCGCACAGGTAGTTGGATTTCTTTGTGCCCCGGTGCTAAGCCGAATTTACTCCCCAGAGGCATTCGGCTCCATGACATTGATATGGTCAATTGTAGGGACTTTCTCCATTGTTGCTACATTGCGCTATGAGCAAGCAATTGTAATTGAAAAGGAAGAGAATGAAGCCGTTAATGTGTTCTTCCTTTGTCTTCTTTTGAGCATTACGGCAAGCGTTCTGAGTCTATTTGCCATTCTTTTTTGGGGGCATAGATTAGCTAATTTGCTTAAGTTGGACCAAGGGCAGCTCTTGCTATGGTTTATACCTTTAGGCCTTCTGGTGACGGGAATTGTACAGGCACATACTTTTTTTTACACTCGGCATAAACGTTTTACAGCTCTTGCTAGCCTCCGTGCCTTGCAAACGTTGATTTCGCAATTAACAAAGATCACCTTTGGCTTGTCAATCGGGGCATATGCGGGCTGGTTGATTTTCGGTAATATCCTTGGACCAGCTTTCTCAATGGTGATTATGATCATTGGGGTCAAAAAATGCTACAGAGGTAACGACCTATGGAAAAAAATAACCTGGGAAAGGTTAAAAAAGGGACTTCTCAAATATAAGCAGTTCCCTATGTATCATGTGCCAACAGGATTTTTAAACCAGTTTTCAATCCGAATAATTATATTTGTTTTTGCTACTTTTTACGGACCCGTAGTAGTGGGGCTCTATGGGTTTATGAATAATATAGCCAGGCAGCCTCTAAATCTTTTTTCCCAATCTTTGACCAAGGTTTTTCTCCAGGATTTATCTGAGGCCAAGAACAAAGGGTTTCCTTTGAAAGGCCGCTTTTTAAAAACGACCGGAGCGTTAGCTTTAATAGGATTAGTCCCCTTTTTGGTTCTTGGTCTTTATGGGGACTTGATATTTTCCTGTTTTTTCGGAAAAAATTGGACAATTGCAGGAGTTTATGCGCAATGTATGGCTCCTTTTTTTTATATGTTGTTCATTAATCCTCCAGCAACTCAACTGCTCGTAGTCCTACAAAAAATCCGGTTTCTTTTTATTTTTAATCTATTTAACTCGGTAAGTAGAATTGGTCTTATTTTGTTATTGTGTCTACTAGACTATAATCCAAAAGTAGTGCTGGTTTCCGTTTCGGCATTGGGCGTGTTTTTCAATTTTTTTTACATTGGAATGGCTTATAAAAATGCATAATTCAAATGATTCAATTTTATTTCTCGGTGATGTTTTTCTAGATAAAAAATATGATTTGCATCAGCCTATTGCAGGTGTCCCATTTGTATTTAATTTAGAATACCCCATAATTGAAAATGGGAAACCGATTGCTAATAAAATATGCCTGAAAGCAAAAGAAAATTTCATTATTAATTCTTTTAGTTCTAAGCCTTTAGCTGTCTGTCTCGCTAATAACCATATTTTTGACTACGGAATTGAAGGTTTTCAAAGTACGGTTTCCTGTTTAAATAAAAGTAGCATTCCCTATTTTGGTGCGGGAATTAAGGAAAACAACTGGAATAATCCGGCAATGGTCCTTCTAGATAAAAAAAAGGTCTTCCTGTTGGGGTATTGCGATCAAAGGACTATTGAAGGCTTTTCGGGAAAGGAGCAATATCGACCAGCACCTTTGGATTTTGATCTTATTAAGAGGGATATTAATCTTCATAAGAATAAAGATGTTAGCGTAGTTGTCAATATCCATTGGGGCATTGTTCAAGTTTCACTACCAAGACCGGACTGCCTAGAAATAGCTAGAAAAATTATAGACGCAGGTGCAGACGTTATCATTGGACATCACTCCCATGTTATTCAGCCAATAGAAGTATATCGAGGTAAATTAATCGCATATGGCCTTGGAGATTTTTTGTTCCCAGATATAGATCTCTATAAATATGACACAGATGGGAAACCTTGCCACCGTATGGCCAGAAATTTTAATAAATCAAGACGTTCTCTTGGGGTTTTATGGGATATCAACACGAAAAATTTTGAGTTGATTAAATTTCAGTTTGATGGCGAAAAAGTGATAAAGCTCAAAGAAGACAACCATAAGCTGGTAAAGAATAGACTCATTGCCTGCAACCAAACTTATTCTGAGGCGTTTTTTCAGCGTCATTTAAAAATATTACGGTGGAAAAGGAAATTTCAAAGAGTGTATAGAAAGCATATTCTTAATTTGGAATGTTAATTGTAGTTCATCTTTGAAAAGTAACTATTTTATCACTGCTGTCCGGTTAAAAAATAAATAAGGCCTGAAGAGCTTCTTTCTTGTATAATGTTGTTACCCCTAACACATTAACATAAAAGGAGATTCAGGCC
>PDWI01007675.1_pt1 | contig 12953 bp, 5 predicted proteins | sample 1430891 | NCBI WGS metagenome assembly PDWI01 (sample SAMN01162508, study PRJNA174530) | Oral metagenome, whole genome shotgun sequencing project. | biome: Marine environment; feature: Marine mammal; material: Swab sample of the gingival sulcus; isolation source: swab sample of gingival sulcus... | reverse complement strand
AAAAAATCTGAATATTCATTTTTATAGTCCAAATCATTCGGTAAAGATTTACCTGTTGAAATACTTTTAACAAAAGGAGAAATTTCAAACTCTGATTTATTCTCATTTATGGTCAATGCTTGTAAATAATTCTCTATAAGCCTAGACAAACTCACTTTTTTGTTACGAGCATAAATTTTAGCATTTTCAATAACTACTTGATCTAATTTTAATGTCAGTTTAGCATCCATAATCTTATTAAATTACTTGTACGGACAAAATTAAATAAAAAATCCGTATAAGTAAGTGAAGTCGTCTAAAAAAGATATTTAGGCGATTTTATTTTAGCAAAGTCCTATATTTATTTAGATTTAGGATTTAACCCATATTGCTTTTCTCCTTTTTCTTTCTCTGTACACTTTAGAATTAATAACCCAATTGCCTCAATTAAAGGAATTAACACTATTAAAAATATTCAATACTCTTGTCTTCTTGCACGACCTGAAAAATTTGCATAATTATTTTTTCCAACTTGAGGCTTCAATAGGTGTCAGAAAAGATTTATTGGATATTGCGGTATCGCTAATTAACCCTTTTGGGATTCTTTTTGATGAAGTCAGCCCACGATTTGGCTTTGCTTCCGCCTTGTGCACTTCCTTTGGTTTGGTAATAATGGCAAACGGCAGCTGCTAAACCGTCTGTAGCATCTAAGTTGTCAGGAATGGTTTCAAAATTGAATTCTTGTTGAAGCATTTTAGCAACGGTTTCTTTTTGGGCTCTTCCGTTTCCTGTTATACTTTGTTTAATTTTTAAGGGGGCATATTCTGCAATGCTGATTTCTCGCTGTAAACAAGCGGCAATAGCAGCGCCTTGTGCACGACCAAGCTTGTGCATAGACTGAGGATTTTTCCCAAGAAATGGCGATTCTATAGCTAATTCATCAGGTTGGTACTCGTCAATAAGGTGAGTTGTTCGTTCAAAAATCATTTTTAATTTTAAATAGGGGTCTGTTATTTTTTTGAGATTAACAGTACCCATAACGATGAGGGTTAAACTTTTTTGCTTTACCCCTATCAGTCCATACCCCATAATTTGCGTACCGGGGTCAATGCCTAATATGATTTTATCGAAGTCTTTCAAGAATGGCAATATTATAAAAAAATCCCCACAGTATGATTACCTGTGAGAACTTTTTTCTATTCGTTTAGAACTAAATATTAGTACGCATATTGTAAGTCTTGAATATAAGACTGCCCACCCATAGTACTAACAGTTACGTTTGATAAGGTAAATAATACCATTTCCTCATCTCCACCAGCTTTTTCCTGTTCTACTCTAAAGTCATTTCCTGAAATTTTAACAGAAACAGCACTATGCTGAGCTGAAGGTAATGTAATTTTGTACATTCCTTTTTCCCCTACAGTAGTAGTATATACTAATGTTTCGTAACTAGTGTTATCATCCGGAGATACCATTAAATCTTTAGCATCAATACGGAAAAATAATTTAGTTCCTTCCGGAGCAAATTCTAAACCTGCTTCAGGAATATCAAGATCTGCATAAACGATTCCTTCTATAGTAGCTTTAGGGTTTTTTCTTGCTTCATTGTCTTCTTTTTTATCGCAACTTACTAGTGCGAATACGCTAGCCAACATAATGGCTGAAATAAAAAATACTCTTTTCATTTTATTTAATTTTAAAAAATTACTAATTAAAAGTGGAATAATAGCACGATTTGACCTCTTGTGTAAGTGTCAAGAGTAAATTCACTGTCTCTTGCTACATCCGTTGTTTCTGTTTTTACTTTAGTTCCGTCCCAAAACTCACGAGTTTCAGAGCCGTCAGTGTAAACATTAGTTTTTGGTCCCCAACCGAATTCTGCACCCAATGAGATTTTAGGAGCAAAGAAATACTCTACACCAATAAATCCACGAACACCAAAAGATAACTTTTGCAGGTCGCTTACTTTAGTTGTTCTAAAAGGGCTTAAGTTGTTTCCAAAGTCAGTAGATGCGGGCTGATTGTAAACAGCGTCAATATCATTACCATAATCGTAATTAATATTGGTTCTGTCATACTGGAATTCAGCCATCACACCATAGTACCCCTGTACTCTTCCATGACCACGACGCATTTCATAACCTCCACCTAAGTGAATTTCAGTTCTTTTTAGTGTTTTTGCGTCTGTTACCATAACTTTATCAGCAGGGTCTGTTCCATTTTGGCTAACAAAATTCTGGTCTTTGTCTCTGTTGTAGCCAAAACGTAACTCTCCACGAACAGCAGTTTTGTCGGTTAAAAAGTATTTGCCAACAATCGCATTACTGTGTGGAAAAGAATAATTTAGACTGTTTCCTGTATTGCCATTCATTAGGTTTCCTGCATACCTTAAAAAAGGAGATGCGTTAAAACCTAAAGCAATATCTCCTGCTTCCGGTAAAATGTACACGCCTCTTTTTGACTTAAAGGCCTCTTTTTTGTTATTTTCTTGAGCTTGAAGGCTAATTCCAAAAACAAGTAAAATAACCATCATCATTAACGGTTTTCTCATTTTGATTTATTTTAAATTAATAATAACCCTAAAATTGTTAGATTTATTTCACAACTTTAGATTGGCAAAGTTAATTGTTTTTTGTGAAACGAAAACTTTAAATAACAAATTGCCCTTATTTAAAGGTTAAAACCATCTTAATTATCTGTTTTATAAATCTATAAGAAAATGAATTTTTTTCCCTAAATAAGCTTTTTTTAAACAAAAATGCTCGAAAAAACTGCTAAAAAACATAAAAAAGGGGAATTTTTGCCTTATAGAAGCTCAATTTTTGAATATATTTGTTGCTCTATTTGGGCGTAATATTTACTGTCATAAGCTAAAATAGATACCTGAATTTCTACTTCATTGGTATTGATTTTCTTGAATGCTATTTGGGGCGAAAAGTTATTATCTATCCAAGGCAAATTATTTAGAGTTTCTAGAATACTGTTTTCGTAAATGGCTTGCTCTATTGAAGCCTTTCCTTTTAGAGTAAATTGATGTGACTTAATAAGGTGTTTCGACTCTAATATTATTTTCTCTGCTTTCAGAAAATCGGTATTATTAATAAGTAAAAATCCGTTGTCTTGTATTTTTATTTTGACTTGTGTTAAACCTAATTGTGAGATACTACCTGTGTGCCCATTAATAGACAAGCGGTCTCCTTCTTGGAAACCGGATTTTAGTTTAATTAAAACACCTGAAAAATAATCTTTTATATAATATTTTAAGAGCCATGACAGACCGGCTAAGGCAATAATCAGAAATACAATAGAAAAAACAATATTGTTTAAACTTAAATACATCAATATGATGAGCCCGATAATGAAAAAGATGATTTCAAAAGCATAAAGCCATAAGTAGTATTTCTTTTTTTTTAAGCTTGTACCTTTAATGTGTGTATTTTCAATGTATTGTTTCAGAACAAAAAACAATAAGCTTGAGAAACTTGCGATTAGCAAGATAAATAAAAGGTTGGGCAGAGAAAAAGTTAGGTTAATTGCTTCCATAAATAATACTTAAATATAATGAGGCCTCAAAATTAATTAAAATTAATTAAAATAGATAATAATATTTAGTCTGTCTTTTCGTTTTGGGTTTATAAATGATAAAAAAGATGCCTATGAATCAAAAATTTACTTTAATGATTAGTTACCATACCTTGGGTAATGGTCAACAAACAATTTTAAACTTAACAGAGTTAATAAAATTAGAGGAAGAATTTAAACCTATTTTACAGCTCTTAGTTAAAGAGAAAAATCTTAAAAGTCCTAAAATAAAAATTTTAGATCAATTCTAATTGTTTTTGAACCCGAACTTTAAAGTTCGGGTTTTTAATTGAAAAAATATGCTAAAAAGCATATTTTTGTATTAGATTTAAAGCATTTTAAATCAATGTATTGCGTCTATTTTTGCACCTTTTCTTAAATGTTTTTTCTAAATTTATAGCGTAAAAAATTGCATTTGGTAATTAAATCTATAATCTTTGTAGATTAAATATTGAATGAATGATACTTCGCTAAAAAAGTTTATTTTTATGAACTGATAAATCCCTAATAAGTTAATAATAAATTATTTATAAGTTGGGTGTAGATGTTTTATAAATCGCTGTCGATTGGTGATTTGCTCTTTTTTTGTCGAAGTTTTAATAAAAAAAATCTGTAGAACTATGATTAAAAGGATTTTATTACTAGGTGTTGCTTTATTAAGTTTGCTTCACTTATCTGCACAAAACACCGTAGGAACAGGAAAGAAAGCAGATGGCGGAAGCGGTAAATATGTAGAATCTATTTATTGGCTTAGTTTTGGACGAAAAGGCACCGAACTACAAGATGGTGATACTGCTAGATTTAGAACGCCACAAGGGCTAACTTATACCATTATTTTTTCAAAAGTAAGCGCAGATGCTCCTACGGCGGCTTTAACAACAAGTTACCCGGGAAATAATTTCCCCACAGCCTATTCGTTTCTAGGCACAGACACATCTGATGCAATAGGTTTGTATGCATATAATAAAACCTTAGAATTTGATTTAACACTTACGGTAAGTGATGACTTAGGAGATACAACAAACTATGGAAATATTGTTATTGCCGGTACCGAAACATTAAATGGAAGTGTAAGCTCAGGTGTAAAAACTGAAAGCTATTCTTTGGAAGTGCAAGAAAATGCAGACTCCACAGGCATACACATACCTAGCTTAAATGTGATTGAAACCTACATAAAAGATAATAATTTTTCAAATTTAGCTTTGCAGGTTGATGTTCATAAGCGAGAAGTTCTTAAGGCTAAAAATGGGAATGTTGATACTTTAAAGTATGAAAAACTAACCGTTACTAATCCTCAAGTTGGAGACAGTAAAGGGGATGCCCTTTTAGCGGCAACCGATGTGCATAAAATTCGAGCTACTGTAAAAAGTACCAGTGGCGGACAGCATTTTGCCATTGGGGTATTAGATCTTGGTGATAGAGGGGACTTGCCGAAATCTTTTGAATATTTCCCGAATGAAAGTGAAGTTAGTGATCCTGCTGCTCCAGCGGTGCATATTAATACCCCCATTATTGTTACCCCTAAAGATGCTGAAGCGCCTAAAATGCTTGCAGATGGTACGCATTATTTTGTTGGCTCTAATGGAAAAACTCATTTTACCGACCTTAATGGAAATGCCTTAGGTCATATGGCAACCCTTATGAAGCCTATGCTTAGGATTGGAACTTTAATAGACTTTGAAGAAGTGCCAAGGTATGGTGCTAATGCCAATGGTGATGATATTACCAACGAAAACGATGAAGATGGTGTGAATGTTATCCTTATGGGTTGTAGTGGTGTGGTTGGTATTTATAATAATAAGAATGCGAAAGCCTATTTACATTATTGGATAGACCTAAATGAAAATGGGCATTTTGAGGAAAACGAACACGGAAAGACCCAAGTGCCTGCTAATTATTATAATGAAGAAACTATAAATGGAAAAGTCGTTAGAACCGACAAGAAGTTTTATTTTGATATGCAAAATATTTGGGCTCAAACCCCTATTGAAAATCATAATTACTATGCTCGATTTAGAGTTTCTACACAAGAAGAACAGGCTTATTATGGCTTAGTCGATCAAGGTGAAGTAGAAGATTATGTTATTCAGTTTGTGCGTCCTACAGTATTTGTAAATAATAATATTTCTTGTAGTGGTGCAGATGAGGGAGGTAAAGCTACTGTAATTCACTTACCTAAAACCGGTTGGAAAGTAGTACTAAAAAAAGATGGAGTGCAAATTAGAGAAGAAAGCTCTTTTAATGGCTTGTCCAATCCTACTTCTTTGGTATTGGATAACTTAACCAAAGGAAGTTATGAGATAGTAATGAATAATAACGACCCTAATGGTTGTGAATTTACAGACACTTTTGAAATCACTGACCCAACAGTTTCAGAGTGTGATGAAAATACTTATAAGCAAAGCTGTACCAATCCTGTTAGAGTAAACTATCCTGAAGTCAGCCCTTCCGGAGTAATAGTTAGTATTACAGGTCAAGAATTGTATAATGAAAATGGAACGCCTAATAGTAATGGAGAATGTGATATTGATATATCCGGAACATATAGGCAGTTAGCCAACACTAACGACTATATACTCTATACTTTTAGCGAACCTATAAAAAGTGCTGATGTATGGTTACTTTCTATGGGGCATACAGAGTCTGGGGGTTGGTATCCGGAAGATATAGCAGTATTAGAAGCAGGAGGTAATGCAACTACTACTCAAGTAAATTTTGCCTCTGCTGATTGCCAAGCTAATGCCTTTATTATGGGGAATCAAGTAACTGTTCCTGCTAGTCAAAACAAAGCTAATTTAACGAACTTTAAAGTGACGGTAAGTTCTGATACACCTTTTACAACGCTAAAAGTGATTAACCCTAATGATAGAATTAATAGTTCTGCAGAGCAGAAAGGATATGGTTTTTTCCCGGAATTATGTTTAAACTCTTTAGATAATGATGCTGACGGCGATGGTATATTCAATAACGAAGACTTGGACGATGACAACGATGGTATTTTGGATTATGAGGAAACCAATAAAATTTGTGAAACAAAAACGCTTTGGATACAAAGACCACAAGTACAAACTGCAACTGGCGTGACCAATAAAGAAAAAGCTATTGATAATAATGAGGATTCGTATTGTAGTATTTATTTAGGCTCGTCCGAACTGGTCTTAAAGTTTGCTAATGAATTGCCGGCGGGTACTACTATAAAGTTTAGAGGATTTGCGGGGTATAGAAATATTAATGTGCAAGAAGCACCGGAAAATGGAACGGGATTTTCAAGTAAGCAAGAGGTCATTTTTGTAGGTTCCGGTATTGTTGATGGCTCATCGTACCAACTTAGGAATAACACAAAATATCTTAAGATAACAAGAGCGGGAGGTTCTCGTCTTAGAGCCTATCTGGCAGATGTGAAAGCTATTGAAGAGGCGACTATTTGCCATATCGAAAATATAGACACCGATGGTGACGGTATTCCAAATCATCTTGATTTAGACTCTGATGGAGACGATTGCTCTGATGCTTTAGAAGCTAATGTAGATTTACAATGGACAGATTTAGTAACGGATAATAGCATTGATATTTCATTAGCCGGTACCAATGGGGTTAATACTAAAGGGGTGCCTTATGGTAAAGAGGCGACTAATAAAGGAACTTCACAACAAAGTGAACAACAAGCAGAAGCTTGTGACCCTTGTGATATTACAAAAAATACTTCTCTTACTGACACGGATGCCGACGGAGTAGCTGATAATTGCGACCTTGACGATGATAATGACGGTATTTTGGACATTCAAGAGCAACAAGATTGTGATAACCAAAGTACCACAGGAATTTGGAAAAATAATAATGGTGACGAAGTAACCTCTTTTGCTTTAAGAAATGCTATTGTAAATGCTGAAATAGGTAATGGCGTTAAGGTAAAAGTAACTTTAACAAGAATAAAAAATAAATATAAGTTTGAAACTCAAACAGGAGGATTTCAAGCTCCGGCACCCGATTATAATTATATAACAGGAAAGGCTCCTTTAAAGAAAAATTATACTAATGGGGAGGAATTTAAAATAGAATTTTTTAATGAGCAAGGTCAGCCTATTTATGTAGCAGACCCTTATATATATATCAACCAATTAGGGCAAAATGGTTCTTCTGCTAAATTGACTTTATTAGGTGGGCTTACTTGGTCCAAAGTGGTAGGTATTAATAATTTTAATGTAACTGATACAACTGTTGTAGGAACGGAATTAGGAGTCAATGGAAGCCCTAGAGCCAACGGTATATTAAAGGTAAAAGGTTTAGTTCATGTGATTAGAGTTGCAACAGAATTGATTGTGGGAAATCCGGCTGATTATACTAATTATGATTCTGTTTGGATGTTGTTTTCAGCTTGTCCTCCTGCTGATACCGACCAAGACAATATACCGGATTATTTAGACCTTGACTCTGATAACGACGGTTGTTCTGATGCTTTGGAAGGTACTAAAAACTTGAATGTTTTTGTCGATGCACAAGGTAATTTAGCCGATGGAAATAATGGGCAAGTAACTCAAAATCTAGGAAATACAGTAGATGACAATGGAGTACCAACTTTGGCTGATGGCGGACAAGGCATAGGACAGTCTGTAAATGCAGAGAAAAACGACTGTAAAGACACTGATGGGGATTCTGTTCCTGATTGGAAAGACCTTGACAATGATAATGACGGTATTCTTGATGCCGATGAAGGGTGTAGTACAAAGCCTCAATCTTCTTTTATATTAGATTCAGAAGAAAGTGACGAAGGAGTTACAGGCATTGGTAAATTAGTTTATAAAAATGCAGAAGGTTATAAGGTTGTTTTGTCAGCAACAGGAACATATGGGGGGACAGATAGTTCTCCATGGGGGTATTCCGGAGCAGACGGAACGGTTGTTGTCGATAAAAATTTAGGGCATATCAACTTCGAAATATTTGGAGGAGAGAACTTAGACCAACCCAAATTAAAAGTGGAAGCTTTTAATCCGCAAGGACAAGCTATTGATATTATATCCATTGCTTTAGGGGGTATTATGGATATGGATAATAGTGACGCACAAGATGCTGTAGCAGCGAATGTACAGGGAAAGTGGTCAAACTTAACAAAGGTGGTTAATGGGACTTCAAATACTTTAGGTTGTGCTCAAATAGATATTGTTAATGGAGGAGCAACACCGGTATCAGGGGTTACACAAGCAGAATTAGATGCCTTTAGTTTTACAAATTTCATTATTCAAGGGGCTAAGTCAGAAGTGATTTTCAATAATCATGATAATACTGTTCAAGGACCTTATAATGCGACTTTTACACCGGATGTACCGGTATCGTCTTTTTATTTAATAGTAGATGATATAAAAGATATAAGAAATGTATTTACCCAATTTGAAGCAGAAACCATAGAAGTAGCAGTCCAAGATTGTGAAAAAGATACGGATGGTGATGGTATTCTTGATTATTTAGACCTTGATTCTGATAACGATGGTTGTTCTGATGCTTTGGAAGGAGCTAAAGACTTGAATGCTTTTGTTGAAGTGCAAGGAGGTTTAGTTGATGGCAATAACGGGCAAGTCACCCAAAATCTGGGAAATACAGTAGATGATAATGGAGTGCCAACTTTGGCTGATGGTGGACAAGGCATAGGGCAGTCTGTAGATGCAAATAAAAACGATTGTCAAGATATAGATGTAGATGGCGTACCGGATTGGAAAGACCTTGATAATGATAATGACGGTATTTTAGATACTAACGAAGGGTGCAGTACAAAGCCTCAATCTTCTTTTATATTAGATTCAGAAGAAAGTGATGAAGGGGCTACAGGCATCGGTAAATTAGTTTATAAAAATGCTGAAGGCTATAAGGTTATTTTGTCGGCCTCAGGAACAGACGGAACAATACTTGACACATACCAAAGTTCAAATCCTGATGACCCAAGGCGCTATGATGGTTCAGATGGAACTATTATAACCAATACAGCCACAGGACATATTAATTTTGAGATATTTAGTAATGATGCAGGAGACCAACCAAAATTAAAAGTAGAAGCTTTTAATCCACAAGGAGAGCCAATTGATATTATTTCTATTGCTTTTGGAGGTATAATTGATATGGATAATAGTACGGCACAAGATGCTGTAGCGGCAGATGTAGAAGGAAAATGGTCGAACTTAACCTTAAATGGAAATACCTTAGGTTGTGCTCAAATAGATGTAAGTAGCGGAGGGGCAATACCTGTTTCCGGCGTTACTCAAGCAGAACTTAATGGCTTTACCTTTGCTAATCTTATTAACCAAGGAGCTAAGTCAGAAGTGATTTTTAACAATCACGACAATACCGTTGAAGGACCTTATAATGCTATCTTTACACCGGATGTACCGGTTCACTCTTTTAATCTAATAGTAGATGATATAAATGGAGTTAGAAATGTATTTACTCAGTTTGAAGCTACATCAATAGAGGTAGCTTCTAAAGACTGTGTCAAAGATACAGACGGAGATGGTATTCTCGATTATTTAGACCTTGACTCTGATAACGACGGTTGTTCTGATGCTTTGGAAGGCGATAAAAACCTAAATACTTTTGCAGATGCACAAGGCGGTTTAGTCGATGGCAATAACGGGCAAGTTACTAAAAACTTAGGAAATACAGTAGATGACAATGGAGTGCCAACTTTAGCTGATGGCGGACAAGCTATAGGGCAGTCTGTAAATGCAAATAAAAACGACTGTAAAGATATTGATGGAGATGGCGTGCCGGATTGGAAAGACCTTGATAATGATAATGACGGTATCCTTGATGCCGACGAAGGAGCATGTATATCTTCAGCGCTATTAGATTGGGGAGATTATCATAACAATACATCTACCTCTGATTATGTAGGGGGAGACAATTTGCTGTCCAATATGGATAATGTACAAACAACAGATCTTAATGTCACTTATTCCAGAACTGTATTTGGAAATGTGTCTAATGTATTGTCGAAAGTTAATAGTTGGAAATCCGGCTATAAACCTCATATTACATTTATAGAAAAAGTTACTTCTAATGTTGATAATAATTACACAGAACATACTTTTAATTTTTCTCATCCGGTAAAAGATTTGAAGTTTAAAATACTGGATGTAGATGAAAGAGATAAGGTAACTTTACTTATCGTTGATAAAAATGGACTTAGTTATGAACTGACTTCTTCAGATTATTCCTTAGGTGGAGGTCAGGTTTTCAATTCTCCTAATACTTTTATTGCACAAGGACCCAACAATACTCATGTATCTATCAATATACCGGTATCGGTAAGGCGTATTACCTTTGTTTATAAAGCAAAATCGTCTAGCACTTATAATATGGCGATTGGTATAACTAAAATGGAGTTTAATTTTGAAGAATGTATGTATCAAAATATAGACTCTGATAATGATGGTACCCCCAATCGTTTAGATATCGACTCCGATAATGATGGGTGTCCTGACGCATTGGAAGGCTTAGGAAGTTTATCTCTTTCTGATTTACATACAGCTCCGGAAAATTTAATTGACGCAGAAAATAGTTCGGTAACGAGAAACTTGGGTATTGATGTTGATAATAATGGAGTACCTAATTCGGCTAATGAAGGGCAAATGCCCGGAACAGCCTACAATGCCGAACAGCAGACATCTGCTTGTAAAGATAAGGATGGAGATGCCGTGTCCAATTTACAAGACCTTGATGGCGATAACGATGGTATTTTAGATACCGAAGAAAATAAAATATGTGCTTCTGATAAAACACCTGTTCCTGCAGCTCCCACTGCTAGAATTTGGGAACAAAGCGGATACCATTGTTTTGCGTATGGCGTACAAGGAAGTCATGATGGTAATGGATTTCAGAAATCGGGATTTGAAAAATATTTATTAGAAGAAAGAATTCCTTATAAGCATCTTGATGATGGAGACACGCTAGACTTTAAAGTATTACCGGGAGAAACAATAGCTCAGAATGATAATGAAGTGTACTTTGGAGGTGGTAAAATAACTTACAAAGGTACAGGAAGTTTAGCTGAACCTGTGCAATTTGGAATTACAACTGATGTCTATGATATTATTTCAGGTGCTAGTGGTTGTACAGCTTTTATTGAAATAAATCAGGAAATAGAGACTGCCGATGATAAGTATTCGGTAAATATTCATTTTAATACTCCGGTTAAGGCATTCTCTTTTGATGTAATTGATATTTTAGACCCCTCATCATCTGGCTCATATAAAAATTCTCAGGTTAATATTTTGATTGATGGTGAATTACAAATGTATTTCAAAGGAAAGACAACGCATGGTTCTGTCGGTTCCTATGAGTTATTTGATGTTAATGGTATTTCTCAAGGAACTATTCAAGCAGGGCATAGGACAGAAACAACGCTAGGTTTTGTCTCTGATGCTAGGTTCAATCAAGTTACTTTTGAGTTAGTTCTAAAAGAAACGGTAAGTACTTATTGGGATTATATTGGAATTGATAATTTTGTTTATTCTTATGATTGTGATACAGACGGAGATGGTATTCCTAATTATTTAGATCTTGACTCTGATAACGACGGTTGTCCTGATGCCTTAGAGGGAGACGCTAATTTTACTACTGAAAATTTAGTAGAATCTCAATCCTTGAATGATGGAAATGGAGGTTTAGTAACTCAAAATCTAGGAAATACAGTAGATGATAATGGTGTTCCAAATATTGTTAATGGTGGACAAACTGTAGGTAGTTCAGAAGATGCTAATATTAATGTATGTCTTGTTCAAGCGGAAAACGACATTAACCAAACACCACAAGGCAAAGCGGTTAAGGGTAATATTTTGACCAATGATAGAGGAGAAGACTTTGAAATAACTAAGATTACGATTGAAGGTGTTGATTACCCGATGACTTCAGGAACAAGCGGTGAAATTACCATAGACGGAAAAGGAACCATAACTATTAACGAAGACGGTTCTTATATCTTTGCCCCTGAGGCTGACTTTACAGGTAAGGTACCAAGTATTACTTATACTATTGAAAAGCCTAATGGTTATAGCGATACGGCGAACTTGGATATAAAAGTGATTCCGGTGTTAAATGGTAGCGAAAACAATCCACCAATTGCGGAAAATGACACTTATACAGCAGAGGGAACTGAGCCTGTTACAGTAAAACTATTGTCTAACGACTCTGACCCAGATGGCGATGAATTAACAGTTACCGAAGCCAGTGGTTTAGACAGCAATGGTAACCCTGTACAGCTTACCGAAACCGACCAAGATGTATATGTTGAAGACCCTAATAATCCAAATCAGTATATTAAGGCAGGAACCGCAAAATTGGTTGATGGCGAATTGATATTTACCCCTAAGGACGGATTTAGTGGCGATGTGCCATTCGATTACACT
>PDWI01014865.1_pt1 | contig 12954 bp, 13 predicted proteins | sample 1430891 | NCBI WGS metagenome assembly PDWI01 (sample SAMN01162508, study PRJNA174530) | Oral metagenome, whole genome shotgun sequencing project. | biome: Marine environment; feature: Marine mammal; material: Swab sample of the gingival sulcus; isolation source: swab sample of gingival sulcus... | reverse complement strand
CTTTTACGTAGTTTAAATTGTCAATATCAGGGAATAATCGCATAATCTCAATGTTAGACTCCTTTACCCCAAATTTTTCTATTATAATTTCCTTGTTAAAATCAGATATTGTAAGTACTTTATCACAAGCTGCAAATAACTTGCGAATCTGAGCATTTTTGTCATATACTTCTCTTTGATACAATTCGTGGGCGTGTACTGTTACAGTTAGGGGCACATCCATTAATTTCTTTAAAAAATAACCGATATATAATTTTTTATCTCCCATTTGGCAATGGATGGCAGTAATATTTTTTGACTTTATATCATCCCAAAAACTCATAGCAGCAAAAAAATAAGGCAAAACCCCAAATTTTCTTGCTTCAAGTAACATTTTGTTTATTTTTCGGTTAGTAAAAAGAAATTGCAAATATTGCTTTATGGCCTTTTTCTTATTGGCTGTAGCAAGTTTCCAATGCTTTTCTGGCATACATGGCCCATTACCTAATTGAGTTAATCCTAAATAAAAGTCAATATTCTTCTCTTCTAACAATTTCAACTCATTGTAGGTAAAGCGATGTAAGCCTATTTTAGCGGATGTGATATAAAGAACTGTACCTTTTATTTCCAAAACTCAATTGAATTAACCATTATAACTTACTTTATTTTTCAATCTTTGTAATTGTTCAACACCTTGGCTTCGGCAATATCAATTTTTAATTTATCTGTATAAAAATTGTTCACTAAGTCATTGGGATCAAACAAAACTATAGGATTTTTTTGATAATTAGACCGCACTATGGCATTCTGTGGGGAATCGCATATAAAAATATCAAGCGGCACCTTGTTTAAATCAGAAATTTTCTTCTCTTTTACATAGAAAAATATTGCTTTAAACAGATTTTTTAACCCCGGTTTTCTAATAATAGAAACGTCTATATCTGAATGTTCACTAAGTGTACCCCTACAAATTCCACCATGGGAAACTACGTAATCTAACCAGGTTTTATCTGAGAGATTTTCCAATCTGTCTTGTATCTCTTCTAATTGTAAAAACAATGCTTTTTTTGATGTTTTTAACCATCTCATCCGGTGAACCCATAAAACATAAAAATTGCAATTTACTAGCCAATTGAGCGTATGGGCGATAACAAATGAGATAATCAAATTTATAACATTCCAATTATTACCCGTAAGAGAAAAAAGCAAATATATAAGAACAGTAAAAACAACTGTAAATAAAATCTTATAATATTTTTCTGATTTATCTGCATGTAAAATACCTTGCATAAGCCAGTTACTTGGAATTTGAAGCCAAGTAAAGTATTTGTTTTCCAACACTTTTTTTCTAAAAATCTCAAACATTTATAAATTCTTTTATTTCTTTTTTTACACTTTTTATGTCTCGGTTATTATCTATCACTTTTAAGTTTAAGTCATTAGATAAAATCTTGTAAACTTTTATTTTAGCGGCAAGATTTTTATCATAAAGCGTATCCAATTTTCTTTTTCTGATTACATCTTCTTCAACTTCAAGAATAATTAATTTTAAATTATCCGGCAATAAATTAATAAATGCCTTTCCTACTTTAGACTTATGTAAATTATAATTCTGTGTGCTTACCATCAAATCTGCCAGTGTATCTAAGCTAAATCTATCAAATAAAATAACATCATCTTTTTGAATTGACTTTTTTTGGGCATTCCATTTTATTTTAAAATCAATTAATTGCAATTTTGGAAATAGCCATGACACAAATTTTGACTTATAAAAATGATGTTGCCCATATTTAATACCATTTATGGTTTTATAGGTGGTTAAACCTACCAATCTGCATATTGCCATCAAAGGCTTTGACAAAATCTTTGGAGACCTAATCCATATATGATGAGTAGATTTGTTATTACTGTTTAAATCTTTTTCTATACTCTTTATATATGTTGTCTTACCTATACCATCTGGGCCTGCAATATAAAAACAACTATTTTTCATAAATTCTTTACTCATAAGAACACTTAGTTTTTAATCATATATTGCTCAATTAAATTAAGTATTATCTGTGTGGTATCCTCCCATTTTGTGTTTATAGTTTCTACTATATCATGTTTAAATTTTTCGCGAAAAGAAATATCTATCTCATCAATTTTATTTCTGAGTTTTTCTAAATCTGTTATTTCAAAAAACAATCCTTCTGCCACAAGTTGCTCATTTACAGCCATTGATCTACCTCCGGTATAAATAGTTGGAACCCCCATTAACGCAGTTTCTCTTGCCACAGTATCACCAGATGATATGGCAAAAAGGGCATGATACATTAAGGAGTAAATATCTGTTACAGGCTCTTCGAGTACAATGCAATCCTTATCTTTAAAATACGCTTTCTTATTCTTATTCTCAAGAGATAGCAAAATTTTTAATCCTCTTTTTTGAATATGTTCAATAATATTCTCTAAGATCCTATTTTCATCTTGATAATTAAGGCTTACCGAGTCTATCTCTCTAACAAAAACATACTTATTTTCTTTTAGATTATAATTGCTTAAAATAGATTTATCTGTTTTTAGATAGTTTGGATGCAAATAAGCCAGTTCTTTAAAACCTTTATATTTTACCGTTTTTGAGTTTTCATAGGCAATGGTATCCGGATAAATATGTTTTGTAGAAAACCAGTTGGCATGAAAAAACGGAATTTTATATTCAAAATCATCATCAAAAGCAAGATAGGGTTTTCTGCACCACCATGCCGAAATAGCAGCAGTAGAGCCAAAGCAAACCACCAAATCAATACTATTTTTTCTTATGTAAGAAATTATCTTTCTATCTCGGTTTAGTTGCGTAATTACTTTAGACACAAACCCTTTTGCGTGTTCTCCTATCTTAACTATATTGTAACCCTTGAGTTCATACCGTAAGATACTTTCTAGTTTACCTCTATTTCTAAATGTGATAAAAACATTGTGCCCGTTTTCATCTAATGAAACTATACTATTTTTAAAGAAATTTACATCTACCGGATGGTTTATGTCAAATAAAATATTCATAAAGCCTGATTTTTTAAAAAATCAACTGATTTTGTTCATAAATGAAAAACCGGACTTAGCTATTTCATACAATAAAGGCTTGTAAACTTTAAAATACCTCCCATGTTCTACTAATTCACCGCCAAACTGAGCTTTGAACTTTCTAACACCATAGTCTTCTCCTTTTATTCCGGCCCCCATAAAGTCAAATTCCTTTAACTTCTTTTTCAACCCAAATTGTATAGCCGCCCATGCAGCAACTGTACTTGGATATTGATGCTTATATTCCCTGTCCATTCCTCCTCTATACCAATCGTAAACGGTATTGTTATCATACACCAGAAACCCTCCGCCTATTACCTTTTTCTCAAAAATCAAGGCCACTACATTTCCTAATTCCATCTTGGCCAGATTCCTAAAGAATTCTATAGAAGGAAGTGGCTTTTTTACCTTGTGAAGATAAATATCATATATAATTTTATAAACACCATTAATATTTTCATCAGAATTTACGAACGAGATTTCAACTCCTTCTCGGAAACTTCGTCTTATCTGCCTTCTTTTTTCGGAAGTTAAATTAGAAAAAATAACTTCTTCTTCATTTAGCGGTATTTTAAAGTTTTGATATGGAACATAGTCAAATCTTTCTTGTTTAAAAACATGGTCATAGGCACTATAATCCGTAGCGTTTCTAAACTCTATATATATAGCTTTTGAGCGTAAACTCTTTTCTATTTGTTGCAACAAATACGCCAAAACACTTTCTTGGTCACATTCATCTGCAAATACCGGGCCACCATATACTATGGCTCTTCTGGAAAAATATTTTTTTACAATTAAACCACTATGTTGTATAACAACCAGACACAATGCCAATAATTTCTCCTCATTTGAATACACAGCAAAAACCTCAACTGAACTATCCGGTTGTTTGTTCCAAAATTCATACATCTGAGGATATTGAAATACCGATCCATAAGGTGAATTCTTTACCAGCTTATGCCAATCTTCCAATTCAATGCTTTCAAAAGTATTTTTTACGCTATACTCCAATTTTTTAATTTTTTAAACAAATTCTTTATAAAGACTCATAGTTTCATTAATCATCTTATCCAATGCAAATAAATTCCTAATCCTTTTAGCACCGTTTTGCCCAAATTTTTTGGCAATATCTGCATTATTTAAAAGATATATAATTTTTTCTGCTAACAGTTCCGGTTTTTGCGACTCTAGCAAATATCCCGTTTCATTGTGAATGACCAGCTCTGCGGTACCGCCTCTTCCGGTAGCAATAACCGGTTTTTCAAAAATCATATATTCCATTACAGCATTGGAAATACCCTCACTAAAGGTGGCTAAAACTCCTATGTCAAAAATATTAACGAAAGATTCTACATCTTGTTGCTTTCCCAAAAATAAAAATGAGTTTTCGTGTTCTTTTGGGATTTGGTTTTTTATCTGTTGTAAATTAGGCCCATCTCCTATTGCCATAAAAACAACATCCTCTGTGGTATTGAGCACAAGCTGAGCCGCTTTTACAAAAGTGCCATAGTCCTTTTTATCAGAAAATGTGGCTACCATACCCACAACTTTTTTATTACCAACAGCATATTGTGTTTTTAAGTCTTCTGCTGATTTTTTTACTTTAACTCTTTCAAAATCAAAGCCATTATAGATTACTCTCCCTTTCTTTTTTGGTACATGATAGGATTTTAACCCTGCATAAGAGTTAGACAGAACTACATCAGAAAAAGGATAACTTGCGGCATATGAAAGGTAAAGTTTTGAAAATCTTGATACCTTAGGCGGTGCAGTAGTATATTATCCCAACAGTGTACAATATCGGGTTGCGATGCTTGTAACAATTGTTTAAATTTTGAAATAATTTTTCTATCTTTTCTTATATTTCGTTCTAAATGATGAATTATTAAATTCTGATTGTAAATTTCTTTATAATGGACAGAACCCGTTAAAAGCAATAACTCACAAGTTACATTTTCTTTATTAGACAATCCTTTTATTAAAGAAAGTAACCTGCGTTCTTTTCCGCCAGATCGCATGGATTCTATGATGTAGAGTATTTTCAAAGTTTTAATAATGATATAATAAATTTAACTACAAAACTGCTTTTTATTTATTACTATTAGTTACAAACTGATATAAGCTCTCCGAATAATTTTCAAAAAGAAAATACTTATTTATAGTTTCAATCGCACGCTTACTTATTTTCGAAGCATAACTGTTATAATTATCAAAAATAAAAAGTAATTTTTTTAATAGTGCTTCTCTATCATCAGGAGAAACTATAAATCCGTTTATATTATCTTTAATATATAAACCGTTATCGCTCACATTTGTTATTAACACCGGAACACCAGAACTTAAATATTCTGCAAGTTTAGTTGAAAATCCATATTTATTCTGCAAATTATTACCTCTGGGTAAAAGTAGCAGATGATAGTTAGACATTTTTGATTTTACTTCTTTCTGCTCAATTTCGCCAAAATATTTTATATTTTCTTTTAATCCCAGTTTTTTACTTTCTTGCATTAATTTGTTTTTAGAAAAAGCATCTGAACGTCCGTAAAAATCTACTGTGAAATTATTAATATGGTATTCATTTCTTAGCAGAGATAAGCATTTCATTAACACCTCTAAATTCTCTTTATTATAATGAACCGAGCCAAAAAAACCCATTTTAAAATTCTTATCAAATCTTAATTTATCCTTCTCAATTTCCATAGAAACAGAATCAGAAAGAATGGGTACTCTAATTGTATTCTTGTTATATTTTTTATAGTAAGTTTCAATGTTTGTTGAAATGCAAATAAGTCCGTCATAAAACCTAGAAAGCCACTCAGAAATTTTATATTTGGTAAGCAGCCATTTTTTAATTAGCCAAATTTTAAAATTTTTTGGTTTAACAGCTTCTATATCAGAAGAAAACCTTCTAATCTCGTTAATCTCACAATACAGTTTATACCGTTTCAGCATTTTAAAATATAAAATAGATATAATATCTAAGGATATTCTGTATTGAGGATATAGAATAAAAGAAACCAAATTCTCTTTACCAAGGACTACAACTAACTTATGTATATCCTTTACAAATTTGATTAAATCAGCTATGTACTTTATCCCTCTTTTTTGTCTCTTGCTACTATTACCAATACCTACGGTATATATTTTCTCTTCTACTTTTATTAATTCACACTTTTTAATCTGCTCATTTCTCTCAAAAGATAATAATATAACTGACACGTTCTCCGCTAAGGCTCTTGCATAGTTCATCATCCTGGCGGAGGAAGCACTATTACCATTGACTAATTCAGAATAAGAATATATAATTATGAATTTATCCCCCACCATTTATTACTCAGTTTAGCATTACCCATAATAAGTTTTAAAACCCTCCAAGAAGTATTTTTTATCTTATATTCAAAAGGTATTTCACTGTAGTTTCCAATTTTCTGTTCTTTTACTACAGTATCAATTGCATTAAGTACAACATCAGCATTAAAACCCGTTAATACAATAGTTCCGGTATCTTGTGCTTCTGGTCTTTCCATGCTTTGTCTTAAACTAATGGCAGGAAAAGATAACATAGCTGACTCTTCACTAATTGTACCACTATCTGATATGGCACATAGGGACTCTTTCTGCAATTTTACATAGTCAAAAAATCCGAATGGTTTTAAGAACCGAATTCTTTTATCAATATTAGAGTCAGTAATAGCTTCTAATCTATTTTTTGTCCTTGGATGTGTAGAGACAATAATCGGAACATTATATTTAGTTGCTAGCGTATTCAATACAGCTAAAATTTGTTTCAAGTGCTTCTCATTATCAACATTCTCTTCACGATGCGTAGAAACAATGAAGAATTTCTTTTTTTCCAGACCCAATTGTTCCAAAATATTTGATTGCTCTATTTTAACTTTGTGTTCTTCGAGAACTTCAAACATGGGTGAACCAGTTAAATATATCCGTCTATGTGGTAATCCTTCACTTAACAAATGTCTGCGAGCATGTTCTGTATAAACGAGATTAAAATCAGCCACATGGTCTATAATCCTCCTATTAATCTCTTCAGGCACATTCATATCAAAACTTCTATTTCCTGCTTCCATATGAAAAACAGGTATTCGCATTCTTTTGGCTATAATTCCCGCTATACTGGCATTAGTATCACCTAAAATAAGTACAGCATCAGGCTTTTCTTTTTTAAAGACTTCTTCTACTTTTATTAAAGTTTCTCCCAAAACATGCCCCAAACTTTTGGTATTGACTTCCAAAAAATAATCCGGCTTTCGAAGACCTAAATCATTAAAAAATATTTCATTCAATTCATAATCATAATTTTGACCCGTATGGACTATTATCTGCTCTAAATATTCATCTAATCTTTTTATGGTAGCACTTAACCGAATAATTTCCGGCCTGGTACCCATTACAGTGGCCACTTTTATTTTTTTATAATTCATTTGTTTATTTTTTATACCGTTTCAAAATAGGTGTCCGGATCTTGAGGGTTATATGGCTCATTAATCCAGAAAAGCGTTATTAACTCTTCATCGCCTATATTTTTAATATTATGTGTTGTCCAAACCGGCATATCTACGTAAGAAGGTTGCTCTCCATCTAATTTATAATTCAGCACTTCATCCGTATTTACTCTCCGTAACTGAATTAAAGCTTTACCTTTTATCACCGCAAAACGTTCAATCTTTCTGGTGTGATAATGATTACCTCTTGTTATTCCCGGCTTTGTTGTAGAATAGGATGTTTGTCCTTTTATTTCTGCCCGCATAATCTCTACAAAACTACCCCTTTCATCTGTATGTTTTACAAACGCTCTGGGAAAATAATCCGTAGGAATATAGCTCCTGAAAGTATTAAACAAATTTAATTCTACAGAAGATTTTAATACTGGAATTACGCCATTCTCCAAGTAACTACTTTTGAAAACCTCTAAGGTTTTTAATATTTCGGAAACTTTTAACTTGGCAGAAGCAGGTAACTTTATTACATCTATTTGACCTGTTTTCTTTACAATTTCGTCATAAAATAATTCACATAATTCGTTAATATAAATTAAATTCAGTTTTCCGTCTATATCTATCCGTGGATTTTCATTATGTGTTAACTGATGGCAAAAAGTAGCTACAACAGAATTATAATAGGGCTTACCAAAAGGGCCAAACACATTAGGAATGATAAAAGTACTAACGCTTCCGTTGTTCTCTTTTGCCCAATTTTGCAAAATTTTTCTACCCTCCCTTTTTGATTTTCCATATAAATTATCTTTTTCCTCTTGTGTAGAAGAAGAAAAAATAATTTTTGGATTTACTTTAGCTGTTTTACAGGCTTCTATAAGTAGCTTAACCAATCGGACATTAGTTTCATATATAACATTTTGATCCGAATGTCTGTTCATAGCTGCCAAATGAACAATAACATCACATTTGGAAACAAACTCTTCTAATTTGGCAGAATTATTGAAAAAAAATCTTTCAAACGGGATACATAATATATCTTCTTTTATATTTAGTAAATTGAACAAATGGCTTCCCATAAAACCCTCTTGTCCGGTAATTCCAACTGCTATTTTTTTCTGATTTTCATCCATTTCTAATTATTCCAATTTGTCCAATTATTCTTATCAAACCTTATTTGGTCATTTGGTATTTCACCCATTAAATAATCTGAAAATATTAATAGTTTTGAATTTTCCTCCAGGGCTCTAAAACCATTTGCATAACCAGGCGGAATATACAACACCTGAGTTGAATTGTTTCGTAAAGCGTATTTAAGAACGCGTAATTTATCTGACGGATTTTCCCAATCATCAATGGCCACTAAACGCACATCAAAACTTCCGGCAACACAAAAAAACCATCGTGATTCAATCTGGTGTCCTTGCCAGGCTCTAATGATATTTGTATTGGCATTTTCAGAAAAATACATTCTTTTTACCACAGAAAGGTCAAAATCATTAACAAAAGAGACAACCCCTCTATCATCTCTATATGAGCCACCATCTATCAAAAAAGGTTTATTTTCTTTCATCTTATACTTTCTGCAAATCGTGCTTTATATCGTCTAATTTTAAAAGCAGTTTCTTTACGCCATCTACATCTAATCTATGCGTATTGTGTGAATGGTATTCTTCTACTTGGGTCATATCTATTTCTCCTTCAGAAAAATATTGATTATAATTGAGATCTCTATTATCCGCAGGAATTCTATAATATTGCTCTAAATCCTCTGCCTTTACCATTTCTTCCCTATTAACAAGAGACTCAAAGAGTTTCTCACCATGTCTGGTTCCAATAACTGTAATCTCATTTTTTGTATTATACAACTGGATCAGAGCTTTTGCCAGATCTTCTATAGTTGATGCTGGTGATTTCTGCACAAAAATATCTCCTTGATTTCCATTTTTAAATGCAAATAATACCAAATCTACAGCATCATCCAATGTCATCATAAAACGCGTCATATTAGGGTCAGTAATTGTTAAATTTCTACCTTCCTTAATTTGGTTTACAAATAAAGGAATAACGGATCCTCTACTAGCCATAACATTACCATAACGGGTACCACACAAAACGGTATCCTGAGCATTTCTAGATTTGGCAATCATCACCTTCTCCATTAAAGCTTTAGTAATACCCATTGCGTTAATAGGATAAACTGCCTTATCGGTACTAAGCACTACTACTTTCTTTACCTTAAATCTAATTGCTGCGTCCAAAACATTTTCAGTTCCTAATACATTGGTCTTTACCGCTTCTATTGGAAAAAATTCACAAGAAGGAACCTGTTTTAGAGCTGCCGCATGGAAGATATAATCCACACCATGTACTACATTATCTACAGAACGCTGGTCACGTACATCGCCTATATAAAATTTTACCGTAGGATTATTGAGTCTTTTCCTCAAATCATCCTGCTTTTTTTCATCTCGGCTAAATATCCGAATTTCTTTAAAAGTTTTATCCTTTACAAACCTGTTTAAAACAGCGTTGCCAAAAGAACCGGTACCTCCGGTAATTAATAATGTTTTTTGTTTAAACATAAATATACAGTTATTTATTATCAATGACTATAACAATCTAATATGCGATTTATTATAAATAAAGTTAATTATTCCAAATTCCGGTCGCTTTTTTATTAATTAATTTATGATACTGAATGGGTGCAAAAATAGGTAAATAAAAATTTGATATAATAGTGGCAATTACCACACTTTCTATTCCCCAGTTTAAATATTTAATAAAAAATATACATAGCGGAAAAAATAAAATTGCTCCAACAATTACCGATTGCATTTGCATTGCCAATTTTCCAACTCCATTAACAAACATATTAAATATACCACCAAAAGAAATAATTAGAAAATGTATCAATAGAGATACTTTAAGAACAATACTTATATCAATTTTCTCCATTTTCTCTTTACCAATCCAAAAATCAAAAAAGTTAGAAGAAACTAATAAAATAATTAAACCAAGTACCACCAATCCTACCCAAAAAAACAATAATTTTCTAACGGTGTTTTTTATCCATAAGACATCATCTTTAACCCAAGCTTCTGTAAAGGCAGGCCAAAATGGAGAAATAACAATAGTAAATATCATAGTTATTGCTGAAAATAATTTATGTGCAATATTATAAGCTGTAACCTCTTCCGGGCCAAAGAATTGGGCAATAACAAAATTTGAAGACTGAAACATAATTAACCCGGAAATTTGAATAATAAAAAATTTCACCCCCAATGACAACAAATCTTTTGCATATTTAAAATTTACATAATGAATGGAAGGTGCAATTTTTTTATAATCAGTAGAATAGAAATAAATTGAAGCAACTAATAACACAACAATAGGTATAACACTTAGTGCCCAAGCTAGATAAATTAATGAACTTTCGGTGGTTTTGGTTAAAATATAAACAACAATAAGCGTAATCAGGTTACCAATAGGCCCCATAGCATTTGATATTGCAGGCCTTTGATCAGCCTCAAGTACATTACCAATTAATTTTATAGTAAACCGTATAAAAAAGAATCCAAATACAATTAGAGCCACTTGACTCAATTCTTTAGCCATAGAAGAAGGCGTATTCAGAATCACCGTCCAATCAATAAAGAAATTTCCAATAATAAAGATAACCGCCAGTATCATGACAACAATAGCAATTATTGCATAAGTTGTACTTACATATATCCTACCTTTGGTATATTCTTTATTTGCCAGCGATTCTGCTAATTTATTTTTCATTCCATTTCCTAAGCCAATCTCAAAAAATGTAAACCAAGTAAGAAAAGCAGTAAGCGTAACCCAAATACCATATTTAACTTCATCTAAATATTCTAAAGTGATAGGTATAAGTAAAAATCCTATTATAACACTTACACCTTTAATTAAAAATGAAGCTATAATGTTTTTTTTAGCCTTTACGGATCTTTCGTGTCCTCTAAAAAATTTTAAAATTAGGCTTTTCATTGACTATTTTCTAAAAGATTTTTAGAATATCTTGCCATGTAGAATTTATCAAAGAGTAAAGCCATAACAAGACCCATTTCAAAAAATGAAAACACCACCCAAGTTAAATTGGTAAGTGCAAATCCAATAAACGCCACAAAAGGACCGTAATACCCTGTTTGCTTTGCGTTTTTGTACAATTTTTTTAAAAGAAGATAAAGAAAGGTTAAAAATAAAATACCTCCAACAAGGCCATAAATATAAAACAGTGATAAATAACCAATGTGTATCTGAGAAGACCTTTTACCTAATATATTACTCAATTTATAATCTTGCTTTCCGGTACCTGCCATTCCATACTTAATATTTCCTCTACCATAAATTGGATTATCCCAAAACACTTTGTTAAAAGCTACAACTGCCAAAATTCTTGTACCTGCAGAACCTTTTGCAAGCCCACCGCTATCTTTTTCTAATATTCTATCCTCAACAATACCCAAAGTTTTTAATCCATACGCCTCTCCTATTAGAAGTCCAGAAAAAACAATAAGTGGTATTAAAATTAAATATTTATAAAATTTTGTCAACTCTGTTCTATAATTAATAAATATTAACAAAAACACCATTAGTGCATTTAACATTATCCATCTCGTCTTTGTTAAAAAAGAGAATAACAGTCCCATCAAAATATATAACAATAATTTCGATTTCTTCTTAGACTTTAATAATACCTCAACCAACAAAATAAAAATAGGAACAAAACCTAATCCTGTAGATAATAAAGTACCAATATATGAATATATAGACGGTAATCTACTTTCCGTTAGCTCTCCTCCTCCTCTTAACAACATGTAATCAGGATTAGTCATAAATTGTTGCCCAATAATTTGCTGAAGTAGAATAACCACAAATGAAACAACAAAAACCAAGTTGGAAATCTTCAACATTCTGGTCATGTATTTCGAGTTAACCTCAATATTCTCAATGATTAGCAATATCAAAAGAGCACTTACATGGGGGTTAGCAACAATGTAAATAATTTTAAAGTCCCTACCAAGAATTCCAAATTCTGAAATGTAATCATAGATTACGAACAAAAAATAAAAAACGGCGTATTTAGGAAATTTTAAAGGTTTATCTTTAGTTGTATAAAACAATATTAAAGCTAAACCTACGACCAATAAAGAAGTTATACTTTTATCATAATCAATTTTAAGGATACCTAATAAGATATAGGCAACAAGTGGTGCCAATGCTATTAAATAAATAATAAATCGGTTAAATCTATTTGGTATGGAATAATAATTGGCCAAACCTTTTTTAAAACAATTTAATTTGTTCTTCCTTCAACCTATCTACCAGCCTGCCTTCCGGTAATATCACATCATCATAAGAAATAGGTTCGTCTTTCTTTATATCCTTTTTTAAGATACAATGATTGGCCAATCCAATAGGCAATAAATTT
>PDWI01015531.1_pt1 | contig 12957 bp, 13 predicted proteins | sample 1430891 | NCBI WGS metagenome assembly PDWI01 (sample SAMN01162508, study PRJNA174530) | Oral metagenome, whole genome shotgun sequencing project. | biome: Marine environment; feature: Marine mammal; material: Swab sample of the gingival sulcus; isolation source: swab sample of gingival sulcus... | reverse complement strand
CGGCGTTCCTCCGCCGATATACACGGTTTCCCATGCTTCAACACCGTACCGCTGTTTAAACAGTACGGCATCCCGTAGAATATGTGTGATAAAAGACCGATTGTTGTGATACGGGGTAAACGATGACGAGCGGGTTTGAGAAAAGAAATCGCAGTAGTGACACCGCTGAATACAAAACGGAATGTGAATATAGAGGGCGGCGGTTTTCATGCCGAAATCATTGCAGAAAAACGGTTAAAAGAATGAAAAACGGTTGAACGGCCAGTACCGCATCAGAATTTTTGATTTTATCTGAGTCTGTCCGTGAAGCGGCCCCCACAGCCGCGAATCGCTGGATGCAATTCTATTGTCGCACAACACAAAATACTCATTATCTTTTAAGGTTATTTTGGGATAATTACCGGAAAACGGCAAAGAAGTGTCCCAATTTTCAGGAAGTTTTTCAAGTTTCACATTATAATCATGCTCTGTAACTTCAAATTCCGTGAGAAAATAGCGGCTGTCTTTTGTTTTGATATATAAAATAAATGAATCCATATAAATAGTGTCGCCCGGGAGTCCCACAATACGCCGAATTGACGGTTTCATATGAGAAGTAGATTGATTATACGGATGAAAAAGTTGAAACGATGCGAATGACACCAGTTTTTGCATACTACGTATAATAAAGCGATCCTGCGGTTTTTTAAAAGGTTCAACAATTACTAAAGCGCCTCGTTCAAACTCTTTATGAATAGAGGATAAGGGGCTTGTCAGCACAACATCGCCGGCATTACAGGAAGGCTGCATGGTATCAGCACAAACACGATACACATTCATTACATACGACGAGACGAGAATATGACCGATAAAAATAGCAAAAACGATAGCAAAAATTTTAAAAATTTTTGCCCGCCATGCACGTTGCTCTGTATATGATGTGTATTTATACTGTTGGAAAAACATAAACACTCCCGCTCACAATTTTTGTTATAAACACGTATGCATCTAAATACCTTAGCATTTTGACCTTGCATTGACAAGTATTCCAGTATAAATATAATAGTAGAAAATGGCAGAACATTCGGTAAAAACTATTGCAAGAAATAAAAAAGCTCACTTTAACTATAGTATTGAAGATACACTGGAATGCGGTCTTGTACTTGAAGGAACTGAAGTAAAGTCTGTTCGAGAAGGGCGTCTTTCGTTTCCTGACGGTTTTGCTGAAATTATACGAAACGAAGTGTGGCTCAAAAATGTGCATATCAATGAATATGTATATTCGTCTATTTTCAATCATGACCCTGAACGTCCTAAAAAATTACTGCTGCACAAAGACGAAATAAAAAGGCTCATCAGAAAAGTAGAAGAAAAAGGCTATACACTCATCCCTTTGGAATTTTATTTAAAAAACGGACGGGTTAAAGTTCGGTTAGGGGTTTGTAAAGGAAAAAAACTTTTTGACAAACGTGCCGATATTAAAGAACGGGATATAAAACGTGATACGCAGCGGGAGTTGCATCTTAAAAATAGGTGATATGCATGAATAAAAAACACAGATATGCAGTATTTCTGTTTTTCATGTTAGTCAGCAGTGTATGCCGTCTTTTTGCATTACCGACTGTCAGTGTCTACCAAGTCGATTCTCTTGCAATGCAGGACAATGTCGTGCATACCGTTGATAATCTTGTTTTTTCTTTTCTTAAAGAACTGAAAAATTATACGGTTGTAGATGTACGCACACAACCGGCTCCGCACGGTTTCCCCGCCGAAATTTCAACAGATTTTATCTTTTTTTGCAGCTTAAAGCCTGTAGATGGCAGTATTCAATTTGAATTAGTATTGAAAGGAAGAGAAGCACAATATACCCGTCTTATTTCAAAAGTATATGACAATATCAATCAAATTTTGCTTGATACCCGAATGCTGATTATGAGCCTCTTTGATTTTTCTGTTGCACTTGAAAATAATACAATCGCTCAAAAAGCAGTAGCTGTTGAATTTGATTTTGTAAAAAGCGTTGATGCACTTGCCGGTTCATGGAGAGGAGAATCGGGTTTAGACCGTATTATGATTCTGCGCGGCGGCAGGGCTCTTGCGGTGTTTTCAAGCGGCGTTTCAGCATCTCTTGAATGCAAAATTGAAGACGGCTACTTGCTGGTTATGCAAAAAGGAGCAATGCAGCCGCGGCAATTTCTTGATTTACCTGACAATATTGCTCAGCAGGCGGCAGAGAAAACAAAACCGCCTTCATGGAAATTTCTTGTTTCATCTGATAAAAAAGTTCTTTCCGGTACAAAAACCGATGCACAGATTAGCTATTCTGAAGATGTAATAACGGATATTTCATACGCAACTTCAGATGTAAAATGGCTGCGTAATTAAGCATGGAGTATGCTGATTATACGGCAGAATCCGGAACACAGGGAATTATGATTGATCCCGATAAAATTGCCGGCTATCTTGAAGAAACCGGCACGTTTGCTTCTTTTTTTGAACGGTATAAAGAGCGTCCTTCCCAGTTAGCGCTGACTCGTTCAATTACGTCCTGTTTTAACAACGCTACAATCGGTGTTTTTGAAGCCGGAACCGGTGTCGGTAAAAGTTTGGCGTATTTACTGCCGGCATTTGAATGGGCATTGGCAAACCGTAAACGCATTGTTATTTCAACCGGCACAATCAACCTTCAACATCAGCTCATTGAAAAAGATGTTCCCACGGCACTGAAAATTCTCAATATTTCCGAAGAAGAACCAAAAGCCGTACTCATTAAAGGCAGACAGAATTATCTGTGTCTCAGGCGTTTGATGCAGGCTGTTAAAGAGCCGGATTTATTTCAAGAAGACCAGCAAACTTTGGCGGATATTCAAAGCTGGGCTCGCACTGCCGTAGAAGGCAGCCGTGCCGAACTGCCGTTTTTTCCCCCGTCGGCATTGTGGGCGAAAGTCTGTTCGGAGTCCGATAACTGCCTTGGGCAGCGCTGCGCCTATTATTCAAGCTGTTTTGTGATGAAAGTAAAAAAACAAGCGGAAAAAGCGGCAATCCTGATTGTAAACCACCATTTGCTGTTTGCCGATCTTGCGAGCCGCCGTGAAGGAGCAGGCTATGAAGGGTCGGCAGTGCTGCCCGCCTTTGCCGGTATTGTTTTTGACGAAGCGCATACGATGGAAGATTCTGCAACCCAGTTTTTTTCGCATAATTTTTCACGGCTGTTTGGGAAAAATTGCATCGGTTTCCACCTCTGCGGATTTACTGCCGGTTATTCTTGCCGGTCTTGCGGAAATACAAGCCGCATTTTCTGCATTGGAAGCCGCAGCCCTTCAGTTTTGTGCTAAAACCGCACAGCTGAGTTTTACGCAAGCCTTGCCGCAGAACACGCAAAAACTGCTGAAAAGTATGCACGGATTTTATACCGCTTTGCAGAAAACGCTGGGGAAACTGTCAAAGCTGATTACCAACACCGATGCAGACCCTTCTACCGAAGAGGCGGTACGGGAAGGCAGCACGGCATCGCAGCGGCTACAGGGAATTTTTGAAACAGCAGAAGCCTTTTTACAATGGACAGAATGTACGGATTTTGTGTTTTGGGTTGAAATCAGCGGATTCGGTGATAAAGCGGTGCCCTATTTTCATCAAACGCCGATTGATATGGCTCCGATTTTGCGTAAAGCGGTCTTTAACCCTTTTGAAACCGTAGTTTGCACTTCTGCTACGCTAAAAATCGGCAAAAGTTTTTCCTATTGGCTGGCGCGGATCGGCTTATTGCACGAAACCGAAAACAGGCTGAATACCGGCTCTTTTGAATCGCCCTTTCCGTATCATTCAAATGTATTGCTGAATGTGCCGACTGATGTACCGCTGCCGGATGATCCTGCATTTCAAGGCTTTATCAATGCAGCGATTACGCAGTTGATTGAACTCACCGGCGGAAAAACGCTCGTGCTTTTTACTTCGTATGAATCCTTAAAACAGGCGTGTTCCTATGCGCGGCAACACCTGCCGGAACTGGAGATTTTACAGCAGGGTGAAGCTGACCGCAGTAAGCTCTTACAGCGGTTTAAAGACAATGTGGAAAGCTGCCTGTTTGCCACCGCTTCGTTCTGGGCGGGAATTGATGTTCCGGGGGAAGCGCTGACGCATGTTATTCTGGTGAAACTGCCCTTTGCGGTTCCCAGTGATCCTATTTTCCGTTCCCGTGCCGATATTATCGAGCAGCGCGGCGGTAATTCATTTATGCAGCTGAGTGTACCCTATGCGGTGGTACAGTTTCGACAGGGATTCGGTAGGTTAATGCGTTCTCATTCGGATACCGGCATGGTTACGGTGCTTGATAAACGGCTTTTGGTAAAACGATACGGCAAGATTTTTACGGACAGCATACCCCGTACCAAACAATGCTTTGCACCTCTGTCCGAAATCTTGTATACTGCTGAGACCTTTTTGTATTAATGGGGTTTTTATGCTGATTGTATTTTCACTTTTATGTTGTGTGTTATATGTTGGCGGGTTTGCACTGCTAAATCGTGTATTTTATGCATTGTACCGTCCGCTTTGTAAAAAAATTAATGCACATATTGCTACTGTATGTTCTCACCGTGTTTTTGTTATGTTATCCACATACGCACATTTTTATTTTGAAGGTGATTATACAAAAATTTCAGACTTGCCGGATCAGTACTTATTGATTTCAAACCATCAAAGTTTCCTTGATATTGTTGCGTATATGAACTATTTAGGCGGTAAGCGACTCCGTTTTGTTGCAAAAAAAGAGCTCGCGGATCATGTACCGCTTGTTTCTGTTATGTTAAAAAGTGATGGACATTGTCTTGTTCAACGTAAAGGTGGTATGAGCCAGGCAATGAAAGCAATGGACCGCTTTGCAGTACGGGTAAACCGGAATAATTGGATACCGGTTTTATTTCCTGAAGGAACCCGTTCTCGGGATGGTAAAGTCGGACAGTTTTATTCCGCCGGTTTCCGCCGCTTTTTAGCAGGAGCGCCAATGCCGGTTGTTGTTGCCGCCATTGACGGAGGATGGCAAGTTGCCTCAATAGGACGTTTGTTTAAAAATATGCGCAGTGGCGGATACCGTATCAAAGTGCTGAAAGTATTTCCATATCCACAGACAAAAGAAGAGCAACTTGCTGTTTTAGCAGAAAGCAAAGCATTGATTGAAACCCAGTTAGCAGAATGGCGGGCGGAGAAATCTTAAATAAATGGTTTGTATGTTCTTATTTGTTCTATAATACGGAATAAAATAACGTCATTTTCTTGACTTTCTGTATCGTTTCTGGTTTACTCAATAGCATGAAAAAAATAACACTGTATGCGGTTTTTCTCTTAACGTTTTCTGTTCAAGCATTTTCTCAAAACATTACAACAGCAAGCGTTTTTTTTTCCGGTGTCTCTGAGAAATATGCGGCGATTAATGATTATATAGCTGATATTACAATAAAAACCGGCTCGGAAACCATGACCGCAACAGCATATTTTAAACGGTTGAATCATCTTCGTATTGACTTTACAAAGCCTAATAAGCAAGTAATTTTATTTACTGGAAATACGCTTACGATTTATGTTCCCTCATATAGAATGGTGCTAAGCCAAACAATCGAGAAGGATTCAGGAGCCGGTAGTGCACATTTGGCAACGCCGCAAGGGCTGTCGCTTTTAAAACGTTCATATACTATTGCATATGAAACAGGAGCTGCTGCTCAACCGCTTGACGAAAATTCAGCCCAAAAAGTGGTCGCTCTCATTTTAAATAGACGGTCGGCTGCGGAAACATTCCGTACAATCAGATTATTAGTTTCTCCTTCCAGTAAACTAATCAGGCGTATAGAAGCATGGCCGATTTCAGGGAATAAAATAGTATTTGACTTTTTCAATTACCGTTTGAATACCGGTATCCCTGATACACGTTTTTTGTATGATATACCGCCGTCTGCCGATATGTTGAATAATTTTTTATTTGAAGAATAATTTTTGTGATTTTCAGTTGATACTATGAAACAACACACATATTTATTTGTATAATTGAATATAAAAGAATATCTTAAAAAGATGGTAATTTTCTCATTAGGAGATAGAAAAATATGCAGGATGTAGGTAATTTACTAAAAAATAGACGAGAAGAAAAAAACATTACATTAGAACAAGCAGGTCGTGAAACGAACATTGCGCCCCGTTATCTTGAAGCACTTGAAACCGGACAGTATGATATTTTTCCGGGTGAACCGTATATTGTCGGATTCCTTCGTAATTATTCAGAATATCTAGGACTCAACCCTGAAGAATGTATTAAGTATTATAAAAATGTACAAATACAGGAAACAGAGATCCCTACTAATATTCTGGTACCTAAAAGAGGTTTTAAGATTCCCCGTATCGTTAGTATCATATTGATTACAACTGTGGTTATCGGAGGGCTTGCTTTTATAATCACCCGCTTTTTAGGTCATGACTCACATGAAGAAAAACCTTCCAAACCAGCAGCCGTTGAGCAACAAACTGAGGTTATAAAAGAGAATCCGAAATACATCCTTTCTGACAAAGAATTTGAAAAGCGCTTATTTGTTGGTGATATGCTTATTCTTCCTCTTGGTGAAAAAAAATATGAATTGAAAGTACTGAAAACCGCTCCCGAATTGCATCTTGAAGCCCCTTCAGGCACCCAAATTATTGAACTGGGTGAAAGTGTTATGCTTGATATTGATAATGATACTGTTGCTGATATGAACATTACAGTTGAAGATCTTGATAAAAATGCAACTGATAAAGGTGTTCTGGTAGCAATCACTACCGATGTTGTTGATCAGCTATCCGCATCGAAAAATAATGATGCTACCGTTACAGAAGAAAAGTCCGATTCTACCGAATCTGCAAAATATAAAGTTCTTTTTGAGTCCGGTTCAGCATATCCTGTTACATTAAAAGCCGTCTTTAGAACCTATTGTTTATTCCGCTATGAGCAGGATCATACAAACCGTTTGGAACGGTATTACAAAAAATCAGAGCAATTAACTATTCAGGCGAATAACGGTATCCGTATTTGGGCTTCAAATGGAAATGCAGTTAAAATGCAAATTATTGCCGGTGGAAAAACTATTGATATAAAAGTTGGGAAACCCGGTAAGGTTATTGTAAAAGATTTGAAATGGATTCGAAGTAAAGAAACGCGCCGCTATAAATTTGTGATGATGGATGTTGACTAAACACTTTTTTCTTGATCAGCACGGATGTGCAAAGAATCAAGTTGACGGTGAAATTCTCATCGGAATTTTAAATAATTTGGGATGGGAAAAGACCGACGCGCCTGACGAGGCTTCTCTTATTATTGTAAACTCATGCGGATTTATTGAACCTGCGAAGGTCGAATCTATTGACGCCGTTATTACTGCCCGTGCTGCATACCCTAATGCGAAGATTTTGCTTGCAGGGTGTTTGGCTGAGCGGTATGGAGATGATTTTAAAGACGATTTTTTAGAAGCTGATGCTTTCTTTGGAAATGGAGACCTTTCTCGCCTTCCTGCCGTTATTGATACATTATTTCCTCAAAAGAAAGAACCGAAATACCGTCTTCCTGCACACAAACAGTGCCGACCGTTTTTAAAGCCGCCTCAAATTGGTGTGTGCGGCGGGTTCCGTCCTGATATCTTGAATTTTCCGCGTTCTGCATTTATAAAAATAACCGAAGGCTGTAATAATGATTGTACGTTTTGCGCCATACCTCTTATTCGCGGTAATGTACGGAGCAGATCTGTTGCTGCAATTATTACAGAAATAGAAGGGTTTGTAAAAAAAGGATACAAAGAATTTAATCTTATAGGTCAAGACTTAGCCGTTTTTCATGCTGATACAAAAGACGCTCATACTGTATCGGGACTGGCACACCTGCTACGTGCAATTTCAAATATAAACGGTGATTTTTTTGTCCGGCTTTTATATATCCATCCAGATCATTTCCCTCTGGATATTTTACCGATTATGACTGCAGACAGCCGATTTCTCCCCTACTTTGATATTCCGTTTCAGTCCGGTTCAAAAGATATTATTCATGCAATGAACCGTACCGGCACACCGGAAGGATATCTCTCATTAGTGCAGGCAATTAAAGATGCCTTTCGTAATGCAGATAGTCCTTACGGACAAGCAGCTATCCGTACGACTTTTTTAACAGGGTTCCCCGGTGAAACAGATCGGCATTTTGAAGAAACCGCGGCGTTTTTGCATTCTTTACACAGTCTTTGGTCAGGTGTTTTTGTGTATTCAAAAGAAGAAGGAACAAAAGCAGCAGATATGCGGCATTCTGTTCCTGTAAAAAAAGCAGAAGCACGAAAAAAAATTCTAATGGATATACAGAGTGAGATTACACAAGAGCTGTTGGAATCCTTTTGCGGACAGGAAATGCCGGTGTTGATAGAAGAAATAATTCCTAAAGCTGAGCAAAATGAAGATGAAGGACGGTTAGCATTAGGCAGATCATGGTTCCAAGCTCCCGAAGTAGACGGATCTGTTGTAGTGAATTTCTCCGAAGATCAGAAGGATACCGAAGGTGATATCCTTCATCCGGGGAGTGTTGTTTATGTAAAAATTACCGCTGTTCGGGGAGTTGATGTCGAAGCAGTTGCAATATCCAAAACAAATTAACTTCGAACACTTTATTTTATAGAAAAAAATTGAAACCCTTGACAGTACGAGACTTAAAAGCTTACTCTTACAGATAGGATGACAATCATGCTCAAAGACAGAATATTTTTAATGCTCTTATTCTTATTGCTATTTATGGCTTGCAGTATTCCATCTAGTACATCTACCGCTTACACAGACACAGGCTCCATAGATAATCCTGTAGCAGTGGAATATGACAATTTACAAAATTGGTTGAAAAATGACGCAAGCAACGGTACAAATTATATTAAATTGAACAATGTGCCAACAAGTGCTTTTGGAAATGCTACAAACGATGACTATAATCGTTCTGTGCTTGGAAAAATGCTAGAGGACAGCGAAAAGAAGATATTCTTAGAATTCGAAATGAAAGGAAACTATGATCTTAGAATTTGTGAAAAAGCCTTCCATGAGGTTAGGTGTCTAAAGGGTATTGTTTTTCCTACTCAACTTAAAAGCATTGAACCTCGTGCTTTTGAAAATGCAGGAGACTTAAGAAGCCTCGACTTTTCAAAATGTACTAAGCTTGAAAAAATTGACAATAAAGCCTTTAGTGGGGTTGTCTTTTTAGAAAAAATTGATTTTTCAAATTGTTCAAGCCTTAAAACTATTGGCGATGGCGCCTTTCAAGGACAATTTGCTTTAAAGGCTATTGATTTTAGCGACTGCACAAAACTTGAAGAAATTAATGCCTCAGCATTCAGCTCTTCATCAGACTTAGAATTTGTAGATTTATCAAAATGTAGCAAGCTAAAAAAACTTGGCCGTAGAGTTTTTGAAAAAAGTCCGAAAGCCGTAATAAAACTACCCGATGTAGAAGATTTGAGTATCGGAGATTGGGCTTTCGGAGTTAAAAGAGCCTCAAGCTATTACAATGGAACCAAAGACGCGTGGTGTAAAGAAATTCAAATTCCAGTAAGTCCTAAAGACACAAACTTAAAGCAAAAAATAAAAACATCTTGCAATAATCCTAAATATCCCGACGATAAAATTACTACTTATTAAACCGTTTATCTTTCTTAAACTGCATTTTTTCTCTATCCGCACTGTTTAATTGACAATAAAAATCAGCTATACTTCTCTTTCCGAGTGTCTACGGCTAAAAATGCAGGAACTAAACGGAAAATTTTTGAAATACAGGGCGAATATGGATACCACACAGTATAACTATTTAGATTCTTTAAACCCCGAACAGCGCGAAGCGGTTTGTCATACCGGCTCACCTCTGCTGATTCTTGCCGGTGCCGGCTCGGGAAAAACGCGGGTAATCACCACCAAAATTGCGTGGCTCATTGCCGAAAAAGGCGTTGCACCGGAATCCATTCTCGCCGTTACCTTTACCAACAAAGCAGCTCGTGAAATGGCAGAGCGGGCACACGCCCTTGATCCGCGCACCGGCAGCGCTTCAATCCGCACTTTTCACTCGTTCGGCGCATGGTTTTTGCGGCGGTACGGGCAGTGGGCAGGGCTCAACCAAAACTTCACCATCTACGATGATGAAGATGCAGTCAGTCTTTTGATGAAAACACAGCCGAAGCTGAACAAACAGGAAGCACAAGGCTTTATGCGCAAAATTTCCCGTGCAAAAGACTGCTGCATTGCTCCCGATAGTCCACTTTTAAAAACAATCGACCCGCTGCCTGAGTTTGCAGAGTTATACACAGGTTATCAACAACGGCTGAAAGAAACCGGCAATGCGGACTTCGGGGATTTGATTATGCTGCCCGTGCTGCTATTGCAGAATAACCCTGACATTGCCACCGCAATCCACCGCCGGTTCCGCGTTCTTTTGGTTGACGAATACCAAGATTCAAACCATGCGCAATTTCAGCTGCTCAAAGCCCTGACCGGAGACGGTGCCTATGTCTGCGTTGTCGGTGATGACGATCAGTCAATCTACCGCTTCCGCGGAGCGGAATTGCAAAATATTCTCACCTTTGAAAACCGCTTTGAGCAAACCAAAATCATTAGACTGGAGCGCAATTACCGCTCCTACGAGCCGATTCTGCGTGTTGCCAATTCCGTTGTTGCGCATAATGACGGCAGACTCGGGAAAACGCTGATTGCGGAACGCGGCGAGGGCAGTGGAAAGCCCTGTATTTTCTATTTGCCGAATCAGGACACAGAAGCGGAATTGTGTATACAGCTGATTAGAAAGGCGGTCAACGGCGGCGGCAGGTATTCCGATTGGGCGATTTTATACCGCACCAACGCACAGTCCCGCAACTTTGAAACATCGTTTTTGCATGAAAAAATTCCGCATCGGGTTATCGGTACCGTCAAATTCTATGATGCTTGCCTTTATCGCAAACGGCCGCGATGAAATTGCGTTTCGGCGGATGATTAACAAACCGGCACGCGGCATCGGTGCAAAAACGCAGGATAAACTCATCAGCTATGCACGCAGCATCTTGTTTACACAGGACTTACACGCCGAAACAGCTGCCCCCGAATTGGACGGCATGGACACAGCAAGCGGAACTACTACGGCGGACTTTGTTTCTGTTCTATTGAAGAATTTACCGAATGTTGCGCTTTCAAAAAAGGCGGAAAAAGGCGTTGCCGCGTTTCTGAATTGTATACACAGTTTGCGTCAGATGCTTTCCGATTATACCTCCCAAGAAACAGAAACAGACAAAAAAGACAAACCCACGCTTGCGGTGTTCGTCAGTGCGGTGATTGAACAGTCCGGTTTGGGTGAGTTTTATAAAAATCAGGATGAAGCACAGGGAACGCAGCGCGCCGGCAACCTTGAAGAGCTACTGAATGCCGCCGGTTTGTATGACTGCACAACGCAGGGACTTTCAGACTTTTTGGAACATATTGAACTGGACAGAAGCCTTGCCGAAAATGAGGAAAACGCCGATGCCGTGCAGCTCATCACCATTCATAACACCAAGGGACTGGAATTCCGCAATGTTATTCTCACCGGACTGGAAAACAGTATTTTCCCGCGCGATATTGAAAACGAAGATGATTTGGAAGAAGAGCGACGGCTGATGTATGTTGCCTGCACCCGCGCGCAAGATAATCTGTACATGACCAGCTGTTCTGCACGGCGGCTGTACGGACGGCTGTCTTACATGCAGCCGAGTTTGTTTTTATCTGAAATTGAACCGGATTTAGTTGAAATTTCAGGAGTCAGTGCGCCGTCTTTCAGCAGCCGCTCCGCACCCAGACCCCAGCACACAAGTGGGTTGTGGAAAAAGGGGAAAAAAATCTACCATGAAGATTACGGCTACGGTGTTATTATTGAATCCCGTTACAAAGGAACAGAGCATATCATTATGGTAGAATTTGAAACCGGCTGCCAGATGAAGTTCTTTCCTGCCTACCAGCACCACGATTTATTTGCGGTAAATGAATAAAAAACTAAACAATGCTCTATTTTCTAGTTATAGTACATTTTAAGGAATATTATGAAAAGATTAGACAGAAGTGATATAAAAAAATATATCTATCTTTTATTGGGCATAGTCATTCCATTATTATATTTCCTCTTTGTAGTACTGATGCAGAAAAAAATAGCCTTTTCTCGTCAAGCTACTATCGCATATAAAGAAACAGCTTCTCTTCTTTGGTCTCTGATTCCGTGCTTATTTTATGTTGTCTTATTTTTTTCTTTATTTGCAACAAATGATTTAAGCAAGAAAGAAAAAAAGAAAAGGAAACTACGTTTAAAGAAGACCCCAAAAAACAAAAAATATAAAAAATCACCCTTTTGGTTTTATTTACTTTTTATAAGCCTAAATTTTATTATATTAGTACTGCCAACGTTGTTCAGTATAATTCCTAGATGGGAATTAACACTTACTAATATTGAAAAGTATAATTTTCTTAATAGAAAAACAAAAAATATTTCGTTGGAAAATATTGAGTATATCAAGATAGGAATTCAACGAAAGTGGAGTCGAAAATCTTCGTCATATAATTATATATTTTTTTGGAATTTTTATTATAATAATAAACTATTTCATTTTTCAAATTTCAAAAATGAAATCTCAAAGGTTAAGATATATGAAGCGATGAAAAAAAGGAATATTCGCTATGAAATAGTAGGCGAAGAATATTTTAATAAATATATAAATGAAAGATCTTTTAGCGATGAAGAAATCTTTTTTTATGAAGAATTATTTAACATTAAAATAAAAGAAAACGTGCTATAACTATGGTAGGTATGAAGTAAAAATGAAAAAAAGAATACTTATTTTAGGTTTAATTTTAGGCACTATTTGTTTTGGTTGTAGAAACGAAGGGATAGAAAATTCTTATAATCCTAAAGCTATTGAATTAAATAATAAAGCTACA
>PDWI01007673.1_pt1 | contig 12957 bp, 14 predicted proteins | sample 1430891 | NCBI WGS metagenome assembly PDWI01 (sample SAMN01162508, study PRJNA174530) | Oral metagenome, whole genome shotgun sequencing project. | biome: Marine environment; feature: Marine mammal; material: Swab sample of the gingival sulcus; isolation source: swab sample of gingival sulcus... | reverse complement strand
TGAAAGCGGCCTGACCCTGATGGATACCAATTCAGAGGAGCTTTTACAATGGGGGGTTGAAACGGCCTTCCGCACCTGGCAGGATTTTTCAGCCATTCCCGGCTGGAGCGAGCAAGATATTGACTGCATTTTCTGCCATCAGGTGGGGCGGGCCCATACCAGACTTTTATTTGAACGCCTTGGCCTTTCGCCGGAGAAAAACTTTCAAACCCTTGAATTTATGGGAAATATCGGCTCGGTGTCGGTGCCGATTACCACCGCCATGGGGATTGAGCAGGGCTTTTTTACCCCAGGAAAAAAAGGGGCAATTCTCGGCATTGGCAGTGGTATAAACTGCATGATGCTGGGAGTAGAATGGTGAGTGAATAGATGAAGGAACTGATCCTGCCGGAAAGGATAATCCGGGCGGTGGAAGGCATCTATGACCAGCTTGAAAGGCTCTATGCCGAGGCCGCAGAAAAGATGGATTTTGGCTGCGCTGGCTGCCCGGATAATTGCTGCGATTCGTGGTTTTTGCACCATACCTATCTGGAGTGGGCATACCTGCATATTGGCCTGAAAAGGTTGCCTCTGGAAAAACAGGCGGCTCTGGTCATGCGGTCAATGAATTATCGGGAAGAGGCCAAACGGGCAGAAGCGGCTGGCAGCAGGCCGCAGATTATGTGTCCGCTCAATGAGGACGGCCTGTGTATTGTTTATAAACATCGGCTGCTGGTCTGCCGTACCCACGGCGTTCCGGCCAGTATTACCAGACCGGATGGCCGGGTGATGAATTTTCCGGGCTGTTTCCGCTGTCAGGAGCTTGTTACCCAAAAATATGAAAATGCTGCCGAGGCGCCGCTGGTGGAGCGAACCCCGTTTTTAAGAGAGCTTGCCCTTTTGGAAAACGAACTTCTGGAAAATAACCGCAACAGGTTTCCCCGAGTGAAGATGACCATTGCCGATATGATTGCGGAAGGGCCGCCAAGGCTTAACTTACGGAGAGAATAACCATGTCAATCAAGGTAGCGGGCAAGCAGCCCAACTCAAATATGTGTTTTGTCTGCGGACTTAAAAACTCCTTTGGCCTGAAAGCGGAATTTTTTGAACTTGAAAACGGCGATCTGGTGGCGGTTTTTCGTCCGGCCCAGGAACATCAAGGCTATCCGGGCAGATTACACGGCGGTTTGTCGGCCACCATCTTGGATGAAACCATTGGCCGGGCGATTACTTGTAAAAACAAGGATATATGGGGCGTAACCATAGATTTTTCGGTACGTTTCAGAAGGCCGGTACCGCTTGATGAAGAACTGCGGGTGGCGGCAAGGGTGGTAAAAGATGAAAGACGCGGCTTTGAAGGCACCGGCGAAATATTAACCGCTGACGGCCAGATCGCCGTTGAAGGCCGGGGACGGTATCTGAAAATGGAACTGGAGAAAATTGCCGACTTCGATCACGAAAGTGCCGGTTGGCAGGTTTACCCCAAGGATACCGACTACGATAGTTTTGACCTTTGATGGACTGGTAAAAACTTGTTATATCAGTAATATCATCTTCCGCTATGAATGAGCCTGTTTTACAGCAGAATATGCAGCAGAATATGCAGGAGAAATATTGCCGGCTTGGTCTGCATCTGACCAAGGGGGTTGGGGCGGTTAGTTTCTGGCGGTTAGTGGATCATTTCGGCAGTGCCAAGGCAGCCCTTGCCGCCTCAAGGCAGGAAATTATAGAGACTGCCGGAATCCCCCAGAAAAATACGGTCAATTTGCCTAATGCCGAAGCCGCCGAAGAGCTTGGCCGGGCAGAAATGGAGCGGGCCGCAAACTTCGGCAGCCGGGTAATCTTTGCCGGAGATGATGATTATTCCGCCCTGCTCTATGCGATCAGCGATCCGCCGCCGATTCTTTTTGTCCGGGGCCGGGCCGAACTTATGCAAGGACCCTGCATCTCCATTGTGGGTTCCAGAGCAGCCAGCAGTTATGGCCGCCGGGTATCGTTCAGGCTGGGCCGGGAACTGGCAGGAGCCGGTCTGGTAGTGGTTTCGGGGCTGGCTCTGGGCATTGACGGCGAGGCCCATGCCGGAGCCTTGAAGACTGGTGCGACCATCGGCGTACTTGGCTGCGGGCTTGATATGGTTTATCCTCAGCAAAACAGGAAACTTTTTCACCATATTGCCGAAAACGGCCTGCTGGTAACGGAATATCCATTGGGAACCAGGCCGGAGGGCTTTCGTTTTCCGGCCAGGAACCGGATCATCGCCGGACTTTCAAGGGGAGTGGTGGTAGTTGAAGCGGCGAAAAAATCCGGCTCGCTGATAACTGCCCAGATAGCCATCGATCAAAACCGCGAGGTCTTTGCAGTGCCGGGCCAGATTGATTCGTTCAAAAGTGAGGGCTGCCACTGGCTGATCAAGCAGGGAGGCAGGCTGGTACAAACGGCTGCTGATATTTTGGAAGAATTTCCAGAGCTTGATAAGGCCAAAACCACCGTCAATAAACAGCTTGATAATCCTGCGGAAATTAGCGGTGATATGAAAATATTGCTGGATAATCTGGAGCCGTACCCGATGAGCAGGGAGAAATTGATTGCCAAAACCGGCCTGCGTGCTGAAAAGGTAAGCGAATGGCTGCTTTTTTTGGAGCTGGAAGGGCATATTGAATTGCTGCCGGGCGATGAGGTACGAAAGCTGGTTTAATCTTTGCTATAAAAAGGAAAAATGCAAAATATAATGATAGCTCCTTCCATCCTGTCGGCGGATTTTACCCGTCTTGGCGAAGAGGTCGAGCAGGTAATAAAGGGCGGCGCCGATCTTATTCATATTGATGTGATGGACGGGCATTTTGTACCTAATATCACCATTGGCCCGCTGGTAGTCAGGGCGGCCAGAAAGATAACCAAGGCTCCGCTGGACGTGCATTTGATGATCAGTGAGGCGGATAAATACCTTGATGATTTCGCCGCCGCTGGTGCCGACTGGATAACCGTCCATGTTGAGGCATGTACGCATTTGCATCGAACTGTGCATAGAATAAAAGAGCTTGGCAAAAAGGCCGGGGGGGTGCTTAATCCGGCCACCCCCCTCTCGTCCCTGGATTACATCCTTGAAGAGGTGGATCTGGTAATGCTGATGTCGGTCAACCCGGGCTTTGGCGGCCAGAGTTTTATTTCCAGTACCCTGAAAAAAATTGAAGCCCTGAAAGCAAGGATAGATAGGTGCGGACTTAATATCGGCATTGAAATAGACGGCGGTATTAGTCCCCAAACCATTGCTGGAGCGGCGGCCGCTGGTGCCAATATTTTCGTTGCCGGTTCGGCCATTTATGGCTGTCGAGACTATGCACAGGTGATCAGGGAAATGAAAAAACTTGCTGGTGCCGCAATCATGGAGAAAAAATGAGCTGGAAAGGTATCTGGCAGACCAAATCATACCGGACCTTGCAAAAGGCGGCGGCCAAACCATACGATTTAAGCAGGCCGGATGCCCTGACCGCAGGCGGCAGGATGAAGAAATTTCTTTGCCAAAGCCCCTGTTACACCCTGTTTTACGCTGCCCAGCGGGTTGATGAACAGGTGCTGGGCCTGCTGGCGGCAATGGCCGATGAATGCAGGCTGGTTGAGCAGTTTAGAACGATGCGCCGCGGGTCGGTAATGAATAATATCGAAGGTCTTGATAGTGAAGAACGGCAGGTGCTGCATACGGCCAGCCGGGATATTTTTTCAGATGATCCGGCGGCACCGGAAGCCTCGGCCAGGGCAAGGGCGGAGCTTAAAAAACTGGAGCTTTTTTTAGATGAAATAGAAAGCGGAGAAATAAGGGGCAGCACCGGTAAAAAATTTGATACCATCATCCAGATTGGTATTGGCGGCTCCGACCTTGGGCCAAGGGCAGTATTTGAGGCCCTGAAAGCCTTTAGGCAGAAAGGAAGAAAGGCCGGATTTATAGCAAATGTTGACCCGGATGACGCGGCGGCTGTTCTAGGCAGCGTAAATCTTGAAAGGTGTCTGGTTAATATCGTTTCCAAAAGCGGCACCACCATTGAAACCCTCACCAACGAAGAGTTGGTAAAAGCGGCTCTAAGGGAGCAGGGGCTTAAGCCGTCTGCCCACTGTATCGCTGTTACCGGCCAGGGCAGCCCGCTGGATAATCCCGAAAATTATCTGCGTTCCTTTTACATGCACGATTATATCGGCGGCCGTTATAGCGTAACTTCCATGGTCGGCGGTGTAACCCTGGCCTTTGTCCTCGGCATGGCTAAATTTACCGAATTTTTGCAAGGCGCCGCAGAGATTGATATCTTGGCCGAATCCGCCGATTTCAGGAAAAATCTGCCCCTGATTATGGCTATGCTGGGCATCTGGAACCGTAATTTTCTGGGCCTGCCGCATCTGGCCGTGCTGCCCTATAGTCAGCCGCTGCACAGGTTCCCGGCCCATTTGCAGCAATGTGATATGGAGAGCAATGGCAAATCCATCCAGCGCAGCGGCCAGAAGCTGGCCATAAAATCCGGCCCGGTGCTGTGGGGCGAGCCGGGAACCGGCGGCCAACATGCCTTTTATCAGCTTCTTCATCAGGGAACGGAGATTGTTCCGGTTGAATTTATCGGTTTTAAGCATTGCCAATACGCCCGGGATTTAGAGGTAAAAGGCACCAGTTCACAGCAAAAACTAACGGCCAATATGCTGGCCCAGGCGGCGGCCTTTGCCCAAGGCAGGCATAATGAAAACGGCAACCGTAATTTTGACGGCAACCGCCCCAGCATGATTCTGTTTGGAGAAAGACTTACCCCAAGATCCATGGGAGCCTTGCTGGCAATTTATGAGGCAAAAATAGTTTTTCAGGGTTTTGCCTGGAATATCAACTCCTTTGATCAGGAAGGCGTGCAGCTTGGCAAGGAACTGACCGGCCGTTTCTTATCGGTGATAAGGGGTGAACCTGCCCCGGATGGACTGGAAAAAGCCATGCTGGAGATGGTGATGGGTAGGGGGCATAAATGCTGAATTTGACGGTTTGATAACCGTCTCAATCAATGTCATTGTCGTTTCGATTTTTGTTGACAAATGCAAAGTCAAAAGATATTCTTGGCATGTTGTGTATAGTTTCTGCTCAGGGTTGCCCAAGCTCTTCATTTGTTTTGGCTGAAGGGCTGCAAATTATGGTTTTCCAGTTTTGCTCACCTGTGGCGGATTAGTAGATGCGTAGTAGCAAGGTATAGTGTTTTTTGGCTGAAGTCTAAACTGTAATTCAAAGGAGGAAAATCATGGCAAAGCATGAGACGCCCTTGTTGGATGAACTGGAGAGCGGCCCGTGGCCGAGCTTCGTTACCGACATTAAGCGCCAGGCCGAGAAAAAGCCGGAATGTTGGGACATTCTCGGTATTCTGGAGCTTTCTTACAAGGACAGGATCACCCACTGGAAACACGGCGGCATCGTAGGTGTCTTCGGTTACGGCGGCGGTATTGTCGGACGTTATGCTGATGTTCCTGAGCAATTCCCCGGTGTTGAGCATTTTCACACCGTTCGGGTTGCCCAGCCGTCATCCAAGTATTATTCCACCGAGAATCTTCGTCAGCTCATGGATCTTTGGGAGAAGCATGGTTCTGGTATGACCAACTTCCACGGCTCCACCGGCGACATCATTCTCCTTGGAACCAGAACAGAAAATCTGGAGCCGTTTTTCTGGGATCTTACCCATGATATGGGACAGGATCTTGGCGGTTCCGGCTCAAATCTCCGTACCCCGGCGTGTTGTCTGGGCGGCTCCCGCTGCGAGTGGTCATGTTACGATGCCCAGGAGGTTTGCCACACCCTGACCATGCATTATCAGGACGAGATTCACCGTCCGGCATTTCCGTATAAATTTAAGTTCAAGTTCTCCGGCTGCCCCAATGACTGCGTGGCCTCTATTGCCCGCTCCGATATTGCGGTAATCGGCACCTGGAAAGATGAAATCCGTATAGACCAGGCAGCGATTAAGGAATACATTGCCGGTAATATTCCCTCTAACGGCGGTTCTCATTCCGGCCGGGATTGGGGGCCATTTGATATTCAGAAGGAAGTAATTGAACTCTGCCCGACCGGATGTATGTCCATGAACGGCGATGAGCTTGAAATTGATGATAAGGAATGCGTCCGCTGCATGCACTGCATCAACGTATTGCCCCGTGCCTTGCGGCCGGGTACAGAAACAGGTGCTTCAATCTGCGTTGGAGCAAAGGCCCCGATTCTTGACGGTGCCCAGTTCGCTACGCTGGTAGTGCCTTTTATTCCGGTATCCAAGGAAAATGACTTTGAAGAACTGATTGAGTTTATCGAAGGAGTTTGGGACTGGTGGATGGAAGTCGGTAAAAACCGCGAGCGGGTCGGCGAGACCATGCAGCGTATCGGTCTTCCTACTTTCATTAAAGTTATGGGTATTGACCCAATGCCGCAACATGTTAAGTATCCCCGCGAGAATCCGTATGTATTCTGGCAGGAAGAAGAAGTCGAAGGTGGCTGGGACCGTGATGTGGAAGAATTCCGCAAGCGTCATGCCGCTTAATTTAACATGTTTTTAATCTGAGCTAAAATTCAAATTAAAGGAGAGTTATCATGGGTTATAATCCCGACAAGCCAATGGATGGCAGGATTTCTGATCTTGGTCCCCCACATTATGCAAGGTTTTTTCCGCCGGTTATCAAGGCCAATAAAGGCAAATGGCTGTGGCATGAAATTCTGCAGCCGGGCGTATTGATGCATAAATCTGAAACCGGCGATGAGGTATATACGGTGCGGGTTGGTTCTGCCCGTCTGGTTTCAATTGAATTTATCCGTGAAGTCTGTGATATAGCAGATGCCCACTGCGATGGTTTCCTTCGTTTCACCACCCGTAACAACATTGAGTTTATGGTTGATTCCAAGGAAAAGGTTCAGCCTCTGCTGGACGATCTGGCCAGCCGCGGCAACAAGTTTCCGGTGGGCGGTACCGGAGCTGGTATAACCAATATCGTTCATACCCAGGGCTGGGTACACTGCCATACACCAGCGACTGATGCTTCCGGTGTGGTTAAGGCGGTTATGGATGAGTTGTTTGACTATTTTACTTCCATGACCCTGCCTGCTCAATGCCGGATCGCTCTGGCCTGCTGTCTTAACATGTGCGGTGCGGTACACGCGTCTGATATTGCTATTTTGGGTATTCACCGTAAGCCGCCGATGATTGACCATAAACGTATTACCGGGGTCTGTGAATTGCCGCTTGCCATTGCCTCATGTCCGCTTGGTGCGGTCAAGCCTGCCAAGGCCGAGGTTGACGGCAAGCAGATCAAGACCGTTTCGGTTATGGAAGACCGTTGTATGTTCTGTGGTAACTGCTATACCATGTGTCCGGCCATGCCTCTGGCGGATCCGGAAGGTGATGGTATTGCAATCCTGGTTGGCGGCAAGGTGTCTAACTCCAGGCAGATGCCGAAGTTTTCCAAACTGGTTATTCCGTTTCTCCCCAACAAACCACCCCGCTGGCCGGAGGTTGTAGAGGCTATCAAGAAGATTGTTGAGGCCTATGCTGCTGATGCCAGAAAATACGAGCGGGTCGGTGAATGGGCCGAGCGGATTGGCTGGGAGAGGTTCTTTGAGAAGTGTGATATTCCGTTCACCATCAAGTCGATTGATGATTATCGTCTCGCCTATGATAGTTGGAGGACTTCTACACAGTTCAAATATACCAGTCATATCAAGTAACTGAGAAAACAGGGGCCTTGGGGATGAGCCTTGAGGCCCTTGGCTTTTCTCCTAATTTTACAAGGAGCTAAAGGATGGCCTTAGACAAGGAAGAATTAAAGAATAAGATTGTTGAGAAAGCAGAGAAATCTCCAAAGCCTCAGCTTTATGTCAAGGATTTCTATAAATGTGATCCAGACGCAAAACCCCGTGTAATCAAGAATGTTGCCAATGAGCTTGTCAGGGAAGGAAGGCTTGCTTTCTGGTCCTCCGGCTCCACAACTATGTATGGCATTCCCAGCAGAATTCAGGATGAGGAAGAGTAGTTTCTGATACTTTTTCCATAAGATCTGTAAAAGGTGTAAGACTGCTGCGGCGGTTTTACACCTTTTTTTTTCAATGAAGATTATCCGCCTGAAAGAGGTTGATTCAACCAATAATTACGCCCTTAATCTGGTTAAAAAGAATTTGCCCGGCCTGCCGGATATTATTACCGCTGAAAATCAGGATGCCGGTAAAGGGCGGTTGGGGAAAAACTGGCAATCGGCACCCGGCAAGGGCCTTTATTGTTCCATTATTTTACAGCCAAGGCTGGCACCTGCTGATCTGGCTAAATCAACTCTGGCAGCCGGACTGGCCGTTGCCGCAGCTCTGGAACAAGAGATTAAAGAACTGCATATTTCCCTGAAATGGCCGAATGACTTGATTTGTAAGGGTAAAAAAATGGGCGGAATTTTACTGGAAACTGCTTTTCCGGCCGGCGGCGGCAGCCCGTATATAATCGCCGGAATCGGCATCAATATAAACAACCAGCAAAAAGATTTTAATAAGCAAATAAAAGATACCGCTACTTCTCTTTATCTGGTAACCGGCAGGCATTTTGAAACCGAAAACCTGCTTTTGCCCATCTATCATCAGGTAAGGGAATATATAACCAGGCTGGAGCAAAACGACTTTGCCGGGCTGAAACATGAATGGCAGCAAAGAGACTTCCTGTTTGGCAGAAATGTAAAAATGGTGGCGGTCAATAAACAGGTTATTTCCGGCAAGGCGGCCGGCATTGATGAAAACGGAGTTTTACTAGTGCGGGACCAGGGCGGCAGGATACATCAAATTTTATCCGGCGATATAAGCCTTGCAGACTAGCTCCCGGCTGCCGCTAAAAATATTGTTTACAGTAATTTGCGGCTCCAACCAGGGCGGCATTTTTCCTAGTAATAAGATAGAGGGGGATTTTCTGCATCAACCCGCTCATCTTCCCCTTATTCAAGTAGGCCTTGATAAGTGGTGCCGGATCTATCCTGCCCGCAAGACGTACCATAATACCGCCGCCCAGATAAATTCCGCCCCGAGCATAAAGTTTCATAGCCAAGTTGCCCGCCTCGCTGCCTAAAATGGAGAGAAACAGATTCAGCACCTTGTTACAGACCGGACAAGGAGAATTTCCAACCGCATTATTTAGTATGACCGGGGTTTGATCCTTAGCTGTCAGTAGCTGCTCCTCAAGTTGTTTCGCTGGTTTTAATCCCTTATATTTCACATAAAAATCATATAGATACGAAATTCCAGGCCCGGCAATAAGGTCTTCATAACTAACGGGATTAACTAAAAGCCGCATCCATTTTAGCAACTCAATCTGCTCTTCGTCAGCCGGGGCAAAATTACTATGCCCGCCCTCCGAGCCTCTTGGATAAAAAAAAGGCTGCTCAATAAGATAACCTTCTCCAAGCCCGGTACCGGGGGCAATAACCCCTTTTACTCCGCCGCCTTTTTCTCCGGCATAAAGCTCCATAAGCTCATGCTCCGGCAAGACCGGAAGGGAAGCACAAACCGCAGTTAGATCGTTTAGCAGGATTGTTTTTTCAAAACCAAATTTCTCACTTAAATCATCTTCGGAAATAATCCAGGGCAAATTAGTAACCCGTCCTGCCCCGTTTTCCACCACGCCTGCCAGACCAAAACCAGCCTGCCTGGGTTTAACTGGAACTGACTGCAAAAATGCCTCGATAACATCTTCAAGGCAGGTAAAATCAGCACTTTGATAACGTGTTGACCAGGAAGGGACCAGTTCTTCTCCAAACAGGGCCAGTTCGCATTTGGTGCCGCCTATATCACCAATCAAAAACATCCCGTTCCCAAATCAAGAAACTAGCTTTTATTCTCGATTTCGGTAACTGTAACATTTGAGTTACCCTCAACTTTTATGGCCCTTGAGGTGTAAATAAGGCGTTCCATACCAAACAGGGCGTCATCCATCAGTTCTTCCTCAGTTTTTTCTTCTTTTGCCCATTCTTCTTCCAGCTTTTTAACCCGGTCATTCATTTTTATCTCCAGTGAGTAAGGCTTATTCGCCAGCGGCCTACAGGCTAATCTCCATCCGGTCTCTGGCAAAAAATATTTCAATATCCCCGTATTTGCCCGGCTCGCAATATTTGTCGGCCAATTCATCAATCTGTTCATCGGTTCGATCCGGATCATGATGAAACAAGGCCAGTTTTTTAACCCCGGCCGCTGCCGCCGCCTCGATGGCATGTTCAAAATATGAATGCCCCCAGCCGATTCTGGCCGGAAAAAACTCCTCCTTGGTATATTGGGTGTCGTGAACCAGCAGATCTGCCCCCGAAAAAAACTGTTTTATAGCCTCATTCTGCTCCTTGGCCACCTCTTCACCCTCATAGGCCATCGCCTCATCATAATCAGGGTCAGCCGGATCAGTTACAAACAGATTACGGTATGGCTCATGGTCATAACAGGTACAAAAAACCTTACCTTCATATTCAAATCTATAGCCCAAAGCAGTTACCGGATGATTAAGAAACTTACTGGTCATCGACAGGCCGCCGCCAAGATCGACATTAAACTGCTCCCTGATTCTGGTATAGCTGATGTCAGAGGCCAGTTCGCCCACATTAACCGGAAAATATCGGTACTTCATCTGCCCGCCGACCACATCTTCAAGCGGCTCATCCTCAAAGGTTACCGGCCCGTAAACCTCCAGTTTGGTTCCCGGCACATAAATCGGCACAAAGTAGGGAAACCCCATGATATGATCCCAATGGGTATGGGAGAAAAACAGCTTGGCATCAATCGGCCCCTTGGGTAAATCGTTGGCCATCAGATAATTGCCCAGCTCACGAATGCCGGAACCTGCATCAATGATAACAAGTTGGCCGTTGCCGGCCCTAAGCTCGATACAGGCACCATTGCCGCCATATTTCGCGGTCTGTGGGCCAGGACAGGGGATGGAACCCCTAACGCCCCAAAAACGAATCTTCATCCTGCCTCCCGGCTAAATTTTAAGAAAAATTTGTGCTTTTTCTATCTCCTGCTCAACATCCTGTCCAATAGAAGAAAAATCATCCCAGCTCAATCCGGCAGTCTGCAGCAGACCATCCAGACTAGAGGTGCCGGGAAAACAATCACCTGCGTAGCCAAAATCAAAAATATTGGTGTAAATATTGGCAAGGGCGACAATAGCCAGCTTTTGCCGCAAATCCTCCGGCACCTTTTCCACATCATGATGATAGGCAATGCTATTGGAAATTAACTCATTTAACTTCCATTTCTCGGCGATCATCATCCCGACTTCCTGATGATCAAGCCCCATTTCTTCACGTTCAACCTCAATCAGCGGCCTTTGCTCTTTCTTTGCCTTGGCAAGCACCTCAACATACTCATCACCAAAGGGAATCTTGCCCAAATCATGGAGCAACCCGGCCACAAATAATTCTTCCCGCTCCATAATCGGTATATCAATTTCCTTGGCAAGCAGCTTGGCACTCACCCCGACCCCAATTGAATGAGTCCAGAATTTCTGGGTAGGCAGGGCCTTAGATTTTTTTGCCCCGGAAACAGTACGGACGATGGCGGTACTAAGGGCCATATTTTTTACTGTATTTACGCCCAACATGGTAATGGCCCTGGTCAGGGAAGTTACCTTGTTAACCAGGGAGTAATAGGCCGAGTTGATAAGTTTCAGCACCTGACCGGTTAGTACCGGATCCAGTGAAATCACCCGGTTAAGCTCGTTGGGCGAGGCATCAGTACGGCTACATATCTCCATAACCTTACCGACCGTGGTAGAAAGGCTGGGCATTTTTTTGATAAATTTTTCAATCTTTGCAGATTGTTCTTCCCGCGACATATTCATAATTTTTCAGATCAAAGAGGATTATATTCAGGATACCTTAACAATGGGAGCATACTATACAAACTTTGTTAGCAGGTCAAGCGGGCAGTTTTGGTGATATGCAAAGAATTGTTTTTTTTTACGGCTGAGACAAGCAGTTAAAATCCACGGCTTCCTGGTATTTAATCAGACTGCCGCCAAAAATATCCAAGGCACTGCCGATGGCTGCATCCAGTCTTCCCTTGCCCTTATGCCGGATCAGTTCCAAATCGGCCATATTTTTTATGCCGCCGGCATAGGTAGTTGGAATAGGGACGTGTTTGCCTAAAAGCTCCACCAGTTCAAGTTCAATACCGCTGCATTTGCCCTCGACATCAGCGGCATGGACAAGAAATTCATCACAAAAACCGGCAAACCAGTGAAGGCTCTTGCCGGTGATGGCAACTTGCGTAAATTTCTGCCATCTATCGGTAACAATAAAGTATTGGCCGTCTTTTTTCCGGCAGCTTAGATCAAGCACCAGATGCTTCCTGCCAGTCTCCCTGACCAGCTTTTCAAGACGCTGTTCATTGATGCGGCCATCACTAAAGACATAAGAAGTAACAATGACATGAGATGCCCCAAGCTCCAGCCAGAGGGTAGCATTTTCGGCAGTAACACCGCCGCCAAGCTGCATTCCTCCCGGCCAGACCGCCAGAGCCTGGCGGGCCGCCTCATCATTACCGCCGCCAAGTTTGATGATATGACCGCCGGTCAGATGATCTTTTTTATAAAGCCCGGCATACCACGAGGCTGGTTTGTCCGCCGTAAAGTTGACCTGCAGATTCTGCGGTGCATGATCTTGCAGCGAGGAACCAACAATCTGCTTGACCTGCCCGTTATGCAGGTCTATACAAGGCCTGAATTTCATGTTCTATTCAAATGTTTAGTCAACCATAAAAAAACAACTCTTTGAAAATAAAAAGCAAATTTCAATTTTTTATGATAAAGATTGCAAGTTTAGGTTAGAATATGCTCAGAATTTCCTACTATAATCTGACACAAAATTTTGAACGGTAGTGTTCAGAATTCTGTGTCATCTTCCATGTCCAATAACTTTCTGCCGTAGCGGAAGCAAAAGTCAGCTCCGAGAATGGGCTGCCAAAATGCTCGT
>PDWI01007671.1_pt1 | contig 12959 bp, 6 predicted proteins | sample 1430891 | NCBI WGS metagenome assembly PDWI01 (sample SAMN01162508, study PRJNA174530) | Oral metagenome, whole genome shotgun sequencing project. | biome: Marine environment; feature: Marine mammal; material: Swab sample of the gingival sulcus; isolation source: swab sample of gingival sulcus... | reverse complement strand
CTAGGTGTTATCAGGAAGAAGCCAGATATTAAATACCACGTTAGTCCAGAGAGCATATCTAGTCTTGTGGATTTGCAGAGAAACATTGTGGATAATGCCGTAAGATATGTAAAAAAAGGTGGATATTTCATCTATAGCACTTGCACTATTACGAGGGAAGAGAACGAAGCGAATGTGGATTATATTTTAAAAAATTACGATGGATTTTCCTTGCTCGCTATAGATTTAGATGGCCTTAAAAACGAGGATAAATTTTTAAGGCTTATGCCTAAAAAAGATGGGCATGATGGATTTTTTATAGCCCTATTTAAGAGGGATTTATGATGAGAAAATTAGATATCAGGGGGCTTAGTTTTGATGAGCTTGCTGAAAAATTAGTAGAAATAGGTGAGAAGAAGTTTAGGGCAAAACAGATTTTTTCTTGGATACATGAGAAAAATGTTGATAGCTTCGATGAGATGTTAAATATTAGTAAGGCTCTTAAAGAGAAGCTTGATGAACATTTTTTTATTACAGATATTAAGCTTATTACCAGACAGGTAGATGAGGAAGACTTGACGGAGAAGTACCTTTTTAAGCTGGGTTCAGAGTTTATAGAAACTGTAGTTATGACCTATAAGGACCATACTTCGATTTGCGTTTCATCTCAGGCAGGTTGCATTAGAGGATGTACCTTTTGTGCTTCTGGGAAAAATGGCTTAAACAGGAATCTGAGTGCTGGCGAGATAGTGAGCCAGTTTTACTTTGCTGAAAAACTTATAGCTAGACGTATTTCACATATAGTTTATATGGGTACAGGAGAACCACTTGATAATTTCAAAAGCGTGGTTCGTTCCATAGACTTGCTATCTGATGAGAGAGGGAAGAATTTATCCAAGCGAAATATCACTGTTTCGACCTGTGGTGTAGCGCCTAAGATATATGAGCTAGCAGACCTAAACTATCCGATTACCTTCGCACTCTCCCTTCACAGTACAAGTGATGAAAGCAGGGCTAAGACTATGCCTGTGACGAATAAGTACAGTATTAAGGACTGCCTAAATGCACTTGAATACTACTATGATAAGACAGGTAGGAGGATTAGCTTCGAGTATGCCTTGATACAGGGAGTAAACGATAGCTTAGATGAGAGTGATAGGTTAGTTTCTATGCTAAAGGCTAGGAATTTTACCTGCCATGTAAACTTGATTTTGGTAAATGATGTAGTCGAGAATTACTATAAAAAACCTGATAAAAAGGCAGTTAGAGACTTCATGGATAATCTAAAGAGAAGTGGGATAGAGACCACACTTAGAAGGAGCGCAGGAAAGAATATTGATGGGGCTTGTGGACAGCTTAGACTAAAGACAAAAAATAAGTAAGATAAGACTTTGTTTCACATATAAATTTATTTTGGATATTTGGAGAGATTATGAGTATATTAACAGTTACAAATTTAAGTCATGGCTTCGGGGGTAGAGCCATTTTTGAAAATGTTTCCTTTAGGATGTTAAAGGGTGAACACATAGGGCTTATCGGTGCTAATGGCGAAGGTAAGTCTACTTTTATGAGTATTATTACAGATAAACTAATGCCTGATGCAGGTGATGTGGAGTGGGCGAAAAATACCAGGGTCGGTTACCTAGACCAGCATGCTATACTGGCTGAAGGGATGACTGTCAGGGATGTGCTTAAGGATGCCTTTTCCTTTTTATTTGATATGGAAGCAGATATGAATGAAATCTGCGATAAGTTAGGAAGTGCCAGTGAAGATGAGATGGAGAATCTCTTAGAAGAATTAGGTACTATACAGGACTTGCTTACTGCTCATGACTTCTACATCATAGATGCCAAGGTCGATGAGGTAGCTAGGGCATTAGGTATAAATGAAATAGGCATGGATAAGGATGTGACTGAGCTTTCTGGAGGTCAGAGGACTAAGATATTACTAGCCAAACTACTACTAGAAAAGCCTGATATACTTCTTTTGGATGAGCCAACCAACTACCTAGATGCACCACATATTGAGTGGCTTAAGAGATACTTACAAGAGTATGAAAATGCCTTTATACTCATTTCTCATGATATTCCATTTTTAAATTCGGTGGTAAATATTATTTATCATATGGAAAATTTAGGTTTAGATAGGTATGTTGGAGACTACAATAAGTTTATGGAAGTGCATGAGATGAAGAAGGCTCAGTTAGAAGCAGCCTACAAAAAACAGCAGCAAGAAAAGGCTCAGCTAAAGGACTTTATTGCTAGGAATAAGGCTAGAATTTCCACTAGAAATATGGCTATGTCCAGACAGAAGAAACTAGATAAGATGGAAGATATAGAGCTGATAGCTGAGAAGCCAAAACCGACTTTTAATTTTAAAGAGGGTAGGACATCAGGTAAGCTGGTAATAGAAACTGAAGACCTCGTTATCGGATATGATGAGGCCCTATCTCGACCTATAAATATGACTTTGGAAAGAGGTGAAGTCGTAGTTTTAAATGGGGCAAATGGTATAGGAAAGACTACGCTTTTAAAGAGTATACTAGGGCTTATTCCATCACTAGGTGGAGAGGTTAGCAAGGGGCAATACCTAGAAATAGGTTATTTCGAGCAGGAGATGTCAGGAGATAAGTCCAATACTTGTATAGAAGAAATTTGGGCAGAGTTTCCATCCTTATCCCAGTACGAGGTCAGGTCAGCCCTAGCCAAGTGTGGGCTTACTACCAACCATATAGAAAGTCAGGTCAGGGTGCTCAGTGGTGGAGAGCAGGCAAAGGTTAGACTCTGTAAGATAATGAATAGGGAGAGCAATGTCCTCCTACTTGATGAGCCTACCAACCACCTAGACCAGGCTGCCAAGGACGAGTTGAAGAGAGCCCTTAAAGAATACAAGGGAACCATATTACTAATTTGTCATGAGCCTTATTTTTATGAGGGTCTAGCGACTAGGGTAATAGACTGTGCGGAGTGGGCACTCAGAGGATAAAACATGATTCATAAAGTATACCTAGTCAATATTTGCCTGGGTATATTTTTTATGAGATAATATTATAAAAATATTAATAGAAAGAGTATATTAGATATGAATAGAAAAGATGGTTTCAAAAATTTAGATTTGGCAGCTGAAAAACTTATAGCTGATAGACTTACACCTAGTATGCAAATAGCTATAACTAGGGGTGATGAGCTCCTTGTAAATCGTGCCTATGGTGGCTGGGGAGGAGACTTATCAATAAAGGCTACATCTAAGGCGAGTGAGGTGGAGTATGCGACTACGGATACCGTGTATGACCTAGCTTCGCTTACAAAGGTTATGTCTACCACCCAGGCTGTGATGAAGTTATTTTACGAAGGAAAGATAGACTTAGATGCACCTGTTACAGAGTATTTGAAGGATTTCGGTCAAGCTGGAAAAGAGCATATAAGGGTAAAGGACTTGCTTACTCATACATCTGGATTTGCAGCTTGGGAGCCGACTTATTTTTATGCTAAAAATCCACAAGAAGAGCTAGAATATCTTTGTAGAAAAGAACTCGAATATCCTACTGGTGAAGATAGGAAGTATAGTGATTTAGGCTTTATGACACTTGGATTTGTGGTGGAAAATATCACTGGTATGAAGCTAAATGAGTATTTTAAAAAGGAAATAGCCCTGCCTTTAGGACTGGAAAAAACAGGGTATATACCTGCAGGAACTAAGGAAAAATTAAAAAATTTTAATATAGCACCTACCAGTTTTGGGAATTATTATGAGAGACTCATGGTAGATGAGGAAAAGTATAATTACAATTGTTCGGAAAATTCTGATAATTTCAAGAATTGGAGAGAACATTTGATTAGGGGAGAGGTAAATGATGGAAATGGCTGGTATGCTCAAAGGGGTGTTTCTGGTCATGCAGGGCTCTTCGGTACGACTGAAGATTTAAGTGTTTTATCCAGGCTTATGCTCGCTGGTGGTGAGTATGGTGGTGTTAAATTATATGATAGAAAGACTATAGATACCTTTACTAGCTTGCAGTCTAAGTTTGGGCATGGCTATGGCTTTGAGATAAATATAGGTGGCAAGGATGAGGGCTATATGGGTGAGTATGCTGATGAAAATTGTTTCGGACACACGGGCTTTACAGGGACTGTTTTTGTAGCTGATAAGAAGCGTGATTTATCTGTGATTATTTTAACAAATAAGCAGTATTTAGGTATTAATGAAAAGGGATATTATCCTGGTAGCTTTGTGCTTAGCAGGAGGATATTAGAGAGTATAGGATAATGCGATATATTTTCTGGGTCATATACTTAAATACGATATATTTTCTGGGTCAATTATTCATCTATATATTATCTTTTCAGTATTAGGGATATATCCCAATATATAAAGATGCGAGCCCAGATAATTTATCGAGTAATCCCAATACAATAGAAGGTTTAATATAAAATTTTGTGGTTTTACACTTTTATGCTAAAATATCATTATAAAATGTAAAGGAAGACGTATATGTTTGCGAAAAGATTTGATTTTATTATAAGACTTAGTAAGATAAAGGTAGCTAGCTTGGCGAAGGCTGCCATGATAGACCCGTCTTATGTGAGTAAACTTAGGACAGGTGCTAGGAAGTTGCCCCAAGACCCAGTTTTCTTAGATGATTTATTAGAATATGTACTTAATCATATTAAGGAAGACGAGCAAAAGCTTCTATTATCAGAGATTATGGGTGTAGATCTTCCTCAGGATATTTCAGAGTCAAAAAAATACCTAAAGGCTTGGCTTTTATCAGATGACTATGATCTAGGAGTTTTAGGTGGATTAGTAGACAATATGCTATTAAGTAGGGATGACCATATTAGTCAAAAAACTGCTGAGACTGAGCTTGCTAAGATAAAAAAACATTATTATGGTGTGGATGGTAAGAAGGACTGTGCTCTAGCTCTTTTTGAGCTAGTTCTTGCACAAAAAGAGCCTAGGACGATATACTTAAACAGTTCTGAAAATATGTCTTGGATGACAGGTGATGAAAAATTTATAAAAATTTGGGAAAAGAAGCTTATAGATGTCATTCTAGCTGGCAATAAAATCATCATAATACATAGCACGAAAAGAAATATAAACGAGATGATATACGGTGCAGCTAAGTGGAGTAGCATATACATGAATGGTATAGTGGAGTCGTATTACTATCCTGGGATAAGGGATAGTCTTATACAGAGGACGCTTTTTATAGCGGATGATTTAGTGGCGATGTCGAGTATATCTATAGAAAATGAAACAGATGGCATGCTAAATGCAGTATATACTGACAAAAAGGCAGTAAGAGCCTTAAAAAGAGAGTTTCAAAACTTCTTATCTGTATGTAAACCATTATCCCTAATAATAAATAAGTCAAATTTAATGGTCTTAAAAGATATAATTAAGTCTTTATCTGCTGGAGCTATGCATATAAAATCACTATCTTTGTTACCACATATATTTACCATGCCTGAATCTGTAGCCAATTCCATGCAAGAGAGGTCTCCAGATAGTGATATATATGTTATTTGGGGCTTTGCGCATGAGTATTTCGAGAAGATAATACAAACTACTACTTACACCGAGGTCATACAGTCAAGGGAAAGCCTTTTTAAGCTTCCAGACTTTGAGGCAAGGCTTGCCTTTGGTGGATTTTTAGGTGATATGGATATAGCTTATACAGAAGATGAGCTAAGTGAACACTATGAACATATAGCTAGCCTAGCGAAGGACTATCCCAACTATAAGCCTATATATATAGATGCGCCACTTAAAAATCAGTTTTTGTGTAGCCTAGATAGGGAGGGTTTTATCTTGGCTAGACCTAGTGGAAACAATGTAATGACCTTATTTATGCAAGATATAATAATGAATACATATAAGGAATATCTCGATAAATATATAGAGGATTTAAGGATAAGTTAGTTTTAAATATATAAGTTGTCAATTTCGTGACAAGCCATTTGTCCATGACAAAGCTCGTAGAAAGAAGAATCTGCGAGCTTTTTTTGTTATAATAAATTATGTTAGCAGAACTGTATATTTATACTATACATTTATTTAGGCTATTTCTCTTATCACTGGGGCTGTTTAATAAGAACTGGTAGAGAAGCCTATAGAAAGTGAGGAAGATATGAAGAATTTTAAAAAGATACTTAGTCTGATTTTGGTATTTGCTATTGTGATGGCACTTATGCCAGAGACTAGGGCAGATGAGAGATATTTTGTAGGTGAATATGAGATGGTAAAGGCTAATATTAAATATACTTATAATTATTCTCATAGGGTGTCTCATTTTGGAAAAGATTATATGAATGCAGATGGACCAAATTTATATTATACTGCTACTGCCTTGGATGGTCCTAAGGATTATGCATTTACAAAAGGAATAAAAACATTAAATAAATTTGACATTTTAAATATGGATGATAGCTGCGAGATACGTATTAAATATAGTGGTAAGTGTAATAAACTTAGTAAGATTCGTCTTGCTTTAATATCAGATTTTAATCCTAAATTAAAGAAAGCGGATATATCTTTTCGTTTATTAGATGCTAAGGAAGATATAATGCCGGAAAATTCCGTATATCTTACGCTTAAGAAAGATGGAAACAATTTGGTGTGTTATTGGTGTAAAGGAGATTATTATGGGGAAAAAGGAAGTGATATAATAAAAAGTAATAATTTTTTCAATTTGACTAATGAAAGTGTTATAGAAGTACTCAATGGTGGTGCTCATCTAACTTTTTACCATTATTTAATGGACCCTAGATATGAAGATAATGTAAATAATATTTTAAGAATACATGAAATCAAATATTTAGAAGGTCGTGTAGAAGATACTACTGATGATACGATAGCTACTGATAAAGTCTACGAAGAAGAATCTAGAGATATAATACCTGATAAGCTAGAGGAGGAAAAAGAGAGTGGAAAGGATGAAAAATCTACTTCATACTATTTAAGTGGACATAGGGTAAACCAAATAAATAGTCATACTAATGATACACTAACCCAGCTTGGAGATGCTGTGATGATGGGCGGTAGATTAGAGGGTGATGGATATGGTTGTTATATTAATGTAGATGAAAAAATAGACTATACTAATAAAAGGATAGACTTTTGTTATACTATGTATACTCCTTATAAGATGGATTTGATGACGGGTATAAATAATACTGATATTTGTCAGACTGCAAAAACATATAGCAAAGTAGGTGAAATGCCTAAAATACCTAGTAATACTACCATATATAGTAGTATAGAAGTAAACGAAGCAAATAATATTATTTTAGAGAATATTTCTACTAAAAATTACTATGATAAATCAGATGCAAATCCTTTATATTCTAAGTCAAGTAAGTATCTAGAGAAGCGAAGTAAATTAAAAAATGCGTCAGCCAAGTTGAGTTTTAAGTGGAATACTACAGATTATGCTTTAAATATACAAAATTCAGATAAATCTTACATGGTAGTGCATGAACTTAAAATAAGGGATATAAATGCGGATGATGCTTCGTGGAAGGTAAATGCTAAGCCTGTAAGTACAGGACATAAAGATCCGTTATTAGAGCATATAAATACAGCTAGTGACTGGGCGAAAGAAGAGATTTTTGAAGCTAGGAATGCAGGTTTATACACAGAGGCTATGCTGAAAGATGATTTTACGAAGTATACTACTAGGGAAGAGTTTTCTGACTTAGTTATGAAGTTGTTTTATAAGTTAGGTGGAAGAGTTGAGACTAGTAAAAATCCATTTACGGATACTAATAATCCTGAAATAATAAAGGCATATAATGCTGGTATCATAAATGGTGTGTCTGAAGATAAGTTTGACCCTTATACATATATAACTAGGGAGCAGTTTTGTACACTTATTGTTAGGACTTTAAAAGCCACTAGTATAAATTATGACTCTGATGTTAAATTACAGAAAGATTATGTTGATATTAATATGGTGTCCCCATGGGCTATGGATAGTGTTAGAATACTAAATGGACACAAGATAATGAATGGAGATGGTACGAATTTATATCCTAAAGATAGAATAACCAAGGAGATGGCATTAGTAATGCTCTATAGGGTTTATTTAGAATTTAAGTAGATTTATTATTTTAAATCTATATTTAGAAAAGGAGAGAAATATGAAAGTGAATTTTAAAAAGATACTTAGTCTGATTTTGGTATTTGCTATTGTGATGGCACTTATGCCAGAGGCTAGGGCGGATGAGAGATACTTTGTAGGTGAATATGAGATGGTAAAGGGTGCTATTGATAAATCGTATCACGGAGTACGCCTTGAAACTCATGCTGGTGATGACTTGCTCAGTCAATCTGGCAATGTTTTAAGTTATACTGCTTATGGAAATCCTGGTTCCTCAAAATATACATATACAAGAGGGATAAAAACAGTCAAAAAATTTGATTTTCATAATATACACTTAGGTACTTTTAAAGTGAAGTATAAAGGGAGTACAGCAGGTTATAGTAAAGTATATGTGAGATTGATGTCAGATGCTGAGCCAGCTGAGTGGGAATATCGCATTGAGATCGAACTCAAACCTACAGATTCTATGAAATACCTTACTGTTGATAGGTGGGGTGATGATATAGTACTTAGAATACATTCAGGTTCTTATAACGGAGAAGTTTTAGAAGAGAGAAAGTTTAGGGTTAGAAAGGGTAGCAAATATGCTAGCCAGCTAGAAGGTGGTGCCAACTTGGCTTTCTATTATATGACAGATGATGATGCTAGTGGAACTAATAATTTATTTATATATGAGATTAAATGTCCCGGATGTGATGGAAGTTCAGGAAGTTCATCAAGTGGAAGTACGAGTGGAGGAGAAGGAGCAAGTGAAAACCCTAACGGTTCAGGTAATGGAAGTAATCCTAGTGGAATGACTAGCCAGTCAGGTCAATTAAGTCCGATAGAAGAATTAGCTAAAGTTGACTGTGATACGGGCTATGTAAGTGGATATAAATTTAAGCACTCAGATAAGTACCAGTTTAAAAGATTAGTGCAAGTCGGGGATGGAGTGAGAATGCACGTATGTAATAAGACAGACAGAACTGAGAATGGTTCTAGGATGGATGCTGCAGAAAAAATAAGCTTAAAGAATAAGAGATTAGATTTTTCTTATACTATGAATATTCCTAGAAATGGGACTGTGGGTATAGACTCGGTGGCAGGTATTCCTAATGCAATTAGATTTGAGACATCGACATCTTCTACTAAAGAGCTTTTTAGGAAGGTAAATAATGGTGAAAGATTATATTGCACTATGGAGGTAAATGCAGATGGGAAGACTTACTTGAAGAAGATATGCTCGGGAAATTATTATGATAAACCTGGTGCTAATACCTTATATTCTAAGCAGGGGAAATATAAGGGCAAAATGTCTCATAAGGGCAAGTTTTATTTTTATTGGAAGATTACAGGTAATTTTTATGCATCCTTTAACGGTATAGCCGATGGTGATAAGGCTATAGAAAATATAACTGAGTCCTACATTACAGTTCATGAGATTAATATAAGAGACCTAAATAGTAGTGATGGATCATATAAGGAAGGTGAAAAGAATAAGAAAAAATCCAGTGGCTCCAGTGGTGTTATAGTAAGACGAATTACTTTAGAAGAGGCTCTTGGTAAAGAAGCTTATAAAGAATATGTGCAAAGAGAAAAAAGTAGGGAAGCTGAATCCAATATTAGTGAACATGAATCTAATTGGTCAGCTGAAATAAAAAAATATTTATCTGACCCTACAAGTACCAACGTTTTTGACTGGTATGTTGATAAAACAGGAGATAATAAACTTATTGGATTTAGAAAATATCAAGAAAGTATTTACCCTCAATATGATTGGAGTTTTATTGATAAGTGTGTTTTAGATAATTTTGATATCGAGGATACTAGTGCAGGAGAAACAGATGAAAATAAAGTGCTTACAGAAACTCCTATAGGCACTGAGATAGAAAAGTCTGTAAGTACTACAGATACTCCAGTCGTTCCGAGCGAGGTGGAAGACAAGCCAAAAGTCGAAGTCGACAAGCCAGAAGAAGCTCCATATTTAGAAGATGGTGACGCTATGACAGTTTCTCTAAACACTGCTAGTGACTGGGCAGTAAATGAGATTTTAGGTGCTATGGAAGAAGGTCTATATACCAAGTCTATGATGGGAGGTGACTTCAAGTTATATGCCACTAGAGAGGACTTTTCAGAGTTAGTAATGAAGATGTTTGATAGTCTTGGTGGTAGGGTAAATAGTGATGAAAATCCATTTAGAGATACTGATAATGCTGAGGTTATCAGAGCATACAATGCAGGTATTATAAATGGTATAAGCAGTGATAAATTTTCTCCTTATGACTACCTGACTAGAGAGCAGTTATGCGTATTGTTAGTAAGGACTCTGGATGCTGCAGGTAAGAGTTATGATAAAAATGTTTCGCTTCAGAGTTTTTACGAAGATGCAGGTCAGATTTCACCTTGGGCATATGATGCTGTGAAGGTTATGAATGCTTATAAGATAATGAATGGAAGCGGTTCAAAGCTATCTCCTAAGGATAGACTTACTAAGGAAATGGCTATACTAATGTTATACAGAGCTTATGAGAAATTTAAGTAAATATGTTTCCTATATGTTTTTATCTATATTCCCTGTCGTATTTAAAAGCGACAGGGAATATACCTTATTTGGATAATTTAGCCCAAGAGGGCTAAGAACGCTAGTTTATAAAGGCAGTCTATATGACAGTGCTTCGTTAAGCCACCTTAAGCAATAGGGTTCAATATTGTTTCGAAACCTATTGCTTAAGGTGGCTTAACTTTTCATGTACACATTCGTGTATATGCCTATTATTTTTTTTGTGCTATATTTATCCTAAGAACTTATAATTTTATTTACGAAAGGGGTTAGCATGAAAATACGTAGAAGTTTATTTGGACTTATAAGTAGAAGGATATTAGTATTCATACTGGCTATTTGCCTAGTATTTACCTATGGTGCACCTGGTGCTAGCAATGTATACGCTTGGGGTGACTGGGATGATGAAGATGAGGATGGAGATGGGCTTACTAATAAAGAAGAAGAGGAAGAGTATGGAACCGAGTGGTGGGATGAGGACACAGACGGTGATGGCTTATCCGATGGAGATGAGGTAAATGAATACGATACTGACCCACTTGAAGAAGACACAGATGGAGATGGCGATAGCGATGGGGATGAGGTAGAAGAAGGGACTAACCCACTAGATGAAGATAGTAACTTGTTAAGTTGGGGCGATGATGACGACGATGACTGGGGCGATGATGATGACGATGATGATGAAAAAGATGATGATGATCGTGAGCCTTGGAGTGATGACGATTTGTATGACGATGATGACTTCGATGATGATGGTGATGACGAAAAAGATAGCGATGGAGATGGCTTAAGTGATAGAGAAGAAATAGAAGAAAGAGCTACAGAGCCTGATAATCCAGACACAGATGGAGATGGCTTAAACGATGGTGATGAGATAGACTTCGGTTCAGACCCAAATGCAGAAGATAGTGATGATGATGGTGTAAGTGACCTAATAGAGCATGAACTTCACTCAGACCCTAATAACGAAGACACAGATGGAGATGGATTAAGTGATGGAGACGAGCTGGATTATTCCTGCCTTACATGTGAAGATACAGATGAAGATGGTCTAAATGACGCTGAAGAGAAAGAATATGGAACTGACCCTACAGTAGCAGATAGCGATGGTGACGGGGTAGAAGATGGCGAGGAAATACATGGAGAGGGTGGTTCTGACCCTATGAAGACAGATACGGACGAGGATGGCTTATCTGATGGCGAAGAATATGAGCTAGGAACTGACCCATGTATCCCAGATACAGATGATGATTTATTAAGAGATGACCATGAGGTAGACCTAGGAACAGATCCACTTGAGGAAGACAGTGATGGTGATGGACTTATCGATGGAGAGGAATTTGTTATTGACCTAGACCCATTAAATGATGATACAGATGGGGATGGACTCCTAGATGGTGAGGAGTATGAAGAATACGATACAGATCCAAAAGAAGATGACACAGACGGCGATGGTCTCTTAGATGGTGATGAAGTAATGGACTACGAAACAGACCCAAAAGAAGAAGATACAGATGGCGATGGTTTGACTGATGGAGAAGAAGTAGACCTAGGAACAGACCCAAATGGTGATGATGCAGATGATGATGGCCTATCTGATAGCGATGAGGTAGATATGGGCACAGATCCACAGGTAGATGATAGCGATGATGATGGCCTCTTAGATGGGGAGGAAGTACACGACTACAATACTGAGCCAGACAATGAAGATACAGATGATGATGGACTTTCAGATGGAGAAGAAGTAGAGGTCTATGGCACAGACCCAACAGAGGAAGATAGCGATGGTGATGGACTTTCAGATGGAGAAGAAGTAGAAGACTATGACTCAGACCCGAATGAGGAAGACAGTGATGGCGATGGTATAAATGATGGCGAAGAGGTAGAATTAGGTACAGACCCTATGGAAGAAGATAGTGACTTCGATTCTCTTCCTGATGGAGAAGAAGTAGATAGAGATACAGATCCAGTAGAGAGGGATACAGATAGGGATGGTCTCGACGATGGGGAAGAGGTATATGATTATAAGACTGACCCACTTAAGGAAGATACAGATGATGGTGGTATGAGTGATTATGATGAGGTACAGCTTGGAAGAGACCCACTAGACCCAGATGATGATGGAGACTTAGATAGTGATAGAGATGGTGTGAGTGATGAGCTTGAAAAGGCTAAGGGAACAGACCCCAATAAGGCTGATTCTGATGGAGATGGACTAGATGATGGTGCTGAATTCAAGAAAAATACTGACCCACTAGATAAGGCTGACAATAAGATAGAAGAAGATACAGATGGAGATGGTATTAGCGATGAAAAAGAAATCGAGCTAGGTA
>PDWI01007670.1_pt1 | contig 12962 bp, 8 predicted proteins | sample 1430891 | NCBI WGS metagenome assembly PDWI01 (sample SAMN01162508, study PRJNA174530) | Oral metagenome, whole genome shotgun sequencing project. | biome: Marine environment; feature: Marine mammal; material: Swab sample of the gingival sulcus; isolation source: swab sample of gingival sulcus... | reverse complement strand
CGTGAATGTTTTGTGGTGGCAAAGCCCGGTGCAGATACCGAGCAGATCAAAAAGACCATTGTGTCCATGCCCCATTATTTTTCTGATTACGATACCACGGTGCATTTTGTCAGCCAGGAAGAGCTGGACAAAAATCATGGAACCATGCCCCACGGAGGTTTTGTCTTCCGCACAGGGCAGACAGGAAAGAACCTGGATTCTTCCCATGTCATGGAATTTTCCCTGAACCTTGAAAGCAACCCGGAATTTACCGCAAGCGTTATGGTGGCCTGTGCCAGGGCTGCATGCCGTTTGCATGAACAGGGACAAACCGGAGCCAGAAGCATTTTTGATATTCCCGTGGGAATGCTTGTGGACATGACTTCGGAAGACTTGAGAAAAACCCTCTTGTAACAACAGGTCCAGGCAGCCCTGATTTACCATCAAAATGCCACCTGCGGCGTTAGCTGCGTTCGCATTCCCTTGCGGCGTATGCCGAATACGCCTCAGGGTCTGCTCCTTGCTGCCTTGCATCTGGCATCTTGCTGGCAATCAGGGAATAAACGTATGTTATATAAAATATAAATGTTATAAAATTAAGCGGTGGATTTGGGGCAGGAAAAAGATGTTTTTTTCTGCCTGTATGTGATCTTTCTTTGAATGGGTATAAATGAGCGCAGTCAAATCTTTTACATCCCGCGTTTCCTCCATTACCGGAATCCTTTGTCTGGTATGGATTTTTTTGGCTGGGGATTGTGCGGCCCAGGCCGGCAAGCGTGTTGCCGTGGTGGTTTCCCAGCGGATCCTCCCATATATGCTGGTTCTGGAAGGAATCAACAAGGGGCTGGCCGGGAAGGATCTTGGTTTGACTCCCTATTATCTGGGAGATACCGATTCCGAGGAAAATACCCGAAAAAATTTGCACAGGGGAGAATATGATCTTTTGGTGGCCATCGGCCCTGAAGCCGTGGCCTTGATTCAGCCCCTTAATATGCCCTGGATGTATTCTGCGGTGCTGACGCCCCCGTCTGATTCTTTTTGCGGAGTGTCTTTGCAGATCCCCGTACATCGTCAGGCCAGTGAAATTGGAGAGCATTTCATTTCCGTAAAACGGGTGGGACTGCTTTTTGATCCCGGACACAACGAATGGTTCTATGATTTGGCCAGCAAGTCTTCTGCCATGCTGGGAATCAAAATAATTCCCTTACGTGTCCCCACCACAGATCTGTTGTCTTCTGTGCTGCGGAAAAACTGGGATCGGGTAGATTGTCTGTGGATGATCCCTGATCCAACCATTATCTCAGAATCCCTTGTCCAGTATATTATCAAGCAGGCTTTGTTTCAGAAAAAAGGGGTTTTTGGATACAATCCTTTTTTTATCCAGTCCGGTGCCTTGTTCGCCTTTGAGTTTGATTATGAAAAATTGGGGGAACAAACAGCCGCACAGGCCCTTCAATTTCTTTTTCAGGGGACTTGCTCCAGGCAGTCTCCGGTGTTTCGTTCCAGGGTCAACAAGAAAATTGCCCGGAAATTGGAAATCCAATGGAAAGGAGAGCTGCCATGAGATTCTTGCCGAAAATGGGATTCCATTCCCGGATACTCATGGCCGTGATGATATTGATTATGGCAAGCACCGCTGCCATGAGTTATTTTGGCGTGGGCATGATCAATCATTTTATCTCCCTGAGGTTTGCCCAGCGAATGGATTTTATTGCCAGGTATCTTGCCATGAATGCGGAACTTGGGATTCTCATCGAAGAGGTGCCTCTGCTGGAATCTCTGGCCCAGGGAGTGATTTCTGAAAATGATGTGGCAAGGGTTATGGTAAAAAACGCCCGGGGAGAGATGCTGGTGGAAATGGACAGACCTTTGACCGGGCCTTTTCAGGAGATAGAAAAGCCGGTCATGCCCTCGGAATCCACCATGGGAAAACTCTGGCTTGGTTCTGCGGCACCAAAACCTTTGGGGCAGATAAAAATTGAGTATTCCACAGCAGGGATCAAGGAGCTGACCCATACCATGGCCCAGAGATTTTTGCTTATGACCATTGTGCTTTCGGCTGCGGCCTGCTGGGTGTTTTTTCTGATTTCCCGTTCCCTTGTTGCTCCCTTGACCGCCCTTGCTGCCACAGCGGAAAAAGTAACCATGGGAAACCACGAGGTGCGCGCCATTCCGGGAAATACCAAGGAAACACAAAACCTTGCCAGGGCGTTCAACGATATGCTGGATTCTCTGGCCGCAGGAAGAAAAACCCTGGTGCAGGCCTACGAACAGATGAGCCGCCAGGAAGCCCTGGCCGAAGTGGGAAAATTTTCCATGATGGTGGCCCATGAGTTTAAAAATCCATTGGGAATCATTAAATCCTCTGTGGATCTTATGGCATCGGAACTGGACATTCCAAAGGACAACATCGGGTTAAAATTTACCCAGGAAGAAATTGAACGCCTGAACAGCATGATAGAAAATTTTCTCATGTTTTCCCGGCCAGTCAGTCCCAAACTGACCATGACCGACCTGAATCAGATGATGTCCCAGATAATCATGGGGTTTGACATGCAGTATGCCGCAGGGCAACTGACACTAAAAACCGATATTCCAGAAGCCCCTTGTGAATTGGAAGCAGATTTTGACCTTTTGTCCAGGGCCTTGAACAATCTGATCAAGAATGCCTGTGAAGCCAATCAGGAAAAGGGAAGCGTGGGAATTTTCGTACATCAGACCCTTGATGATAATGGGGTGCCCAGAAAATGGCAGGTAGATATTTGTGATCAGGGGCCGGGAATTTCCGAGGAAGACCGCCCCAGGATCTTTGAACCGTTTTTTACCCAGAAAACCAAGGGTACCGGATTGGGGCTTGCCTTTGCAGATCAGGTAATCAAGGCCCATGGAGGCCGGATTCAGGTAAGGAATCTGGATGGAGGCGGATGCTGTTTTTCCGTGTCCTTATTTTCAAATATTTCGTTCCAAAAGGAAGCATAGGATCATGGCCAGAATATTGATCGTTGATGATGAAGATAAAATGCGAACCCTGCTTTCCATGATGCTGGGAAAAAATGGGTTTACCACGGATCTTGCCGACAACGGGGCCTGTGCCCTGAAACTGATGGAGCAGAAAAATTACGATCTGGTAATTTCCGATATAAAGATGCCCGTGATGGACGGCGGGGAAATGATTTCTGCCATGAGAGAGAAAAAAATTCTGACTCCGGCAATATGTATTACCGCCTTTGCCACCATTGATTCGGCTGTGGAAATGATGCAGAAAGGGGCCTGTGATTATATTACCAAGCCTTTTGAATCGGCAAAGATACTCATGGCCGTTGAAAAGGCCCTGTCCCTGTCCCGGCTCATCCGGGAAAATCAGGATATGAAGCAGATGATCAACTCCCAGGGCCATGAAATGATTTACCAGTCTGGCAAAATGCAGAAAGTGGTTGATCTTGCCCTGAACGTGGCCGCTGTGGATACTGCGGTTCTGATTCTTGGGGAATCGGGCACGGGAAAGGAAGTGGTGGCCAATTTTATTCATCAGAACAGCCCCAGGTCGGACAATCGTTTTGTGGCGGTAAATTGCGCTGCCATTTCTTCCAACCTTGTGGAATCTGAACTGTTTGGATACGAGAAAGGCGCGTTTACCGGAGCTGCCCGGCAAACCCGGGGGAAATTTGAGTTTGCGGATCAGGGGAGTTTGTTTCTCGATGAAATCGGTGATTTGCCTTTGGAGTCCCAGGGGAAATTGCTGCGGGCCCTTCAGGAGAAAAAATTTCAGCGGGTGGGGGGCAATGAGGAAATCCCTGTGGATGTCCGGGTGATCTGCGCCACCAATCAGAACCTGGATCAGATGGTCATGGATAAAAAATTCCGCCAGGATCTGTTCTACCGCATCAATGTATTTCCCATTCTGATTCCGCCATTGCGGGAACGCAGGGATGATATTGTTCCTCTGGCACGGTATATCATGTCCACATTCCCCTTTGGCAGGGGCCATGAACTTACCGATGATGCCTGCCGGAAACTTGTGGAATATCCCTGGCCGGGCAATGTCAGGGAGCTGTCCAATGTGCTGGAGCGGTGTGCCATTTTAAGCCGGGATTCGGGGAGAATTACCAGTGATACCCTTTCTTTTTTACAGGTGCCGGGAGCGCCTCCTGAAAGAAATTCAAAAGTGATTATCCGCCTGCCAGCCACAGGGATTGCCCTGAGCAAGGTGCAGATGTCCCTGGTGCGCCAGGCATTGGAGATTTCCGGGAATAACCAGACCAATGCGGCCAAGTTGCTGGGACTGAGCCGGGCAAAATTTCGGGTATTGTTAAAAAACATGAACGAGGACAAGGGTTAAAGCCGATATGAAAATGGGATTGAAAAAACGATTGACAGGATTGGTTTGGGCCGCACTGTTTTTGATGGTGCCTCATCTGTCTTCTGCTTCAGATACCATGCTCATGTTTGTGGGAGAAGATCTGGAAGTGGTATCCATTGCATCCAAAAAAAAGGAAGCGGCATGGAGTGCGCCGGCCATTGCCCGGGTAATTCCCAGAAAACAGATGTTCTTATCCAGTTCTTTTACCCTTTCCGAGATAATGGGAGATAGCGCAGGTTTTTATATCAACCAGAGAGAAAAGGGGGCAACTGCGTATTTGCGGGGGATTCCCGATGCAACCTTGTCTTTGTTTGATACCGTGCCCCTGGGTTCCGGGGTGGTAAAGTCAGATCCCTTTATGTATGAGATGTCTATGGCGCCGGTAAAACAGGTGGAGATTGTCCGGGGCAGCAGTTCTGTGCTGTGGGGGCCGGATGCCTTTGCCGGAGTACTCAATGTGGTGCCGCTGACCGGACGGGATTTCCAGGGCATAGAGCTGGGAATGATATCCGGCAATGAGATGAATCCCGGAGAGGCGTATATGAACATGGGTCACGACCATGGCAGCTGGCATTCCTTTTTATCTGTGTCTGTCCGGGAAAAAACATCCAATGATCATGCCGTCAATGTCCTTGGTTTCTGGCCGGAAGGCCAAACCCAGCCGGTTCCGCCTGACCAGAGATATGGAAATATGGAACCTGAAAATGACAGGGCTGCCTTTGTTTACGCAAATTGGTCATATAAGGATTTTCTGACCATTTCCGCATGGTTTTCCACGGAAAAAAATTCCTTTGTCCTGTCCGACTGGGAACATGAATCTTTCTGGCAGGAACAGACCAATTCCCTGCGGCCGGGATGTAAAATAGAAATGGCCCACGCATTGACCCCTGATTCCAGTATTCGGTTTACCGGATATATGTCAGGGCTTTCCCAGGATCATTCTTATATTGACCGGGAATTTACCAGAAAGGAATTCTCCTGTTTTGGTGAGGTTATTTATGACCAGTCCCTTTTCTTTTCCAGAGCCCTGGCAACTCTTGGAATATCCCTGCGCTACGATGAGTATGATGATGTCCTGTTGTGGGACTCATTTTTACCCAATTTTCTGGAAAAGGGTAACACCCGCATACTGCCCCGGGTAAGATTGGAGGATTTGTCCAACCAGGTGGTTTCGGTTTTTGGTCAGTATCGTCATAAAATAGGAAACATAGAGTTCTGGGGTGGGTTGAGGAATGATTCCCATGAAAATTATGAGGACAAGGTCAGCTATCATGTCGGGGCTGCATGGCATATAGATTCATTTATTTTGAAAACAACTTGCGGAACCGGTTATCGAACCCCCTTTGTCCGTCAGGTTCGGGATGGAGACAGTGACCGCCTGGAAAAAATTGAAAATCTGAACATTCAGGCATCATGGAGAAAAGAACATACCAGGGCTTCCCTTTGCCTGTTTCACAGCAAGGTAAAAAATCATGTGGTGGAAGATCGGTATGCTGGAGCAGGATTGTCCAGTCCCAACAGCCAGAGGATTTATGGAGCAGAAGTAGAACTTGAGCATGAGTTCTGCCCCTGGTTTACTCTTTTTGCTGATGTGACCCTGCTGGATAATTCCGGTGCCAGTGAAAAATATCTGTTCCTTGATTATATTTATACCGATGATGAAGGAGTGGAGAAAAAATATTATCGAACCCTTGAACATGACTATGACTCCGGGCCTGAGTTCATGGGTGCCCTGCGAGGTATTATCCGCATTGGAAACCATGTAACTCTTGAACCCAGATTGCGGTATTTTTCCCACCGGGAATTGTTTTCTCCTTTGCAGAATGATTATGCGTCCTGTGATTCCGTATTTTTAACGGATGTAAATATTCAGATCAGGGATCTGTTTTTTGCAGATCTGTGTTTGTATGCTCATAATCTTTTTGACCGCCGCTATGATTCTCCCGGCGGAACATCCATTACCGAAATCGGCAGGTTTTCTGCGGGCATTGCCCTTAGAATGAGATTTTGAAAAATGGAAGCTATGCTGCCAAAAGGCTTATACCCATGATTACTCCCCAGGAGGCGTTTATTCAATGGTTTGATTCTTTGCCCAGGAATCTGGCTGTTGTCCTTGCCCGCTTGTTTTATATCTGTACAACAGAAGACACCAGTCAGATGGTTCAGGATTCCCGGACATACTGGACAAATTTTAAATATCTGCTTGTAAAATCAGATTTCCCCTTGCGCATTGCCGCCCGAATGTTCTATATAAGGTCGATTTTTGATATGGTAATCTTTCACCACGAACAATTGACCATGGGGAATAAAATGCTGCCTCCTGCCCAGGATGGAAAGTCGAAATTGGTACTGCTTTCCGGGAAGCAATGGGAACGGGTTCTGGAATCCTGGACAAAGCTCAGAGGTCAGGAAATGTCTGAAAATTATATTCATTCCTGGGCTGAATGGATGATCAAAAGACAAAAGGAATCCTGATCTTGTGATACCCGTTTGTTTGGCAGGAATCTCTTCAAAATAAGGAGTTGTTGTGAAGTATTGCTTTTTTTTATATGAAAATTTCTATAAGCTGCTGACTTATTTTCATTGTTTGTTTCGGGTCCATCTGGAGGATGGCATCCCCAGACGGCCTGTGGCCGTTTATATGAATGTTTTTGTATTGATTCTGATTCTTTTGCCTCATATGGCCCAGGCCGAAACCACCATGAGTCTGGATCAATGTATTGCCCTTGGGATGGAAAACAATCCAAAACTCCAGGCTGCCAGGGCAGATATCACATCCGCAGAATATGGAATCAAATCTGTCCGGGCAGATTTTTTGCCATCCCTGTTCTCAGGAGTTTCCATTTCCCAGTTGATCAGCAGAGATTCCAAAGGCCCTTCGGATTCCGATTATATGGATCAGGTTACTTCCTCGTGCCATGTAAAATTATCCCAGACCCTGTTGAGCGGATTCCGGATTATTGGCGCATACAAACGGGCAAAGGAGTATAAGCAGTATATTGAAGCACAGGCTGCCATGAAGAGATTGGAGCTTGTGTATGATATCAAGTCAAGATTCTATATTTTAATGAAAGCAAAAGAAGATGTGGTTGCACAGGGAGAGTCTGTTTCCCAGCTTACTGAAAGCCTGAACGCTGCCAGGGCATTTTTTGAGAAAGAACTGGTTCCCTATGTGGATGTGCTGCAAGCCCAGGTTGACCTTTCCGATGCCCAGGACCGTCTGGGAATTGCCCGGAATAATGTTCTGCGGGAACGGGCATTGTTGTTTTCCCTGATGAACCTGTCAGAGGATGAGAATATCATATTTCATTCTTCTTCCAATGCAAAATATATTGAATCTACTCCTGATTTTGACGATGCTCTGTCCCAGGCCCTTGCCAGCCGTCCTGATATCAAGGCTCTTTCCCATCAGCTGAATATAGCAAGAAGAGATGTCAAAACCTCCTTTGGGAAATATCTGCCCACGGTTCGTCTGGAAGGCGGGTACTATGATCATAAGCGGAATTATGATAAATTGGGTAAAAGTTTTAATCGCACTTATGACAGGGATCAGCAGAATCAATACTGGTCCTGGGGAGTCAATGCCTCCTGGACATTTTTTGATGGGGGCAAGGCATGGTACGAACGCCGTCAGCATCAGACCCAGGCAATGAAGATGCAGCATCTGCTGGATGATGCCAAAAGAACCATTGCCACGGGAATCAAACGGGCATTGCTGGCCATGGGAGAAGCGCAGCAGCGAATGAAAACCTCCCGGTCATCATTGGACGCTGCCAGGGAATATTATGAGGGTGAGGAAAAACGCCTCAAAGCAGGTATCTCAACCATTCCGGCTCTGCTTACTGCCCATGACCGCCTGACCCGTGCCAGGGGAAATACCACCCGCGCCCGTCTGGATTACCAGCTGGCCTGCGCCCAGCTGGAACTCATGCTTGGAAAAGAAGAATAATTATGCGTCCCGGCCCTTTAATCGCCATTGATGTGGTAAGTCTTTATACTTTGCTGTCGCCCATGGTTTTGTTCGGCATTTATGTGTTTTTTGACTGGATTAGTCAAGGGTCACCGAATAATGCTTTATTGAATGGAAGCAGCAGGACAAACCTTTCCAGAGAGACCTCTGAAAAAGACCCTGGCCTGTGGAACAGGGAAGAAATCCTTGCATATCTGAATCGGAATTAAGTTGTGAATGCCTTTCTTACAAAGTGGAAACGCTATTTTACCTTTGCCGCGGTATTGAGTTGTTTTGTGAATATGCTGCAGCTGACGTTTCCGTTTTATATGTTTTCCATTTATTCGAATATTGTGCTTTCCTACAGCCCCTGTTCCCTTGCCAATATTACCACGGCGGCCCTTATTGCCATTGCCGCCCTTGCAAGTTTCTCTTTTTTGCGTTCCCGAACCCTTGCCCTTGCAGGGAACCAATTATTCGGCTCTCTGCAAAAGAATGTGTTCTCCACCATGATCAAGGGTTCTTCCATTGGAAATCCCAATACTTACCGGGCAGGGATCAACGATCTGGAAACCCTTGTCAACTATAGTTCCTCTCCTGCCTTCTACTCCTTGTTTGATGTGGTATGGTCGCCCTTTTATCTGGTTCTGGTATATTTGTTTCATCCCGTTCTGGGATATATCGCCACCGTGGGCACCCTTGTTATGGCAAGCCTTGCTGTTTTACAGGAAATTCTCATTGGGAAACGAATGAGGCAGGCCAATGTGCAGGCTGCCCGGAACAATCGTTTTGTGGATTCTTTTTTACGGAATATCGAAGTGATCAATGGAATGGGAATGATTCAGGCGGTTACGGATCGATTTGTCTCTAAAAATCGATTAGTTATGGAAAATCAGACACAGTCCAGCTATTATGCCGGCACCATCCAGGCAATGATCAAACCCATGCAGAATGTCCTCCAGGTCTGCATCTATGGAGTGGGGGCCTATCTGGCCCTGACCGAAGGCATGGATGTGGGCATGCTGGTTGCCGCTTCCATTATTATGGGCAGGGGACTTGGACCTCTTATGCAGGCTACCTCCACCTGGCGCATGTCCAGACAGGCCCATGAAGCATATAAGCGCCTGAAAGGATTTTCCGAATTTATTGATAACCAGAAAACTCCCATGCCCCTTCCTGCTCCTTCCGGTGCTTTGCAAGCCGACAGAGCTTCCTTTCGCATGGGGCCGTATATGCTTTTGCGTAATGTGTCCTTTGCCATTGAACCAGGTGAATTTTTAGGCATTATCGGCCCCAGCGGCGCAGGCAAAACAACCTTGTGCCGTTTAATTCTGGGCATCTGGCCCTCAAGGGGAAAGGTTTGTCTGGATGGAATCGAAACCTTTTCCTGGAACAAGGAAGAGCTGGGCAGATATATTGGCTATTTGCCCCAGGAAATTGAATTGTTTCCCGGCACCGTGGCAGAAAACATTGCCCGGCTTGGAGAAATTGACATGGAAGCCGTGGAAAAGGCTGTGGAAAAAAGCCGCCTTACGGATCTTGTTGTAAATCTCCCCCATGGCCTGGATACCATATTGGAAGCCCCCGGAGGAGTGAGACTTTCCGGTGGTCAACGGCAGCGTGTGGGCCTTGCCAGGGCCTTGTATGGAAATCCCAGGCTGTTGGTTCTGGATGAGCCTTCATCCAATCTGGATCAGCAGGGAGAACAGGATCTGATTGCAATTTTGAATGCCTTGAAACAAGAACAATGCACCTGTGTCATGGTTACCCACACCCCTTCTGTATTGCAGCCCATGGATAAGCTGCTGGTAATGCAAAATGGTACGGTTGCCATGTTTGGGCCTGCCAATCAGGTGTTTGCCGCATTATCCCAGGGTCCGTCATGAAATCCTATTTAAAATCCTGTGCCCCATATTTTGCCTATGCAGGGCTTTTTTCCTTGTTTATCAACACCCTGCATTTAACCTTTTCCCTGTATATGCTGGCGGTTTACAGCCGTGTCCTGGGAAGCGGCAGTATGTCAACCCTGTATGTGATTACCCTTATCGCCCTTACGGCATTGTTTGTTTTTGGGTTTCTGGAGCTGTGCCGTTCCAGACTTCTGGTTCGTGCGGGAATCAAGCTGGATTCCCTGCTGACAGGGTCTGTTCTCAGGGCCATGCTCCGGGACCTGGGCCGGCTGGACGGATTGTCCTACAACCAGGGGATCAAAGATATTAACGTGCTGCGCAATTATCTTGGCGGTACAGCCATTTTTGCCTTTTTTGACGTGCCCTGGATTTTTATTTACCTTGGCATCATTTACCTTGTGCACCCTCTTTTGGGCCTTACCGCCACATTCGGCGCCCTGGGTTCCCTTACCATCGGGCTTTTACAAACCCGGTTGAGCAAGGATGACATGAGAGAGGCAGCAGAGTTTCAAACCCAGGCCCGTCAATGGCTGACCATCAGTTTCAGGACGGCAAGGGAATTGGTGTCCATGGGCATGATTCCAAATGTCACAGGACATTTTATCCGGTTTAGTGAACAACAGTTAACCTGCCAGAACCGGGCCAGCCGCAAGGGACATTTTCTCACGGCAGCGGCCCAGAGTTTCAGCGTGTTTATGCAGGTGGCCATTTTTGGAATGGGTGCGTTGCTGGTCATTGCCAACAAGGCCGATCCCGGAGTCATTATTGCCTCTTCCATTATCATGGGACGGGCATTGGCTCCTGTTACCCAGGGAATTACCGCATGGAAACAAACCGCTGGCGCAAGGGAAGCCTTTGAGAATCTGTCAAAGATTCTGGCCACTGACAAGGGAAAAAGAACCCCAATTCCTGAAAATTTTGTCCCGGCTTTGTCCGTGGACCATCTTGTTCTGGACATTGATGAAACCAGGGTACTGGACGATATAAATTTTGGTATTGCTCCAGGGGAAATTTTAGGGATTGCGGGCCCCAATGGAGCAGGAAAAACCTGTTTGTTCCGTACCTTGCTGGGCATGTGGCCGCCAAGCGAGGGGAGTGTCACCCTTGACAATATCCCGACAATGGATATTGATGATACAGACATGGCAAAGGTGGTGGGATATTTGCCCCAGAACGTAGAGCTGTTTGCAGGAACGGTGAGCGAAAATATTGCCCGCATGGGAGAACCCCATGCCGAAGATGTTGTGGGTGCAGCCAAAAAGGCCGGTGCCCATGAAACCATTTTGCAGTTTCCCAATGGATATGAAACCGATATTGGAGAAGCAGGTCAAAGTCTTTCCGGGGGCCAACGCCAGAGAGTGGGGCTTGCCAGGGCCATTTTTGGGAATCCCAAGCTGGTACTGCTGGATGAGCCCAATTCCAATCTGGATCAGGCCGGGGATACCGCTCTTGGAAATACATTACAATATTTAAAAGATGTGGGTGCCACAACCATAATTATTACCCACAAACCAGAATTATTGCATGTGGCAGACAAGATTCTGGTTCTGAACAAGGGTCGTCAGACCATGTTCGGGCCACGTACAGAAGTTTTTGAGCAGATGATGGGAGGCAGTTAATGCACTATTTGAGAAACACCTGGCGTACGTATTTTTTTATTATTGCAGGGTTCAGCCTTTGCATGAATGTAATTTATTTGTGTTTGCCCCTTTATATGATGATTGTCTATGACCGGGTATTGTTCAGCTACAGTCGCGCCAGCCTGTTTGCCCTTGGGGTCGGGCTGCTGATCTGTCTGGGATTTGTGGCTGTGCTGGATTATTTAAAATCCCGGCTGCTGTCAGTTACCGGGACAATGCTGACAAGGGAGCTTGAACCTGGGATTTTGAGACGCTCGGCCTATCTTGGCAGTAATTCCTTGTATCGCCGGGGCCTTGCAGATCTGGACTGCGTACGAAAAGCCCTGACCCATGGATATTTTTCCTTTTTGGTGGAAATCCCCTGGATGGCGGTATATCTGATTGTTTTATTTTTCATTCATCCCTTTGTGGGGAATATTACCCTTGGCGGTATTCTGATTGCCGGAGTTTTTCAGATTCTGTTATATCGCTTGGACAGGAAAAAATACCTGGTGGCGGACGGGGCAGAAGATTTGTCTTACCATGTCAACGGATTGTATTTTGACCATGATGAGGTGGTCTCAGGACTTGGCATGGAAGAAGTGCTGGCGAAACAGCAAAGTTCCCAGAGGGAAAAGACACGCCGGGTTCTTGGAGACGCTCTGGATACCCATATCCGCATTGGCGCATTGATCCGTATGATTCACATGGTGGTTGTGGCTGCCGTATTTGGGGCCGGCGTCTTTGTTTTCTTCAGCAACGAGGTGTCTGCCGGGGGAATTTTTGCCGCCACCATGGTTGTGCTTCGGCTGATCCTTGTCATGGATCGTTTTTTGTCCGGGATGCAATGGAACATTGAGGCTGCGGGCGCCTATAAAAGACTGGATACCTTTGTCACCACAGAAGAACAAAAAGTACCCCTGCCCCTGCCGGAACCAGAAGGCGCTTTCCAGGCAGAAGGCCTGGTATTTGCCCATGGACAGAAGATGGTATTGCAGGGCATTGGCTTTGATCTTCTGCCTGGAGAATCCCTGGGTGTTGCCGGACCGTCTTTTTCAGGTAAAACCAGCCTGTGCCGAATCCTGGCAAATGCCCTGCCTCCATCTGCAGGAAAAATTCGTCTGGACAAGGCAGAACTTTCCCAA
>PDWI01007669.1_pt1 | contig 12962 bp, 9 predicted proteins | sample 1430891 | NCBI WGS metagenome assembly PDWI01 (sample SAMN01162508, study PRJNA174530) | Oral metagenome, whole genome shotgun sequencing project. | biome: Marine environment; feature: Marine mammal; material: Swab sample of the gingival sulcus; isolation source: swab sample of gingival sulcus... | reverse complement strand
AAAACATTACCAGCCCAATAACACTGAAAAATACAAGCTTAAAGGCTGCCGTTGAAGTTGTTACATTTTCTTTTTTAATCATAATTATTCCCTCTATCGTTGTGTGATTGAAAGCGACTCATTAATAATATCCGATACCATCTCGTGTTGCCTGAATAGGAAATTATAACTGAGACGGAAAGCTTCCTTCCCATTCAGGAAGGAAACTTTGTTTCACATGTTGCTTGTAGTTATACCTGTTTATACTGTTTGAAAAAATAAGTTATTTTTCAAGTTTGTATTGATAGCACCTCCTTATTTCACCATAGGTAAATTCAAGCCATATTCCTTAGCTGTCTTAATCGCCAATTCATAACCTGCATCGGCGTGGCGCATTACTCCTGAACCACAGTCGTTGACTAATACGCGCGCCAAGCGTTTTTGAGCTTCGTCAGAGCCGTCGGCAACGATAACCATGCCCGCGTGCTGAGAGTAGCCCATGCCTACGCCGCCGCCGTGGTGCAAACTAACCCATGTTGCTCCGCCTGCGACGTTGAGCATGCCGTTGAGCAACGCCCAATCCGATACCGCGTCAGTGCCGTCTCGCATGCCTTCGGTTTCTCGGTTCGGGCTTGCGACTGAGCCTGTGTCGAGGTGGTCGCGACCGATAACAATTGGTCCTTTTAACTCGCCACTTTTTACCATTTCGTTAAATGCCAAGCCAGCTTTGTCGCGCTCGCCGAGTCCTAGCCAACAAATGCGCGCTGGCAGTCCTTGGAAGTGAATGCGGTCTTTTGCCATATCTAACCAACGATGAACGTGGGTGTTTTCGGGGAATAGCTCCTTGATTTTGGCATCAGTTTTGTAAATATCTTCAGGGTCACCTGAAAGAGCTACCCAGCGGAACGGACCTTTGCCTTGGCAGAACAACGGACGAATGTAGGCTGGTACAAATCCAGGGAAGTCAAAGGCATTTTTCACGCCTTCGTCAAACGCCACTTGGCGAATGTTGTTGCCGTAGTCAGTGGCTGGCACACCCATTTGTTGCAAATCGAGCATGGCTTGCACGTGTACAGCACAGGACTTGGCTGCGTCGTGCTGTAGTTTTTCGTGTTGCGTGCTATCGGCTTGGGCGGCTTTCCACTGTTCTACTGTCCAGCCACTTGGCAAGTAGCCGTTAATTAAATCGTGAGCCGAGGTTTGGTCGGTGACCAAGTCGGGTTTTATGTCGCCAGCTTTGGCGCGTTTGACAATTTCAGGCAGAATATCGGCAGCGTTGCCAAGCAGGGCGATGGATACGGCTTCGCCTTTTTCTGTGTGTTCTTTTATCAGTTGATAGGCGTGGTCAAGGTTGTCGGCTTGCTTGTCGACATAGCCTGTTCGCAGACGGAAATCAATGCTGGTTTGCTGACATTCGATATTCAGCGACACCGCTCCTGCAAAGGTAGCTGCGAGTGGTTGAGCGCCGCCCATGCCGCCGAGCCCTGCGGTCAAAATCCAGCGACCTTTCCAGCTGCCGTTGTGGTGTTGACGACCAGCTTCGGCAAAGGTTTCGTACGTGCCTTGAACGATGCCTTGGGTGCCGATGTAAATCCAGCTGCCTGCCGTCATTTGCCCGTACATAAATAAGTCGTTGCGGTCGAGTTCGTTAAAGTGCTCCCACGTCGCCCACTTCGGCACGAGGTTGGAGTTGGCAATCAATACGCGCGGCGCATCGCTATGGGTTTGGAAAATCCCGACGGGTTTGCCCGATTGCACCAACAACGTTTGGTCACTTTCTAGCGTTTTCAAACTCTCCAAAATCTGGTCAAAGCACTCCCAGTTTCTCGCCGCTCGTCCGATACCGCCGTAAACTACAAGACTTTTCGGGTTTTCCGCTACGTCGGGGTGCAAATTGTTTTGGAGCATGCGAAACGGTGCTTCGGTGAGCCAACTTTTACACGTCAGTTCCGTGCCGATGGGGGATTTGACTGTGCGGTCAGCGGTGCGAGTGAATTTTTTCGTTGGTTGTGTCATCGTGGTATCCTCTTGTTATTAGTAATTTGTATAGACAAATATATCGTGTAGGTTACACTAATGCAATAGTTATTTATAAATAAAGAGATTAATGAATAAACCAACTCCAGCGTATCAACAAATCAAACAGCATATTTTGAACGCTATTCACAGCGGCGAGTGGAGGACGGGCGCGGCGATTCCGACAGAAATCAGCCTCGCTGGGGAATTTGGCGTATCCAGAATGACGGTAAACCGCGCCTTAAAAGAACTTAGCGCAGAAAAAGTCTTAGAGCGTCGACAGGGTAGCGGCACCTTTGTCGCCCAGCAGCACTTTCATCACACCTTTGTCGAAGTGCGAAATATTGCCGACGACATTCGTCAAACAGGTAAAACTTATAGTGCGAAGGTGATACATGCCGATTTTTGCGCCTCCTCTTGTTTGCCTCGTGAAGTACAGGAATTGTTTCAGCATGGGCAACAGCTCTTTCAGATTGAGGTCGTCCACTGTGCTGACAATATTCCTATTCAGTACGAAAAGCGTTGGGTTGATGTTGATTTAGTTCCCGAATTCAGCCAGCAAGATTTTACACAGATTAATATCAGTGACTATTTGATTAATAATGTAGCCTTGGTCAAAGGGAATTACCTTATTCAAGCCACATTGCCAAATTCAAAAATTGCCCAACAATTAAATATGACGAGATCTCAGCCAGCCCTGATGCTCACTCGCTACACGTATTCCAGCGACGAGCGCGTTGTCACCTATGTGCAAATGTGGCACAACGGCGAGCATTTCCAGTTTTCGGGCGCGTTGTAAGAAAAATTCTACCCCCACGTTGTGTGGAGCGTTCTACCCCCACGTTGTAAATATATTGTGAATTACAACGTGGGGGTAGGGAATACGGTATTTCTTGTATGATGCTATAAAATAAACTTTTTGCCGAGGTTCTGCTAGTGATTATTGAGATTAATTGCTAGGATAGTGGAGCGCGTGTAATACTTTTGTTTTACTCAAGCAACTATCTATAAACAATAACTATAGCGAAATAATTTAACAATTGTTAAGTTATTTCGCTATATGGTCGGGTTCACAGTAAATTGCTGCGATGGTGCATCTCAGCAATTATTTTTTCTGTGGCTATCAAAATTAAGAGGTGAAAAGTGAATGCAGTAATTATTTCAGTCATTATTGTCGTCGTATTAAGTTTAGCCCGCGTTTCAGTGGTTCTATCATTAATGATAGGTGCAATTGTCGCTGGGCTTGTGTCAGGAATGGATATCAAGTCTATCGTTATGGCATTTAACGATGGCTTAGGTGGCGGTGCTCCTATCGCTCTTGCCTATGCTACGCTGGGGGCGTTTGCGGTGGTGTTATCGCGCACGGGCATCACGCAGCAACTGTCAAATTGGATAATTGCCAAGGTCAATCGCAACGTAGAACAAAAGAAATCATCGGCTACCATTAAATGGGCGTTGTTTGTTGGTTTGATTGCGGTTGGTTTTGCATCGGGAACCATTGTTCCAGTGCATATTGCCTTTATTCCCATTTTAATACCGCCTCTGCTACATGTGATGAATACCTTGCAGCTCGACCGTCGCGCGGTTGCCTGTGCTATTACTTTTTCAATTACGTTTATGTATATGACTTTTCCTATCGGCTACGGAGTCATTTACTTAAACGATATTATGATTAACAGCATTAACAAGGCAGGAGCACCGCTAGAATTTAGTGTGAATGCCTCAATAGCAACTCCTGCAATGTTAATTCCAGCTTCGGGAATGGTAATCGGGGTGCTGATTGCACTACTGGTTACGTATCGCAATAAGCGTCAATATCAGGATTTGCCCGTTGAGGGGCTCAGTCAGCATACACCGCCTCCTCTGAGCACGTGGCGCAAGGGAATAGTGCTCTTGGGTATCGTAATGGCATTGGTAACGCAACTGTGGACGGGGTCAATGATTTTTGGCGGCTTAGTCGGATTTGCTATTGTTTCTATGAGTGGCGTTATCACGTGGCAAGAGCAAGATGATGTATTTATTAAAGGCATGCGTCTTATGGCAATGGTGGGCTTTATTATGATTACAGCTACAGGCTTTGCAGCAGTTATCAAAGAAACAGGGCACGTGCCTGCGCTGGTGGAAAGCTCAGCTCAACTCATAGGCGATAACAAAAGTTTAGCCGCACTGGTGATGTTATTTATTGGGCTCTTTATCACTATGGGCATTGGTTCTTCTTTCTCTACGGTGCCTATTTTGGCGACTATTTATGTGCCGCTGTGTATTTCTTTTGGCTTTTCACCAATGGCGACGGTTGCCATTATCGGTGCGGCAGGTGCTTTGGGAGATGCTGGCTCGCCAGCTTCTGACTCGACGCTCGGGCCAACGGCGGGCTTAAACGCTGATGGTCAGCACGACCACATGAGGGATACGGTAATTCCTACCTTTATTCACTTTAATTTGCCACTGATACTAACCACGTGGTTAGCGACTATGGTTTTATGATTTTAGGGACACACTACTTGTATAACTATCAATTAACTTTCAGGAGTACATATGATTAATCAACAATTAATTGAAGAATTTGCCAAAAATGGCGTCGTCGTTGTTCGCAATCTCGTTGATGCCGATGCTATTGAGCGTTTAAGCAAGGGTATTGACGACAATGTAAAAAATCCCAGCCCGCGAGCTAAGGTCGCCAGTAAATCTGACGACAAAGGTGAATTTTTCGAAGATTTCTGCAACTGGCAACACATTCCCGAATATCGCGATTTTATTTTTAACACCGATATTGGTAAAGTCGCTGGGCAATTAATGCAGAGTAAGGAGACCCGTTTATACCACGACCACACGCTGGTAAAAACGGCTGGCACGCAGCAGCCCACGCCGTGGCACCAAGATCAGCCTTATTACAATGTTGAAGGAAAACAAAATGTTAGTATGTGGTTTCCCGTTGACCCTGTGTCGCGTGAGTCAACGCTAGAATTTATCGAAGGCTCCCATTTAGGACCTTGGCTCATGCCGCGCACGTTTATGGACAACCAAGCCAAATGGTTTCCCGAGGGCAGTTTAGAGGATTTGCCCGATATCGAGGCAGACCGCAGTGCTTATCCAATTGCAGGTTGGGCATTGGAGCCTGGTGATGCTGTGTTTTTTCACATGCTGACGCTGCACTCTTCCAAAGGTTCGGCGACGCGAAGACGCGCGTTTTCAGTGCGCTTTTTGGGCGATGATATGACTCACGCTCCACGCCATTGGGTAACGTCGCCTGAGTTTCCTGGACTGGCGGAGCGTCTGCCAGCAGGAGCCCCAATGCACGATGACGATTTATTTCCAGTCCTCTATCGGCAATAATAAAAATTCTACCCCCACGTTGTAAAAGAATATTTTTCTCACAACGTGGGGGTAGAATTTGCTTTTTTAAACTAATTGAGGTCTTTCTTATGAAATTAACACTATTCTTTCTCCTTGCAGGAATAAGCATTTTTTCTAATGCTAGAGAAACGTCTCATCAAACAGTTTCTCCATCGGCTGAATTTATTGAGCTAAATCTAGCTTATGAAAAAAGTTTAGCTATTCAGCCTAAAAACAATGGCTTTGTGTATCTGGCGGGCATAATGGCAAAGAAGGGCGATGACCCAATGAGCATTGGTCAGCAGTTAATTGATGAGCATAATACAAATTCTGATAGTGGCTGTACTAAACAAAGTAACATTGAAATGTTTTCTCTGCTATCAGATACGTCTTACCAGCGATTAAAAGAAAAAAGTATCACGTGTAGTATAGGTAGTAAAGAGCGTTGCGAACTATCTCAACATCAAAAATTTGCCAATAGCGTTGTCAAAGAAAATCAATGGCTACTAAAACGACAACGACAATTACTTAATTTTTCGGCGTATAAAAATACACTTAAAGTAAATGCCTCAATGCCGTTTCCACAAAATATTGCATTACAACGACTCAGTTTTATTGATGTATGGATACATCGCCTTAATTACACACCCAGTGAGATAAAACAATTCTTTGAAAAAGATTATACATTGAATTTGTTGAGAGCAGCCAATGCCACTACCTTGCTTAGTAAAGTCATTGCTATTGCACAATTAGAAAATAATTATTACTGGCTGAATGAATTATTAAAAAGTGTAGATAAAGACACAGCAAAAAATATTATTCCTGACTATCTCACCCAGCCCATACCGAAGTCTGTTGTGTCTTTTAGAACAGCATTTACTGGTGAGCTGCAGTTTTATATGAGTTTACTCAACTCGTATCACTGTAACGAATTTTTTACACTCTCTTCTCCAATTGGTCGCAATGATATGCAGCGGTTGGCAAATAGCCAGGCAAAAATACTCAATATATTAATTGATATTAGCGAGTCAGAAAATTATCTGAAAAAAATAGAACAGTTAAACGTAAATGACGAAATTGTTCAGTTAGCCAAAGACACCCTGAAAATGACTAAAGAAATAATTACAAAACATGGGGGAGATTGGCAAGAGTTTGAAAGTATTGTTTTTCTAGGTAAGAAGGGGGGCAGGGCGATTTTCAAAGAGAAAATCTATATTATTCGAGCGAATCAATTGGCAAGTATCCAAAAAGCTGTGCGATTACTGAATGAAATACGAACGCAGGCAATTGAAAAAGAAAAAATTACTGATTTTCTTAATCAGCCCGAAAATTATAGTCCAGTGACTCACAAACCATTTATATGGGATAAAAATACTCAGCAAATTATTATCAAAAGAGAAAAAGGGTATTTTGGAATAGACCGCCATTTATCACTTTAACAGTAAGATAAGGTAAAAAAGCTACCCCCACGTTGTAAATATCTTTTCATACAACGTGAGGACACGACCTAAAACAACGAGGTATATCGGTATGAATTTTTCCTTAACAGAAGCGATAGTATTGTGCTTTTTAGGATTGCTGGCTGGGATTATTAATACCTTGGCTGGTGGTGGCTCGAATTTGACCATTCCAGCCCTTATGGTTTTAGGTATGCCACCCGACGTCGCCAATGCGACCAATCGAGTGGGAATTTTTTTGCAAGCACTTGTAGGAACGAGAGGATTTCAAAAAAACAAAAAACTTCCCTTAGGTGACTTCAAAAGCATTGCCACTCCGTTGCTTATTGGCGCGATAATAGGTGCTTTCTGTGCTTCGTATGCGCCTCAAAACTTATTAAAGTATTTGTTGCTAGGGGCTATGCTTGCGGTGGCGACCATTATTCTCGTGCGCCCGAATGTAGTTGCGCCTCCCGTTGGTACGATTCCCGCCGCTATGAGTGAAAAGCCTCATGCGTGGTGGTGGCTGCTGCTTGCGGGTTTTTACGGTGGCTTTGTCCAAGCTGGGGTAGGGTTTATACTCATTGCAGCATTTGCTGGCGTTTTGCGCTACGACTTGGTGGCAAGCAATGCTCTTAAAACGCTTTCTACGCTATTTTTTACTGGCATCGCGCTCGTTATTTTTATTGCGAACGACCAAGTGCGCTGGATGCCTGGGTTAATTCTTGCTGTGGGGACGATGGTGGGTGCGCATATCGGCGTCAAGATGGCGTTAAAAATCTCACAACAATCACTGAAGTGGTTCTTATTTACTATGACACTAGTAGCCAGTGCCGCCGCCCTGTGGTTTTAGGTAGGGCGTGCTCTCGATCTAAATTTATACCAATTCCGAAAAATAACCTATCGAGGAGGCGAACGGAAACGAAACGGCATCTCTCACCTTGTCACTAGGTGAGGGGTTACGGCGAGTGAGTTTAACGAAGATAGATTATTTTGGTATTATGTATTTATTCTTTCTCCAGATGTATCAGATAGCCCGAACTTTTGACGCAGTCTATCAATTAAACGCAGCTTTTCCGTATCAGTAGGTATTTTTTTACTTTTCATCTTGGCATTCGAGCCGACAATGGTGAGGTGTCCCGATGTCAGCGCGGCATATACGAAGCGACGTACCAGATTACCAGAGTATCCCGTTTTCTTTTTCAAGCATTTAATGGTGCTATCAGAATATTGAGCAAAAGCTGCCAATCGCAATACCTCAGATCTTCCCCATGAGCTCAGAGGACGTGGCCAACGGCACAACTGGTATTTTGAATTTTCAGGTATGACATGCTTGTCGATGTCTATATTGGATAACCAAATAGACTCAAACAGCCATAAATCGAGCTGTACTTCATAAAAGCTCTCATCGAATGAGAGCGTGTCGCAGACTTTCCACGATAGTTCGTCTATTTTTGGAATTGAATCAAGATCGTAATTAATGTGCGCCGCGTTATTGTCAACGTCAATCCACGTTTCGCAATTTTCACTCACAGCATAAATATACTGTTTTGATTTTTCCAAATTGTCTATGAGCAATGAATAATTTTCACAAAGATCTTCATCTTTTTGTGGCACTCGTGCAACTGTTGGCTGTGGTTTTATTTCCTTTTGTTTGATTTCTTTGACTTTTGTCTTTATTCCTGTGCGTTCGATATCTTCCTTTTTCACCATTTTTTCCGAAAACGACACATCTTCTCCGAGTGCTAAAAGCCACGTTCTCAATTCATCAGGGGTAAAGTCAAAGAGTTTGAGGGCAGGGATTCCAGCATCGATTGCCACTTTTCCCTCTTCGCTCTTTTTATAGCAAGAGACTACATTAGCCGACGTTTCACTGATGTAATTTGCAATGTGTGGAGACAACAAAAATTTTGCATTAATAACAACTCCACACAAACCTTCATCCGTAGCTGACGACCACACGATATTGTCATTTAAACTATTTTCAATAACGTGCTTTATCTTTTTTTCTACTGGTGGAAAAAAGCCTAAAAGTGCCAAGTATTGTGTTTTCATAAAAATTATTTACCTGATTATGCCTGCTAAAGGATAAAAATTCACGGTTAACTATAAAAAATCAAATTAGCCATTGTTACAAAATAAGCACAATGAATGTCTATTTACTAAGTATGAACATTTTATTACAAGGATGCAATAAAATCTTCTGAAATCGTCAAAATGTAGCGAAAATGTTACAAAATACACATAAAAACAAGTTCCTTTACTACTTTTTGAGCTCAGCACGGCGAGTGAGCAAAGATGATATTATTTTGTATGGGTATAACATACAATTCTACCCCCACGTTGTAAGAAAGTGTTAAACAACGTGGGGGTAGAATTATTCTTTGTACATCAGGTTTCTACCATAAGCATGAGAACACGCCCTTAGGGTACGCTCTAAGCTGGTTTTCCGTGACAGTGCTTAAATTTCTTTCCTGAACCACAAGGGCAGGGGGCATTTCTTGGGATATCGGCGAAGACATCACCTTCAATATGATCTAAGTCATCGTTTGGAAATCCTGTAGCGTCTTCGTGTATGTCGTCTTCGATGATGTCGACTTGTCCTGCAGCCTGTATTTCATCAACTGGTGTTGGTTGCTCTTGGAGCTGTACATGAGCAAAGAATTTTGTCGATTCTTCGGCGACATTGTCCAAAAGCCCCTCAAACAGGTGAAACGCCTCGCGCTTATACTCTTGGCGAGGGTCTTTTTGTGCCCGACTCGCGCGCAGCCCGATACTTTGACGAAGGTAATCCATTGCCTTTAAGTGTTCGCGCCACTTGGTATCCAGTATTTGCAGGGTGATGACGCGTTCAAAGCCTCGTTGCCACTCTTTGTCAACGGGTTCCATTTTTTCTTGGTACGAGTCCTCAAGGTGCTTGATGATATGATCTTTGATGTCTTGGTTTGTGAGCTGAGAGTTTTCTTCTATCATGGCATCAATGTTAAACTCGTAGGCCATGTCTGCGAGGATTGCATTTTGCAATCCCTCTTTATCCCACTCTGAAACCATTGACTCTCTGGGGATGTAGTCGTCGACTTTGAGCGATACCGCACCTATGCGCATATTTTCTATCATGGTAGATACATCGTCGGATTCCATAATATCGTTGCGTTGGGAATAGATGACTTTGCGCTGTTCGTTGGCGACATCATCGTATTCAATCGACTGCTTACGAGCGTCAAAGTTATGTGCTTCAACTTTGCGCTGAGCATTTTCGATGGCGTTGCTGACCATGCGGTGCTCAATAGCTTCGTCCTCGGTCATGCCGAGTTTTTGCATCATATTGCCGAGTCGTTCCGAGGCAAAAATGCGCATCAAATTATCTTCAAGTGACAAATAGAATTTCGACGAACCTGGGTCACCTTGTCGTCCAGCACGTCCGCGCAATTGGTTGTCGATGCGACGCGACTCGTGACGCTCTGTACCAATGATACGCAACCCACCTGAGGCGACGACGGCTTCGTGGTCACTTTGCCATTTGCTCTTGGTCTGTTCTACAAGGTCTTCGCTGGCATCTTCACCCAAATCGCGCAGTCGAGCACTCAAGCTACCGCCGAGCACGATGTCTGTTCCACGTCCCGCCATGTTGGTGGCAATTGTGACTGCCCCGATGCAACCAGCGTTTTCGATAATATGTGCTTCTCGCTCGTGCTGTTTTGCATTCAAGACTTCGTATTTGATATCGGTTTTTTCCAACTGAGAGCCAATGAGCTCAGATATTTCAATTGATGTCGTTCCCACGAGCACTGGTTGCCCACGTTTGTGACAATCGATGATATCGTCAACGATGGCTTTGAATTTTCCTTGTTGGTTGAGGAAAATGGCATCTGCTGCGTCATCGCGCTGAATTGGTAAATTCGTTGGGATAACGATAGTTTCGAGCCCGTAAATTTGTTGGAATTCAAATGCTTCAGTATCTGCCGTTCCCGTCATTCCTGCTAGTTTGTCGTACATGCGGAAGAAGTTTTGGAAGGTAATCGACGCCATCGTCTGGCTTTCTGATTGTATTGTAACCCCTTCTTTGGCTTCTATGGCTTGATGCAATCCCTCTGACCAGCGGCGCCCTGGCATGGTGCGCCCTGTGAATTCATCAACAATAATAATCTCGTCATTGCTGACAATGTAGTCTACATCTTTGTGATAGAGGTGGTGTGCGCGCAGGCAGGAGTTTAAATGGTGGAATAAGCCTATGTTTGCTGGATTGTAAATTGACTCTCCGTCTTTTAACAAGCCAGCGTCGGTGAGTAATCGTTCGACTTTGTCGTGTCCTTCTTCGGTAAGTCCCACTGACTTATCTTTTTCGTCGACAGTGAAGTCGCCAGGCTCATCTTCGTTCTCTTGTCGTGTGAGTTGGGGCACGACTTTATTTAGGTGGATATAGATGTCGTTGTCTTGCTCGACGGTACCAGAAATAATAAGCGGAGTTCGCGCTTCGTCAATCAAGATAGAGTCAACTTCGTCAATAATGGCAAAATTGAGTCCTTTTTGCAGGCGACCTTCAACGTCCAAAGCCATGTTAGTGCGCAGGTAGTCAAAACCAAATTCATTGTTGGTGCCATAGATAACGTCGCATTCGTAAGCTTGAATTTTTTCCTCAATCGGCATATCACCTACGCAAACGCCAGTCGAGAGACCTAAAAAACCGTAAAGCTTGCCCATTTGTTCAGCATCACGACGCGCCAAATAGTCGTTGACAGTGACGACGTGAACGCCTTTCCCCGTGAGGGCATTGAGGTAGACGGGTAAGGTGGCAACCAAGGTTTTTCCTTCACCAGTACGCATTTCTGAAATTTTTCCTTGGTGCAAGACGATGCCACCAATGAGCTGTACGTCGTAGTGGCGCAAACCGAGCGTTCTCACTGCTGCCTCGCGACAAACGGCGAATGCTTCGTGAAGCAAGCTGTCGAGCTCGGCTCCGTCAGCCAGTCGTTGTTTGAAATCGTCCGTCTTTGCTCGCAACTCCTCGTCGGAGCACGCCTGCATGCTTTTTTCTAATGCATTGATGGCGTTGATGTCTTTTTGTAGTGATTTGAGAAATCTATCGTTGCGTGAACCGATAAGTTTTTTGGCAATTTTTCCTAGCATAATTTGACCTGTTATTGTTTGTTTTGTAGCAACATACTGAGCAATGATACCATCGCAAGAGAAGAAAAATGTGTGCGGTTGAGCCAAATGCTCGCCCACGACGGAAGCCGGGTCAGCTTACATGAGTACTTTTTTGGTTATTTTAACGCAGGCGTCACACATTTTTCCTGTATTGCAATGGTTTCACGCTATACTATGGGGGTATCATACCTTATTTTCAATTAAAGGTCTTTGATAAAACTGTCTAAACTTTTTCTGTATATCATGACGACACCGAAACATCATCTTAGCACCTTTAGGGTTAGTGAAAAAAATACCCAAAAAAATTATTTGGTAAGAGATATCTTACCAATGTTAGTAGAACAAGGACAGTATCAAGATTTGTGGAGAAGCCCAGGATTTCAGCACGCTTACCATTTGTCGAGTTTTTTAGAGCAGTCGGCAGGACTTTTGAGAAAACATCTACCCCCACGTTATCACGAACAAATTCGTTTTACCCAAAACCCCGATACGTGGATACTTGGTGTCTTTGATGCGAGCGTTGCTAGCGAGCTTGGGAAAATTCTTAAGTCTCATTACGGTAGCATTATGCGCGATGGTTCGGGCTTGCCTCAGCATGTGAAGTTGCGTCGCGTTTATCGAAATTGGGAGCAATTCGGAATGTTTTTGTCTACGATAGAGCTCCACCACGCAAAGCATATTGAACGCCTGCGCTCCATTATTCCTGAAACGTTACAAGGTTCCGTTCGTTTGCGTTACGAGCCTAGTGTTTGGCAGTTAAATGTAAAAAATAGCGCAGTGGCAACACAGTTGCAAGTGTTGCTTGCGAAATTAGAAGGAGAAATGGAAGCGCTAAAAATGCAGAAAGCAAGTATCTCTCAAGAAATACAGGCTAAAAATAAGCAAGTTACAAAGGTGAAAAATGAAATTAAAAAACTGAATAAAAAATCTGAAAATATAATTGTATCTGAACCGAATATTCTAAAATGAAGTTAGCCACCTAGTAAATAGAAAAATGCATCTCTAACATGTATAATTGAATGGTCAAATAAACAGATTATACAAAGGAGT
>PDWI01007667.1_pt1 | contig 12964 bp, 11 predicted proteins | sample 1430891 | NCBI WGS metagenome assembly PDWI01 (sample SAMN01162508, study PRJNA174530) | Oral metagenome, whole genome shotgun sequencing project. | biome: Marine environment; feature: Marine mammal; material: Swab sample of the gingival sulcus; isolation source: swab sample of gingival sulcus... | reverse complement strand
CTATCACTTGAAGTGCTTCCATCAAGTGTCACTAATGTTCCTTCGCTTACATTTCTATCCTCTCCTGCGTTTGCTTTGGGAGGCTGGTTTGGTATTGGAGTTGGTTTTATTTTTTGTGGGTTTTGAGAAATTGCATCATCACTCGAACCTCCACAACCTATTAAGGTCATAGATATGATTGGTATAAAAATTAGTCTTAAGGCGTGTTTAAGTAAATAGTCCCAAAGGTTTTTTGTGAACATTAATTTCTCCTTGTATTTTTAGTTTTGTTATTAAAATGATAACATTTTTAAGATTTAAAATGCAAGGGACTACTCAGAAAATATTTAATTTTTAAACAAATACTAAAAAACGCTATGCTTCACAATATATTTACGTTTTACATGTAAAATACGTAAAACTATAAAAAGGATTATTATGAAAAAGATTACATTTTTAACTATATCTTTGGCTTTGATTTCGTCGGTTTCATTTGGCAAGGATAACTCTAAAATGAGAAATAGTGTTTTACACACCGCTTTATATTCAGCAGATGCCATGTGTTCAAGTCGCGCTTATACAAACTGCTATGGTTTAACTAAAAGTGAATGTGAAAAAACTATAAAACCTATGATAAAAGAGTGTTTTAGCAAATACAAAAGTTCTATTTTTAACACATCTTCAAATGAGCACTTAACACTAGTTGGAAATAAAATTGGCAGATGCGCAGGAAACAAATACCACGATAAATTAGCTCACAAAGCTGATAAAATGTGTTTAGATAAAGAAGATAGGAAGTTTAGATAAAGTGTAAAAAAAAGTTACATGTAAAATCACATGTAACTTTTTTTAAATTATCTTATCTCTTTTTCGTTGATGATAAACGGAACGCCTTTTATAGCATTTCCAATGTAGCGATTTCTTAAATCATCCATCGCTTTTACTTGTTTGGAACTTACTTTTTCTGTAGCTATATCTACATCTCTTGCGTAGTATTTTCTTAAAATCTTTATCTTCTGTGCATCTGTTTTTGCTTTGTTAGCATTTGTATATATAAGGTGGCTCTTTTTTAGCGAGCTTTCTCCGTGAACTGGGGTTATAAGAAGTTTTAAGTTGTTCTCCTTAAGCCTCTCTTCTATCTCACTAAGTTCGTTTCTACAATATGGACACTCAGGGTCTGTAAAGATAACCAAAGTCTCTTTTTTGGGGTCATTTCCTAAAGAGATTATATTTGCTTTATTCTCTTTTTGATATACTTTTTTTATCTTGTTTGCTACATCTTGTCTCTCTATTTGTGCAAGCATAGATTTGTTTGTTTTTAGATTGATAATATCTGGAAAAAGCATATCCCCTTTTGTAAACATTTTGACATCTTGACTTCTTTTTCCGTCACTTATTTTTATATTTACAAGTTCGTATTCAGGCATACTTTTAAGCTTTTGAACTTCTTCTATCTTTACTGTGATATGCGGAGGAACTTGAGCTTTGAAGTACTCGACTATTTTTGTATTATTTGCAGCAAACAGTGAAGTTGCTACTAGCGTACTTAGTAATAATTGTTTTTTCATATATATCCTTATTTAGTTAATAACGTCATTTTACTTTAAAATATTAAATCAAATCTAAATAGCTTTTACATGTAAAATGGAATTAGCATCATAAATAACGATACAACCACAAATAAAACCCTTACAAAAACTCCTTTTTTTTCACTTACAAGAGAATATGAAAGAAGACTTAATCCTAAAGCTATCTTTACAAATGAAAAAAACGATAAAAGCAGATTTACATGTGGTTTTATGAGGTAGGGGTTGAGTATAAAAGTTAAAGGTATAAAATAAAGCCCAACACCTAATATCATAGATTTTTTAGCAACACTTAGCCAATTTACCTCAGCAATACCAGAAGCGATAAAAACTGTACCGCAAACTGGTGGAGTTATGGTTGAAAGAAGCGCAAACCAAAATATAAAAAGATGCGCCTGCAAAGCTTGCAAACCAAAATCTTGCAATATCGGTGCACAAACCGAAACACAGATGATGTAAGCAGCAGTTGTTGGAACTTCCATTCCAAGAACCAAACATGCAAGTGCTGTTAAAAAAAGTGCAACAAAAAGCTCTCCTTGAGAATAATCCAATATAGCTGAAGTTATCTTAACCCCAACGCCAGTTACATTTAAAACTCCGATAATTATACCAGCGCAAACGATAACAGAAGCGATAAGTGCTATCTGGCGAGACGCTAATATGGCTGACGCTAAAAATTTTTCCAAAAAGATTTTAAAATCCCACTTCCATTTAACATCAAACAAAAGTAAAAAAGCTGATAAAAATATGGCAAGTGCTGCGGAAAATTGTGGAGTTTTATGTAAAACCAAAAGTGCAAATAAAAGCACTCCAAAAGGTATTATAAAAAATGGACTAAGTGTTAGAACATGTTTTAAGCTTGGAATTTGCTCCTTTTTCATAGAAACTAAGTTGTACCTTTTTGCAAAAAGATTTATCCCTACCCAAACTGTAAAGAAAAATAGAAGTGCTGGGAAAAAAGCTGATGACATTATCTTAGTATATGGCACACTTAAAAGTTCCGCCATTATAAATGCGCCTGCTCCCATTAAAGGAGGCATTATCTGACCACCAGTAGATGCTACTGCTTCAACTGCACCTGCAAGAGATGATGGGTAGTTTAACTTTTTCATAGTCGGTATCGTAAAAGCCCCAGTTGAAGCCACATTTGCCGATGCAGATCCAGAGATAGAGCCAAAAAAAGCTGATGCTAAAACAGAAACCTTTGCTGCGCCCCCTCTTAATCTTCCAGCAAGCTTTATGCTCATAGCCATAAAAGCGTTTCCGCCTTCTCCTACTCCAACAAATGCGCCAAGTATTATAAAAACAGCTATCACGCTCACACTTACTCCTGTAAGCGATCCATAAATTCCGCCTTCAGTGATAACTAACGTTCCTAAAAAACTTTCAATTGGCATTTGCTGATGTCCAAACTCCCCAGGAACCAAGTGTCCAAAAAAACCATAAGCCAAAGCGATAAGAGCTGTTAAAGGAAGTGCAAGTTTTACGCTCCTTCTTGCCATCTCAAGCACTGCTATAAGTAAAGATATAGCCACAAAGTATTGGAAACCACCCTCTAGTGCTCCATATTGCTCTTCAAGCAACTCGTAATTTAAAACGATATAAAAAGATGAAAAAAGTGCACAAATTAAAATAATATAACCAATGATATTAGAAACGGTACTTTTTTTATCTGAAAATATAAATACCCAAGGAAGTGCTAAAGCTACATGTAAAGGTCTGCTTATAAGATTTGGCACCAAAGATGAAAATATCAAATATATATGAAAACTGATTGTAAAAAGAGCTAAAATCCCCATGAAAATAAATCTTGGGGATTTATAGTTTTGGCTTTCTATTTTTCATCCTTTAGCATATCAACTTTTTGCTCTTTATAATACTTCAAAGCACCTTTATGAAGTTTTGTTTTAAATATAGAAAGATTCTTATAAGTAACCGACTTCCACCAAGAGTTTTGTTTTTCTAACTGTGGTTTCGATTCCCAAAAATACTTTGTAATCTTATAAGCTAAATCCTCGCTCACATCAGTTGTAGTGTAAACCCCAACAGGAAGCGTTGTTGTTGCTATATCTTTTTTGATTTTACCGTAGGTATTTGCAGGAATAACAAGTTTATCTCTTTTTGTCTTTGCTATCTCATCATCACTTAAAGATATCAGTTCTATATCCGCACTTGCGGCTGCTTCGATAACATTTGGCGCTGGGTATGAACCTGAAGTCGCAAACGCATCTATCTGACCATTTTTCAATGCTGCCACTGCATTTGAAAGCTCGGCTTTTACTACTTTTACTTTGCCTTCAAGACCTAAAAGTCTTATGTATTTTATAGCCTCACGACCTCCAAAAGTACCTTTTGCTATAAGCAATCTTTTACCCTTTAAATCGGAAAATTTTTTAATATTACTATCTTTTCTAGCTACAAAATGCATAGTTAAAAAAGGGATAGGAAAAAGCGCTCTTACCTTATCAAAACTAGCTGGATTATCTGTTTTAAATGGTCCTTTTTTAGCCTTTGCAAGTTTAAGTAAAACTGGTGGAGTTGTAAAAAGATAATTTCCTTTTCTTCTTTTTACTTCCTTAACATTTTGCACAGAACCTTGAGACTCTTCTATAGTTACGCTAATGCTATTTTTAGAAGCTTTTTTGATATTTTCACCTATACCAACTGCCATTTGATAGTACGAAGATGAAGACTTAGCAGCCTTTAGAGTAACCTTTTCAGCCGCACTCATTCCAACACCAACACACAACATAATACATGAAACTATAATCTTATTCATGGTAATCCTTTCATTACGAATTTGACCTATTATAGCAATAAAAGTTAAAAATGAAATTACTTAAAATAGTTAATATAGCCTTTTTAATCAACTTATAACAAAAATAACAATCCAAAAAATATCGCCTTAAATTTTTACATGTAAAATATTTACATGTAAATTACCTCATCACCCTTTTAACCCCATCTTTACCAATATCATCAAATTTATCAAGATATTCCAAATATGCAATTAGGTATTTTCTTGAAAGAGGAAGTTTCTCTTTTAGGCTTTTTATATCCACATAACCGTTTGTTTTTATGATGTTTCTACATAGCGTCATAGCGTTTACTAAAATATCACTTGTTATGAAAAAATTATGCTCTAATCTCACAACTTTTTTAGCTCTTGTTAATGCCTTTAAGGCATTATCTCCTGTTTTTCTATCGATATCTAAATTATCATATATATTATATGGAGCAAGTGGTGAAAAACCGCCCTCTTCTAGAGTGTGAAAGATTCTATTTTGAAGTGTGTTTTGAAGTTTTTTTGAGTCAATTCCCTCTTTTATCCATACGCCATTAACAACTTTTAAAAAACTATTTTTTTGGAGTTTTTCTAGCGCTTTTAGTGCTAAATTTTCACTAACCCATCTATATTTTAGACTTAAGGATTTTTCTGATATTAGTGCATGAGGGTTTTTTGCATAGATATCTAAAATGATATTTTCAACCTTGTTTAGAGCCTCTTTTGGATATACTATCAACGCCTTTTCATCTACAAATATCTCATCATTTTGCCTTAAATAACTCAAACTCGCCTCATGCTTTAAGCCAAATCTTTGATAAGCACAAACAAGCCCAAAACCATTTACATGTTTATGGGTTAATGCTAAGAATGCACTTAAAAAATCATCATCTTTCAAATTATTTAAAATAGGCAATTTATCTCTTTTTTTTATGGGATCACTTATGGGATTTATAACTTCTCCACCTGCTATAACTTCGCCATTTAACGAGACAATACATCTATCTTTAAACACACTATATATCAAACTATCGTCTGCATTAAAAGTACAAAAACCTTTTTCAAACTTTTCATCGTTTCTCATTTGCAACAATGTGCCATTTATCTTTCTGCTTCCCACATGTAAAGCTACTTCTGCATTGTGAGGTAAAGTTTTTCCTTTTATACATGCAAGATATATATCAACGCTTTTAAAGCCTCTTATGTAGCCTTTTTGGGTGATTTGCATACCTTTTTTTATGTTTTCTAGTTTGATTTTGTTTAAGTTTATAGCTACTCTTTGACGAGCGTGTGCATCTTTTACTTTTTGTTCATGCACTTGTAAAGTTTTAACTTCACAAAGCTTCTCACTCTCACTTACCCACACTTTTTGCCCTTCACTTAAAGCTCCTTCAAATAGTGTTCCAGTAACTACAACGCCGTGACCTTTAACACTAAAAGCCCTATCTACAAAATACCTTAAAACTCCCTTTTCATCTCGTTTAGGATTTGGCAGATTTAAAAGTTTATCTTTTAGATTGTTTATAGATTTATCATCTTTTATACTTGTTATCACGATAGAGTTTAAAATTAAATTTTCATAAGATTTAAACTCTTTTTTTATAGCTTCTTTTTGCATTTTAATCTGCTCTTCATTGCACAAATCACACTTACTAAGCGCGACGACACACTCTTTTTTGCCTAAAAAATTTAATACATGTAAATGCTCTTTAGTTTGGGGCATCACTCCTTCATTTGCATCAATCACAACCAAACAAGCATCAAAACTATACGCTCCACATATCATAGTTGAAGTGAGTTTTTCATGACCTGGAACATCGATAAAACCGATAGTTTTACTTTCACTTTTAAGATATGAAAAACTAAGGTCTATCGTGATACCGCGACGCTTTTCTTCCTTGCTCTCATCTCCCCAAAATCCAGTAAGTGCTTTTATGAGTGAGCTTTTCCCATGGTCGATATGCCCAGCAGTTCCTATGATAGAGTAATTCATAAAAACCTCTTTAAAATACTATTTATCTCTTTAACATTCACATCTAAAACACTCCTAAAATCCAACAAAAATCTATCTTTATGAATGCGCCCAATAACACCATGAGCGCGAAACATCTCTTGAAGTTTAACAGCATCGCCTTTTATCTTTATGGCATATGTAGCCAATGTGCGTTCAGGCATAGTTCCACCACCCACATAAGTAGTCGTTTCAGCAATGGAGCATTTATCGCTTTTTACGCCTTCAAGCGCGTCTTTGCAAAGCTCTTTTATATACTCTTTATCTCGTCTTAAAAGTGTTAAAGTCGGTATGTTTTCAAGATTTTTTTCAAGGTAAGATTTTACACTTTGCTCAAGCAAACTTAACGTTACTTTATCAACTCTTAGCATTCTTAAAAGCTGATTTTGTTTTAACTTATCGATATACTTTTTTTTGCCAACTATGATACCAGCTTGCACACTTCCAAAAAGCTTATCGCCACTAAAGCTAACTAGGCTTGGATTACATTTTAGTATCTTTTTCATATCAAGTTCATCATCATTTAGCCCAAACTCTTCCACATAAGCACCACCCACATCATAATAATCCAATACATTTTTCTTTTTTGCTAGTTTCACAATATCTTTAAAATCCGCACTTTGAGTAAAGCCTTTTATAGAAAAATTTGATTGGTGGATTTTCATCAAAACTGATGTGTGTTTATCTAAAGCTTTTTTATAATCTTTTAATTTAGTTTTATTAGTCGTTCCAACCTCTTTAAGCTTGCATCCGCTCTCTTTTATAACATCAGGAACTCTAAAACTGCCGCCAATTTCCACTAACTCACCACGCGAGAGTAAAACTTTTTTTCCTTTTGCAAAAGTATTTAGCACCAAAAACACAGCTGAAGCATTATTGTTTACAATCAAAACATCTTCAACGCCTAAAAGTGTGCAAAAAAGCTTACTTACATGTTCATATCTACTTCCTCGTTTTCCGCTTTTTAAATCAAATTCCAAGTTACTATATCCACAAGATGCTTTTTTTGCTTTTTCAAAGGTAGCTTCACTTAAAACTGCGCGTCCAAGGTTTGTATGAAGCACAACTCCTGTTGCATTAATAAGCGAAACCAAAGATGAAGATGTAGCTTCAAGATACTTTTGCAATATCTCAAAAATAATCTGCGTTTTATCTACATGTAAAATCTCATTTGAAAGTATTTTTTTTCTCAAATCATCTAAATATTCACGCGAAATTGAAGTTACAAGAGTTTTATTTAGCCCCTCATAAACCTCGTGTGCTACTAGTTTATCTATCTTCGGTAAGTCCCTTAACGCTTGCATAATCTGCCTTTATTTTTAGATTTTTATATTTTATCATAAATATTTTTTTATATCCATTGTTGGCAAAAATTAATCCTACATGTAGAGATATTTGGGGGTATAGATATATTTTATATGTAAAAAAACGATTTAAACAAAATATTTACATATAAAAAAGGTCATTAATTTTATTTTTTTTAAGTTTGGTAAATATAGGCTATAGAGATAACTTAGGTGAGTTCTATTGGCAACCCATATTTGTATAAAAACTAAAACAAGAGGATAAAGTTTAAACATAATAAAAGCTACATGTAATATACATGTAGCTTTTATTCATACAAATATTAAATCCTAAGCTAAATTTATATATAATCATCTGCTTAAAGCAAAATCAACAAGGTATAAAATGAAAAAAATATTTACTATATGGGTATCTTTTGCCATATTATCATTTGCTAATTCTTTGGTGCAAACATACAGACAAAAAGGCTTAAAAGCTGTTGGAGAACAGATAGAGTTTTTACTTCAAGACAGCACTTATTGGAAAGAGTTTTTAAAGGATAAAAACGTACAAAAAGGATTTTATGAATTTGATACTCCTATTATTTTCATAGATAAAAGTTTAAAAATGATGGATTTGTATCATTATAAAAACTATAAACTATTTCCAACTTCAACTCAAGATATCATTACTGGAAAAATGGGAGATAAGCAAAAAGAGGGAGATTTAAAAACACCCGTAGGTGTTTACAATATCACAAAAAGGTTTGTTCCGCAAGATGGATATTATGGACCTATATCTTTTGCTTTATCGTATCCAAATGTTCTTGATAGACTAGAAAATAAAAGTGGCTATGGAATATGGATACATGGATTTCCACTTAACAACGAAAAACGTCCAGACCAAACAAAAGGCTGTGTTGCTCTTGAAAATAAAGCTTTAAAAAAATTTGACAAAGATTTAAACAGTGACAAAGCTGTTGTAATCATATCTGAAAGAGGAGATAAGAATGTTTCAAAAAAAGACATAGCAAATATCCTAGCTTCTCTTTTTCAATGGAAATATGCATGGAAACATAGTCATCTTAAACAATATCTCTCTTTTTACGATGAAAGCTTCAAGCGATTTGATGGAAAAAATCTAGCACAATTTACTGAACTTAAAACGAGAATATTTGCAAGAAATGAAAACAAAACCATCATTTTTAAAAACATCTCCATAAGTCCTCATCCAGACTTAAAAAACAAAAATCTATATAGAATAAGCTTTGAGGAGTTGTATAGAACAAATAGCTATTCGTTTATTGGTCAAAAAGAGCTTTATGTAAAAGTACAAAATAACAAAATGAAAATTATCGTAGAAAAATAGGAAAAATACACATGGATAAGATACAAATAGAAAAAGAGCTACAAACACTTATTGATATTCGCGAAGAGTTTTATGGATTTTTAGACAAAAACTTACAAAAAAGTAAAGATGGAGGATACGACTTTTCAAATAATGCAAAACTAAATGCAAAAGATGTTTATGAGAGGTTTTTTAAGCTTGACTATCAAGCTAGAAAATTACGCGGACTTATAGTTAAAGCTTATGATTTAAAGCCTTGATATGGCATATTTAGCTATTGATTTTGATGCTTATAAGCACAACATAGAAATATTAGCTAAAAAAGCAGACGGCATTGATAAACTGATAGCTGTTTTAAAAGATAATGCCTATGGACATGGACTTAATGAGATGTCTCCTTTGGTTGCTGCTGTGGGAATTAAGCAAGTTGTAGTAAAAGATATCAATGAAGCACAGCAAGTAGCTCCTTTTTTTCAAAAAGTTCTTATTCTTATAGAGGCACATCCGCAAAATGCTATAGTTGATGAAAGATTTATATATTCCGCAATTAGCCTTGAAGCGCTGAATGATTTTCCTACAAAAACAAACATACATTTAAAGATAGATACAAGTATGAGAAGAAACGGTATAAAACCTAGCGAGATTAAAAAAGCTTTTAGCGTTATTCAAAAGAGAAAATTAAACTTACAAGGTGTTTTTACTCACTTTTATGGCTCTGATATGATTGGGAGTGATTACTATGTGCAAAAAAAAATATGGCAAGATGTAAAACTTACATGTAAAAAACTTGGCACACTATTTGAACTAAAAGATTTAGTTTTTCACTCCAAAAATACAGCCGCACTTTTGAGAGATGATGACATGGACAATGAGCTTGCAAGGGTTGGCATTGGAAGCTATGGGTATGTGGATTTGGATAAGAGTTTTGGAAACTTTAATCTAAAACCAGTCTTGTCTTTATGGGCAGAAAAGCTTAGCACAAGAGAGCTAAAAAAAGGCGATAAGCTAGGATATGGCGGTAGTTTTATTGCACCACAAGATATGATTGTATCAACCTATGATGTTGGCTATGGAGATGGTTTTTTTAGAACCAATGAAACAAAACAACTAAGCTTAAAAGATGGAAAAAAGATATTAGGGAGATTAAATATGGACTGCATAAGCCTAGAAGGAAAAAACCAAAAAGTATGTCTCTTCAATGATGTTAGCCACATAGCTAAGCATTTCAACACAATAAGTTACGAAATCTTATCACATTTATCGCCTTTTCTAAAGCGAGTTGTCACCCATAACTAAAAGCTGAGTGTCTATCTCATTATTCCCTTTAGCTTGAGCTTCTCGCAAAGCATCGAATATTCTTGATCTAAAATCCGTCAAGGTGTCTCCTGCTGAAAATGATGTTATACCATAGCAACATGAAACATTTTTAACTTTCTTGAAAGAGTAGCTCGATAATGCTCTTCTAATTTTTCTCACCATAACTTCCACTCCTCCATGGTCAACGTTTTGCGCAATAATAACAAAAACATCATCTTCCCAAATTCCAAAAATATCCGTAACTCTAATAATATTCTTAATAATACTAACTAAATCTTTTTTAATAACCAAAAGCTCATCTTCAGATAAAATATTAGATAAATTTTTAATATCATCAATCTCAAATGCAACCATAGAAAATGGAGTCATATAGCGCTTATGCATCTCAAAACCAAATTGTATCGTCTTGCCTATTTTATTGCTATTATAAATATTTAATTGTTCATCAATTTCATTAAATTTATTATAATACTCTAAGTTTGATTTCATTATTTCATCTTTTTTATAAATAATATTAACAGAAAATGATATGGAACTAGCCAAATATCTCATTTTATCAACCATCTTATGAGTAACTTTGTTTTTCTTTTTGTGTAAAACTATAAACATACCAAAAGGCTCTAATGATGTTTTTGTAACCAATGGAAATGCAAAAGCTTTATAAGGAGCACCGTCTATGTCAAAATCCATCTCTTTTTCACTGTTTGCATCAACTACAAAACGCTTAATCATCTCCTCTATGCTGTTTTTTGAATTAATTGTGCTTATGTGTTCATGTATTTGATAGCTACTATCTGTGGTTTTTTGCTTAATAATACGAATTTTGTTATCTTCACAAACACCAACGTATATTCCACAACTTGAAAAAACTTCTTCAGCCACAGAAAGCCCATGTTCTAATCTTGCATCTAAAGATTTATAAGAAAACATTATATCATGGCTTATATCTAATATGCTATTTTGTCCATTTTGCACACCAAACTCTTCATCTTTTGATGTTAAAAACTCAACCAAAAAAGAGAGAGAGATTCCCCCAATAGACATAACTACTGCGATAATCAAAAAATTAGAAGAATAACCTAATATATAAAATATCAAAAATATAACTAATGAAAGAAAAGTTCCATACAATACACTCAAATTAAATCCCATACAATGTCCTTTCTCCTTTTTTTAATATTGTTAAAGAGGAGGCATTATACCATATTTAAGATTTATTTATAATAATATGATAAAAATAAAATTGTATTGTTCGCATAAGGACTACTACAACTTAAATATGATAAAATCATGAATTAATTTTTAAGGAGATAAAATGGCAATAGAAAATGACAAAGTGGTATCTATTAGTTATGAGTTAAAAGATTCAAAAACACAAGATATTTTAGATTCAAACAGACAAGCTGGCGGTCAGCCTTTAGAGTTTTTAGTAGGTCGCGGACAAATTATACCTGGTCTTGAAGATAAGATAAAAGAGCTTGAACTTGGAAGTGAAAAAGAGATACTTGTAAAAGCAAATGAGGCTTATGGCGAATATAAAGAAGAGGGGAAACAAACTCTTCCAAAAGAGCAATTTGCTGGTATCGAATTAAAAGAAGGTATGACACTATTTGGTCAAGGCGAAGATGGACAACAAATTCAAGTAACAGTTTTAAGCTTTACTGACGAAGAAGTAACTATAGACTACAACCACCCACTAGCTGGCAAAGACTTGCTTTTTGATATAAAAATAGTAGATGTTAGAGATGCTACCGAAGATGAACTAGCAACTGGCGTTGTTGGTGGTCATAGTTGTTGTGGTGGCGGAAGTTGCGGAGATCATGACCACGATCATCACCACCATGGAGATGGAGAGTGTTGCCATGGAGCACATCACGAAGAACAAGGCGGTTGTTGCGGAACGCACCACTAAAAAATAAGGGCTTTACATAAGCCCCTTTTTCTTCTTACAAATCTACATGTAAAATACATTTTAACAAGGATAGGCTCATGAAACTAAGCTATATTTTCCCAGGACAAGGCTCACAAGTTGTTGGTATGGGTAAAGATTTTTATGACTCAAGCAACGTTGCGCGCGAAATGTTTGAGCAAGCAAGCGATGCATTGAAAATAGATTTTAAAAATTTACTTTTTGAACAAAATGATAAGCTCGATGAAACAGAATTTTCCCAACCTGCCATACTATTGGTAAGCTTGGTTGCTCATAAACTTTTTGAAAATCAAACTTCGTCACTGGCTCTTGGACACTCTTTAGGAGAGTTTTCCGCACTTGTAAGTGTTGGCGCTTTAAATTTTGAAGATGGGATAAAATTAGTTCATGAGCGTGGACTTTTGATGAAAAGTGCGTGTAAAAACCAAGACGCAGGAATGATGGCGGTTATCGGACTGGAAATAGATAAACTATCAACTTTATGCAAAGAATTTCAAGCAAGTAACAAAAAGGTTTGGATAGCAAATATCAACAACCACAGTCAAATCGTCCTTGCCGGAACAAAAAGTGACCTTTCATCTATAGAAACTACTTTAAAAGAAAATGGTGCAAAAAGAGCTATATTGTTACCTATGTCAGTTGCATCCCACTGTCCTTTACTTGAACCCATAACAGAACAATTTGGAAAACTTTTACATGTAAATTTAAAAGATAGTTTTAAAACG
>PDWI01007666.1_pt1 | contig 12965 bp, 4 predicted proteins | sample 1430891 | NCBI WGS metagenome assembly PDWI01 (sample SAMN01162508, study PRJNA174530) | Oral metagenome, whole genome shotgun sequencing project. | biome: Marine environment; feature: Marine mammal; material: Swab sample of the gingival sulcus; isolation source: swab sample of gingival sulcus... | reverse complement strand
TTCTCTGCAGAGAAGTCGGGGCCACAGATAGCGTAAGGCTAGACCCTGCCTCAACAGATAAGGGGGCTTCTAGGGTTTCCCCCTCTGCGTTGGCTAGGGAGATTGTCGCGTCATTATCCGCAGTCACCACAACAGGATAGAGCTCCGGGAACTCAATCTCGTAGCTCATGGAGGTTGCGCCATCCACTGTGACCTTCTTAGTGACTACGTGCTGTTGCGCATCTACAGCCATACAGCTGTATACCCCGTCTGGAATACCGAATACGGCAATACCCGCCTCTGAGGTCTCCAGCGTGAACTCCCCGACCTTGAGCATACAGTTGGAAATAGGCATCTTAGCCGCACCACGCACCACCTTAAAGGTGATTTGCTGCGCCAATGGGGCTAACTGGATGGCCTTAGAGATCGTTGTCGCCCCTACAGTAAGATTACCCTGCTTCGCCTCCATACCCAGCGCTCGGGCTTCCAGATTGTATTCACCCTCAGGCAAATCGATTGAGAGCGTACCATCCAGTAGAGTATACCACTCCTTGCCAATTCGTAGCTTCGCGCTAGGGATAGGCTCACCACTTGGATTGGTCACCGAGAAGACGCATGTACGCATTGGGGCAGAGAACTCCGCCTTAAAGGAGAGACTGCCATGCACAACCGTCTCATAGACCCCACCCATAAGGAGCGACATGGCATCCTGCCCGTTAATCGAGAAGGCCTGCAGACGGGGCAGCTCGGCTTTAGGTATAGTCAGCACGATAGGAGTCCCGTCCTGCACCTGAGTATTGGTAGGTATACCCACTGCGCCATTCATCACTGAGTACACCACGCCACCAGTAGACTCGTAGGCGATTGTATACTGATCGGGTGTCTGTAGGCTTACCGTTTGTCGCTCAGAGATATTGGGTCTCAGATTCACCTTACCCGAAAGCGTGCTATAGCCCGCGTGGGCGATGGCATAGTCATGCACCCCAACGGGGAGGAGCATTTCCACATGCCCTTGGCTATTGGTCTTCGCGGTATGCGAACCGACCGAGAGCGTAGCCCCTGCGAGCGGATCCCCCTGGTAGAAGACATCAAAGGCTAGGCACTGCCCATAGTCCAGATTGAACTCAAAGAGGTCCTTCACGGCATCCCCAGTCACCTCGATGCGGTCGCTCATCGACTTATAGCCAGGGGCAGCCACACTGATTCCATACGATCCCTTTATAATATGCGCAGTCGCAATCCCGTCCGCGCCAGTAGCTTCCGCATCATTCTCTATGGAGACCATAGCCCCAACAAGCGGTTGCCCCTGCGCAAGCACCTTCACGGCGAAAGGATACTTCCGCTTAGAGAAGCGAGCCACGAGTTGACGGCTCTCGGTTGCGGCGTAGGGCGGACGGCTAGCCGTTTCCACCCCGTCGGTAACCCAGAGTACAAAATCATAGCCCTCCTCCGGGACGGCAATGACCTCTTTGGTCTGCTCACCCGAGGTGATAGACTGAGAATCCACCTTAACTCCATCAATAAGGAAGTGCCCTGTACCCGGTTCGCTTGGTCTGTAAGTCAAGGTAATCTTATCATCAGGCTCAAAGATTGCGGTATAGGTTTTCTCCTCAAAGCAGTACGGGAGATTATTACGGCGCGATTGAATACTCCCGTCTCGCCACTGGACAAAGTGATAGCCCGGTTTGGGTTTCGCGGTTACAGTGGGCAATGCGTCACCGATTTTGACCGATTTTGAGGTTATTGCCGTACCCTCGTAATCCACAACTTCCCCCCCGCTAGAAGGTTCAGCCACAAAGGAGATAGCGTACTCCTGCTCCTGATCTGCCTGGGTGAACCCGATATTATCGAAATAGGCAAAATCGTTCGCCCCGTCACCTTTGTACTGGAAGCGGAACTGCACCCACTGCGCCCCAGCAAACTTGCTGGCATCTAGGGCTGTATGCTGCCCATTACGCTTACTACCAAAAGTATGCTCTATCATTTCCCCCCGCACTTCATTCCACTCACCGTTAAGATTGGTGCGGTAATGGATAAATACGCCATGCCAAGAGTTGATGTCTGCCCAATCATAGAAGATATGAATCGGCTTATCGGTATTCTCTAACTTAAAGGCCGGGGCATACAGGAAGCTCCATAGATTCACTAGGCGCTGGGTGCTCAGCGGGCAGTCGATGAGAACCCCCTTACCTTTCTGCCCCATCACGCCGGGGTGATCCTCCACTATGCGCCAATTCGCAGGGTCTTCTCCCATCTGGATTGCTCCCCATCCGTTGGCAAATCCCTGCTCAAAGTCCTGCCGATATGGCAAAGTCTCATACTTCGCAAAGTGGGCAGTAACCGTCTTCGAGCCGTCTATCTTAGTTGCTGGGCGAGTCTGGGTTAGCACCCCGTCGTCCCAGAACATAAAATAGTAAGAGGGATCAACGGGGCGAGCGGTTACCGCAGCTATCGGCATGCCGAACTGCTTAGTCACGGAGGCTTCAACCCCTTCCGCGAGCTTTCCGCCCCCCATAGTTGCGTAGGAGATGGTACAGGTTATAGGCGTATATTCCGCGGTCACCTCGGCGCTCTTCTGCACATCGGTGTCCTGACGAGGGTTATCCTTCACTCCATCGCTCCACTGCGAGAAGGTATAGCCGAACTCTGGAGTTGCAATCACCTGGGTTGCATCGTACCCCCTCGCCACATACTGCGTGCTAGCACCAGAAATCTCCCCATGCTCCCCAGGAAGATAGGTCAATGTAAACTCGGGTTTAGAGAGGGTAACCTTGCGGGTTATATTCCCCTCGCCCAAATCAACAACTCCATCTAGCTGAGCGTAAGTATCGAGCGCAATAGAGTATGGGTAAACCTGTCCCTTAGGCAGTACCCAGACGCACTTCCCCTCCTCGCCTGTGAGCTGTATGCGCCCGTCCAGAATAACCTCTGCGTTCTCGAGCGGATTATCGGCAGCATCTACTACAGTCAGAGAGAATGTGTATTCTGCCCCCTGCGATACGGTAAGCGTGCCATCCTGAAGAGTCACCTCATAGAGCGGATTCGCCGGGTACATCTCCTTAGGCTTCACCTTGAGGGCGTATACCCCCATTGGTAGCACCTCAGAGAGCGTATGCATATTACCCTCTGCATCAATCAGCTGGTAGGCCGCCATCATATCCTCTCGGGGGAGGTCCAACGTATCGCGATCGCGAACTAAACCCTGGTAATCAAATCCCCATACGATGGGACTCCCATAGGCAAGGTGAATCCGCGGGCTGACAAGTAGCTTACGCTTGCGCACTAGGAGTTCCTGAGTTACAGCCCCCTTCGCCTGGATGTTCTCACTGCCGCCCACGTAAGCGTAAATTTTCGTCTTACCTGGCGTCACGGGGTAGAGCTTATCCTTAACGATAATCGCCGTGCTCGGCTCTGCGCTACGGAACTCTACCGGAGCACCTGATGCAGATACTGCGGAGACCGTAAGCGGAGCGCCGCCATACTCAATCGTATTGGGATCTAGCGTCCAAGTAACCTTGTCCTCTAGACGAATATCCAGGACATAGCTTGTCTGTTTACCCACAGCATTGGTCACCACCATAAGCCGAGGCTGCGTGAGGTCGACAGAAGTAATCCCACTCTCTACAGGAGTACCATCTATGGTCGCCGTGGCGCCCGCGCTCAGGGTAAAGCTCGGGACAACAGCTGAGAGATTCCACGTCTGTATTTTCTCAGTGGGAATCGTTGCGCTCAGGGTAAAGACATCAGGGCTGGGGGCAGCATCTCTGAGCGAGACATCCCCCTTTAGCCAAGTAGTATTCTTCGCAGACTCTAAGTCCATCGAGAGGAGTTGCGGTAAGGGATGCGTGTTGACTATCCCTTTTACAGTAACCGTCTGGCTGTACGGGAACCCCTGAAGCACCATATCCACCTTGAGCTGTATAGGCTGCGTGAGGTCTTTAATCTTGCCGTCGACGAAAGCTGTAGCTGGCGTGCCCGATGAAGGACTCACTTTTGCCACGCACCATTGGGGAATCACCTTCCCTGTTATGCTCGCAAGATTCGTTCCCTCGGCAAAGCGTATAGTCCACTCGTTCAGCGCAGTATTCTTTACGCTTTCGACGGTAGCAGACCATCCAAAATCAAAGCCGTAGAGTAGCTCTGTTTCCTCTTTCCACACCCCGTCGGTTGTAGAGGCGATACGCTCTGGGGAGGCGTTTATCTTCGCCACAGCGGTAAATTCCTCTGCGTCATTATCCTTTTTACGCGCATTCCCCCAGGCGTAGGTATTCTTTGGCGGCTGGTACATCTGCAGGTTCGCCATGTAGAACTTGCTCATGCTCGCGGTCGGCTGCGAAGCGAGAATCATGGGGAGCATAAATTCATTCACCGGCGCCTTGAGGATGCTAAAGAACTTAAAGGCGGCAGTTGCGCTTTTCGCAAGATGTAGTTTTCGGAAAGAGAACTTCCCGCCCTCTCCCTTAATCGTGAGTTTGACCTCTTGCCCATCAATAAATAGCTGGGGAAGTAGCACGCCTCCAGGCGCAGGGAGAAGCGCAATTGCCACATGGGTCCATTTATCGTAGGTAAGAAGATCGCCTTTAGTATGCGCGACAACGCCTTCCCCCCGTAGCACAAGCGAGTTATCAGGGAAATCGCCCCCGTCGCCATACGCAACAGAGAGGCGGACTGGGCCATCGTCTGAGGCAAAAATATCAACCGTCTTCTTTGGCTTCTGCACCTTCATCCAGAATATCATGGATTTTGGCGCTGGCACAAAGGAGTAGTAGAGGTTGTCATCGAAATTACTTAAATCGAGATTTTCGCTCTCGGTTTCGGAGTTCCGCAGCGAGAGGGTGTAGAGCTTCGACTCATCCGTAGAAGTAGAAACCACCTCAACGGTCTGCGAGTTGTTGCCCGTATTCACGTCTCCGTCAAAATCAACCTGCACCCTGACGGTATGCGTACCCACTGGGGTAACATCGATTTTCTGCGTAAAAGCGAGCTGCTGATATGAGCTTGCGTATTTCCCGATGTCATTTACGGAGAACGTCTCCGTTGCAACCTTGCTTCCATCTAGGAACAGCTTCGCGATAATATCACCCGTATAGCGGTTCTTATCGTAGTAGGTAACATTGAAACGGACCTCCTGCTGGTCGGAGAGACTTTGCCCACTCGGTCCTGCCTCTAGCTTCTCTACTCGCATATCATGGTACATCTCGTACCACTCCCCGGTATTATCCACGAAGAAATCCCACATGCCCCCGAGGGGTAAAGGCCCTTCCATGCAGGGCGACGGGTTCAACTCCGACGTCGCAAACACTAGGCGCGCGCGATGCTTACCTACAGGCTTACCTCCGTATTCAATTACAGGCTTACAGTTGTTCTCGGAGGTCTTGGTGGTAATGATTTCCCCAGGGCCAAAGAAGTTATCATCGTTCCAGTCAATACAAATCAAGAGCGTGCATTCCTTCCCATTCCCCTTCCACTGGAAGGAGGTGCTAAGCGAGTTGGTCGGATTCTTGTACAGGGTGATATTCCGCCCGTCCAAACTGGCTGTGCTGATTTCCTCTTGCCCAAAAATCACATCGTCGTAAGTATCCCACTTAGAGGGCCGCCCTAGCTTAAGAGGATTACTTTTCCTATCAGGATAGGAACACTTGGGGCAGAACTTATCGCACACCACCTCAATGTGCTGCTCATTGTCGCTAATATCAAAGTCCCCGTCGCATGAGAGGAATACGGCAGTCCTCCGATTTGGCCCGTAATGCAACTCGATGGGGTCGAGATCATACCACTGCTCACTATCCCCTTTGATTTCCGGGATGGTGTAAGAATACTTAATGGGTTTTCCATCATCGGTCACGACGAAGGAGACGCGCACATTCCTCTGGTCTGACTTCCAGTTGTTACGGATTTTCACCCGTACGGGCACCTGGGCGGTAGGAGCCGCATCGTATAGATTCGTGGCAACAGTCGCATCAATGAGCGTGAGTATGTTCTGCCCCTCCAACTCCTCTACATCTGCGACCCAACCGGATGCAACCGAATCCATGGAAGTGAAGAGCATCGCAATCCCGCCATCAGGACTCTCAGAGGTAAAGACCAATGGGCCATTAGAGAGGTCTGGCTTCCCGATAATATCCATCTTGGGCGTATTGTAATCGAGAGGCATTCCCTGAATCTTCGAAGTTTGCTCAGTGTATACCTTCAGGTGAGAGCGCTGCTCATCGGTCCCATCGTCATAGAGCTCAATCTGATGGAAGGTAATTCGTATCCGGTTAGACTTCTTCTTGGGGTAAATCTTCATGGTAGCAGACTGCCCCTCAGGGTAGTTCTGGAGAAAGCCCCCAAAGTCCGTAAAAGTCCGCTTCCGCTCGAGAGTAATATTGGTCAGTGGGTCCACATTCATAGGGCCGAAAGGCGTAAAGACGAATTGGGACATCTCATATCGCAGAATATCCCCCATACTATACACCCGCTGCTCAATCACATTATTACCGGGAGTTGGGTCATTCTTCAGCTTCGCCGCAATACGAACATCCATAAACTCCCCCATGAGCTTTGTGGTCAAGTCTAATGTCGCATCCACGTAGACCTCCTCACCTGGGCCTATCCGCTTAATCTTCTTACCGCCCTGTAGCTGCCCGTTGACCGTGTAGGAGACATCTATATCACGCAATTCTTTCCCACTGGTATTCAATACCGCATACTGCACCTTTGTCGGCTCAGTCATTGGGGCATCTTCCGCTTTAACCCTCCACGACACCTGAATATCCGGAGTAGAAGGGAGGTGCTTGATGGTGTAGCCCTCAAAGAAGAACTTAGCTTTTTTCTCCAGCGCGGAGAATTGGAATTGTAGCTTGTGCTTCTTACCCCCACGGAGACGATACACAAACTCACGCGAGTAGACCGTACGAGTCCCCCCGCTCTCAGACCAAACAGCATTATGAACAGTCTTGCCATCTGTGGCTTCTAGCAAAGTCCCATTTGAGAGAACCCGAAGCCCCACTTTATCCTTCTCTTCGTCTTTCTGCAACCAAGTATCCAACGCGCCGTAGAGCGTTAGGAAAATCTCATCGGCTGGGTCAAAAGCTCGGAGGTCGACCTCACACATAGTAAGCGTGCAGAGATTCGGCCAGTCTTCCTTCCACATAGCATCCACGGGATGGAACTTCCCGCCATCCATATAGCTCGACTCAATGTACATGATATTCGCCCCTACGGTCTTATGCGCCTTCTTATCAGTGTACATGAGCTTTATGGGCTCATTCTCTCCTCCCCCCTTACCGAGGCTAATCAGTAGGTAGGGCGATGGATACCGCACAAAGAACTCCTCAAAGGGAAGATTTTTAGTCGTGAGCGTAACTGGAGTAGAGCAGCCTGGACGTATCGCCACCGTGCGTTTCCCCCAAGTTCCCTCACCCGTCTTGCAGGCAATGCTAAAGTAGGGATCATCGACTCCCTTCACCATATCTGGAGTCACTGTAAACTTATCATTCCACTTTGAGGCGACAGTCCCAATAATCTTCCACTTATCCTTCGATTCTTTTTGGCTAGGATCGCCCAAGAGGACATAGTACCCTTTCTGGGCCTGGCTATTGTACTTCCACGTGAGCTTCCATTCCCGCTTATCGCAATCCCCTCCTGCCACCTTAAAGTTCGCAATCTGAGGAGCTATGATAAACGGGACCGCATTATTCACGACATGCCCCGCCTTATCGCGTAGCTGGACGTAAGCCTCATTGGTTATTGGCGCATCTTCAGGCACAGAAGTCGCAATAATCCGGCCATCTGCGTAAGTCTCAGGATTGACCTTCGCATCTTCACGTACAAGCTTGAAGGTCTTCATCCCATCATAGCTAATGTACACATCGAAGGGGGAAGTCGCATTATCAACCTGAATCATCAAGGGAGAGCCAGGAGATAAAAGCTCCCCGCCCAAGGGATAGCGTAGCTTTGGAGTATTCCCCCGCTCAAACCACCATGTCAACGCGAAGGTTTGCTTACCATCCCCGCCTGGGATAGCAGTAGGAGAAACCGTTATAGTAGCCCTGCGCGCGCCACTTAGCTCCTCCTTGCTAAGAGTTACCTGCTCGATATTATTGAGATGGTCTTCCTGCCGAGTCGCAATATCCTCTACGTGCCCCTTGGCGGGGTTACAGACCCAAGGGAGCGCAGGAGAAACCGAGGCGCCCGTAGCAACTACAGAAAGATCTAAGTCATTGACTAGCGCCTTATCTCCATAAGCGAGAATATGATTGGGAACAGGGTCGTCCCACGTGATAAGAACTCGTAACTCCGTAGCATCTTCAGGAATCTCTATCTGCTTGGTGTAGTTCGCGCCCCCCTGCTGTAGCTCAGCCACATCGTACTGGTTATTCTCTACGGCCATCACGGCCTTCTCTACATCAAGCACCCCAAAGCCATACTGAAAATCAGGGTGCGGACGTCCATCATCCGTTGCGGTGTTGGCAGCAAGAGCCCGCGAGAGATCCCCGCGCATATCATGCCCATTATGCAACTGCTCATAGCGTTGCTTCACAAGAAGGAACGAACCTGAAGCTGTGGGACAAGCCATGGATGTTCCACTCATATCGGAGTAGTTCCCTCCTGGCATCGTAGAGTACACCTTTACCCCTTTTGCGCAGACTGTCGGGAAGAGCCGCCCATCGTCCTGGGGGCCACAGCTCGAGAAAAAGGCGAGTTCCCCCTTATCATCTAATGCCCCAACCGCAATGATATTCTTAGCCCGACGTGTAGAGGTGCCATAGCCCTCAACCCCCCAACGATCTACGGTTTCTGCCCGGCATAAATCCCGGTCATTCCCCGCAGCATACACATGGGTTACCGTCGGGGCCCCAATACTAAGACGATCCACCAAGGCACTAGCATCCTTGTAGGTATACTCGTCCATATACTTACAATTCAGATTGTAACCATAGGAGTTCTGCGTCACAGTAATATGATGCTCCTTGAATGCTTTAAACATCTCCTCGGTCTCCTTCAGACCATTACTCCCCGTATTGAAGTTATAAGTATAGGCTTCAGCCTCAGGTGCCATCCCCCGCGCATCTGGATCTTGGAAACCATCCCCTAGGACAGTACCCGTAACGTGCGTACCGTGGTCGTGCGAATCGTCTGTCTCCATACGATGTACCCGACTATTGAAATCTGGGTGTGAGCGTGGAGAGGTATCCCAGATTCCCACAACCATACCCTTGCCCGTCAGACCACGCCCCCCAAGAGAAGTAGGCAGATTCAGCACATTAGCCCGAGAGAGCAAACGCCCTGTGTAGTTCTGTAGCGCTAAAGGCGGAGCAACAAAATTAATACTATAGACAAAGGGGAGTTCGGCTATACGGAATACGGCCTCTTTACGCGCCTGCACCAAGGCAATATGAAGCCCCTTATACACCTCGACATCAGAAACTCTGCAATTCTGAATCGATTTTAGCACATCAGCCGGACTAGCATTTACCGCATAATTCACGAGTATACGGGCAGTTTCACCACGTCCCTTCGCCCAAGCGGGTACCTGCCAATACTCTACCTCTGGCGCAAGACGTAACCGCGGTTCTAGCGGCATAACCGCCTTAAGCTTTAGCCCCGCGGGAATCACAGAGCTGGGATTAACCACATCGGCTCGCACCGTGGCGAGATACGCATTGGCATTAATATACCCATCCAGCAGAATGCCCCTTGCCTTCATTTGGGCTTGCTGATTTGCCGAGGGGAGCTTATCCAACTGCAACAGCACATTGCGCTGCCCATTGGTAGCTGCCCCCATTACAATCCGCGTTCTACCACTGCGGGTTCGCGCAGTCTTAGTCTTGGGAACAAACTCATGCCTCCCAATCCGTACGGCATCCTGCGCCGAAGCAGACAGGCCCAAGATGCTCAGAAGCAACAGGCCTACTAGTAGCGATTTTCTCATTCGCAAAATCCTTTCCCTTTTTTTACTTGATACAACAAGAATACAGGCCGTATCCAACGCGAATGTAGTAAGTCTAAATAGACTTGCTGCAAACCCATGGGGCTTATCCCGCTATTCTAAATAGCGGGACGGGATAAGAATTTAATCTACAGAATAGTAGAGAGAAAAAAGACAGAGTATTTAGTTACCCCAGCGTGCTACTCCACCCTCCCAGCTAAATCATAGAGCGGGGTAACCCGTGCATTCCCCAGCCTGTTATCTAATACCCCCGGCCCCTCAACGAGATTGAGACCTGGCGTACTGCCCGCTCTAATCTCCCCTAAGCCCTCAAATCCACAAGCCTCTGCCCCAGACGCAGTAGAAAAACGGAATAGCTCCTCCACGGGGAACAGAGGATAGTAGCGATTCAAAATCTGTAGCTGCGACAGCATAGACATCGCTGGGGCAGAAGAGTATGAATCCGTACCGATGGCGATACGCAAGCCAGAACGCGCAATCAGCTCAATATCAGGACAACTCCCCTCGATGAACAGATTCGAAGCCGGGCAAAGCACCGCACTCGCCCCTGGGCAACGCGCTGCCATACCCTGAGCCAACTCCTCCGTAATCGCCGTGCAATGCACTAGGAGAATCCGCTTTCCGTCTGCCCCCAAACGGTATAGCATCTCATTCAGCTCCTGCATACTCGGGATATTCACCTCACGCTTCCATACATTCCGATAGAGATTCTCAATTGCCCCTTTCCCCGTGTTCATGAACTCCATTTCCTGCTCCGTCTCGCAGTAGTGAATAGAGAAAATGGGCTGTTGCTCCAGCGCAGGCATCATGTGTTCCCACAGCTCTCGGCTCACGGAGTACGGGGCATGCGGCGTAAGGAACGCATTCTGCACCCCTCCTCGATGATACTTCCCCAGCACTTCTTCCCCGGTGGCAAAAGCCCTATCCGCAAGCGTTTTATTTGCCCCAAACATCTCCACGAAACTCACCGAACGCATGGTTTGCTTCGCCTTGTACGACACCGTGTCCCCCTCATTCGAGATGTCCCCATAGGCCACAATCCCCTCCTTACGGAAGGTTGCGTAGCACTCCTCCAGCCCCTGGTTGATGATTTCCTGATTGATATCCATACGGAGACTGTCTATCTGGCGCAGGAATGCGACCATAGAGCCACCGGGGACAAAGACATCCTTGAAGAAGGAGAGCTCCGTATGCGTATGCGCATTGATAAAGCCCGGCATCAGGTAGCCCTCGTGAAAGGGAACCCCCTCCTTCTTACATTCCGATTTAGTCTTCTGGAATATCTCAAGAATCCGCCCCTCTGCAGAAACCGTAACTCCCGCATCTGCTAAAACATCCCCATTGCCCAATAGAAGGCGACGCGCCGCAATACGTTGTTCACTCATAGCCATCTTTTTTACTCGCCACCTCGGGCTTCCGTATACAAATCAAAATTCACCCTACTCCCCCTCCTGCGAAGACTCAGCCTCCTGCAACCTTACCTGCTCTACTCGATACGCCTCTTCCTGCTGCTTCAGCTGCGCCACAACATCGTCCAGTATGCTGTCCAACAAGTCCCCATGCCGTAAATAGAACATCAGGGAGCTGTCAAACTGCGCACGGGAGTAGCCGTACTCCCCGAGTATGGCCACGTAAGGGTCTAGACGCCCCGCATGGTACGCAGAGTTCAATGAATCATCCTGCTCTATCAGCACATTCACATCTAGAACCTTCCCAAGAATGTCCCGGAAATCCCCCACGGGGATTTCCGCCTTGGGCGCACAAGCCACTGCCGTAAGGAGAATCAAGACCGCACTAGCCCAGATACTTCGGATATATCCACGGTTTCGCATACCTCGAATTTTGGCGCAAGGTAGCAAGTTTTACCCACAGAGGCAAAAGCGAAAGCCCCCATCTAGATTGGAAGCAAGCCCCCTAAAGAGCTAACAAGGCAATCCCCCGCATAGAGCAAGGGCAAAAGAAAAGCGTCCAGGCAAAAGCCCAGACGCTCAGAATCAATCCCATTGGAAAGCCGCTTACAACTACAGGCTATTGATATGAAGCTGTACAGAGCTCTTCAGATTGGCGGCCTTATTACGGTGAATGATATGCATCTTCACAAGCTTATCCAGCTTACGGCATAGCTCGGGCATCATTTCCATAGCCCTAGCCTTATCCTTCTCCGCACGGATGTCACGCAAGAAGTTACGCGCCGTCTTTGCGTAGTACTTATTATGAAGGCGGCGCTTCTCATTCTGCCTCACCCGCTTCTTCGCCGATTTTATATTCGCCATATCAAACTTGAGTTTCCAAAGATGATTTGAGTAGCCCGTAGCGGAATCGAACCGCTGTTACCAGGATGAAAACCTGGCGTCCTAACCCCTAGACGAACGGGCCAACTTGCAATCCTCACCGCCTCTCACCCCCATTCCCTTCCGATTGCGAGTGCAAAGGTATAGCAAGCAAATCAAACCACCAAATATTCCCGCAACTTTTTTTCTAGTCAAAAGTGTAGCGAACGGATAATCCGGCATTCCACCAGCCTGATAATCCGTCATTTAGGTTCAGAAGGGGAATCACATCAAGACTGAGACAAAATGGGTATTTCTCGAACTTATACTCCAGTCCAATGACCCCATCTACCCCAATAAGCATCTTGGCGTAGTAGCCATCTGCGTAGGGATTGTAGTACCCCGATCGCCCGGTGGCCAAGTGCCCCCCTCCCCCGAAATACCAGCGCCATCCGGGCGCGCTAGAGAAGTAGAGATGATACTCATACAGCCCTGTGAGCCCAAGCCCAAAAGGGCCAAGCGCCCCTAACCCCTCGACGGCAGACTGGTCGCCAAGGAAATACTTCGCGGTGATAGAAGCCCAGGGCGAGCCGATTTTTACGCCTACCCCCAATTCGTACGAATACTGCGCCGAGGCGGGTCTGCTCCCCAGCGCGAAGAGCAGCAGCCCAAGGGATATGAGAAAAACGATGTGCTTACGCATAACAGGTGATATTAGGTAACCGATTCTTTCAACAGGAACTCTACGCGAAGGTAATTAGAATTGTCGGATTACTCCGGCC
>PDWI01007665.1_pt1 | contig 12966 bp, 13 predicted proteins | sample 1430891 | NCBI WGS metagenome assembly PDWI01 (sample SAMN01162508, study PRJNA174530) | Oral metagenome, whole genome shotgun sequencing project. | biome: Marine environment; feature: Marine mammal; material: Swab sample of the gingival sulcus; isolation source: swab sample of gingival sulcus... | reverse complement strand
TGCTGGATTATTCCCTGGCCCTGCTCATCATTGATATTGATGATTTCAAAAGCGTTAACGATACCTATGGGCATCTTGTCGGCGACAAGGTACTGGAAAACCTGGGACAGATTTTGTCAAAATCCCTTCGCCAGAATGACATTGTTGGTCGATTCGGCGGCGAGGAATTTACAGTCATTGTTCCCCAGGTAAATGAGGAACAGGCCCTTACCGTGGCCAATAAACTGCACAAAAAAATTGCCGCATCAAAATTCCCCAATGTTCCCGGTATTACCGTAAGCATTGGATGCAGCCTGTACACCCCCCGTGAGACCCTTGAAAATTTCATTGACAGGGCAGACATCGCTCTGTACTCGGCAAAAACTAGCGGTAAAAACAAGGTTTGTACAAGTTAGGAAAAGCTGTCTCCAAAAATATTACGGCTGCTGGCATAGTTTTTCAGAATCAACCATGCCTTTACATCAAAATGGATGTCTTTATTGGCAAGCAGTTCTTCTGCTTCCCTGGGAGATACCATGAGTACTTCAATGTCTTCGGAATCTTCCAGGAATTGCCTGGAAGGTGTTCCTTCACATTCCACATGCATCAGACAAATGGTTTCATCGGTAAGACCTGCAGATACGTAAGTTGCAGGACTCTGGGAGATGACCCGTGTGAGGGAGAGTCCGGTTTCTTCAAAAAGTTCCCTTTGAGCAGTTTCGGCAATGGGTTCACCTTTTTCCACCAACCCCGCAGGCAGGGAATATTGGCAACCCTGCAACACCGGACGAAATTCTTTGATGATGACAAGTTTGTTTTCAATTTTATGAAAGGGAACAATCACAACCGCATCCGGTGCTTGTTTTCTTTCATTGCTTTCCGAAGGGACATCCTGTTGTCTGCTGGCAAATATCCAGTTTTTATCTTGATTGTTTCGGTCTGTATATTTGATTTTGTATAAATTCAAAAATTTTTCATTGGTAATTTTTATAATATCTTGAATCTTCACAGAGATACCCATTTATATTGTATTTTTAATACATTATGGTTACTATTTGTATTTTTTTAGCTTTATAGAATCAAAAATTGTCGAGCAAAGGAGTGACGCCTCTTTTTCTGTGATTCCAAAGGGAGGCATTATATAAATATTCTTTCCAAATGGGCGGATCCATACCCCATTTTCCACAAAAAATTCCTGGATGATTTCAACGTTTACATTGCAGGTTAATTCCACAACTCCAATGGCTCCCAGCACCCTGACATCGGCAACTTCGGGAAATTGCCTGCATGGTGCAAGGTGTTTTTTCATCCAGGCTTCCAGGTTGGCAACTCGTTCTTTCCAGGGACTTGCCTGCAAAATTTCAATGCTTTTTAATGCGGTGGCACAAGCCAGGGGATTTGCCATAAATGTTGGGCCGTGCATGAACACCCGGTTGTTCTGGGAAATGGTGTCTGCCACTTTTCTGGATGCAAGGGTCGCTCCAAAGCTCATGTATCCGCCGGTCAATGCTTTGCCAATACACATAATATCGGGAGATACATTGGCCTTATTACTGGCAAACAATTCGCCGGTTCTGCCGAATCCCGTGGCAATTTCATCAAAAATCAGCAGGGTGCCCAATTCGTTACTCAGTTCTCGCAAAAAATGCAGGTAGTTTTCGTGGTAAAACCACATGCCACCAGCACCTTGTACAAGGGGTTCAATGATGATGGCGGCAATCTTTCCCTTGTGTTTTTCAGCAATTTGCCTGACGGATTCAAGGCAGGCTTCATCAAAGGGTTCTCCCCACCTGCAGGACGGTCGCGGTGCAAAAATCTGTTTTGCAAGGGATTGCTGAAACAAAAAATGCATTCCGTTTTCAGGATCGCAAACGCTCATGGCGCCAAAGGTGTCACCATGGTATCCGCCCAGAACTGTGAGGATTCGATTTTTTTCAGGAGAGATATTTTGCTGGTATTGCAATGCCATTTTCATGGCAACTTCCACGCTCACAGATCCTGAATCACAATAGAAAATATGGGATAAATTGGGTGGAACAAGGCTCAGGATTTTTTTTGCAAGGTTGATGGCCGGCGCGTGGGTAAGGCCGCCAAACATGACATGGGAAAAGGAATCCAGCTGCTTTTTGACGGCGGTGTTTAGTTCTTTGTTGTTGTATCCGTGTACGGCGCACCACCAAGAAGACATCCCATCCAGCAGTTTTTTGTCTCCAAGATAAATATAATGTCCTTCTGCCTTGGTAACTCCGTAGGTTTTCAAGGGTTTTGTGGTGGAGGTGTAGGGATGCCAGATGTGTTCTCTGTCAAAGTCCTCGTCTGTTTTAACCGCGGCAGGTTTTGAAGAAGTTTGCTGGATGCTCTCCACAAGGGGAAAAAATTGTTGGGAGGCTTTTTCTGTGTCGGAATTAGTTCCGTAGTCAGGCAATGTGATGATGGGGTTGGAAAACCGGGATGCAAGATATTTTACATTGGAAGCGTGGATTTCATCTTCTGGATCTGTAAAGTTGATGACAAGACCTGCAATGTCAAGTCCATGGTTTTGCAAGCATTCTATGCTTAGGAGGGTTTGGTTAATCATTCCAAGTTCATTTTTGCATACCAAAATTACGGGAATGGCAAGTTGTTTCATTACATCCAGGAAAGTAACATCCTCATTCTCATCCTTATATAAAGGTACGAAAATTCCTCCTGCCCCTTCTATTAAAGTAATTTCGTGTTGCTCCATGTGGATTGTGCAATAGGAGATTACCTCATCAATGTTGATTTTTTTACCTTCTTTCTGGGCTGCATAATGGGGAGAACTTGGAAATTCCAGGGCATACCTGCTGGGAAAATTATTTGTTGGGCAGACCTTTTCAAATTCCAGAACATCTGGAGAAACAATGGTGTTATTTTTTTTGTCGATGACGGCACCGCTTTGAACGGGTTTGATGGCCACAACATCAGCTCCTTTTTGTAAGAAAGCATTGAGCAGGGAAGCGGTTACAAAAGTTTTGCCTGTATCTGTATTGGTTGCGGTGATGAAGAAGGCTTGTTTTTTCATGATGAATGTCCAGAAATGTTGATATGGTATTTTATACTACTCGGTTATTACTTGTTTTTTCGATAAATATTCCATGGGGTGTTTGATGTTCGCGAAAAAATGTCTGAATTTCGACAGGCTTTTTGCTTATACGCGAATACTGAAATCATGTCCAGATAAATAAAAAACTCAGGGGAGTTCTTTTCAATATGATGTTATGAATATTTTGAAAATTATTCATAATGAAATAGGTCATCCCTATAAAGAATGAATTGACAGGGTAGTGTCAATATCATGACAGATACATTTTTGTGCAGCTGATATCTAAAAAAGAGCCATTAGAAAATATTTCAATTATATCTATTCTTATTTATTAGAAATAATATCAAAAATTTGTTTTGGTGTATTGCTGTCTCAAATAATACAAAAGGAAAAAATGTTATTTTTTATATGCAGGCATGATGATTGCAAAATAGCCTTTGAGTGATATGTTTTGCTCGAAACTCGAAATAAAATGGGAGGTCTCCATGTCAGACTCAAGAATTTTTGGACATACCCTGAACATGATGGGGAAATCATTGGACATCGCTGCCAAGCGTCATGTGCTTGTCAGTAGTAATATCGCCAATATGGACACCATTGGCTATACTCCCAAGGACTTGAATTTTGATCGTTCTTTGCAGCTTGCCATGGAGGAAGGGAAGAAAATACCGGATTATCTTTCAAAAACCCACGAAAAACATTTATCTCCTCCTGCTCCATGGACAGAAGGTTATTTGAATGGAAAGAATAGCGAAGCTGTGGATGTGTATCATTTGGATTCTGTGAATATTGATACGGAAATGATGCACCTGATGGAGAACAATATCAAATATAAAACCACAACAGAGCTGCTGCTGCGAAAGATGAAAACCCTGAATTATTCCATTGATGAAGGCGGTCGGTAATCTGGTATTGGATAAGAAAATGATTGGTTCGAATATAAAAGAAGGATGGATAAAATGGATTTAATGAATTCTGCGAAAATCAGCGGTACTGCCCTTGCTGCCCATCGTTATAAATTGAATGTCATTGCCCAGAATCTTGCAAATGAAGATACCACAAGGACAAAAGAGGGTGCCCCCTATCGTCGGAAAATGGTCGTATTCAAGGGAGAAAGTGTTGATTCGGAGTGCTTCCAGAGTGTCGTGGAAAAAAAGCAAAGACAGAAAAGAAATTTCGGTATTGAGTTTGACCCCATTGAAATTGAATTTTCCTCGGAGAAACCGGAAGACAAGGGGGACGGTGTGAATGTGGATATGGTGGTACGTTCCCAGGAAGATTTTCGCCTGGTGCATAACCCTGCCCATCCCGATGCTGATCCTGAAACCGGATACGTGAAAATGCCCAACGTGGATCACTTGACGGAAGTTGCAGATATGCTGGTTGCCAAAAGAAGTTATGAGGCAAGTGTAACCGCATTGGCCACTACCAAGGATATGGTGGCAAAAGCCCTTGAAATTGGTAGGTAATTGGTAGATAAAGGGGATAAAAATGACAAAGATCATGAGTGTAAATCCTGTGGAGCGTGTGACTTCTTTGCGTACTGCTTCCATGGCCAATCAATTGAAAAAAAGAAATCCTGAATTTGGGGAACGCTTGAAAGCTGCCGTACTGGATGTCAATGACAAGCAGCATATTGCGGATGATTCTGCCGAAGCAGTGATCCAGGGAAAACTTGGCATCCATGAAGGTATGATTGCCATGGGCAGGGCAGAAACTTCTTTGAAACTCCTTGCCCAGGTGAGAAATAAGGCAATGGCAGCTTATACGGAAATTTCAAGGATGCAGGTTTGATTTTTCATGCAGCATCACATGAGGATTCCTTTTTTTTAGTTTGCCTGCCATGAAAAAATCAATGAGTTCCACAATAAAATAAAGATGGTTATGGCATCATGTGATGGATTTGGATATAATTTCTTTCTTTTTAAAAATTGATATGTAAATATATTTGATCGTAACCTATTGGTAATAAAAGATTTATAAGATAACGGAGAGTAATGATTTGCCATGAATCCTGTCGTTGAACGGATTGTCACCAATTTCAAGGAAATGTCCCGTGTAAAAAAAGTGGGACTTGGGCTGCTTGCCATGATCGTGGTGGCAGGATTTACCACCATGTTTATATGGACCAACAAGACGGTGTTTGGAACAGCCTATTCCGGATTGACAGGAGAAGATGCAGCTGCCGTGGTAACGATTTTGAAAACCAACAAGATTCCCTATAAACTTGTGGGAGACGGCACCACCATCCTGGTTCCCGAATCCATGGTTTATGATGTCCGTCTGACCATGGCAAAGGAAGGAATTCCCAAGGGAGACGGCGTTGGGTATGAAATTTTTGACAAACCGGAATTCGGCACCACGGAGTTTGTGCAGAAGATCAATAAAAAGCGGGCACTTCAGGGAGAACTTGTCCGAACCATCAAGGCTTTTGATGAGGTAAAAAATGCACGGGTGATGATTGTACTGCCCAAGGAATCCGTATTTGTGGAAGAAATCAAAAAGCCTTCCGCATCCATTTTGCTGGAACTCAATTCTGATCTGAGCAAGGATCAGGTGGCTTCCATTGCCCATTTGGTGGCAAGCTCTGTACAGGATCTGACCCTGGATCTTGTAACCATTGTGGATACGGCCGGGAGAATTTTGTTTGAAAACAAATCCCAGGAAGAACAGGCCCTGATTGATGCAGAAAACCTTGCAGATGCCCAATATCAATATAAACTGCGCTTTGAGGAGAATCTGAGTAAGCGTATCCAGACCATGCTGGAACGGATTGTGGGACAGGACAAGGCCATTGTGCGGGTAACTTCGGAGATGGATTTCTCCCAAAAAAGCATGAACCAGGAGATTTATGATCCCTTTGAGCGGGGCGGCGAGTTTGTCAGAAGCCGGAAAAATCGTGCAGAGAAAATTGTCCAGCTTACCGAGGACGTTCCCATTCCATCCACGGTAAATCCCATCACCGATGAGGATATGAATGGCCAGCAGACCAATGAACGGGTCAATAAAAGTGACGATACCTATAATTATGAAATTTCCAAGCAGGTACTGGCGACCAACAAACCCATGGCAGTATTGACAAGGCTTTCCGTTGCCGCTGTCATTGATGGGGTATATGTATATAAAAAAGGCAAGGACGGGAAAACGCAAAAGGTGTATCAGCCCCGATCCGAAGAAGAGATGATCCAATTTCGGAATATTGTTTCCAAGGCCATGGGCCATGATGAGGCAAGGGGTGACCAGGTATCCATGGAGAGCTTTCCCTTTGCTTCTATTTCAGAACTTGCCCAGGATGAACCGGAAGTCACAGGGTGGCAGAAGGTACAGAAAGATTACGGTCGCCTGATTGCCAACCTGATACTGGTGGTGGTATTGTTCCTCCTGGTGATTCGTCCCATTGTCAAGACCGTCAAAGATGTCAAGGCTACGGTTGAATTGGAAGCCTTGCCTGAACCCGAAGAAGCAGAAGAAGAAAAGGATATTCCCTTTGAACGCATGGATCCCATGCAGCAGCAGGATTATCTGGCTACCATGAGCGAGGAGGAAAAGGAGGCCTTCCTGGATCAGTTGAGTTCATCTGAGCGAAATGCTTACATTGCCAATTTGACGGTATCTGAAAGGGCCCAGTATTATGCCAGAACCAACCGGGAAAGAACTTTGAATATCCTGAAAGTATGGGCTGCGGAAACAACACCGCCGCCCAAAAAGAAGAAAGAGGAAGAGGAGGACTAAGATGCCCCAGATGATAGACCCTGATAATATGATCGGAGTTCAGAAAGCGGCTGTGTTCCTCATGGCCATGGGGGAAGAATATGCCTCCAAGATTCTGGAAAATATGAATGAAAGGGAGATTGCGGGTATTGCCTTTGAAATTTCCCAAATTGATCACATTACTCCTGAAATGCTTAAATCCGTTTTCGCTGATTTTGTGGAACGATTTGAAGGGGAAACCAAGATGATTGTGGAAGGGGATTCCTTTATCAAGAATGTGGTGTCAAAGACCCTGAAGGAAAAGGAAGCCAATGCCATTTTCAACGATCTGGAAAAAAGGAAGCAGGAACGTCCTTTTATTTGGAGCAAAAACGTCAATATTGCTACCTTGTCAGGGTATGTGGAAGGCGAACACCCCCAGACCATTGCCATGATTCTGGCTCACATGCCTTCGGAAATTTCTTCTGAAATTCTCATGAATTTACCCGATGAAAGCAAGGGGGATATTGCCATGCGTGTTGCCACCCTGGGGCAGATTTCTGATGATGTGGTTCGGGATGTAGATAAGGCATTGAAAATGGAATTGAGCGGTGCATTGGGTCCCGGTGGAAAAGCCGGCGGTCTTCAAGTACTTGTGGATATTATCAATGGAGTGGACAAGGCAACAGAAGATGCTGTCATGGCCTATGTGGAAGAGGACAATGCAGAAATGGCTGCCGAAATTCGTAATTTGATGTTTGTCTTTGAAGACCTTACCAATGTGGATGATACCGCCATGAGAGAAGTTTTGAAGAAGGTGGAAGGACAGCAGCTGACCTATGCATTGAAAACAGCCACAGAGGAGATGAAAGAAAAGATTTTCTCCAACTTGTCCCAGCGTGCAGGAGAAATGCTCAAGGACGATCTGGATGCCATGGGGCCTGTTCGTCTTGCTGAGGTGGAAGAAGCCCAGCAGGCTGTTGTCCGGGCAGCCAAGGAATTGGAAGCTGCCGGAACCATAACCCTTGGAAAGGGAAAAGATGATGTCCTCGTATGATAACTCTCAGGATGATTTTATCCCCTTTGATATTGGGCAGATTCAAAAATTTGACGAGGAAGTTTCCCAGAAACAAGAGGGATTGGACGTCAATGAATTCAAGACGCTTTTTGCCGGTGCTGTTTTTGACTCTGCTTCTTCCGATTCTGGGGAGGATTCGGAGTCTTTTCCCCTTTTGCATGGGAATGTGGGTAAAAGAAAGGAGGAGGAAGAACCCTTTGCCTTGTTGTTTGACAAGGGTGTGAAAAAAGAAGAACAGGAGACTTCGGCTTCTGCTGATTCTGCTGAGATGGATGAAGTTTTGCCTTTGGATGAAGAGGTTGAGGCTTTTGAAGAAGAGGCTGAACCCCAGATTCCCATTGAAGAACAGGCAAGGGAAGAAGGATACCAGGCTGGCCTTGCCCAGGGACAAGCCGAAGGCTTGGAAAAAGGCTATCAGGAAGGATTTGCAAAGGGTGAGCAGGAAGGTTTTGCATCTGGAGAAAAACAGGGATATGATGAAGGGTTCCAAAAAGGTCAGGAAGAAGGGCAGGCCACAGGAGAGCAGGAAGGGCGTGAAACAGCCAGAAATGAAGCCAGACAGGAAATCCAGGATAGCCTGGATACCTTGAAAAACGCTTTGGAAGAAGTACATTCCCTGACCGATTCTATGGTGGATCGGAATGAAACGAAGCTTGTGGAGCTGGTGTTGAAAATTGCAAAAAAGGTTGTGGGCGTTACCATTGATTCCGATGATGAAGTGGTAAAAAGAACCGTATTGGAGGCCTTGAAAACCCTGGTAAATCCTGAAGAAGTTGTGTTGAGTGTCAGTCCCGAGGACTATTCCTACATTGAAATGGTGAGAGATGATTTTTTCCAGGAGATCTCTTCATTACAATCTGTGTCTGTGCAGTCAGATTCTTTGGTGAATAGGGGGGGATGCCGGATTGAAACCCGTACAGGAACTGTTACCTCAGATCCGGAAGAAAAAATGAAGGCCATTGAGGAGGCCTTGTTGGCGTACCACAATAATCCATAAGAAAGACAGGGACGCAAAGTGGCTCGTTTGGATGAACTAGATTTTGGCCGGTATATGGATGCCGTGGACGGGGTGAAGACCGTTGTCCCCCAGGGACGGATCAGCCAGGTGGTGGGACTGATTGCCCAAGGGGATAGTCTGGGGCTTGGGGTGGGCAGTATTTGTTCCATCATCAATGACCAGGGCAAGGCCATCAAGGCGGAAATCGTGGGTTTCAAGGGGGAAAAGGCACTATTTATGCCCTATGGCGATATCCGTGGGGTGAGCCTTGGCAGCAGAATTGTGCCAGAATCTTCTTCTCCCATGGTGGGCGTATCAGATCAGCTCTTGGGGCGAGTTATTGACGGTATGGGGCAGCCCATTGACGGGAAGGGAAGTGTTCCGGTTTCTGCCTATTATAATCTTTACGGTCAGGCTGTATCTCCTTTGGAGCGAAAGTCCATCAAGGAACCTTTGGATGTCGGGATTTGCGCCATCAATTCCATGATTACCATGGGAAAGGGCCAACGTGTCGGGATTATGGCAGGCTCCGGTGTCGGGAAAAGTGTACTCATGGGTATGATGACCAAGCATACCAGCGCCGAAGTCGTGGTCATTGGTCTCATTGGAGAACGGGGACGTGAGGTCAAGGACTTTGTGGAAGATACCCTGAAAGAAGAGGGCCTGAAGCGTGCCGTTGTGGTGGCAGCAACTTCTGACACACCGCCTCTGGCGCGTATGCGCGGTGCCTATCTTGCCACAACCATTGCCGAATATTTCCGGGATCAGGGTAAAGATGTACTGCTCATGATTGATTCCATTACCCGGTTTGCCATGTCTTCCAGGGATGTGGGACTTGCCGCAGGGGAACCGCCCACCACAAGGGGATATACCCCGTCCTTTTTTGTACAGATCCCTGTGCTTTTGGAACGGGCAGGAAGCTTGCTTTCCGGAGGTTCCATTACCGGAATTTACACGGTTCTGGTGGAAGGCGATGACATGAATGATCCTGTGGGAGATACGGTTCGTTCCATTGTGGACGGACATATTGTTTTGTCCCGTGCCATTGCCAGCAAAGGCCATTATCCTGCCATTGATGTATTGGCAAGCGTGTCCAGGGTCATGCGGGATGTAAGTCAAAAGGATCACATGGAGCTTCGGGACAAGGCCATCAATATCATGGCAACCTATAAAAATGCTGAGGATATGATTACCATTGGAGCGTATGTAGACGGCTCTGATCCTGCCATTGACCAGGCAAAAAAACTCATGCCCACCATCAACGGGATGCTCCGCCAGGGCATTGACCAGAAAATGGATATGGCGGCAAGTGTCGGGGCATTAAGGCAGCTTTTTGAGAAAAAAGCGTAGAGTCAGGCAGTCATGAAACGATTTCAATTCTCATTACAGGGAGTTCTCAATTACAGAACCTATCTGGAACAGCTGGCAAAGGAAGATACTGCCAAGGCCAATCTTGCCGTGGTTCAGTCAAAGGAAAAAATTAAGCAGTTTTCCCGGGACTTGGTTTCTTCTGCCGTTCAAATGGATGATGCGGTAAGTAAGGGGATTAGTGCCGCAGAGCTTCGTCAATATTCCTTGCACATGAGAGGACTTGAATCTGACATCGAAGATGAAACCAGGAATCGGCAAAAACTGGAAAAAGACCTTGCTGAAAAACGCAAGAAATTGACCCAAAAAGCCATGGAGAAAAAGATCATGGAGCGTCTGAAAGAAAAACAAAAAGAGATGTTTATAAAAGAGGCTTTGCTGGCAGAACAAAAACAGCTGGATGAGGTGTCATCCTTGAAAACCGCACGGGAGAGTATTGATGAACAAGAATAAATCCATGGTATGGTTTGTGATGATATTGCTGGGAATGCTTGTGTGTATGGGTGGAATCAGTCAGAACATTCCTTTTATGGCCGCAAGCATTGCCTATGGGGCAGATGATGATGAGGACAAAAAGGAGGAAGGAGAAGAAGGAAAGGAGCAGCCTTGCCCTGAGTGTCCGGAATGCCCTGATCCTGCCAAGGTGATTTTGAAGGGACTTGAAGAAAAAAAACAGGCCATTGAAAAAGAACGCCAAGCCGTGGAGCAGGAAAAAAAGCAATTGGAGCAATACGCTGCCCAGGTGGATGAAAAACTGGAATCCCTGGCGGCCCTTCACAAACAGATACAAGAAGATATGGCTCTTTTGGATAAAAAGAAAACCCGCAAGCAAATAGAAGAAGAGCAAAAATTTGAAGCCAAATTTGCCAAGTTGGTGAAATTATATACAGGAATGAAACCCAAAAATGCCGCCGCCATCATCAACAAGATGGATTTATCCGTTGCCCAGGATCTCTTTTTACGGATGAGAGGGGAGTCTGCTTCCAAGATTCTGGGGTTTGTGGATGCGGAAAAAGCGGCAAAGATTAGTGAGTTTCTGGCCTATAAAAAGTAGATTTTCGTATATCTGTTATACGTCTTCTATCCCGTATAATTTCCGGGTGGTGGCAAAAATGATTTCAGACAGGTCTTCCGGGTCCCGGGAACGGATGTCTGCAAGTTTCATGAGAACACTTTTCACAAACCCGGGTTCATTTCGCCGGTGCTTGTTTCTCTGTGGCGTAGGTGTCAGATACGGCGAATCGGTTTCGATGAGGATTCTGTCTTCCGGGGCATGGACAATGATCTCCCGCAGGTTGGCTCCCCGTTTCAGAATGGTGACAATTCCTGTTACCCCGATGTGGTAGCCAAGATCCAGATATTTAAACATTTCTTTTTTTGTGCCGGAAAAGCAATGTACTACGCCTTTGGGATTGGTTGGTGTGTGGGCTTTCAGGATTTCGTGGAATCTGCCGTTGGAGTCGCGTTCGTGGAAAATCATGGGCAGATCAAGTTCAATGGCAAGCCCCATCTGATCCACAAAACTGTTCTCCTGATCCTTTACCGATGCCCTCATCCGGTTAAAATCCAGACCAATTTCCCCCCATGCCCGGACACAGGAATTTTTCACGGCAAGTTTTTTCAAGTAATCAAGATCGTGGTAATTATAACCGTTTGAGCAGCTGGGATGGATTCCTACGGAAGAGAACAGATGATCGTATGTACCGGCAAGTTCAATGGCATTTTGGCTAGTCTGAGCATCTACTCCTACCACCATGCAGGCTTCCACCCCTTCTTCTTTTGCCCGTTCTATTACTTCATGTCTGTCTTCGTCATATACTGGATCGTCCAGGTGGCAGTGGGAATCAAATAATCTCATATCTTTTAATTCCTTAGTATTGTATCTGTTTCATTTTGGGATGAATTTCATATAGAAGTTATGTCATTCCTGATCGTTGGGAAGACGTCAGGGCACCTGGAGCAGGATTCTGTGATCCAGGATTATCTCATGGAGCCCCATGATCGTTCCTTGCGGTCAAAGACAGCAAAAAGCCTTCACTATCTGGAAGAAGCCGTGTTACGGGAATTTCAGTGAAGGCTTAAAGGCACACAAGAAAAACTGGGGTCAGCACTCCTTGTCCGTTGCGGGAAATGGTATAGCAGGAAAATGGGCATCAGGCAAGATTCTGGAAAAGGAATTGTGAAATCTGCAAACCTTGAAATTTATGATTCGTTCTATTATAATCCCAAACCAGCGCAATGGTTTATATCGCTTGGAAGATACAGGGAAGGTCTTGCATTATGAAAAAAATATTGGTTGTTCTTTTTGTACTCATTGTTTTGCTTCCGGCAGGAGTGATTCTCTTTCTGGGAAATGAGGGCAAAAAGCCCTCGGTTGTCATGGATCTCCCTTCTTTGTATGTGAAAAAGAATTGTCTTGTACGTCTTATTTTGGAAGATGAGCAGACAGGCCTTCGCAATATCTATGTTTCCATCATGCAGAAGGACAATGAAAAGGTACTCCTGGAAAAGCAATATGACTCTTCGGTATTTTCCTGCGTACTTCCAGGATCCTATGGAGTAGTAAAACAAGAATTTTCTCCAATACTACGACCTCCTCATTCTTTATATTCTTCCCCTTACCCTCCAGCACCTATCTTTGAAGTAAGACTTTGTAGCGAATGCGGGTGCAGTGAGTGGAAAGAGTTAAGTAATCGTTAGTTTGCAGAGTACAAAACAGCGGTATGTGATAAGGATAAAAAATACTATCTTGCATAAAAATAAAAAAGCTCCATCTGTTGCGTTAACTTT
>PDWI01007664.1_pt1 | contig 12967 bp, 11 predicted proteins | sample 1430891 | NCBI WGS metagenome assembly PDWI01 (sample SAMN01162508, study PRJNA174530) | Oral metagenome, whole genome shotgun sequencing project. | biome: Marine environment; feature: Marine mammal; material: Swab sample of the gingival sulcus; isolation source: swab sample of gingival sulcus... | reverse complement strand
GCAGATGTAAAATTAAAGAGAGGGATTTTATCTTTCTCTCGTATGTAATAGTAAATTAATAGCTAAAGATGAATGAAATGAAAAAAGAGTATTTAAGCCCACAGGTTGAAATTTTGCAATTGGCATCGCCGATGAATATATTAGAGACCTTTTCTGGAACAGGTAGCGTTGATGATTTTGAAGATGGCGGTGAAGTAGACTCTGCTAATGGAGAGGGTGATTGGTTTCAATAGCCTATCGCCTAAGAGAACGCAAAGAGATTTTATAATTAAGAAAGAATGATGACAATGAAAATAAGTCAATACCTAGCCCTTGGTTTATTGGGCGTAACGCTTTTGTCTTCTTGTAGTAAAGACAAGAAAAATTTAGAGCAAAAGAACAATCTCAAGCCTACGGGTAAGACGGAGGTTCTTAGAGCCACGGTTAATGTTGAGCCTTTAGAATTGGAAGGCAATCTTCGTGCAAGCCTTAAAAGTACAGGTTATGATGTTCCTTCGCTTGAGGTAACAAAGCAAGAGCTAACAAATGGAACAACTAAGGCTCATTGGGGAATTAAAGGAAATGGATATAAGCATTTGACTGTCAATACAAGCGATATTATTTCTGCTAATCCTAAGGCTGATGTTAATGCTACTAAGTTAGTCATTGAAGAAGAGGGAAACTCTAAGAATAAGTTTACTTTCTACTGTCCAGTTGAGGATAGTTTCAAGCCTTATAATCAGAATACTGCTTATTTTGCTTTAGGAGGGGAATTAAAAGAAGGGCATAAGCTTGTGTTCAAAGGAGCTACATCTCCTAATGCAAAGATTAAAGGCACTAAGACAGCTGATAGACAACTGAATCGTCAAATACCCTTGATGACGGAGATTTTGCCATTTAATACTATCCTTGGTTCTGATAATGGGAACAAAGCTCCTACTAATTTTAAGCCTCGTGGAGCTTTACTCGGGCTTTGTTTTATAAATAAATGTGGTCAAAAGCTTACAATTAAGGAAATTACCCTTCCTAAAGATAATGGCTTATTCTTTGAGGGAAGTTTTGATATGCATCAAATTACAGATAAGAAAGCAAAGTTTGTTGATGAAGAAAATAAGGAATTCACTTATCCTGTTGAAGAAGGAGAGTTAGATGTGGTTATAGGCAATCCTGACAAAGCAAATCTTCCGCTCTTCCACTTGTGGGGTATGCCTAAGGGTACAGAATTAAAGCTCAGTGTTAAGATGGAGTTGGCGGATGGAAAGATTGTTTACAATACACTTCTTATTACAAAAAGTTTTGAGGATGGGAAGGCCTATCGTATCCCAGTAACTCTTAGGATACAACCTAACCCTCTTGATTACGTAGCTCCCTACTATGTAAATAAAGAAAAGACTGATTTTGTTAGAAATTATGACCTTCCTACAACGGATGTTATTGATGATATGCCATTGTCGGGGATTGGTTATTTTACTAATCTACAGGCTGTGGGTTTATTTAATGGAAGTAAACATTTCCTTGATGGATATATTTTACCAACAGGAAATCAATGGCGTTCTATTTGTCCTGAAGAGTATGGAACAGTTGTTTTTGAACTTCCTAAATCAGAAGATTCTTTGACAGAAGCTGCACAGGTAGGTCAGGAGCCTGTTCAAGACTATACTGGAGATTATTTGGCAAAGAAAGATGCAGCAGGGGATAAATTTTGTACATCTTATGCTTTGCGTTTCAAAGGAACAAAATGGGAGTCTGCTTGGTGTTATTCTTATGAAGGACCTAAGAATAAAAAGAAGCTAGTGATTAAATGTGTTGGAGGCTTGAGATATTCAGGTTTAAAGCTCTCCGATATCGACAATCCACTCTTCTTTGATAAAACAAAACATACAAAACGTATCTTCCCTTCTTATGGTTTCCGAGAAATACCTTCATCTATTACTGAGATAAAAAATAGAGGTGTATATGGACGCTGTTGGGGAGCTGATCTTTCTGGAAATAATAGTGATGGAAAACTTTGTCAATACTATTTGGGTTTCCGTAAACACGGCTTACACGTAGGGCATGCTCCTGTCTCGGAGTATCATATCCCTGTTCGTCCTTTCTACGAAAAACTTCCATAAACGAAGAAAAAACGTTTAAACCACAGAAAATAACCCTATAGCTTGTCCTAACTTGACATAAACTATAGGGTTATTATTTGTGTTTAAAAAGAAGTGTTTTGATACTTATTTTACTTATGATAGACGAGGCGGTAGAGATGCTCTATGACTTTGGGGAGTTGTAAGTCAGAGACATTCTGACTAGCAAGGAGATAAAGGTTTAAGTTTTGGCTTAGTTTGCCCTCCGCTTGAGGATAATAAGAGGGCTGTTCGTAGGTTTTAGATAGAATGCTAAAGCCTTCACGAGCGTAGAAGTTTAGCCTCCTACGAGCAAGTTCATCGCTTGGAGGTTCACATTCTAGGAAGATTGTTTTGGAAGTATTAGCTCTTTGTAAGTCATTCAAAGCTTTTGCTCCAAAGCCTTGATTACGCAGTTCGGGAAGCAAAGCAAAATGCTCCACAAAAAGCCATTCACGAGATAAGTTCCAAAGGGAAAGGAAGCCAACAAAAGCGAGCTTATCGCCCTCTTGATGAGCTATTATTTGCAGAGCAAAAGCTTCGTTTTCTTCAAGCAAACGAAGAAAATCTGCCCATTCTCTTCGCTCTTCTTTGGGAAAGCTCCTCAAATAAAGCTTCTGAACAAGTTCGGCAAGGAGGTTTCCTCTCTCCTCTTCTTCCAAATCCTTATAAGCTATTAACTTGATACTCATTTAGCTTTGTTTTTAGTAGTTCAAGTCCTAATTCCTTAATTTTAGCATTGCTTTCAGCTGGATTAAACGTTTTTTTCAGAGCCTCTTTCATCTCTTCCTTACTGAGTAACTCACGTTCAAGCACATAAAGTTCATCAGTGATTTCACACCTTTGCCAATGCTTGTCTTTCTTATGCTTGTAATAAATCATTCGGTACTTTGAGCTGTTGATTAAATCTTTGTAAGAAGGTGTTGAAGACTGCTTGATAAGAAAGTTTTCTGTCCCTAAAACCTTTACTAAACGAGTCGTATAGCCAAATAGAGTTATACTTTTCTCTCCTCCATATTCGGCTAAATTATCATAATCAATACGACAAACTTTAGCTAGACTATCTCTGCTGACCACAGCCATTGGTATATCTTTTTTATAGATAAGACCCGTGCTATCAGCATAATCGTATTTCTTTTTCTCTTGACAAAGCTCCAAAAGTGTATGTTTTTCTAAATATGGCTGTGCTGTATATCTATCTGAAACCATATTTGTTCTTTGTTTATCTTTAGCTATAAGCTCCTTATTCTGATAGATAGATTCAGCCCTTAATACTCTCTTAACTTTGTGATTGCTAAGCTTAATATAGAAATCCATAATTCCTTCACAGGCATACTTTGTTATGGAGTCGTTAAGCTGAAGACTACGATAGTAAGTTCGCAAACGCAGATAATCCACTTTCTTTGCTGTAACAAGGCATTCGTTTAGAGGGATAGATTTTTCTTCAAGAAAGACATCTTCGTTTAGCTCTTGTACAGAAAGTTTTTTGCTAATATAAGCAATATGCTCAATGCTAACGGAGTCCTTTGTTAATTTAAGCTTTGGGATACGCCCTTCAATATCACTTACTGCGATGAGCATTCCTTGATGATTCAGGATACGAGCGTAGGGAATAGGCTCTTTTGTTTTGCTATCTCTAAGATGACTTTGAGCCAAAAGTAAGACGGAATTTAGAAGCATTAAACTAATAAGCAAGCTAATACGTTTCATTCTGTTTAAAGTTTAAGTTCGTTTAATGAAATAGGCTGTACATTGGGACTGCACAGCCTATCTAAAGTTATAATCAAAGTTCGCCTAAGGCTTGTAGGTCATCTTGATTGTGAAGTGATGAACTTGCTTACCCTCACGCATTAGCTCAACCGAAAGCTTTGCTTCAACGTTTTCTGTTGGCTTTTCTGTACCTAAAGTGTACTTAAGGTCATAGCCAAAGTCTTTCTTTAACTCCTTAATGTCAACTTCTCCTGTGTATACATTATTCTCTGCAGACTTACATTGCTTATCTATGTCAGAGCAAACTTGAAAAAACTTACCTTTACCTTCTCCAACCTTCTTGATGATGAAGGTATATTTACCTAATTGTTCTTGTTTATTTACATTGAAAATAAGTTTATTTGAAAACATAAAATCAATTTCATTCTTAATAACCTTGCCATTCTCATCCTTAATTATAGGAGGTATTTCAAGTTCTTTGGAAGCAACTTCAGCTCCGTTTTTTACGACAAGACCATTAAGTAGAACCTCTACAGACGTAGCTTTTGCAGGTGTTGGCTTGTCTTTTGGTTCATTATCAGAGCCACAAGAGAAAAGGGCTAAGGCAACAAATAGGACGCTTAGTCCTGTGATTAAAATCTTCTTCATTCTTTCTTTATTTTATTATTGATAATCTTTATTGAATAGGCACTAGCTTACTAACGAGTATAGCCTTTGTTTTAGTATCAAAGAGGAAGGCAACTACTTTGGCATTCTGCACATCTTTCAGCTTGTTTGGGAAAGGAAAAGCCTTTTTATAAGCTTGTCCAATGCTGTAATCCTCACCCCACGTGCCATTGAGCGAAGCACGAAAAACGTTATGGTGCTGATAGTCCTTAATCCAAGTCGTATGCTTCTTTTGAAGAGCCTTGACATCTTCCACAAGCCAAAGCTGTAAGCCTAGACTTTGAGTCTCAGAGCTTGACAATAATGCAGACTTAAGCGATACTTCAATCTGCTGATTTGCCTTGTCTGCCCTAGCACTAAGTTCTAAAGAATAATGTACAGGCTGATGAGCAATGAGACTAATCAAACTTCCCCAAGTGGCTTTGTTTACATTGTAATACAAGTCTGAAGAAAACTTAACTCGGTTAATCATCACTCCAGGAACGGAACGCTTATGACCAAAATGCACAGAATAGTCTTGAGCTTCCTTTGCCTCGAGTGTGGGAAGTGTAGAACCTGAATAAGGACTGTGCATTGCTACAATAATATGTGGCACATTCGACTGCGTGATAAGTTGATGTAGCAACTCCGCCGCCTCAGGGCAATTAACACATTGCTGTCCTGTATATTCCTCAATCAAAACAGGGCTTTCTATGCCACTAAGCTTAGGAGCTTCAAGCCAACGTTCGCTTTCGTCAATCGTCTGACAAGAAACAATAGCTAGAGCAGAAAGGACTAAAAAGATATATTTCTTGATATACATATATTTCTGTCTTTAAGGTGTTAGGTTATAGCTTAGGAAAAATCCTTCGGTTGCAGGCATATAACGACAGACACCTCCCGAGCAGTTAATCCCCGCTCTCGTCTTGCCATAGCTAAGTTGCCAGCGATGTCCTCCGTAAGTAATAGCAACAGAAAGCATAGGATAATGTTTGCCTTTGATATTGTATTGGTCGCTCATAGAGATAAGGAAGTGAGGGAGGATAGCAAGCTCCGCTCCTGCATAGAGCCAATCTCCTAGAGCTTGCTTGGAATGGCTGTACTGCAGTTCGGTACGTAGCCCAAAGCGACGAGAAAGCTTATGCTTGCCGTCATAGATGAAGATATGGCTGTTAATCGGATTGCCATTGTCTGCTTCGCCCTCTAGCACCTCTTGATTGTAAGACTGATTGCTGTAAAGCAAACTAAAGCTATAGTGTTTGTTGATTTTACGGCTAAGCTCAATGCCGAAGTCGTGGAAGAACTTTTCTCCTAAACCAAAGACATTAGTTGCAATACCATTCGTTCCCATTAAAGTTTCATCGCCTTTGATTAGTTTCCTTTCTTCGGCAGGGTTCTTTGCTTTTAGCCCTGTAACGTAGGAAGCCGTAAGGCGAATATCCGTTCCATAACGCCCGCCATACCACGTTTTCCTCTTTAGGCGGTAGCGAAGTTCTCCTTGAAAAGCCCATTCGCCTTTGGATTGCGTTGCATAAGGATAAAGGGCAGCCAAAGCGTAGGTTCTCTGTTGAGTAAAAGGCAATAAGTGATTGATACGATAGTCCGTTTCACCAGCTGTACGCACTGAGCGGAAGTCAAAGTTCTCACTCCTCCTCGCACCCAAAGTAAGGCTCAAACCCTTATCAGCATAAGAGAGGTTTAGCATTCCGACCGAACCCTTACCGAAAGAATAATTATTCCCAAAATTTGGGTCATTCGCCTTGAGTGCATACTCGCCAAATAGGTCAAAATTTCCCTTTAGGAGGTGCAAGCGTGTCGAGAAAGCTCCAGTATACTTAGGTTGATTAAGCAAATAATTTAGGTCTTTGCTGAGCAAACTCTCGTTACTTTTCTCTTTTTTACTGACGAAGCCTGCTCCTAATTGCACAATATAACCATTGTCTCTTAAGAAAGGTAAATGCTGAAAAATATCATATTCTACGTCAGCTCCAAAGAGCGACCCCCTTTCACTCTTCCAATCAAAGTGATTTCTCTGTCTACCTATCAGAGCCTTTAGACTAATTGCCTCAAGCGGTTTGTAAATCACTTTCGCCCCCATTAGAGCATTATCAATCCCAAGCGTTCTATCTTCATAAAGACGCAAAAGCATTCCGCTCCCAAACTGCTCATAAATGCTACCGAAAGTTAATTGTAGCTTTTTGAAGTTTGCCTTGAAGTAGAGGTTGCTTGAGCCTTTTCCTTTAGCAGACTCAAACCCTGGGAGCGGCTGACTTAAGTCTTCATAGCGATAACCCATTTCGTACTTATCGAAGCGGAGCTTAGCTGAGACGTAAGAGTTAGACATAAAGCTAGGGTCTGCATTTTTCTGCGTCGCCCAATGCATATCCGTTTGGAAGGCAATATCCAAAGTTGTTGTCTTAGCCTTATTATTCTGTGCATTAGCCCTATCAAAGCCTAGCAGAGCTAAGACTAATGATAGAGCTAATAAGTATTTATGATTTATCATTTTAGTGCTATTCTTTCATTGCACGGATTTTAGCAATTAGCTCCTCTTCACTGCCCATTGTATAGCCTGTATGGCGATAAACAATCTTACCTTTTGGACTAATAACAAAGACAGTCGGAATAGGCTCAACGTTCATTGCACGCTTAAATTCACTATTGCTGTCAAGCAAAACTTCGTAGCTCCAAGACTTACTCTTAACAAGAGGCTTAACCTTGTAGCTATCCGCCCCTGCATCAATAGAAACGGCAATCAAACGTACGCCTGTCTCGTCTTGCCAATCCTCGTAAACATCGCTAATTGCCGAAAGCTCTCTTAGGCAAGGCTTGCACCAAGTCGCAAAGAAACTAATAATCAAAGGACTTTTGCCGTCCACTAATTGTGCTGTATTAACCATTTTGCCGTTAATATCTTTAAGCACAACCGCAGGGATTTGAGCTTTCAAGCCTAGCGAACAAATCAAACCTACTAGAGCTATATAAACTAATCGCTTCATAATCTATTTATTGCTTTTTTATATCAAAAGATGCAGCATCAAAGACAACCTTCGTGTTGCGATCTAAAAATAATACCATTATTTCACAGTTCTCCACCTTAGCAACATTCGTAGGTACAGGGAAACGCAATCTATACTCATAATCAAACTTTAGAGGTTTTCCCCAATGACCATTTAGACTGCTACGGAAAATATGCTTATGTTCAGGGTAAGTGTAATATTGACTATCTCCTGCATCTGCTTGGTAAGCTATCACTCCGTTCTCTAATATCCAAATAAGCATATTTAATTTCTTACCTTTGATAAACTCTACTTGGTCTTTACGCAAACGAGACTTTAGATTAACTTCTATTTCCTTTTCAGAAATGATATGAGCATTACCCTTACATTCCAATAAATCAGGCGTCTCAAACATTTCATTTAAAGACAAATCAAATAAATGATGAAATTTTTTACCCAAACGATTGTATCCTCCCCCAGGAAGTCCTGTTTCGTTTTCTATACTACTTCTATATTGTTTGGCTTCTTCATTATAAAATTTAGGAGAATAATCTTCTCTTGAATGAAGAGATACATAGAGATATTTATCTTTTCCATATCTCTTTTGAAATCTTTCTTTTATACGTTTACTTTCTGGACAATGATCACATCTTTGTCCTGTAAATCCAATATGAACTACAGGATTGAGCTTCATTGGTTCTGCCAATGTACCTAGTTGAAGTTCTCCCTCTTCTTCCTCCTCTTCTTGAGGTTCTGTTTGATTCTCGTCCTCTTTTTCAGGTTCAGTTTGCTCTTCTTGAGGCTTATCTTCGTTATTGTCCTTGTTTCCCTCTTGAGAATCTTGATTTTCTTCCTGCTTTTCAGCTTCCTTATCCTTATTACCTTCTTGAGGTTTTTCGCCTTCCTTCTTGTCCTTCTCTTCTTGAGCTTGCTCTTTCTTGTCCTTAGGCTTGTCCTTGTCGGATTCTTGCTCTTTTTTCTTTTCCACTTCTTGAGCTTTCTTAACTAGGTCTTCAAGCTCAGTTGGGTTCTTCGGTAAAGCATCAATATCTTTACAAGCTCCTAGAGAAGCAACTAACATTAGAGCAATTAAGCTCTTAGTAATAAAACTTTTCTTCATTTCTTATATTTTATTTAATCTTACATCAATTCAAATAACAATTCCTATTCGTGCAAAAGGGCAATATGCTCCACGAGGACAAACTGCCGAACAAAGTCTCTAACACTATAGACTTGTCCTCTCAAATCATCTAACTCCTGCACCTCTCCCCCAGCTATGTGGTAAGCCTTTCGCTCTTCAGTCAATTCATCTTCGATGACAAGGCTTAGCTCAACGTCCCTATTTCTGTGTGCGTAAACAATTAGAAAAGGCATAAAGTTCAAGGCTCGCCACATTATATATGTTTGCGTATTTCTATTCTTTTTTGTGTTGCAAAGATACGCTTTTATTTGATATAACGGATAAAGTAACTTAATAGTACCTAGAAGCATCTCTTTAGCACTAGCACAGCCATATAGCCCATCGATAAAAACGTCTTTCTTGTCGGCGTCAATCCGATAGAGAACGACAGCTTGAAGCTCCCCCTCTGTGCTGTAAAAAGACTGAATCTTGGAGACCTCGGGATTAAGCTTATACTCTGCAAAAATATGTTCCCACTGTTCCTGAGAATGGCGGAGATGAGATTTTTTCATTGCTTGCTCGCAATAGATTAAGAAAGGGATTACTTCCTTGAACGTTTCCTCAATTTCAACATCTTCGCTTAGCTCCAAAATCTCAGCTAGATTGTTCGTTTCTTGATGATAAACTAAAGGTTCATAGCCGAAATGCTTGCTGTAATACTCGGCTAAATCCTCCGAAGCAGGGATTAAAAAGCTAGCTGACAAGTCGCTTTCTTCTTTGGCTTCTCGCAAAGTTTCTCGCAGTAGCTCCTTCATCACGCCACGCTTCCTAAAAGCCTTATCCGTGCAAGCTCCTGAAATATAATTAGCTTTGATTTCCAAGCCCTTAGCTAAAGCAATGTCATAGACAGGCAAATGAATATGAGCCACTGCCTTCTGCCCTTCTTCATCAAAACACAGTTTGCATTCTTCCGCCTTGAAAACTTTCTCAAAATAGAAGTTTACAAAATCTTGATTATCGCCGAAACACTCTATCCACAGCCTTTTAGCCTTGCTCTTAATTAGCTGTGTATTACTCTCCTTTTCCTTGTTCATAACTCTAAGATGAGGCATTAGTCTATCGCTTCAGCAGAGGGAGCTAATGAAGCTATACCCCACTGTTTATTAGGGTATTTGCCCATTTCAAAGACAAGTTCCCCGCCGTCAATAATTTCGCTATGCTTCAGCCACGCACGATTAAGCTCCTTGCCGTTGAGCTTAGCCGATTGGATATAGATGTTTGTTGGACTAAGTTCCTTAGCTGTAATGGTAAAAGTTCTACCTCCTGCGAGATGAAGTTTTACTTTAGGGAAGAATGGCGAACCAATACTATAAATAGGTAGGGCGGGCGTTACGGGATAGAAGCCCATCATAGAGAAAACAACAAAAGCACTAAGTCCGCCACCATCTTCGTCCCCTGGGACACCCATTAGGTCATTTCTAAACCAAGTGTGGATTAACTTCTTAATCGCTCGTTGCGTTCGCCAAGGAGCTTTCGCATAATTATATAGGTAAGGAATATGCATTGAAGGTTCATTACCAAAAGAAAGTTGCCCTACATTGCCCGTTTGGTCAGGGAGCTGACTATAGAATTGCCATTTACTTTTGCTAAGAGGGGTACGGAGACTTTCGTCCAAGTAGCTAATAAATTGCTCATCTCCTCCCATTAACTTAATCAAATCTTTTGGGTTATGCTTTACGTCCCAACGATAGGTATAAGCATTATTTTCGTCGTAATAATCACGCACGCCTAAGCCTCCTGAAAGCTCATAATCAAAAGGCTCAATAAACTTGCCGTGCTTATCTTTTGGATGAAAAAAGCCTGTCTTCTCATTATATAGCTTGCGGTAGTTGTAAGACTTCTCCAAGAACTCACGAGCTTCCTCTACCTTACCTAATTGCTTAGCCATTTGGCTTAGGGCGAAATAGTCGTAACAAGTCGCAAGCGTAACGGCAACGGCTTGACGCTTCTCCCAAAGCGTTACACGAGGGTCGCTCTCTTTCTCGCCGATACGCAAGGCAGGGAAATAACCTTCCTTATCCATAAATTCAGAAAGTTTGCCCTTTGGTATCTTCGTCCAAGGCAGGAAGCTTCGCTCCTTCATCGTTTTCTTTGCAAAATCATACGCCTTAGCTAAGTCAATATGCGTTAAACCTTTGCTATAAGCGTCAGCAAAAGAGGCAATGCTATGATTACCATTCATTCGGTGCGTGTCGCCTGTTACCTCGGGAAAGGTCGGCAACCACTGCTCAGGGCTTTGCTCTGCCATTCTTAGGTAGGAGCGAAGCATCTGCTGTTCTTTCTCTGGCTCTAATAAAGTTCTCAGAGGGTGAACCGCCAAATAAGTGTCCCAAATCCAATCATCGGTATAGAAAGGTACGCCCTCGTCTTGATGTACTTTGCCGTCGCTCGCACTATAGTAACGCCCATCTTCCGAGATATTTATCATTCTTTCGTAGGTGCGGTACAATGCTGTATAGAAGACAGCTCGTTCATCGCTAGAGCCTCCTTCGACTTCTACCTTACTGAAAGCTTTTTCCCATTCATTACGCCCTGCCTTAGCAATCAGTTCAAGCTCATAGGTTTGCACCTCTCTCAGCACGTTTGCCCTCGCCTGCTCTGTGCTGATATAAGAGATACCATAACGGATTTTCAGGCTTTCTTCCTTATGCCCAAAGCGTAGCAAAAGGTTTTCTCCCTCAATACTATCCTTAGCATTGTAAGTGATTTTATGACTTTTGTTGTCAATAGTTCCGAGCTTGGACGCTTTTCTATCAAACTCCATATAGAGATAAACCTTAGTGCTATCACCCACAATCTGATAGCCTTGCACGTTTTTATCCGTAGCACGGAGCAAGCCTTTTTCTGTACAAAGGCTTAAAGCGTGCAGACCTGCTTGCTGAAAATGCATCTCATAAATCGCCGATTGTGTAGCAGGAGCATAACTAAGTGCAATAGCTTGCTCGGGCAAATAGACAGAATAAAAGTAAGGCTTGATAACTTCTTGGTCATAGATATAAGACTGAATAGGAGCAAGCTCTGCCTTAACATCGCTAACAGGACTAAGACGAAAGGCTGTTTGCCCACGATGACTTGTCTGAATAAGGGGCAAACCCTCGATTACTTCCGCCGTAAAGTCCTCACGTGCTGGATAAACACGCATCATTGAGTTCGGCAAATGCACAGTCGGATAGGTCGGCACAAGCAGATGACTGATATTACCAATATAAGGATTGACACAATCAACCGCTTCTTTATCCGAAGTCTTATCTAAGAGATTATCTTCCTCCCCACAAGCCGTGAAGCTCAGAGCAAGGCATAATGACCAAAAGGCAAAGTGTTTTATTTTCATACTATCTAATTATATTTTCGATGCAATTACATAGCACAAAGTTAGTTAAAGTTGTGGAAATAAATAGTACCCCCGAGCAGAATCGAACTGCTATCTAAAGTTTAGGAAACTCTTGTTCTATCCGTTGAACTACGAGGGCAAGTCTCTCATAAGGCAAAATCAAAGCCTTTTTCAAACTCCCCACAAAGTTAATGATAAATTTACAATTCATCAAGAGCCAAAGCCAACCACAGTCAAAGGAAGTATTCGCTTTGCTTTCGCAAATATATTTCTAAAGTTTTACTGCGATTGCCTCAAGAAAACATTTAGCTCAAATACCACAAATCGCCCTCACGGAGGCTTTTATTTTTTCGCTCAAATGCCACAAATCGGAACACTCGCAGACCGCAACCACAGGCTGATTTTAATCCCCTATTTATCAACCCTTTATGAATGCCTTAGGTTTGTTAAAAAAGTCTTCCCAGAAACTTTTGAAAGTTTTCCGTGTAATTTCAAAAAGTTTCTGGGAAAACTTTTTTGACTATTCCCTCACTCTTTCCAAACTAATCCGAATACCACAAATCGGAACACGTTTCTAATTAAGAATTAACTAATACAAAAAGAAAAAAAGGAGCTGTACCGATTGGTACAGCTCCCTTAGATTTTATCGTCGTGGACGGATTACTCAGCAGTAAGCGTTGCACGAACCATTGCAGTAACTTCAAGAGTCTTGCTTTGTGCAGCAAGATACTCCTTAACTGATTGCTTACCATCAGTAGCGAATGCTCCTTGTGCAAGCAATGTGTTTTCCTTGAAGTACTTTTGAAGAGCTCCTTGAGCGATACGATCAAGAAGGTTCTCAGGCTTACCTGCTTCAAGAGCCTTTTCACGAGCAAGAGCAAGCTCACGATCCTTAACTTCTTGAGGAACATCTGCTTCTGTGATACCAACTGGGTTCATCGCTGCTACTTGCATAGCGATTTCACGAGCTACTTCATCACTAACTTCTTCGTTGAATGCGATGATAGAAGCA